>Ga0216309_1000012_pt1 | contig 25897 bp, 4 predicted proteins | sample Total_DNA_C_FD_161284 | JGI IMG/M metagenome (GOLD analysis project Ga0216309, IMG submission 161284) | Terrestrial sediment cell enrichment communities for BONCAT metagenomics from Utah, United States - Total_DNA_C | ecosystem: Environmental > Terrestrial > Deep subsurface > Rock core/Sediment ...
CTAGAAATTTATCTGCCCTTGATGGTAGGGGCCAAGATAGTATTAGCAAGTCGAGAAGTCACCGCGAATGGCGAACTATTGCTCTCTACATTGCAGAACTGTGGTGTCACAGTTTTGCAAGCAACGCCTGCCACGTGGCGCTTGTTGCTGGCGGCTGGCTGGGAAAGTAGCCCTCAATTAAAAATGCTCGGCGGCGGCGAAGCCTTGCCGCGAGAACTGGCCGATCGGCTATTAGAAAAAGGCGGTTCTCTGTGGAATATGTACGGGCCAACAGAAACGACAGTTTGGTCAACAACTTGCCATGTCAATGCTTTGGAATCTCGGCACCGCCGCCAAAATGTTCCTGAGGCGATCGGACGCCCGATCGCGAATACTGAAATCTACATTCTTGATGGCAATCTCCAAGCGGTTCCGGTTGGAATTGTTGGCGAACTGTACATCGGCGGTGACGGATTGGCTAAAGGTTATCTGAATCGCCCGGAATTAAACGCCGAAAAATTTATTTCTCACCCATTCAGCGATCGCCCGGGGGCACGCCTGTACAAAACCGGGGACTTAGCCCGATACCTGAGCGATGGAAATATCGAATATGTCGATCGCATTGACAATCAGGTCAAGGTGCGGGGCTTCCGCATCGAACTGGGCGAGGTTGAGGCGGCATTAAGCCAGCATCCAGATGTGCGAGAAGCTGTGGTTGTGGTTCGAGAAGATGAACCAGGCAAAAAATGTTTAGTGGCTTATGCAGTGCTGGGCCAAGAGGGCGCGATCGACGCAAGTGAATTGCGCGCTTTCCTGAAGCAGAAGCTGCCGGAATATATGCTGCCTTCGGCTTTTGTGCTGCTAGAAGCGCTGCCGCTGACGCCGAATGGAAAAGTAGACCGCAAAGCGCTGAGAGCGCCCGATACAGAAAACTTGCCATTAAACGCCGCTTTTGCACCGCGCACTCCGGAAGAACAATTACTCGCTGAAATTTGGAGTCAGGTACTCGGCGTCAAACAAGTTGGAATTCGCGACAATTTCTTCGAGTTGGGAGGGCATTCCCTGCTAGCAACGCAACTGATTGCTAAAGTTCGAGAAGCGTTTCAGATAGAGTTGCCACTACGCAGTTTGTTTCAGTGCCCGACTGTGGAAAGTTTGGCGGCTGTAATTTCTCCGCAAAAAAGTGATGGGGTAAAACAAGTTTTTGTCAATAGCCTGCCGGTAATAACGCCCGATAAGGAGGGGCGGCACCAGCCCTTCCCTCTCACCGACATCCAGCAAGCTTACTGGATTGGTCGCACAGAAACGTTTGAGTTGGGCGGGGTCGCCACGCACATTTATGCAGAGATTGAAAGCGTCAATTTAGACCTGGAGCGATTCAGCAAAGCTTGGCAGCAATTAATCGACCGTCACGAAATGCTGCGAGCGATCGTCAGGCCAGACGGGCAGCAGCAAATCTTGGAGCAGGTGCCGGCTTATCAAATTCAAGTTTTAGACCTGCGCGGGCAAAATTATCGAGTCGTAAATTCTCAGATGGAAGCGGTTCGCGAGTCTCTGTCCCATCAGGTAATTCCGAGCGATCGCTGGCCTTTATTTGAAATTCGCGCCTCTGTGTTAGATGACCGGCTCTTTCGGCTGCACTTCAGCTTTGATGCCTTGATTGCCGACGCTTGGAGTTTTCAAATGCTGGGTCGGGAACTGGCTTCGCTTTACCAGAATCCCAACGAAATCCTTTCGGACATTGAAATCTCCTTCCGAGATTATGTCTTTGCAGAATTAGCCTGCCGCCATACAGAAGAGTACCGGCGATCTGTGGATTACTGGCAAAGCCGCATTCCCACTTTACCGCCGGCACCGGATCTGCCCTTGGTTAAGAATCCGGCTGCCATCGAAAAACCCCGTTTCGAGCGCCGAACCGGCCAATTAGACCCAAAAACCTGGCAGCAACTCAAACATAAGTCAACTAAAGCCGGCAGCACCCCTTCGGGAATCTTGCTCGCTGCTTTTGCAGAAATTCTGACTGTTTGGAGCAAAAATCCTCGTTTTACCATTGGGCTAACTCTGTTTAATCGCTTGCCCTTGCACCCTCAAGTTAATGAGATCGCCGGAGATTTCACCTCACTGATATTGCTGGCGGTCGATAACTCGGCACGGGATAGCTTTGCAGCTCGGGTTCGGCGACTCCAAGAGCAATTGTGGGATGACCTCGACCACCGCTATTTCAGCGGCGTGCAAGTTTTGCGGGAGTTGCTCCGCCAACAAGGGAGTGTTTCAGCAGCGCTGATGCCGGTGGTGTTTACCAGCACCCTGACTCAAAATGCCGCAGGAGAACAAAATTTCCCGCTGCACTGGCTGGGAGAGACAGTTTGCGCCATCACTCAGACACCCCAAGTTTTCTTAGACGTTCAGGTGTCGGAAGAAGCGGGTGCTTTGGTTTTCAACTGGGATGCTGTGGAAGAACTTTTCCCCGCAGGGATGCTGGATGATATGTTTGCCACTTACAGCCATTTCCTGCAGCGTTTGGCTGATGAAGCGGAAATCTGGCAAGAAGCAAATCCCCAATTACTGCCACCGACACAACTGCAGCAGCGCGCCGCTATTAACGCGACCGATGCGCCGGTGCCTGCAGAAATGCTTCACACTTTGTTTGCTGCCCGCGTGCCTTTGCACCCGCAAAAAGTGGCTGTCGTGGCAACGCATCGCACCCTGACTTATGAGGAGCTATACCGGCGTTCCCGCGCGCTGGGTTATCGACTGCAAAAACTGGGAGCTCGACCCAACACTCTAGTTGCAGTCGTCATGGAGAAAGGGTGGGAACAAGTGGTGGCGTGCTTGGGAATTCTCATGTCTGGGGCGGCCTATGTACCCGTAGACCCCGCACTGCCAAAAGAACGGCGATCGCACCTGTTGGCGCAAGCAGAGGTTGAGATAGCTGTCACCCAATCAGGGCTAGAGGTCTCCTTAGATTGGCCAGAAAACCTGCAGCGAATTTGCGCCGATACCGAAGAACTGACGGGTGAATTCCACCAGCCTTTAGAGCCAGTGCAAACGCCAGAAGACCTCGCCTATGTCATTTACACCTCTGGCTCTACCGGCGTGCCCAAAGGGGTAATTATTGACCATCGCGGTGCCGTCAACACCATTGCTGACATCAACGAGCGTTTCGGGGTAGGAGCAGGTGACCGAGTGCTGGCGCTTTCTTCCCTCAGTTTCGACCTGTCAGTTTATGACATCTTCGGCACCCTAGCGGCTGGCGGAACGATTGTCTTGCCCGAATCTTCAGCCGCAAAAGACCCCGCTCGCTGGGCAGAACTAATGGTGCGGGAAAACATCAGTATTTGGAATTCCGTGCCGGCTTTAATGCAGATGATGGTGGAATATGCCACCGACAGACCGGATGTTTTCCAGAATCTGCGGTTAGTCTTGCTCAGCGGAGATTGGCTGCCTCTGACTTTGCCGGGGCAAATTAAATCCAGGCGCTCAGGCGTGCAAGTCGTGAGCTTGGGGGGGGCGACTGAAGCGTCTATCTGGTCGATTCTCTATCCCATTGAAGAAGTCAGCCCAGATTGTCCAAGCGTGCCTTACGGCAAACCGATGAAAAATCAGCGCTTATATGTATTTGACGAAGCGCTAGAACCCAGTCCGGTATCGGTTCCCGGGCAGCTTTACATCGGCGGAATTGGACTGGCAAAAGGTTACTGGCGCAATCCGGAAAAAACTGCAGCCAGCTTCATAACGCACCCCCGGACGGGCGAACGCTTGTACCGAACGGGAGATTTAGGGCGCTTCCTCCCTGACGGCAACATCGAATTTTTAGGGCGAGAAGATTTCCGCCTTAAAATTCGAGGATTCCGCATCGAAGCAGGAGAAATTGAAGCTGCTTTGAACCAGCACCCAGCAGTCAAGGCATCCATTGTCACCGCATTCGGAGAAAATCACAGTCAAAAGCGCTTAGTTGCATATATCGTTCCACAACAAAACGCTGTCCCTGCAACGAGCCAATTGCGACAATTTCTGAGTGAAAAACTACCCGATTATATGGTGCCGTCTGCATTTGTGATGCTGGAGGCGCTGCCGCTTTCGGCGAACGGCAAAGTCAACCGAGAAGCTTTACCTCAACCAGACGCGGCAATTCAAGCAGCAAAGATTTTTGTGGCACCGCGCACCTCGGTTGAGGAAATGCTGGCGCGAATTTGGTCGGAGATTCTCGGCATCGATCGAGTCAGCGTTAGCGACAACTTTTTTGAATTGGGGGGAGATTCCCTGCTAGTAACGCTATTGGCAACCAAAATTCGCCAATTTTTCCAAGTTGATCTGTGCCTGCGCGATTTGTTTGAGGTACAAATTTTGTCGGGAATTGCGGAAAAAATTTCTGAGATTAAGAGTCAAAAAGCAACCATTCAGGAATCGGCGATCGCGCCTGTTTCGCGAGCCGCTTACCGCAGGAAGCTTTCTTCTTTAAGCGAATAGCAATAATTATCGCTAACAGTCTTTTTTCTTCTGCCCTCTGCCTTTTAGTTAACAACGGATAAATACGATGACGGTGCATTTCTCGGAACAATATTCAACGGAAGAACGCGATTTTGGAAATAGTTTGGATGAAGAAGTCTGTGCCTTGCCCACTTCTTTTTCCCAACAGAGACTGTGGTTTTTCTCCCAATTGGAACCAGGCAATCCTTTCTACAATATGCCGGCGGCGGTGCTGCTAAAAGGCAGTTTAAATGTGGAAACTTTGAAGCGGAGTTTTCAGGAAACTGTGCGCCGTCATGAAGCTTTGCGGACGACTTTCTGTACTGTAGACGGCAAACCCGTGCAAGTCATTCACCCGACATTGAATTTTGCGTTACCCGTTACAGATTTGCGAGAACTGCCACCGGCAAAGCGAGAAGCAGAAGTTCAAAAATTGACAGCAGAAGCAGCTCTCCAGCATTTTAATCTAGCAAAAGGGCCGCTGCTGCGAGCAAATTTATTGCACCTCGATTCCGAAGAATATATATTGCTGCTAACGCTGCACCACATTGTATTTGATGGGTGGTCAATCGGGGTTTTGCTGCGAGAATTAGCAGCGCTTTATGAAGCCTTCTCTACGGGAAAACCTTCACCACTGTCTGAACTTCCCATACAGTATGCGGACTTTGCGGTTTGGCAGCGGGAATGGCTCGGAGGCGATCGCGCCCGTATCGATTTAGCCTACTGGAAACAGCAACTTGAGGGCGCACCACCTTTGTTAGAATTGCCAACAGACAGACCGCGACCGAGCGTGCAAACTTATCGGGGCGCGAAACACTCATTTTTGCTGTCAAAAGCCCTAACAGAGGCGCTCAACAGCCTGAGCCGCAAAGAAAATGTCACCCTATTTATGACGCTGCTAGCAGCTTTCAAAACGCTGCTTTATCGCTATACCGGACAAGCAGATATTGTCGTCGGCGCTCCCATTGCTAATCGCAACCGTGCGGAACTTGAGGAGTTAATTGGTTTTTTTGTCAATACCCTGGTGCTGCGAACTGACTTGTCAGATACGCCGACATTTCGGGAATTGTTAGCTCGCATTCGCGAGGTGACGCTAGAAGCTTACGCTCATCAAGATTTGCCCCTCGAACAACTGATGGAAGAGTTGCAGCCGCAGCGAGATTTGAGCTATAACCCGCTCTTTCAAGTTAGTTTTGTTTTGCAAAATGCACCCCTCCCCATTCAGCATTTGCCAGGAATGACTTTAACAGTTTTAGAGGTTGACAATCAGACGTCCAAGTTCGATTTGGCAGTCAATTTAGAGGAAAAACCAGACGGAATTAGCGCTAATTTTGAATACAGCACGGACTTGTTTGATGCGGCTACCATTTGCCGGATGGCGGGGCATTTTCAGACGCTTCTGGAAGAAATTGCCGCGAATCCTGACAGGTGCATTGAAGAGTTGCCACTGCTGACTGAAAATGAGCGATACCAGCTTTTGAGGGGGTGGAATGACGCGCCAGTCGATTATCCGCGCGATCGCTGTATTCATCAATTATTTGAACAGCAGGCAGAGCGAACTCCGGATGCGGTTGCCGTAGTATTTGAAGACCAAAAACTCACCTACCGCGAGCTGAATGAACGAGCCAACAAACTCGCGCATTACCTGCAACAACTCGGTGTCCAGCCAGAAGTTTTGGTGGGAATTTGTGTCGAGCGATCGCTAGAGGCGATTGTCGGTTTGCTCGGCATTCTCAAAGCGGGCGGCGCTTATGTACCGCTCGATCCGACTTATCCCAAAGAGCGCTTGAGCTTCATGTTAGAGGAAACTCAAGTGTCCGTGCTGCTGACTCAAGCACATTTAGCCGAGTCTCTTCCCGCACATCAGGCGCATCTTATTTGCTTAGATTCAGATTGGGAAATTATCGCGCAGCACGGTGAAGAAAACCCAGCGCCGTTAGTGACTTCTAGCAATCTGGCTTATATAATTTACACCTCCGGATCGACTGGAAAGCCCAAAGGTGCAAGCGTCACGCAGCGCGGCGTCGTGCGGTTAGTCAAAGGAAGTAATTATGCCAATTTGAGCGCGGAAGAAGTCTTCCTGCAACTCGCTCCCATTTCCTTTGATGCTGCAACTTTTGAGATTTGGGGCAGCCTTTTGAACGGGGCGCGATTAGTTGTCATGCCTGCCCATACCCCCTCTTTGCAAGAATTGGGACAGGCAATTCGGCAAAACCAAATAACAACGCTGTGGCTCACTGCTGGATTATTTCACCTGATGGTAGACGAACAGCTAGAGGATTTAAAGCAGGTGCAACAACTGCTAGCAGGGGGTGATATTTTATCAGTTTCCCACGTCTTGAAACTGTTGAGAGAAGCCAAAGGGTGTAGACTTATTAATGGGTATGGCCCCACGGAAAATACAACATTCACCTGCTGCTATTCGATAACCGATGCCAGTCAAATTGTCAACTCGGTTTCCATCGGGTGCCCTATTAGTAACACGCAAGTTTATATTCTGGATTCGCTATTGCAGCCAGTGCCGATTGGCGTACCTGGAGAATTGTATATTGCTGGCGACGGGTTAGCGCGGGGGTATTTTAAACGACCTGAATTAACTGCACGAGCCTTTATTTCTAATCCATTTAGCGACGAGCCAGATGCGCGGCTTTACAAAACGGGCGACAGGGCGCGTTATTTGCCAGATGGAAATATCGAATACCTGGGGCGAATTGATAGCCAAGTGAAAATCCGGGGCTATCGCATCGAATTGGGAGAAATTGAGGAAACCCTCAGACACCACCCCGCCGTGCAAGATGCTGCGGCGATCGCCCGCGATGACGGTTCGGGCAACAAGCGCTTAGTCGCTTATGTGGTGCAAAATGCCGACTTCAAAGGAACAAACGAGACAGTTGCTGGCAGCGAATGGGATGCCGAGCGAATTTCTAATTGGCAATCGGTCTTTAACGACACCTATCGCCAGACCCCTTCAGATCGAGATGGCATTTTCAATATTGTGGGATGGAATAGCAGCTACACGGATTTGCCCCTTTCAGAAACAGAAATGCGCGAATGGCTCGACCTAACCATTGAGCGCATTCTGGCGCTGCAACCTCAACGAGTATTAGAAATTGGCTGTGGCACGGGTTTGCTACTATTCCGAATTGCGCCACACTGCGCGCAATACTGGGGCGCAGATTTCTCCCAAATCGCGCTCGATTCTATCGAGCAACAGTTGCGATCGGGGGAGCATAACTTGCCGCAAGTTAAGCTTTTGCAGAAAGAAGCACAGGACTTTGAAGGAATTGAGCCGGAATCTTTCGACTTAGTAATTATCAACTCCGTGGTGCAGTATTTTCCCAGCGCCGACTATCTCCTGCGCGTCTTGTCGCAAGCTGCAAAAGTTGTACGCAAAGGGGGTTCTATTTTCATCGGAGACGTGCGCAATCTAGCGCTGTTAAAAGCGTTTCACCTCTCGGTACAATTGCACCAAGCCAGCGACGATCTGCCAGTCGCTCATCTGTTGCAGCGCGTGCAAAAGCGCATCGCTCAAGAGCAAGAATTAGTTCTTAATCCAGGGTTCTTTTCTGCCTTCAAGCGACAGTTCCCGAATATCAGCAGCGTGCAAGTACAGCCAAAACATGGCAAGTTCTGCAACGAACTTACCATGTTTCGCTACGATGTAATTTTGCGCGTCGGACAGGAAACAGGACAAATATACCCGCCAACAATGAACGGTTGGATAGATTGGCAACAGCAGGAATTAACGCTCAAATCCGCACGCCAGTTACTAGAGGAAACCCAGCCAGAGGCTCTCGGATTTCGGCGCGTGCCGAATGCGCGATTGAACTCAGAAATGAAAGCTTTAGAACTGCTTTCCCTCGACAGTGCGCCACAAACCGCCGGTCAGTTAAAAGAAGTGCTGCAAAGCCTCGATCCGGAATCAGGGATAAATCCAGAAGCGCTTTCAGAATTGGCCCACGAATTGCAATATTCCGTTGAGATTAGCTGGTTAAATGGCAGCCCAGATGGCAGTTACGACGCAATTTTTTATAAGGCGATCGCTCCCAGTTTTTCCCAAACTTCTGCCTTTTCGCGAAAGGCTTTGAACGCCTTTGCCAACAATCCCTTGCAAGGAAAAGCGAACCGAGAGTTAGTGCCGCAACTGCGCGAGTACCTGCAAGAAAAGCTGCCGGAATACATGGTGCCTGCTGTGTTCGTGATGCTGGAATCCCTGCCTCTAACTCCCAACGGCAAAGTCGATCGCAAGGCGCTTCCCGCACCGGATCGCGATCGCCCAGAACTCGAAGAGGCATTCGCCGCGCCAAGCACGGCTATTGAGAAAATCATGGCAGAAATTTGGGCGCAAGTATTGGGGTTAGAACAAGTGGGAATTGACGACAATTTCTTTGAATTGGGCGGCGATTCTATCCTCAGCATTCAAGTCATTTCTAAAGCCAATCAAGCGGGGTTTCGGATCACTCCTAAACAACTGTTTCAACACCAAACCATTGCACAGTTAGCAGCCGTCGCCGATACAGCTCATATCCCACAATCGGAACAGGGATTAATCATTGGCGAAGTTCCTCTGACACCGATTCAGCACTGGTTTTTTGAACAAAATCTCTCCGATCCGCACCACTGGAATCAGGCGGTGCTTTTAGAGTTGCGGCAACCTCTCGAACCTGCATTAATTGAGTCAGTTTTGCAAGAATTGCTGAAGCACCACGACGCGCTGCGCCTGCGTTTTGCGCGAGGAGAATCTGGCTGGCAGCAGGAGCTCGCCAATCCCGACGAGGTTGCTCCGTTTACCTGCATTGATTTGTCGTCGCTACCTCCAGAGGAGCGAGAAGCGGCTTTCCAAACCGCCGCCACTCAGTTGCAAGCCAGTTTGAATTTGTCAGAGGGGCCATTACTTCGCGCTGCCCTATTTGACTTGGGCAAACATCAGCCAAATCGCTTGTTATTGGCCATTCATCACTTAGCGGTTGATGGGGTTTCGTGGCGAATTTTAATTGAGGATTTCCAGACGGCTTATGGGCAGATTAGCCGCGACGAAACAGTCGCGCTCCCGCCCAAAACCACCTCATTTAAGCAGTGGGCAGAACGCTTGCATGAGTGGGCGCGATCGCCCGAATTGCAGGGAGAGTTCGATTACTGGTTTGCCCTTTCTCACCAACCAACTTCTCCCTTGCCCATAGATTTCCCCACAGCAGCTAATTTAGTTGCATCTGAAAAGACAGTATCCGTTGCTTTGAGTGTTGAAGAAACAAAACTGCTCTTACAAGAAGTACCTGCCGCTTACCGCACTCAAATTAATGATGTATTGCTAACTGCTTTAGCTCAAGCATTTGAACGCTGGACAGGCAATAACTCACTGTTACTTGACTTAGAAGGTCACGGGCGCGAAGATATATTTGAAGGAGTAGATTTGTCGCGCACAATCGGCTGGTTCACAGCAGTTTTCCCCGTGCTGTTAAATTTAGATAAACCTTCAGATCTAGGGGCTGCCCTCAAATCAGTGAAAGAGCAATTACGCGCAGTGCCAAATCGCGGTCTTGGCTGCGGAGTCCTAGGATATTTAAACCGAGAAATTGCGGAAAACTTGCACAAATTGCCACGAGCAGAGGTAAACTTTAATTATCTCGGACAGTTTGACCAAGTGCTGCCACAATCTTCTTTATTGATGCTGTCCTCCGAGCCTAGTGGTCCCATTCGCAGCCCGCGCGGAAATCGGCGTTACCTGCTGGAAATTAACGGATTTATTGCCAGCAGCAAGCTGCAATTAGATTGGACGTACAGCGAAAACATTCACCGACGAGAAAGCATTGAAAATTTGGCAACGGACTTTATAGAATCGCTGCGATCGCTAATTCAATACTGTCAGTCCCCCGACGCCGGCGGCTGCACTCCTTCTGACTTTGCGGAGTTTAAGTGGAGCCAGTGGGGCCAGGACGATTTAGACAACATTACTGCAATTTTGGGAGAGCTGTAAGATGAGCAAAGGCAATATCGAAGATTTTTATCCCCTCTCCCCAGCGCAGCAGGGCATTCTCTTTCATTCCCTTTACCAGCCAGAATCGGGCGTATATTTCGAGCAAATGCTGTGCGTCTTGCGCGGCGATATCAATGTTTCTGCGTTTAGAAATAGTTGGCAAAAAGTTGTAGACAGGCATCCCATTTTGCGGACTTGTTTCGTGTGGGAGAACGTAAAAGAACCCGTGCAAGTTGTCCGCAAGCAGGCTCTCTTATCCGGGCAGCAAATGGACTGGCGATCGCTCTCGACCTCCGAACAACAACAGCAGCTAGAAACGTTCCTAAAAGCCGATCGAGAACAGGGCTTTGACTTGACATCAGCTCCCTTGATTCGCATTGCGCTAGCGCAGTTACAGGAAGATGCTTTTCAGTTCATTTTGAGCCATCACCACTTAGTTTTAGATGGGTGGTCGCTTGCGATCGTCCTCAAGGAAGTTTTTGCCTTTTACCAAGCAGAATGCCAGGGCGAGGAATTGCAACTCAAGCGCCCTCGCTCTTATCGAGATTACATCGCCTGGTTGCAGCAGCAAGATTTAGCTGAGGCGGAGTCATTTTGGCGGCAAACGCTCCAAGGATTTACGACACCCACGTCGCTTGTTGTCGGTGGAAAATTGAGTTGCAAAAGCGGTGAAGGGAGCCGGGGCGAAGCTGAAATCAAACTTCCCGATCTAGCGCCTCTACAAGAATTGGCGCGACAGTACAAGCTGACTATAAATACTCTCGTACAAGGAGCTTGGGCGCTACTTTTGAGCCGATATAGCGGTGAAGAAGACATAATTTTTGGCGTAACGGTTTCGGGGCGATCGCCTGAATTAATCGGGGCGGAATCGATGGTTGGGATGCTGATTAATACTCTGCCTGTCAGAGTAGCAGTGTCCGCTGAAGAATCAATAATTTCGTGGTTACAGCAATTGCAAAACCACAGCATGGAAGTGCGCCAGTACGAATACTCGCCTCTGGTAGAAATTCAGCAGCGGTGGAGCAAAATTCCTCTCAATACGCCACTATTTGAAAGTATCGTCGTATTTGAAAATTACCCCGTCGATCCTTCATTGCAGGGAGGAAAAAGTGGCCTAGAGATTGGCGACGTGCGATCGGTTGACAGCACGAATTACCCCATCGCATTGATGGCGATCGCGCAATCGGAGTTAGCGCTCAAAATTATGTACGATCGCAGCCGCTTTGAACAAGGCGCGATCGAGCGGATGCTGGGACACTTGCAGGTCTTACTAGAAGGGATGGCGGCAAACCCTCACCAGCCTTTGAAAAATTTACCGCTGCTAACGCCAGCCGAAAAGCAGCAAATTCTTGAGTGGAACGGCACCAAAGCTGACTATCCCCAAGATCGCTGTATTCATCAATTATTTGAACAGCAGGTGGAGCAGACACCTGATGCGGTAGCAGTAGTCTTTGAAGATGAGCAAATTACCTATAAAGAGCTGAATCAACGAGCTAATCAGCTAGCGCACCACCTTGGGAATTTGGGTGTGGGGCAAGAGGTATTGGTGGGTATTTGTGTAGAGCGATCGCTCGATATGGTAGTAGGATTACTGGGAATTCTCAAAGCTGGTGGTGCTTATGTGCCGCTTGACCCAGAGTATCCTACCGAACGCTTGAGCTTTATGCTCCAAGACGCAGGTGTGCAAGTGCTGGTCACTCAAGCTCGGTTAGTAAAGTCTCTTCCCAAACATAACGCGCGTGTCATCTGCTTAGACACCTTGGATGTAGCAATCGCTATGCAGAGCGAATCAAACCCCATCAACGGGGTGGTATCCCGCAATCTCACCTACGTCATCTACACTTCCGGTTCCACAGGGAAGCCCAAAGGAGTGCAAATTCCGCACCGTGCTGTGGTCAATTTCTTAACATCCGCGCAGCACCAAGCCGGATTAACACCAGCGGATGTCGTCATAGCGGTGACAACAATATCATTTGACATTGCCGCTTTGGAAATTTATTTGCCCCTGATCACAGGTGGGCGTATTCATTTGGTGACGCGGGAAGTAGCAAGCAATGGCTCTTTGTTAGGCGAGCAAATCGCGGAGGCTGGCGCTACACTAATGCAAGCAACCCCAGCCACTTGGCGGATGTTGTTGGCTGCTGGATGGAAAGGTGTTCCTGGGTTGAAAATTCTCTGCGGCGGTGAAGCCTTACCCAGTGACTTGGCGCAGCAACTACTGGCAACAGGAGCTGCGATTTGGAATATGTACGGTCCGACAGAGACGACGATATGGTCAACTGTCTTTGAAGTAGAAGCAACACAATTATTTCAGACTTCAATCCCTATTGGTCGCCCGATTGCCAATACGCAGCTTTACATCCTAGACCGCTATCTTCAACCTGTTCCTGTAGGAGTTGCTGGCGAACTATACATCGGTGGTGATGGCTTGGCGCGAGGCTACCTCAACCGTCCAGAGCTGACAAATGAGAAGTTCATCTCCCATCATGCTCAGATGCGACTGTACAAGACGGGGGATAAAGCTCGTTACTTGCCAGATGGTAATATTGAATACCTTGGACGCTTTGATAACCAGGTCAAGATTCGCGGCTTCCGGATCGAATTAGGCGAAATTGAGGCTGCTATCGCGCAGCACACAGCCGTGCGCGAAACGGTGGTTATAGCGCGAGAAGATGTTCCCGATCACAAATATCTGGCCGCCTACATTGTACCTAACCATTCCTATGCGATCGCCACGAGCCAATTGCGAGATTTTCTCAAGCAAAAACTGCCCGATTACATGACACCAGGAGTGTTCGTGGTGTTGGATGCCCTGCCACTAACCCCCAACGGCAAGGTAGACCGCCGCTCGCTGCCAGAACCCGACACAGCCAGACCCGATTTAGCGTTCGATTTTGTCGCTCCCGGCACTGCCGAAGAAAAAGCGTTGGCAGAAATTTGGGAGAAAATTCTCGGCGTGGAAAAAGTCGGCATCCGTGACAATTTTTTTGCCTTGGGAGGCGATTCTATCCGCAGCATTCAGGTGCAGTCTTTAGCTCAAAAACAAGGCTTGCGCTTCTCCTTGCAACAACTGTTCCAGTATCAAACGATTGAGGCGATCGTTCGGGAGCACAAAGCAACAGAATTTAAAGAATTAGAACCTTCAAAAAGTCAAGCTTTCAGTTTGATTTGGCCAGCAGACAAACAGCAAATACCTGATAATGTAGAGGATGCCTATCCCTTAACTGCCCTTCAGATGGGCATGATTTTTCACAGCGAGTACAGCCAGGAAAGCGCTATCTATCACGATATCTTTAGCTTTCACCTAAAAGCTCCTCTCGAAGTTCAGGTTTTGCAGGCAGCGATAGAGTATTTGGTAAAGCGTCACGCCGTGCTGCGGACTTCATTTCAGTTAACTGGTTTCAGCGAACCCCTGCAATTGGTTCATCAAAAAGTTGAAGTTCCCTTGCAGGTGGAAGATTTGCGCCACCTCTCCAATTCCCAGCGAGAAGCGGCTTTAAATGCTTGGCTTGAAGGAGAAAGAAATCGGCATTTTGATTGGAAAACTCCTCCTTTGATGCAGTTCCAGATTCACCGCTATACTCAGGAGACTTTTCAGCTAAGTTTTGCATTTCACCACGCGATTCTCGATGGATGGAGTGTGGGGTTGGTGTTGACAGAGTTGTTTCAGCAATATTTTTTACTGCTGGGGAAAACAGGCGGTTCTGCTGCTGTGCTACCTCAAATCGCGTTCCGAGATTTTGTGGCGCTGGAGCGAGCGAGCGTTGCATCTGAGGAACACCAGCGCTTTTGGAAGGAAAAGTTAAGCGACTGCACGATCGCGGTGCTGCCGCGCTGGCAAAAATTCCCGCCCGAGGCGAGAATCCGGCAAATTTGCACCCACAATGTGGCGATTCCCCCGGAAATTTCTGAAGGGCTCAAACAGCTAGCTAATACCGCCGGAGTTCCTCTTAAAAGCGTTTTGTTAGCTGCTCATTTGCGCGTTTTAAGCCTGCTATGCGGACAGTCAGACGTGCTGACAGGTTTGGTGGCGAACGGACGCCCTGAAGAGACAGATGGAGAGCGAATTTGCGGACTTTTTCTGAATACTCTACCATTTCGCTTGCAACTATCCGGCGGTACTTGGATAGATTTGGTGCAGCAAGTTTTTGAGGCGGAGCGAGAATTGCTGCCTTATCGGCGTTATCCGCTGGCAGAAATACAGAGAAATTTGGGCGGTCAGCCTTTGTTCGAGACAGCGTTTAACTACGTTAATATTCACGTTTATCAGGGCTTGCAAACCCTAAAAAATCTTGAAGTTTTAGGGGAAAAGTTTTTACTAGGAACGAATTTTCCTTTATTTGTTGAATTCAGCCTCGATGCTTTCTCCGCAAAAGTACAGTTGTCTCTGGAATACGACAGCGCCGAGTTTTGCGGCGAACAGGTTGAGGCAATGGGAGGTTATTACGCCCGAACCCTAGAAGCGATCGCGCGCGAGTCATCCGAGCGTTACGAGTTGCGATCGCTTCTTTCCGAGCCAGAGCAACGTCAGTTGTTGATAAAGTGGAATGACACCCGGGCCGATTATCCGCGCGATCGCTGCATCCACGAATTATTTGCAGCGCAAACAGAGCAAACCCCAGATGCAGTGGCTGCAATTTGCGAAAATGAACAATTGACTTACCGCGAATTGAATGCCAAAGCCAACCAAATCGCGCATTACCTGCAAACTCTAGGTGTAAAACCCGAAGTTTTGGTGGGAATTTGCTTAGAGCGATCGCTGTCCGTGCTGGTGGCAATTTTGGGCATTTTAAAAGTCGGTGCCGCTTACGTTCCTCTCGATCCTGCTTATCCCCAAGAACGCCGATCCTTCATGCTGGCCGACGCAAAAGTTCCGGTGCTTTTGACTCAAAGAAACCTCCTAGAAACCCTCCCCGAACACAGCGCTAAAGTCGTTTGTATCGACGCCGAATGGCAGGAAATTTCCCGCGAGAGCGATCGCAACCCCGCTGTTAAAGTGGAAGCTGATAACCTCGCTTACGTCCTCTACACCTCCGGCTCGACAGGCACTCCCAAAGGCGTACTCGGCACCCACCGAGGCACAGTCAATCGCTGTTTTTGGAACCCCTACCCTTTTATCGAATCAGATATTTGCTGTCAAAAAACGTCCTTAAGTTTTGTCGATTCGGTTTGGGAAATCTTTGCTCCTTTGCTGCATGGGTTGCCCACTGTCATTATTCCCGATCGAGCCGTCAAAGATATTAACCAATTCCTTGAAACCTTATCAAAGCAAAATGTAACGCGACTGGTGCTAGTTCCTTCTTTGTTGCGCGCTATCTTAGATTCCTTCCCTGATTTAGACAGGCGTTTGCCTCAATTAAAATATTGGATTTGCAGCGGAGAAGCTCTGCCGATGGAACTAGGCAAGCAATTTCGAGAGCAGATGCCCCAGCGGGTATTAATCAATCTTTATGGCTCTTCGGAAGTAGCTGCGGACGTGACGTGGTACGATGCAACTCACTGTGTCGAGAACGTTCCAATCGGTCGCCCCATTGCTAACACGCAGGTCTATATTCTAGATGCCCAAAAACAACCTGTTGGGATCGGTGTTCCCGGAGAGTTATACATTGGCGGTGCTGGTTTAGCACGGGGCTATCTCAACCGGCCCGAACTAACTGCCGATCGCTTTATCCTCAATCCCTTTAGCGACGAACCGAGCTCGCGCCTCTACAAAACAGGCGACTTAGCCCGCTACCTATCCGACGGCAATATCGAATTTCTAGGCCGCATCGACCACCAAGTTAAAATTCGCGGATTTCGCATCGAATTAGGCGAGATTGAAGCAGCGATCGGTCAGCACCCAGCCGTGCGGGAAACCGTCGTGCTGGTTCGAGAAGACAATCCAGGCGACAAGCGCTTGGTCGCTTATATCGTTTCTAACTCAGCACTCAAAACTCAAGACTCAGAACTTATTAATGATTTGCGCTGTTACCTGAAACAAAAATTGCCGCAGTACATGATGCCCTCAGCGTTTGTTTTATTGGAGTCGCTGCCTTTAACAACCAATGGAAAAATCGATCGGCGATCGCTAAGAGCACCTGACATCAACCGAGCGGAATTCGAGAGCAATTTTACCGAGCCTCGAACTGCCGACGAGCAATTAATAGCAGAAATTTGGGCGAAAGTTCTCGGTTTAGAGCGAGTGGGAATTCACGATAACTTCTTTGAATTGGGAGGTCATTCATTGCTGGCTACTCAGGCGATTTCTCGCCTGCGAGAAGCTTTTCAAATTGAAGTACCCTTGCGCTCTCTTTTTGAATCGCCTACCGTCGCCACTGTCACCGAAAGCCTCTTGCAATATCGCGCCGAGCAACAACTGAAAGCACCCCCCATCAAGCGGGCGTCAAGGCAGGGAGAATTGCCCCTTTCTTTTGCACAACAACGACTGTGGTTTCTCGACCAATTGCAGCCGGGGAATCCTGCCTATAATATCCCAGCAGCCGTGCGCTTGAAGGGGGCGCTCAATGTAGCCGTTCTAGAGCAAACTTTTCAGGAGATTATCAAGCGACACGAAGCATTGCGGACAACTTTTAATTCGGTGGAAGGACGACCCGCTCAGGTTATTATTTCATCTTTTAAATTCACATTGCCGATCGTAAACTTAAGAGAGTTATCGCAAGCTGAACGAGAAGCCGAGGCAATGCGACTCGCCGCTGAAGAAGCGCGACAGCCTTTTGACCTAACAAAATGGCCGTTACTGCGCGTCACATTGTTACATCTTGACGAGACAGAATACCTGCTGTTAGTGACAGTACACCACATCGTAGCTGATGGCTGGTCGATGGGGGTACTCGTGCGGGAAGTCGCGGCGCTTTATGAAGCTTTCTGCAGTGGCAAACCTTCTCCCCTACCCGAACTTTCTGTACAGTACGCAGACTATGCTGTTTGGCAAATAAACTGGCTGCAAGGCGAAGTTCTGGAAGCAAAACTCGCTGACTGGAAGCAGCAGTTGGGCAAAATTTTGCCCCCGCTGCAATTGCCAGCAAAACAACCGCGTTCTGCTGTTTCTAGCAATCAAGCTGAGATTCAAAAATTCCAGCTTGATTGGCAAGTTTCAGAAGCGCTAAACGCACTCAGTCGGCAACAAAATGTCACCTTGTTTATGACCTTGTTGGCAGCACTTCAAACGCTGCTTTATCGCTACACAAATCAAGAAGATATTGTCGTCGGTACGGACCTGGCAAACCGCACACAAGTTGAGACAGAAGCTTTAATTGGTTTCTTTGTCAATATCCTCGTCTTGCGAACCGATATGCGCGGCAATCCTACATTCCGCCAACTGCTCGATCGCGTGCGCGAGGTGACATTAAAAGCTTACACTCACCAAGATTTGCCCTTCGACAAACTGGTAGAAGAACTGCGTCCCGATCGCACCCTGAATCAGACACCCCTCTTTCAAGTTTTATTCGTCATGCAAAATGCGCCTATGCCGACTTTAGAAATGGCGGGTTTAACTTTAATGCCGGTTGCAATTGATAGCGGTACGGCTAAATTTGATTTGGCGCTATTTGTGTCGGAAACAGAGACAGGAATTGTCGGCAGTTGGAAGTATAATTCCGACCTATTTGACAGAGAGACGATCGCTCAAATGTCAAATCGCTTTGAAACCCTCCTCGGCAGCATTGTGGCGCAGCCTGACAGTCGTTTGAACACTTTAGAAATTCTCACAGAAGCCCAGAAGCAGAAACAAGCCATGCAAGAATTAAAGCGTGAAAAAAGCAATTTTAGTAAGTTCAAAAGCGTCAAGCCGAAGCCAGTGGCATTGCCGCAAGGCGAATTGATAAAAACCGAGTACCTGCACCCCGACGAACTCTTTCCTTTAGTGGCAAAACCCGCACTAGCCGATGTCGATCTCGCAGACTGGGCGAAAAATAACCGCGAATTTATAGAGGCAAAATTGCTACAGCATGGAGGGATTCTTTTTCGAGGATTTATCGGCCCTGTGGTTGCCGCATTCGAGCAGTTTGCACTCTCAATTTGTTCGGAATTATTTGGGGAGTACGGGGATTTGCCACGCGAAGGAGTTAGCGGAAAAGTTTACGGTTCAACTCCTTACCCAGCAGATAAAGCTATCTTATTTCACAGCGAGAGTTCGCACCTGCACCGCTGGCCGATGAAAATCTGGTTTTTCTGCGTTCAGCCAGCGCAACAAGGCGGAGAAACGCCGATTGTTGACTGCCGTAAAATTTACCAGTTGTTAGACCCGAAACTCAGAGAAAAATTTGCCCAAAAGCAAATTATGTACGTTCGTAACTACACAGACGGACTGGATGTAAGCTGGAAAGATTTTTTCCAAACAGAAGACAAATCCGTGGTTGAGGAATACTGCCGGCAAGCTGGGATGGAATTTGAGTGGAAACCAGGAAATAATTTGAGAACTCGCAAAATTCGCCCCGCAATTGCCAAGCACCCAAAAACCAAAGAAATGGTATTTTTCAATCAACTTCCCTTGCACCACATTTCCTGCTTAGATGCAGCAACCCGCGCTTCCTTGCTCTCTGTTTTTGGAGAAGAGAACCTCCCCCGCAATGTCTATTACGGTGACGGCACTCCTATTGAAGACTCGGTAATGGCACAAATTCAGGCAGTGTACGCGCAAGCTGCTGTTAGTTTTCCCTGGCAAGCAGGAGACATCTTAATGCTAGATAATATGCTTGCCGCTCACAGTCGCAATCCATTTATCGGTTCGCGAAAAATTGTTGTAGCGATGGGCGAAATGATTCCTGAATCAGTAATTTAATTCCCTCTCATCTCTTCCAGGCAAAGGTAACGAGAATAAAGTAGTGCTTTGATAAAGAGGAACAATGCAAACAATTAATGGATTTCGGCTTTCACCCCAGCAAAAATATCTGTGGCTGTTGCAGCAAGACAGCCCTGCTTATCGCCTTCAATCCGCTATTTTGATCGAGGGAAGTCTTCAAACCGATCGCCTAAAGAAAGCTTTAGAAAAAGTTAGCGATCGTCACGAAATTATCCGCACAAGCTTTCAGGGAAAGGCAGGGCTAAAAATTCCTATACAAGTTATCTCCGAACCGAGCTCTGTTTCGTGGAAGTGGGTTAACTGGAGTGAAGTAAATCCCCAGGAGCAAGAAGCCAAACTTGAAGAGATTTTTCAGCAAGAAAAGAGCGCTTTATTCAACTTCGAGCGCAATCCAGCTTGGCGCTTGTCTTTAATTACACTTTCATCTGAGAGGCATATTTTACTGGTTAGTTTGCCCGCACTGTGCGCCGATAGTCGCACACTAAAAAATCTGGTTCAAGAAATCAGCCAGTGCTATGCCGCCTGCCTTCACGGCAAAGAAATTACCGATGAAGTTGTGCAATACATTCAATTTTCCGAATGGCAAAATGAATTGCTCGAAGATGAGGAAGCGGCGGAGGGCCAAGAATACTGGACTGGGCATAATTATTCAGCGCTAGCGAGTTTAAGGTTGCCGTTTGAAAATAGATTAATTAACGCGCCAGCTCAATTTACTCCCCAAGCTTTTGAGGTCAAATTAGAGTTAGCTTTGCTGGTTCAAGTGGAAGATCTCGCCAGCCAGTACAACACCTCACTTTCTACATTCTTGCTCGCTTGCTGGAAAATTTTGCTCTGGCGGCTGATTGGCCAATCAGAGATCACTGTTGGCGTGGCATTCGACGGTCGAAAATACGAAGAACTAGAGCCAGGGCTTGGGCTGTTTGCCAAATTTTTACCGCTGTGCACCCAACTAACAGAAAACTTTTCCTTCGCGGAAACATTGCAGCAAATTCAGCAGGAAGAACGCGAAGCATACAAGTATCAAGAATATTTCTCCCACGAATATCTAGGCAACTCTTCCGGCTTTCCATTTGGTTTCGAGTTTGAGGAACAGCTCGAAAAGCATTCGGCTAGTGGCGTATTTTTTTCGATTTACAAGCAGTATGCGTGCTGCGATCGCTTCAAAGTTAAACTCTCTTGCCACCGCCAAAATGACTCGCTCGCCGCTGAGTTTCACTACGATCCAATCTTCCTGGCAGACAACAGTATCCGGTGCTTGGCAGAGCAATTTTACGCCTTAGTGCAAAGTGTAGCCAGCAACCCACAAACCGCAATCGGCAAGCTCGAAATGCTGAGCGATCGCGCCCGAAATCAATTATTAGTAGAATTCAACAGCACCAAAGCAGATTACCAGCTCGATAAGTGCGTACACCAGCTCTTTGAAGAACAAGCAGAGCGATCGCCAAACCGTATAGCTGCTGTTTGTGAAAATCAGCAAATTACCTACAGCGAACTCAACGCCCGCGCTAACAAAATCGCCCATTACTTGCAGCAATTAGGTGTCAAGCCAGAGGTGATTGTCGGCCTTTGCGTCGATCGCTCTTTAGAGGCGATCGCTGGAATTCTAGGCATCCTCAAAGCAGGTGGCGCGTACCTACCGCTCGACCCAGCCATGCCCAAAGAGCGTCTAGCATTGATGTTGCAAAACGCTCAGACTCCAGTGCTGTTAACCCAACAGCATCTCATCAAAAATTTGCCGGAAACTAAGGCATATATCGTCTGCTTAGATAAAGACATTCCCTCTTTTTCTCCTACTACTTTCGTCTCGGCTTCTGGTGAAAATTTAGCTTACATTATCTATACCTCCGGTTCCACCGGCACCCCCAAAGGAGTCGCCATTGAACACCGACAACTGCTCAATTACCTGCACGGAATTCAGGAAAAATTAAACCTGCCATCAGGTGCAAATTATGCCACCGTTTCTACCTTCGCCGCCGATTTGGGAAACACCGTTATTTTTCCGGCTTTGTGTTCGGGTGGATGCCTGCACATCATCTCTCAAGAACGCGCCACAGATTCTCAAGCAATTGCGGCTTATTTTCAGCAACATTCTATCGATTGTCTGAAAATTGTTCCCTCTCACTTAAAAGCTTTGTTGAGCGCTGATAACGCCTCGCAAATCTTACCGAAAAAGCGATTAATTCTCGGCGGTGAGCCTTTGATGTGGAATTTAATTGAAACAATTCAGAAATACAATCCAGACTGCTCGATCTTCAACCATTACGGGCCGACAGAAACAACTGTAGGCGTGCTGACTTATCAGGTAAAAATGCAAGGCGATCGCATTTCCCAGACAGTTCCTTTAGGTCGCCCGCTACCCAACACGCAGATTTATTTGCTCGATTCGCACTTGCAGCCGGTTCCTGTAGGGGTAGCCGGTGAATTATATATTGCTGGGGCGGGATTGGCTCGCGGCTATCTAAACCAACCAGAACTCACCGCAGAAAAATTTATTTGCAAGTCATTGACTCAGGAACCGGAAACTCGACTTTACAAAACTGGCGACTTAGCTCGCTATTTGCCAGACGGAAATATAGAATTTATCGGTCGCGTCGATCACCAAGTAAAGCTGCGAGGTTTCCGCATTGAATTAGGGGAAATTGAGGCGGGCCTGTCTCATCATCCCTCTGTACGCGAGGCAGCCGTTTTACTTCAGGAAAATGAACCGGGAAATCAGCGTTTAGTCGCCTATATCGTTTCTCACTCAAAACTCAGCGTTCAGGACTCACAACTGATTGAAAGCCTGCGTTCATTCCTCAAAGAAAAGCTGCCCGAATACATGATACCTTCTGCTTTTGTGGTTCTGAAAGCGCTGCCACTGACTCCCAATGGCAAAATAGACCGTCAAGCGCTTCCTGCACCGTCCATAGCAGCCAATTTTACAGATACGTTTGTAGGCCCTCGCACTTCCGGTGAGGAGATTATTGCCGGAATTTGGAGCCAGCTTCTCAACCTTAAAAAGGTAGGAATTCACGACAATTTCTTTGACTTGGGGGGACACTCATTACTGATTACTCAGTTGTTAGCCAAAGTGCGAGAAATTTTTCAGGTGGAATTGCCTTTGCGCGTTTTGTTTGAAGCTCCTACTGTAGCTGGTTTAGCTGAAAAAATCGAAATGCAACAAGGGGGCAACACAGCGGGCGATCGCCCCTCGAATTTCGATATTAATGCTGAAGCTATCCTAGACCCAGCCATCCGCCCTGAAACTGCAATTTTTGAGCTGACGGCTGAACCCACTCGCATCTTATTAACGGGAGCAACAGGCTTTCTGGGAGCCTTTTTACTCCGGGAATTGCTACTGCAAACTCAAGCAGAAATTTATTGCTTGGTACGCTCGGACGATGCTGAATCAGCCAAGAAGCGCATCCAAAGTAGCCTCGAATATTATTCGATTTGGGACGAGCATCTTAGCTACCGAATTATCCCGATTGCAGGAGATTTAGCTCAGCCACTTTTGGGGCTTTCAGAGGAGCAGTTTCGAGAAATGGCAAGCCAAATTGATGTCATTTATCACAATGGCGCGTTTGTCAAGTTCACTTATCCCTATTCGGTTCTCAAGCTTTCTAATGTTCTGGGAACTCAAGAAATCCTGCGACTGGCGAGTCAAACTAAGCTCAAACCCGTGCATTTTGTTTCTACTATATCTGTTTTCTCCTCAGCGGGGGAATCTGGGGTGAAGGCAGTGGGAGAGCAAGACGAACTAACGCCGGGAGAACTTCTCAAAGGCGCTTACCCGCAGAGTAAATGGGTAGCAGAAAAGTTAATCGAAATCGGGCGCGAACGCAAAATTCCTATCAGCATTTACCGACCCGGACGTATTTCAGGACACAGCCAAACGGGTGCTTGCAATTCCAGCGATTCACTGTACCGATTGCTTGCCGGTTGCGTGCAATTAGGATGCGTGCCCGATGGTGATAAGCTGATGAATGTAGCGCCAGTGGACTATGTGAGCCGAGCGATCGTTCACTTGTCCAGGCAAAAAGAATCGATCGGGAAAAATTTTCACTTAGTTAACCCTCATTCTTTTTATCTAAGTGAACTGGTGGCCTGGATTCGCTCAATCGGTTATCCAATTGAGCGAGTTAGTTATGAGACTTGGCAAGCAGAAATTGTGAATCGCGCTGGAAATTCTCCCGATCATGCTTTGTACCCGCTAGTCGGTCTTTTTTCCGAAAAAGTTTCTGAAGCGGAAATGCCACAATCAGGAACGCTACATTTCGATTGCCAAAATACGCTAGATGGACTTGCTACCACTGACATCACCTGTCCGCAAGCGGATGCGAATCTGTTTCGCACTTACTTTTCCTATCTCGCCGATTCTGGCTTGATAGGTAGCCGCAATTAAAACCTCTAAGGGCGCAAAGCATTGCGCCCCTACCTGACTCAAACTCTGGAGAATTCAAAATGAACGAACAATTGCAGCAAAGACACATGAAAGCGCTGATAGAGCGCTACACCGAGCGCACAAAGACCTCTAAGAATTTCGCGCAAAAATACCGTCCGGTTCTCGCTGACAATCGGGCTTCAGATGGGTTTCGCTTTCCCGTCAAGGAGATGTTTTATCCCATTGTCGCCGAGCGATCGCTCGGATCTAAAATGTGGGATGTAGATGGCAACGAATACATCGATATCACAATGGGATTTGGCATCAATCTTTTCGGTCATAATCCGCCCTTTATTAAAGAAGCCCTATTAGAGCAACTCGATCGCGGCGTACAAATTGGCCCACAAGCAGAACTTGCCGGAGAAGTTGCGGAATTAATCTGCGAACTGACGGGGATGGAGCGCGTCGCTTTTTCTAATACCGGCACAGAAGCGGTAATGGCAGCCCTACGATTAGCTAGAGCGGCAACTAAACGCAATAAAATTGCTTTGTTTTCTGGTTCTTATCACGGTCATTTTGACCAAACTCTCGCAGTTGGAAAAAAAATAAATGGCGATTTACGCACCATTCCAAAAGCGCCAGGAATTCCCGCTAATTTTGTTGAAGATGTTTTACTTTTGGATTACGGAAGCCCTCATTCCCTGGAAATTATCAAAGCTCATCAGCACGAATTAGCGGCGGTTCTCGTGGAGCCCGTGCAAAGCCGGCGTCTCGATTTGCAACCTAAAGAATTTCTCCACCAACTCAGACAATTAACAAAAGAATCAGAAATTGCGCTGATTTTTGATGAAATGGTCACCGGTTTCCGAATTCATCAAGGCGGGGCGCAGGCGTGGTTTGGCATTGAGGCAGATATTGCAACTTACGGTAAAATTGTCGGGGGCGGTATGCCCATTGGAATTATCGCTGGAAAAGCTGCTTATATGGATAAAATTGACGGCGGTTTGTGGAACTACGGTGATGATTCCTACCCCCAGGTAAAAACAACAATTTTTGCCGGCACTTTTTGCAAGCACCCACTTGCTCTGGCCGCTGCGCGTTCCGTGCTGCGCTATCTTAAAAGTCAAGGCCCAGCCCTTCAGCAGCAGTTGAATCAGCGAACTTCGCAGCTAGTTGAAACCCTGAATGCTTATTTCAAAGAAAATGAAGTCTCTGTCTGGCTTGTAAATTTCGGATCGCAATTTCGCGCTGCTGCATCCGTTGAGATAGATCCGCTACTTTTTCACTTACTCGAAAAGCGTATTTTCATATCCGAAGGTCGTAGCTGCTTTCTCTCCACCGCTCACACTAATGAAGACATCGATCGCATCATTCAGGCGGTTAAAGAGAGCATTCAAGAAATGCGCGAAGGAGGCTTTTTCCCGGTTTCTTCTCATCCCCAAGCAGAACTTGTTTCAATCGCCAGCAAGTAAAACCCGCTACTAAATTATTAAAGAGTTACAAAGCACATAGTCGCAGCCACATTTGTGACCCTTGCTTTCGGCTCCGAAGCGGTGTCCTTTAAGCCCAACCCCAAGCACTTCTGCTTTTTGATAACTTTGCCGTCGAGTTGCTCAAAGATGGGGGTTGTACTTGCCCGGGAACCGGAGAGCTAGGGAGCCTTTGTCGCAATAAACATTGATGTGGTATTTTGGGGCGGTGTTTTTAGTTTACACCATGAGTTTACGTCTTTTCAGCGTTCGAGGATTATTCTGGGATTCTAGGGTCGGATCGTTAACATATTCATTGATATCAATACGTTGAGGACAGTAGATCGGGTTTATTAGCTACCCTGCCCGTTCAAAAATAAAAGTTAGCTGTGAGTTGTCAGTTAACAGTCGCCAGTTGTCAGTAGCAACCGAATTTGATATTACAGTTCAACTTTTCCGCAGTGCAGCGATAATCTGTGCGTTTGCCTGGGGAAAAGTAAATTGGTCAATTTCATCGAGTGTGACCCAGCGAATTTCATCGCATTCGATCGTTTGCGGTTCCCCACTGACGTAGCGGCAGTGGTGCACGTAGAGCCTAACTGTAAATTTAGTGTAGTCGTGGTCAATTGTAATCAGGCGATCGCCAACTTCTACGACAATCCCCAACTCCTCCATAATTTCCCGTTCTATGCAAGCTTCGATCGTTTCCCCAGGCTCTATTTTACCGCCAGGAAACTCCCATAAACCCCCGTGCAGTCCGTGTTGTCGGCGCTTGTCAATCAAAATTTGTTGTCGCTCGTTCCAGATTGCAGCAACGCCGATAACTTTGTGGGCAACAGGAG
>Ga0216309_1000013_pt1 | contig 25872 bp, 20 predicted proteins | sample Total_DNA_C_FD_161284 | JGI IMG/M metagenome (GOLD analysis project Ga0216309, IMG submission 161284) | Terrestrial sediment cell enrichment communities for BONCAT metagenomics from Utah, United States - Total_DNA_C | ecosystem: Environmental > Terrestrial > Deep subsurface > Rock core/Sediment ...
AGCCTTTCCCGTCGCGGTTCGCCGTTTCGTTCCTGACGGCTCTTAAGAGATGAAGCCGCTGAAGAGCGCGTTGAAGGCGACGGCCAGGAGCATGCCCGTGAACCAGAAGATGAGGGCGACCGTCCAGGCCGAGGACGAGCCCAGCTTCTCGCTCGTGTTGCGCAGACCCGTCGCCGTCAGCCAGAGCTGGTAGAAGGAGAGCACGCCGAAGAAGCTGAGGACCGTGTAGATGACCGGACGCTCGGCGGCGTCTATGAGCCCCCCGAGGTTGTCCGTGACGAGGCTGATCTGCCCCCGGACGGGGTGGATGTCGTCCGGGTCCTTGAGGTAGAGCAGGACGAGGCTGAGGACCCTGCCGATGAGCGCCGCCGGCAGCGCCGCCCAGGCGGCCATCGCCAGCGCCTGCCAGAAGCCGAGCCGCCCCCCGAAGAGTAGTACCAGAAGCATGTAGAGCGCCGCGATGACGGCCGTCAGGGTGAAGGCGCCGACGAAGGTCGTCACGGCGTGCCCGGCCACCTTCGTCGGCGTCTTGGCCTCTTCGATCTGCTGCGCCTTCATCTGCTTCGCCTGCTCGGGCGGGATGCTGAACTGCTCGACCACCTTGTCGGTCGTGAAGCCGACGATCCGCTCGGGCGTCAGGCGGTAAGTGAAGGCGGTCGAGTAGGCGAAGCCGAGCAGCGAGGTGATGAGGAGCGGGGCCAGCCAGCGCGGGTGCCAGCGCAGGTTGCGGAAGACGCCCGACGGCTCGAAGAAGATGCCGGTCAGCCGGTCGAAGAACGACATCGGCGCGGGCGCCTCACCCGCCGGGTCCGCCGTGGGGACGAAGCTCAGCCCGAAGAGGGCGAGCGCCAGGAAGCAGAGAGCGCCGCCCGGCCCGTAACCCACCGGCACTTTCAGAAACGCCGCGATGAGGAGCAGAAATCCGACGCCGAAGATGATGTAGGTGTATGTGCGACGAACCACTGGGAGAGTCCTCACTTGACTGCCGGATGAGAGAGCATCGAGACGCATTCTAAACGCGAGGCCGGGCCTCGCCAAAAGTAATTCTGTTACGCGGCGCCCCGCGGCAAGGTTTCAAATGTAAGGGGTTGACCCCGCACCCCTTTCTGGGATAATTCCTGAAAGCGGCCCGAAACGCACCGGGCCGCCGCAAAGGGGCTGCCGCCGAAGCCTACGAGGAGAGTCATCACCCCTTTAGAAAGGCGGACAGACATGACCGGAGCAGAGATGGAAAAGACAATGGCCTTCATCCTCGAACAGCAGGCACAACTGACGGCCACCGTCGGCGGGCTGGCCGAGAGGGTAGACCAGATATCCGTGAGGGTTGACCGCCTCGGCGAGAGCGTCGAGCGCATCGCCGAGAAGGTCGAGCGCAACGCCGAGGGCATCTCGGCCCTCCTAATCATCGCCCAGATCCACGACCGCGAGATCAAAGAGACGGACGAACGCCTCAACGCCCTTATCAACACGGTCGAGCGCCACGTCGGCGAAGGCCACCACGGGAAGGCGTAAAAAGGGAGACGGCAAAGGGGACGGCCAGCGTGGGCAGGGCACAGACCCTGCCCTTTCTATTTGGAGATGAAGATTGCCGAGGCCCTCGGCGCGAGAAGCTGAGGAGGCCGTCGTGAGACGTGGGGCTTACTGGGTCTTCGTCTCGGCCTCGAACCAGCCGGGGACGCGGATGCAGGCGACGGTGTGGCCGGGGGTGATCTCGCGGAGGTCGGGGTCGATGCGCGCGCAGTCGGGGACGGCCTCGGGGCAGCGCGTGTGGAAGCGGCAGCCGGAGGGCGGGTTGATGGGCGTCGGCACGTCGCCTTTGAGCACGATGCGGTCGCGCTTGCGCGTCGGGTCGGGGATGGGGATGGCCGAGAGCAGGGCGCGCGTGTAGGGGTGGAGCGGGTTGCGGTAAAGCTCCTCGGCCGTGGCGACCTCGACGATGCGCCCGAGGTACATCACCGCCACGCGGTCCGAGATGTGTTCGACCACCGCCAGCCCGTGCGAGATGAAGAGGTAGGTTAGCTCGAACTCACCCTGCAGGTCTTCGAGCAGGTTAACGACCTGCGCCTGCACGCTGACGTCGAGGGCTGAGACGGGTTCGTCCGCGACGATCAGCTTCGGGTTGAGGGCCAGAGCGCGCGCGATCCCGAGCCGCTGGCGCTGCCCTCCCGAGAACTCGTGCGGGTAGCGGTTCATGTAGTCGGGGTCGAGGCCCACCTTCCGCAGCAGCTCCGCGACGCGCTCGCGCCGCTCCGCCTTGTCGCCGATGCCGTGGATGACGAGCGGCTCAGAGATGATGTCGCGCACTCTCATGCGCGGGTTCAGGCTGGCGTAAGGGTCCTGGAAGATGATCTGCATCTCGCGCCGCAGCCGCCGCAGTTCCTCGCCCGAGGTCGCCAGCACATCCTGCCCCCCGAACTCGACCTGCCCCCGCGTCGGCTCGATCAGGCGCAGCAGGCAGCGCCCCACGGTCGACTTCCCGCAGCCCGACTCGCCGACGAGCCCCAGCGTCTCGCCGCGGTAGATGTCGAAGGTGACGCCGTCGACGGCGCGCACCACGTCGTCGCTCCCCGAGACGGGGAAGTGCTTGAAGAGGCCGCGCACGCGCACCAGCTCTTCCGACGCGCCGTCCTCGCGCGCCTCCCCGGCGCGCGCCGCGGTGACTTCGGCCCCGGGCACCGTCTGGCCGCGCTCGTTAGTCCTGGCTCCCACCCGCGTCTCCTTCCGCCATCCGACTAATCTGGGTGTCGGCCGCCACGGCCGCCGTGAGGTCGTAGAGCACGCAACGCACCGCGACGCCGCCCTCCAGCTGATAGAGCGGCAGCTCGCCCTCCGTGCAGCGCGGCATCCGGTGCGGGCAGCGCGGCGCGAAGTGGCAGCCCTCGGGCAGGTTCGTCGGCTTCGGCACCGTGCCCTCGATGGTCGAGAGCCGCTCGACCTTCTTCACCTCGGCCTCGGTCAGCTTCGGCACCGAGCGCAGGAGCCCCTCCGTGTAAGGGTGCTTCGGCCGCGCGAACAGCTCGTTGACGGGCGACTCTTCGACGATGCGCCCCGTGTACATCACGGCCACGCGGTCGGCCACCTCGGCGACGACGCCGAGGTCGTGCGTGATGAGCAGCACGGCGAGGTTGCGCGTGCGGCGCAGCTCGTCGATGAGTTCGAGTATCTGCGCCTGGATGGTCACGTCGAGCGCGGTCGTCGGCTCGTCGGCGATGAGCAGGCGCGGGTCGCAGGCCAGCGCCATGGCGATCATCACCCTCTGGCGCATCCCGCCCGAGAGCTGGTGCGGGTAGTCATCGGCGCGCCGGCCCGGGTCGGGGATGGCCACCTCGCGCATCGCCTCGACGGCCGCCTCGCGCGCCTGCCTGCGGTTCAGGTCGCGGTGGAGGCGGAGCGCCTCGGCGATCTGCTCGCCGACCGTGTAGACGGGGTTGAGCGAGGTCATCGGGTCCTGGAAGATCATCGCGATGTCGTCGCCGCGGATGGCGCGCATGCGCGCCTCCGAGGCCGCGAGCAGGTTCTCTTCCCCGAACCAGATCTCCCCGCTCACGATGCGCCCCGGCGCGCCGATCAGGCGCATCACCGAGAGCGCCGTGATCGACTTCCCGCAGCCCGACTCGCCGACGAGCCCCAGCAGCTCGCCCTCGTCCACGTGAAAGCTCACGCCGTCGACGGCGCGCACCAGCCCCGCGCGCGTCGGGAACTGCGTCCGCAGATTTTTGACTTCGAGAAGATGCGTCACTGCCTGCAAGAGTAAACGAGGACGGTGGCCGCTGCCAAGACGGCGCGCGCGCGGCGGGGCGCCGACGGGTCGGCAGAGAGAGCGCGCGCTGGCCACAGCGCTTAGCGCGACCCTTCGAATGACAGGAGGCAGTCGGTCGCCGTGATCTTCCAGGCGCGGGCCGCGCGCCGCAGCGAGAGCTTGATGCGTATGTCCTCGCCGGCGCCCGCGCCCTCGACGCCGCGGACCGGGAGCGTGACGGTCGTCGTGGCCGCTGCGCCGCGCACGCGCGCGGGCGCGACCTTGAACTCGCCGGCCCAGGACGGCAGCCAGTCCTGCGCGCAGATGAAGATGTCGGCGCCCCCCGTCTGCATCATGCGCGGGGCCTTGCGGTGCAACTCGGGCGAGAGGTACCTCAAAGCCTCCGCGCGGCGCTTGAGCGGGCTCCAGTCGTCCTTGTTGAAACGGCCCAGGTACCAGGCGTAGAAGCCGCGCACGACCTCCTCGGGCCCCTGCGGCGCGCGCCCCGCCGCAGCCGCGCCCACACCCGCCACCTGCCCGTGCCCTGCGGGCGCGACCAGACAGACCACGCAGACGAGCAGCAGAGATGCCAGAACCGTTCTTATCATCGACAACATGCTTCCCATCATTCGCCAGAGTCCGACGGCGCCGGTTCAGTCTCCAGGCTTCCGGCGCGCGCCACGTTCTCCGGCAGAGATTAAACGCTGCCGTGTGGGCGGGCAAAGCCGGCGACCTCTCGGGGCGTTGGGTCGCCACGCGGCGCACGGCGCGGGCTTTGGGCGCGCGAATCTTCCTCCTCACGCCGCGTAGAAGCTTCGCGGGCCGGCGGCGAACTCTTCGAACGAATGTTCCGTGTAATTAATCTTCCCGAGGAACCTTTGAAACCTTTCCCGTTCCGCGGCCTTCTGCTCTTCGGACTTGCCCGGATGATTGTTGACGACGGTGAACCTGAGCGCACGGGGGTTGCTTCGGTTGGTCTGCACACGCTTGAGCAGATACTTGATGTGCATGTCCGCGTCCGGGAACGAATAGCCGCAGAAGATGATGCGAGTCGCTTCCCGCAGGACGTTCTCCGCCCGATGCCAGATGGCGCCCAGAAAGGCTTTCGACATGTCCTTGAAGAAGGTCGGGGGCACGATGACCGGCGACATGATGAACCCACAGTGGTCGCACTTGGCCCGGCCGGTATTTCCGAGCAGGTTCTCGACGATCTTCTCTTCGAATAACTTCAGGCCGTTACAGGTGGGGCAGTGCATCCAGTTCAGCGAGCCATGTATTTTCAGGAGCGGCACCCGGTCGCCCTTGTAGCCCTCGACCTCGTCCAGGTAGTCGCGCGGCCAGTCAAAGTCAACGCCGTAGTCAACGGAGGCACGCTCGTAGTCGGCGCCGTAGCGCAGCGCGTTGTCGATCAACAGGTCGTAGTTAGCGCTGATGAACGCGGTCTCGCCCATGAGCCCTTCCGACTTCAAGGACGTAACCAGTTTCCTGTGCGGTGAATCCTGCGTGCGGCGACGGCGCAGGGCGTCGGCGATGGCCTTCGCCATAGACATCACGAGGTAGAAACGGACGAGCCTGATCCGCGCGCCGCCCGACAAAGACCCGTCGACGCTTTGCTCATCGCCGCCGAAAAATCTCAGCGATTCGCCCCTGAGGTCGGACAGGTCGAGTATCCCGAGCGCCTCCTCAAAAGTCGGGAAGACGGTCGAGTCCAGATTTCCCTGCACCTTGATGTCAAATGCAGATTCAAAGAAGCGTGCGAGTTCTTTCTGAATCTGCTTCAGGCTGTCATTGGTCGTGTTATGTATCTTAGCCGAGCTGAAAAAGGCTTTGAAGAGGGAGTTCTGCATGGGGGCGCCTTCGGCGGCCGAGGCCCCCGCGCCGAGGAAGATAACCGTTTTCGTCCTTCTCATCACTGACCCCGCTGGTCGCCCCGGCCGACGGGCACCCGCCGCCTAGACGGTCAGGGCCTCACGGTACTCGCCCCAGACGCGGCGGAGACGGTGGCTGATCTCGCCGACGGTGGCGAGCGATTCGACGCAGGAGAGTATGCGCGGCAGGAGGTTGTCGGTGCCGCGCGCGGCGTCTTCGAGGAGGGTGAGGGCGACCTCTGTGCGCTCAGCGTCGCGGCGCTGGCGGAGCGCGCGCAGGCGCTCGATCTGCGCGCGCTCGACCGCGGGGTCGATGCGGAGCGTCGGGACGGGCGCCTCGGCCTCGGAGCGGAAGCGGTTGACGCCGACGACCACCGCCTCGTCCGTCTCGACCGCGCGCTGGTAGCGGTAGGCCGCCTCCTGTATCTCGCGCTGGACGTAGCCGGCCTCGATGGCGTGGAGCATGCCACCCATCGCGTCGATCTTCTGGATATAGTCGAGCGCGAGCCGCTCGACCTCGCCCGTCAACTGCTCGACGGCGTAGGAGCCGGCGAGCGGGTCCACGGTGTCTGCCACCCCTGACTCGTAGGCGACGACCTGCTGCGTGCGCAGGGCGAGCCGCGCCGAGGACTCGGTCGGGAGCGACAGCGCCTCGTCCATCGAGTTGGTGTGGAGACTCTGCGTGCCGCCGAGCACGGCCGCAAGCGCCTGGATGGTCGTCCGCACCACGTTGACCTCGGGCTGCTGCGCGGTGAGGGTCGAGCCGGCCGTCTGCGTGTGGAAGCGGAGCATCTGCGAGCGTGGGTCGCGCGCGTGGAAGCGCTCGCGCATCAGCCGCGCCCAGAGGCGGCGCGCGGCGCGGAACTTCGCCACCTCTTCGAGCAGGTTGTTGTGCGCGTTGAAGAAGAAGGAGAGGCGCGGGGCGAAGTCGTCGACCTCGAGCCCGGCGGCCACCGCCGCCTCGACGTAGGCGATGGCGTCGGCGAGCGTGAAGGCCACCTCCTGCGCGGCCGTCGAGCCGGCCTCGCGGATGTGGTAGCCGGATATGGAGATGGTGTTCCAGTTCGGCACCTCGGCCGCGCAGAAGGCGAAGGTATCGGTGACGAGGCGCAAGCTCGGCGCCGGCGGGTAGATGTAGGTCCCGCGCGCGATGTACTCCTTGAGGATGTCGTTCTGGATCGTCCCCTGGAGCCTCTCGGCCGCGACCCCCTGCTTGCGCGCGACCGCGACGTAGAGGCAGAGCAGGACGGCGGCCGTCGCGTTGATCGTCATCGAGGTCGAGACCTCGCCTAAGGGGATGCCTTCGAAGAGCCGTTCCATGTCTTCGAGCGAGTCGACGGCGACGCCCACCTTCCCGACCTCGCCGGCCGCCAGCGGGTCGTCCGAGTCGAGCCCGATCTGGGTCGGGAGGTCGAAGGCGACCGAGAGGCCGGTCGTCCCCTGCGAGAGCAGGAACTTGTAGCGCGCGTTCGACTCCTCGGCCGTCGCGTAGCCCGCGTACTGGCGCATCGTCCAGAGGCGGCCGCGGTACATGCTGCGGCGGACGCCGCGCGTGTAGGGGTAGTCGCCCGGGTCGCCGAGGTCGCGGTCGTACTCCAAGGGGTCCGTGTTCGACGGGTTGAAATCGTTCGGGAGCCGGATGCCGGAGGAGGTCTCGAAGTGCTCCCGGCGCTCGCGGCCCTGGGCGCGTGGCGCGTCTGTCTTCGTGCTCATAAAAATCTCTTCCGAAGTCTCTGTCCGGGCTGTTTTTCTCGCCTGCGGGGTTGGGGCGAAGCCTAGCACAGGCGCTCGGGGGCGGGCAACGGACGGTTTCTGTGCAGTCGTTGGCCGCCTTTGTGTGCGCTAACGCTTCGCCAACTTGAACGGCCAAACGGGTACAACTACGCGGGGCTCTCAGGCGTCTGATGACTGTTGCAATACACGCGCAATGCGGGCGCAACAGGCGAGCAAGGTTTCGGGGCACGAACAGGGGTTTCGGGCACTCCGGCGCTAACAATCTTCCTAACAATTTGGGAGTTTTGCCGATGAGAAAGACGCTTTTTTCTGTTCTCCCGCTACTCGTGTTTCTGGGGCCGAGCTACGTCGGGCTGCCGATCTTCTTCGGCTTCTCGTTCGCGCCGGCCGAGACGCGCGTCGAGCCCAGCCACCTGCGCCGCCCTTCCGCCAACCTCAAGGCCGAAAGGCTCCGCGGCCGCATCGGCGAGGCCAAGCGCGAGCTGCGCCGGCTCCCCGAAGACTCCCTCGACACCGTGGCCCTCGCCGTCAGCGACACTAAGGGCAAGGTGCAGACGCTGCGCGCCACCAAGGAGGCTTTCCTCCAGAAGGGCGGCGAGTTCACCGCCGTCTCTTCGGCCGGCGAGCCGCTCCGCGTTCAGGTCCTGCGCCCCAACTACGTCAACACGGCCGTGCGCGTGACCGACGCCGGGGGGCGCGAGCTTCAGCCGCTCGTCGTCCGCTACCCTGTGGAGCGCGACGGCAAGCTGAAGGAGGTCGCCTACTACACCTCCGCGCACCCGGCCGTCGATGACGCCGAGGTGGCGCGCGCCGGCGGTGAGTACGTGCGCGAGCGCCTGGACGAGGCCGCCCGCCGGCTCGCGTCGAAGGGCGAGCGCATCGACCCCGCCATCATCGACGTCGCCGAGCGTCTCGCGCACGTCGAGCACACGGACCACAAGCGCTTCCTCAGCGAGGCGCCGGGCCCGCTCTTCGCCGAGATCAGGACGCTCTACGCCCTGAACGCGGGCGACACCTACCGCTACTCGGTCAGCTCGGCCGGCGCCGGCGGCATGGTGCAGATGATTCCGCCGACCTACAAGGCGATCCGCGAGCAGTTCCCGAAGGTCGGGCTCAAGGCCGACTTCGTCGAGGGCATGCGCGACCACGACAACGCCTCGGAGGCGATGCTCCTCTACATGCAGGACACGTGGGATTACCTGCGGAAGCAGGACGAGGTCGTCGCGGCGATGAGTGCGGGTCTGGCGACGCAGGAGGAGCTGCTGGCCTCCGGCTACAACTCGAACCCGCGGAAGCTGCCCGGCTACCTCAGCCGCGGCGGGTCGGGCTGGCGCGGGCTCATCCCCGAGGAGACCAAGATGTACCTGCGCATCTACGCCTCGGTCGAGGCCAACCTGGATTTCAAGAGCCGCTCGTAAGAGGGGCACACACTCGGACTCGCACTCACACGAGGGGCAGGCGTCTCACCGCCTGCCCCTTATTTATGCGAAGCGGGCGCGGCCGAGCGGTTGACCCGCGCGCGCCCGCTCGCGTAGCATCTCCTGCAAAGAGGCATCCCCTGAAAGTTTTCACTTCGGCGCGGGAATTGTTTTGGAAATCAACGACGAGGCGAAGCAGATCGTGCAGGAGCTGGGCGCGGCCATCAATGCGGCGGTCGAGGGCTCCGCGGAGGTGGCGGCCGCCATCGAGCGTCTGCGCGAGGCGGGCTACGAGATGGAGCTGACGCTCAGGCTCGAGATCGGCCTGCGCGAGCACGGCGGCGAGGCGGACGAGGGCGGGGGCGAGGACCCCGCGCGGCTCGAACTCACGGACGAAGACCGCCGCACGCTCCGGAGCATGAAAATCCGCTTCGACGAACAGGAATAGCGCCGCCCTGCCACGCCCCCGCGCTTTGCCCGCCCGCGCCGCCTGTGCTAACCTCTTGAGCTTAAATCACAGCGGTTTTCTCGCCTTATAGCTTTACCGAAGAGGAGCATTTACTAAAGGTATGTCCAGCTACGCGAAAACCGACGGCCGCCCGACCGGGCGCGTCGTCCAGGTCATCGGCCCGGTCCTCGACGTGGAGTTCGGCGACGGCTACCTGCCGCCCATCTACACGGCGCTGCGCGTCACCTCCGCGGGGTTCGACGTCCCCGACCCCATCGACCTCATCTGCGAGGTCGAACAGCACCTTGGCGAGGGGCGCGTCCGCACCGTCTCGATGCAGCCGACCGAGGGGGTGGTGCGCGGCATGGTCGCCACCGACACCGGCGGCACCATCACCGTCCCCGTCGGCGAGACCACGCTCGGCCGCGTCTTGAACGTCATCGGCCAGCCCGTCGACAACCTCGGGCCCGTCAACTCCGAGCAGCGCTACCCCATCCACCGCCACGCGCCCACGCTCGACGAGCAGGCCACCGAGATGGAGATGTTCGAGACCGGCATCAAGGTCGTCGACCTCATCCAGCCCTTCCTGCGCGGCGGCAAGATCGGACTCTTCGGCGGCGCCGGCGTCGGCAAGACCGTGCTCATCATGGAGCTCATCAACAACGTCGCCATGAAGCACTCGGGCTTCTCGGTCTTCGCGGGCGTGGGCGAGCGCACGCGCGAGGGCAACGACCTGCTGCGCGAGATGGTCGAGTCGCAGGTCATCCAGTACGGCGCCGAGTTCAACAAGCACTTCGAGGAGACGGGCGAGTTCGACATGTCGAAGGTCGACATGCAGACCATCGGCCAGTCGAAGGTCGCGCTCGTCTACGGCCAGATGACCGAGCCGCCGGGGGCGCGCCTGCGCGTGGCGCTCTCGGGGCTCACCGTCGCCGAGTACTTCCGCGACCAGGGGCTCGACGTGCTCCTCTTCGTCGACAACATCTTCCGCTTCACGCAGGCCGGGTCGGAAGTCTCGGCGCTCCTCGGGCGCATGCCCTCGGCCGTGGGCTACCAGCCGAACCTCGCCACCGAGATGGGCGAGTTGCAGGAGCGCATCACCTCGACGCGGACGGGCTCGATCACCTCGATCCAGGCCGTCTACGTCCCGGCGGACGACTACACGGACCCGGCGCCCGCGACGACCTTCGCCCACCTCGACGCCGTCACGGCGCTCTCGCGCCAGATCGTCGAATTGGGCATCTACCCGGCCGTCGACCCGCTCACATCCTCCTCGCGCATCCTCGACCCGCGCATCGTCGGCGAGGACCACTACCGGACGGCGCAGTCCGTCAAGCAGATACTCCAGCGCTACAAGGACCTCCAGGACATCATCGCCATCCTCGGCCTCGACGAGCTCTCGGAGGAGGACAAGCTGGTCGTCAGCCGCGCGCGCAAGGTGCAGCGCTTCTTCTCGCAGCCCTTCTTCGTCGCGCAGCAGTTCACCGGCATGAGCGGCAAGTACGTCGCCGTCGCCGACACGATCCGCGGCTTCCAGGAGATCATCGACGGCAAGCACGACGACCTGCCCGAGCAGGCCTTCTATATGGTCGGCACCATCGAGGAGGCGCGCGAGAAGGCCACCAAGATGGCCGCCACTGCGTAAACCGTGAACCGTGAGCCATGACGAGATAAGAACCGACTTCATCTCGTCGCGGCTCACGGTTCACTCATCACGAACTTTATGGCTCTCCAACTAGACGTCATCACGCCGGAGCGCCGGCTGCTCTCGGAGCAGGCGGACGCCGTGACCGTGCCGGGGCTCGGCGGCGAGCTGGGGATACTCCCCGGCCACACGCCGCTCATCTCCGCGCTCCAGACGGGCGTGCTCTCCTACACGCAAGGGCAGACGACGCGCCGCCTCCTCGTCTCGGGCGGCTTCGTCGAGGTCAACGGGGACCGCGTCTCGGTCCTCGCAGACATGGCTGAGTTCCCCGAAGAGGTCGACGCCGCCCGCGCGCGCCTTGAGCGCGATGAGGCCGAGCGCCGCCTCGGCGGCTTCACGGGCTCGCCCGAAGAGCTGGCCGAGGTGCGCGCGCAGCTCGACCGCGCCAGCACACGCCTCCAGCTCGCCTCGGGCGACGCCGCGCGCTGAGAGCCGCCCCGACCCGAAATAAAACTCAGCCCCTAAAGCACGCCTCGCCCCGCCCGGGTGAGGCGTTTTTTCTTACGCGGGGGCGGAGTTTTTTTCATCCCCCGCAGCGTTTCACACTTGAAACATTTGCCCGCGCGTGGCATAATAGCGGCCTCAACGTCGGAGGAGACGGCAAGGGGGTTTTTGATGTCACAGGCAGCGCCGGAGGCGGCGAAGAACTTAGTCGAGGTGCCGCGCGAGATTTCGGGTGCGGCGACCGTGGAAGACCAGCTCGTCGAGTCTTCCCTGCGTCCGCGCTCGCTCGAGGATTACGTCGGCCAGCCGAAGATCACCACCAACCTCAAGATATTTTTGCGCGCGGCGAAGGCGCGCCGCGAGGCGCTCGACCACGTGCTTTTCTTCGGCCCGCCGGGGCTCGGCAAGACCACGCTCTCGCAGATCATTGCCTCGGAGATGGATGCGCCGCTCAAGAGCGTGAGCGCGCCGGCCATCGAGCGCGGCGGCGACCTGGCGGCCGTGCTCACCAACCTCCAGGAGGGCGAGGTCCTCTTCATCGACGAGATTCACCGCCTCAAGCCGCAGATCGAGGAGGTGCTCTACCCGGCGATGGAGGACTACCAGCTCGACATCATGATCGGGCAGGGCACGGCCGCGCGCTCCATCAAGCTCGAACTGCCGAAGTTCACCTTAGTCGGCGCGACCACGCGCGCCGGGCTCATCACGGCGCCTTTGCGCGGCCGCTTCGGCATCGTCTTCCACCTCGACTTCTACTCGCAGAAGGACTTGGAGATCATCGTCCACCGCTCGGCCGAAATTCTCGGCGTGGAGATGGAGGCGTCGGGCGCCTCAGAGATCGCGCGGCGCGCGCGCGGCACTCCCCGCATCGCCAACCGGCTGCTGCGGCGCGTGCGCGACTACGCCGAGGTCGAGTACGACGGGCGCGTGACGCGCGAGGTGGCGCGGCGCGCGCTCGACGAGATGGAGGTCGACAAGTTCGGGCTCGACGAAATCGACCGTAAGGTACTCTCGACCATCATCGAGAAGTTCGACGGCGGACCCGTGGGCGTCGGCACCATCTCGGCCTCGATCAGCGAGGAGCGCGAAAGCATCGAGGAGATCATCGAGCCCTACCTCATCCAGATCGGCTTCCTCAACCGCACGCCCAGGGGGCGCGTCTGCACCCCCGCGGCCTACAGGCATATGGGGTTCACGGCGCCGAAACGGAAAGAGATTTAGGTTTCGGCCTCGTCAAGAGGCCGAAAGGCGCCGGGCGGGCGCGCGTCGGAGGATCGGGAGCCTTCGGCGTGCGCCCGCCTCGGTGCGTCTGCGACCGGGTTGTGAAGCCTGGGAGGTCGCGTCTCGTCAGGGCTTCGCCGGCGCGGCCTCGGGCTTGAAGTTGAGCGTGACGTCGACGGTGTGCTTCTCGTGGTCGGGCGTGACCCTGCTCTCGATCTTGAAGGGCGGGAGCGGGTTGCCGGCGCGTGCGGCCTCACGCAGGAATTCGGGCACGGCCTTCTTGCCGAACTCGTCCAGGTAGCCCGCGTCGAAGACCTCACGGTGGAGCAGGCGCCAGCGGCCGCGCAGGTTGTTCGCCGACACCTCGTCGAGCCCCGTGATTCTCAGCTCACCCATGCGGTACTGCGCCCCCTCGGTCACGCGGAAGCGGTAGGAGACGCTGCGCGCCGAGTCGTCAAACTCCGTCTCGGGCTTGATGCGTACGCCGAGGTACCCCTTGCGGCCGTAGGCACGGCGCACCTGTTCGAGCCCCCTGGCGATCTTGAGGGCGTTGGCGACCTCGCGGCTGCGCATGCCGAGCGCGGCGTCGAGCTCCGCCGCGCCCAGACCCGCCGCGCCATCCCAGACCGATTTGTCCCAGACGTAGATCGAGCCCTCATCGACATTCATCGACAGCGCGACCCCGGGCCCGCATTCGGGCGAAGCCTCGGGCGCGACCTTCGGAGGGCCGAAGGTCGCGCGCAGGTAGCCGCGCTCGTGATAGAGCGGCAGCAGGTTGCTCTCGACGAAGCCGGCCGTGAAAGCGCGCGAGTAGTCGTTATCGAAGAGGCCGCCGGACTTGATGACGAGCGTCTCCTCGGGCACGGCGCGCGCGCCGGCGTAGTTGATCTTGCAGACGCGCAGCCCCGGCCCCTTGACGCTGAAGAGATGTTCGATCCTGCGCCCGGCCGGGTTCTCCGAGAGCGTGTGCTCGACCGCACCCTCGATCTTGCGCTCGCGCAGCAGCTCTTCGAGCGCCGCCTTGATCCGCTCGGCGACGCCGCCGGCCTCGGGTGCGGTGCCGTCGAAGGCCGGGAGCTTGCGGCGCACGGCCGCGAGCAGCTCTTCGTCAGTGAACCAGACGAAGTTGTCGAAGGCGACGGGCATCGTCCACTTCCGCTCGACGACCTCGAAGGTGAGCAGCGCCTTGTCGGTCGTCCCCTTGAGCTTGTAGCTGAGGTTGGCGAAGAGGCCGGACTCCAGCAGGCGGTTGGCGGCGGCCTCAACGGCGTCGATGTCGACGGCCTGCCCCGGCTGGAGACCGCTCTTCTCCAGCGCCTCGGGCTCCTTCACGCGCTCTAAGCCCTTGAACTCTATCCGTTCGAGCCTGATGGACTGCGCCGGGGTCCGCGGTGGGGGCGTCTGCGCGTAGGCGGCGGCGGGGCCGAACAGGCAGCACGCGGCGAGTAGGAGGGCGAGGCGCGCGTAGCTCGCGCGACGGGGCGCTGGAAGGGGCACGAGGTTTCTCCGTAACGCTGTTGAGTTTTTTTGCCGGGGAGCGTGGCTATTTTATCAGCCCGCCGCGGCAGACCGAAGCGGGCCGGGGGCGCGCGGACCTTCGCCGGCCCGTTCGCCGGGTCCCGAGCCTTCTTCGAGTCCGGGCGGGGTTCGCGCGCGCGCGTGTGGGACCTTTAAGACTTCGCCTCGCGGATACGCGCGCGCATCTCGCGGACGGCCTCGGCGAGGCCGGTGAGGACCGCGCGCGCGACGACGTTGTGGCCGATGTTGAACTCGGTGATCTCGGGGATGGCGGCGACCTCGCCAACGTTGCGGTAGGTGAGGCCGTGGCCGGCCGCGACGTGCAGGCCGTACTGCGCGGCGAGCGTGGCGGCCTCGCCGAGCCGCCCCAGCTCGGCCGCGGCGCGTGCGCGCCCCTCAGAGTGGACGGCGCGCGCCCCGACGGTGGCCTCGGCGTAGACGGCCGTGCAGAGCTCGACCTGCTGCGCGCCCGCATTGTGCGCGGCCTCGATCTGGCGCGCGTCCGGGTCGATGAAGAGGCTGACGAAGAGGCCCGCCTCGCGCAGACGGTCGACGGCCGCGTGGACGGCGTCGAAGTTGGCGGCCGCGTCGAGCCCGCCCTCGGTCGTCAGCTCGCCCGGGTTCTCGGCGACGAGCGTGACGGCGTCGGGGCGCGCGTCCGTGGCGAGCCGGATCATCTCGTCGGTGGCGGCCATCTCCAGGTTGAGGTAGGTGGTGACGATGCGCCGCAGCGTGTAGATGTCCTCGTCCTGTATGTGGCGCCGGTCGCCGCGCAGGTGGACGGTGATACCGTCGGCGCCGGCCTCCTCGCACATCAGCGCGGCCGCCGCCACGCTCGGCTCGGGCGCGCGGCGCGCCTGCCTGACGGTCGCCACGTGGTCGATGTTGACGTTGAGTCTCGCGGTCATGCTTTCAAAGCCTCAAGTGCCCGGGTGCCGACTCAAATCCTCTGCCCGGCCAGCTCCGCCGAGACGTCGCTCTCGACACCGGCCTCCTCCGCCAGCCGCCTGCGGTTGCTAACGCGCCCGGCCGCCTCGCGTGCGCGGGCCACGGCCGCGTCGTAGAGGCCGCGGGCGGAGTTACGCCGTACCTCGCGCAGCTCGGCGAACCCCTGGAGCCCGGTCCTGAAGCTGACCGAGCCGCCCTCGACGTCGTCCCAGCGGACCGGGTATTCGAGCATCCGCAGCCCCGCGCGGTGGGCGATGTAGATGAGTTCGACGTCGAAGCCGAAGCGGTCGATGAGCCCGCCCTCGACGACGGGACGGCAGACGTCCATGCGGAACGCCTTGAAGCCGCACTGCGTGTCCTTGAAGGGCAGCCCTGTCAGGAGACGCATCACCAGGTTGAAGAAGCGCCCGCTCTGCTCGCGCAGCCATGGCTGGTGCGTGCCGATGAGCCGGCGGTCGAGCGCACGTGAGCCGAAGACCACGTCGTACTGCCCGGAGCGGATGGGCTCGACGAGCTTGGGCGTCTCGGTGATGGGCATCGAGAGGTCGGCGTCGAAGAAGGCGGCGACGGGGCTCCTGGCCGCGAGCAGCCCGGTCCGCACGGCGTGACCCTTCCCGCGGTTCGGCTCGACGCGGATGACGCGCCCCTCGACGCGCCCCTCGATGCGCTCGGCGAAGACCGCTTCGGCCACACGGCTCGTGTCGTCCTTCGAGCCGTCGTCGACGACGATGACCTCGCCGCCCGCCGGCTGGTCTTCGAGGTAGCGGAGGACCTGGCGCAGGGTCTTCGCGATGCGCGCCGACTCGTTGTAAGCGGGGATGATGATCGAGAGAGAAGATGAAGACATCGGTTCGCCAAAACTTCCCAGTAAGATGTCGGACGTGGGGCGGTCGCCGGGGCTCGCGCGGGCTGGACGCTCACCGTCTGCCGCGAGAATATAACATAGCCCCCGGCGGAAGCCCGACCGCTTCGGAAGGCAAAAGTAAAAAGGCAAAGGGCGAAAGATTGGCGGCGAAAGAAGATTTAAAAAGTACGGCGCGCGTGCGGCCGGGCACGCGCCTTTGCCCCCCGCCTTTTTACTTTTGCCCTCACTTAGGGGCGGGCGCGCGCCGGTGGTAAAATCCGTGCAGGGGACGGCGCGCGGGGCGCACGGGACGAGGGGAGTTCGGGGGTTTTTTAAGACATGAGCAGCAGGACGTTCGGACGCATCACGGCCGCGGTCATCATCGCCGCGGCCACACTCATCGGCGGCATCTACGGCCGGAGCGCCTTCTCGCAGTCGGGCGCGGGCCCGGAGGGCGGCACGGGGCGCATCCGCGCCGCTTACGACGAGGCGCTCTCGGTCATCGCCGAGAACTACGTCGACAGCGTCGACTACGAGAAGGCCAACGAGGCCGCCGTGCAGGGCATGCTCTGGTCGCTCGACCCGCATTCGAGCTTCTTCACGCCGGCCGAATACCGCCGGCTCCTTCAGGACCAGGAGTCGCGCTTCACGGGCATCGGCGTCTCCATCCTCCGCCACCGCGACGGCGTCTACGTCCAGACGCCCATCGAGGGCACGCCCGCCGCCAAGGCCGGGCTGCGCTTCGGCGACCGCATCGTCGAGGTCGACGGCAAGGACGCGCGCGAGTGGACGACGCAGGCCGTCTCGAAGGCCGTGCGCGGGCCCGAGGGCGAGCCCGTCACCATCAAGATCGAGCGCGCCGGCAGCCAGGCACCGCTCTACTTCACCATCCGGCGCGGCAGCGTCCCGCAGCCCTCGATCCGCAACGCCTTCATGATCCGCCCCGGCGTCGGCTACGTCGGCCTGACCGGCGGCTTCACCCACACGACCTCGGAGGAGCTGGTGCGCGCGCTCGAACACCTGAGCGGTCAGGGGATGCAGCAGCTCGTCCTCGACCTGCGCGGCAACCCGGGCGGCCTGCTCGACCAGGCCATCAAGGTCACGAGCCACTTCGTCCCGCGCGGCAAGGGCGTCGTCTCGGTCCGCACCCGCGACCCCGAGAGCAGCCGCGAGTACAAGAACGTCTTCCACGACCCGGTCGACTTCCCGCTCGTCATCCTCGTCAACGGCAACTCGGCCTCGGCCTCGGAGATCGTCGCCGGGGCGGTGCAGGACCACGGGCGCGGCCTCGTCGTCGGCGAGACGACCTTCGGCAAGGGGCTCGTCCAGAGGATATTCAACCTGCCCTACGGCGCCGGGCTCACGCTCACGACCGCGAAGTACTACACGCCTTACGGCCGCCTGATTCAGCGCTCCTACACGGGCGGCTCGGTCTACGACTACTACGCGCACAACGGCCCGACTGCCGTGCCGACGCCGCCGCAGCCGGCCGGCCCGACGAGCCCGGTCGCGCCCAACGCGGGGGTCGGCGCGCCGACGCCGCTGCCGACTCCGGCGGCGACGCCCTCGGGGCCGCCCATCCGGACGGCGGGCGGGCGCGTCTTCTATGGCGGCGGCGGCATCACGCCCGACCGCGAGGTCAAGCCGCTCGAGGTGGGCACGCCCCTGCGCGCGCGCATCTACGAGGAGGCGTTCTACTTCGTGCGCCAGCTCGCCGGCGGGCAGATCGCGGGGCTCGAAAGCTACCGCGTCGCGGCCGAGCCGCAGTTCGGTCGCGCCCCGCGCCCGACCGATTTCCCCGTCAATGAGAAGGTGCTCCAGGCCTTCCGCGACTTCGTCAAGCGCGACCCGGAGGCCGGGCTCACGCCGGTGCAGGTCGAGCGCGAGATCGAGTACGCGAAGCTCCGGATTCGTGAGAACCTCGTCAACGCCGCCCACGGCGGCGACGCCGCCACGCGCTACCTCCTCGAAGGCGACCCGCAGATGCTGCGCGCGCTCGAACTCTTCCCCGAGGCTAAGGCGCTCGCCGAGAACATCGGCCGCCGCCCCGACTCGGAATGAGCCGCGCCGGCCCGGCGACTTCCCGGCGCTGACGTAAGGAGCGGCCCACCAAAAAGAGAGGCACAGCTTATCGAATTAAGCTGTGCCTCTCTTTTTGCGGCGAACTGTAACCGGCGTGGCCCCAAGCGTGGGCGGACTTTAAAGCGCGACGCTTTCAGGTGCTGCGGGCCGCCGCGTTCCGGCGCCTGACGGCGGGGCGCGCGGGGCGGGGCGTGCCAAGCAGCGGCTCGGCGCGTCCGTCGGCGAGCGCGCGCCCGCGCTCGATGCTCTCGACCGGGACGACGAACCGCGTGCGGCGCGTGACGCTGGCGAGCATCTTTTCCAGAGCGGCATCGTCGAGCGCCGAGTCGTCCACGCCGCTCGTGCGCAGCTCGTCGCGCAGGCGCGCGGCCGTGTTCGTCCCGCGCCCGTAGACGTCCGGGTAGATGTTGAGCACGCGCTCCTCGATGACCAGCGTGTCGTAGTTGATGTCGACCTCGACCGGCTCTTCGAGCGCGGCGACCAGCGTCTTCTTCGAAGCCTTCGCCCGCGCGATCTGCACGCGCGTGATGGGCAGGCCCCTGGCGGCGACGATCTTCTCGGCCAGGTCGTAGAGGTCGGCGCGCATCATCCGCACGCAGCCGTGCGAGACGAGGTTGCCGAGGTCGCCGCGCCCCTTGGCCTCGTGGATGAGGTAGGCATCGCCCAGCGGAATCTTCACCTTGCCGAGCGGGTTGCGCGGGTCGCTCGCCTTGATGACCTCGCCCGGCCGGACACCCTTGCTCGCGCGCACCCAGTCGCTCGAGGGTGGAATCCACGAAGGGTTCCAGATGACCTCGCGCGCCTCGCGCTCGCCGATGTAGATCGGGTAGTCGCGCATCCCGACGCCCACGTAATAGGACTTTACCTCCCGCCCGTTCTGCCAGAGCGTGAGGCGGAACGAGGGCACGTTGAGCGTGAGGCGGATGTCGGCCTGTCCGGCCTCGAACCTCGCGTGCTCGACGCGGCCCCCCGTCAGCTTGTCCGAGCGCTCCGACTCGAAACGGTCGTAGCGCACGAAGCCCTGTGGCGGCGTCTGCTGCGCGCGCGCCGCGACGCCCCAGCCGCCCGCCAGCACCAGCGCCACCACCGCGCTTCTCCAATTAACTCTTGCGAACATCAGTGCCTCTCCCTCCTTGACGAAAAACGCGTGCGCGCGCCAAGAGGGAGAGCCGGGCGCGCGTCTATCCTGAGCCGAATCAAACGGGGGATTTTCACTCCGGGGGTGGGTATATTTATCCGACGAAATGGTTGCCCGACGCAACCTCGGAAGAAGGCAAAAGTAAAAAGGCAAAAGGCAAAAGTGAAGAAGAGGACGGGAGATTAATCAGAAATTCTGCGCGCCGGAGGCGTGTCCTCACTTTTGCCTTTTTACTTTTGCCTTCCCGCAAGGCGTGCGACCGTTTCGGTGAGCAGGCGGGGCTCGACCGGCTTGGCGACGTGCGCCTGGAAGCCGGCGGCGAGGGCGCGCGCGCGGTCCTCGGCGCGGGCGTAGGCCGTGAGCGCGGCGGCCGGCAGGTCGCCCCCGGCCGCCGCGCCGAGCGCGCGCACACGCGCGATGAGGCTGTAGCCATCCTCGACCGGCATGCCGATGTCGGCGACGAGCACGTCCGGCCTCAGCCGCCCGACCGCCTCGAACCCCTCGGCCGCGGAGGCCGCCGCGGTCACGCGCGCCCCCGCGCTCTTGAGCGCCGCCGCGAGCATCTCGCGCGAGTCCTCGTCGTCCTCCACGACGAGGACGTGGAGCCCGGAGAGGATTGCGGAGTCCGGATTTCTGATCGCGGTTTCGCCGCCCGCGTCCGGCGCTCCTTCAATCCCCACTCCGCGTTCCTCATTCCGCAATCCCAGGAGCGGGAGGCGGAAGCGGAAGGTCGCGCCCAGCCCCTCGCCGGGGCTCGAGGCCGAGATGGTCCCGCCGTGCATCTCGACGAGGTGGCGCACGATGGAGAGACCGAGCCCGAGCCCGCCGTGCTCGCGCGTGATGCGCCCGTCGGCCTGGCGGAAGCGTTCGAAGACGTGCGGCAGGAACTCGGGCGCGATGCCCCGCCCCGTGTCGGAGATTTCGACCTCGGCGTGCTCGCGGTCGTACTTGAGACGCACGCTGACGCTCCCGCCCTGCGGGGTGAACTTGATGGCGTTCGAGAGCAGGTTCCAGACCACCTGCTGGAGCCGGTCGGGGTCGGCCGAGACCGGCGCCGCCCCCCCGCCGAGCTGCACGTCGAGCCGCACGTCGCGCGCCTCGGCCGCCGGCCGCACGCTCTCGACCCCGGCCTCGATGACGCTCGCCAGCTCGACGGCCCGCACCTCCAGCCGCAGCTTCCCCGTGATGATGCGCGAGACGTCTAGCAGGTCTGCGATGAGCCGCGTCTGCGCCACGGCGTTGCGCTCGATGGCGTCCAGCCCCTTCGAGGCGGACTCCGGGTCGAGCCCCTCGGAACGCAGCAGCTTGGCCCAGCCGAGGATAGAGGTCAGCGGCGTGCGCAGCTCGTGCGAGAGCGTGGCGAGGAACTCGTCCTTGAGGCGGCTGGCCTCCTCGGCCTCGCGGCGCGCGCGCTCGGCCGACTCGGTCTGCCCGCGCAGCTCGGCCTCGATGCGCTTGCGCTCGGTGACGTCCTGCACGACCCCCAGCATCCCCTGCACGCGCCCCGCTTCGTCGTAGACGGCGTGCCCGTGCGCCGAGACCCAGACCTGCGCGCCGTCGGGTCGCTGGACGCGGTACTCGATGTCGTAGTCGCCGCGCTCGGCGATGGCGCGCTCGACGGCGCGGCGTGCCCGCTCGCGGTCGTCGACCTGGAGAAGCCCCCTCAGGTCCTCCCAGCTCAGGGGTCGGTCGGGCGGGACGCCGAAGATTTCGGACGCGCGACCGGAGAGGTTGATGAGGTCGGTCGAAGAGTCCCAGCTCCAGTCGCCGAGGCGTGCCGAGGCGAGCGCCAGCGCCAGGCGGTCGGCGCCGCGCCGCACCGCCTCCTCGGCGCGCATGCGCTCCGTGATGTCCTCGTGCATGAGGACGACCTCGCGGATGCGCCCCTCGTCGTCCTTGACCGGGTAGATGACGGCGCTCACCCAGCGGCGCGGGTCCTCGTTGCGCGTGATGCCGGGGATGGTCTGGTCGGGGTCGTAGAGGACGGCAGGGATGGCGGTCGGCTCGCCCTCGAAGCCGCGCCGGATGAAGGGCGCGAGCCCCTTCTCTTCGAGCTGCGGGTCTCGGAGGATGTTGTAGTCGCCGAGCTGTTCGAGCGTGACGCCCCACAGCTGCTCCCAGGCGCGGTTGACGCGCACCGTGCGGCCGTCGGGCGAGAAGATCTGCGTGCTGACGGGCGACTGCTCGACCAGGGTGCGGAAACGGTTCTCGGAGGCGCGCAGGTCGGCGGCCGCCGCACGGGAGCGCGCACGGGCGCGGACCTGCGAGCGTGTGACGAAGAAGAGCGCGAGCCCGAAGGCCAGGCCGGTGAGCGCGATGAGCGGCGCGCTGCGCCCCGCCTCGGCGATGTCCGACCCGCGGCGCGTGAAGAAGAAGACGTGCCAGGGGCGCCCCTCCACCTGGAGCGTCTTCTCGGTCGTGAAGCGCGGCCTGTAGGTTTCGCCCGCGGGCTCGGCGCGCGCTACGTCCGAGCGGTGCATGAGGCTTTCGGGACGCGCCTGTGCCCCGTCGTAGATGTGGATGTCGCAGAGCGGGTAGGGCATCGTGCCGAAGATACTGCCGAGCAGGTCGTCGGCGCGGAAGGGCGCGTAGACGAAGCCGCGCAGAGCGGCGCGGCGCTCCTCGACCGTCGCCGGCACTTCGCCGCCGCGGTAGACGGGGACGTAGATGAGGAAGCCGGCCTGCTTCTCCTCGTCCGTCTCCTGGACGAGCGTCAAGCGCCCCGTGGCCGCGGGGCCTCCGGTGTCGCGCGCCCGCTCCATCGCCTCGCGCCGCACGGGCTCGGAGAACATGTCGAAGCCGAGCGCCTCGCGGTTGCGCCGGTCGTCGGGTTCCAGATAGAGGATGGCCGTCTCCGCCTCGCGCCCCTCGGCGGACCAGACGCGGAAGCCTTCGACGCCCTGCCGCCGCATCGCCTCGGCTAACGCCTCGCGTTCGGCCGGGCGGACGACCGCCGCGAAGCCGACACCCTGCGCCCCCGGGTACCTCCCCTGCATGTCGATGCGCGCGACGAAGCGGCGGAACTCGTCGCGGCTGACCTCGCGGTCGGCGGCGAAGAGGCCGGCCCCGGCGAGCAGGATGTCGACGTAAGCCTCGATGCGGTCCCGCAGGGCGTCCGAGGTGCGCTGCACGGCGTTCTCGAAGCGCAGGCGGTCGTTCGCCTCGGAGGAGGCGCGGGCGGCGTACGCGATGGCCGCCGTCACCGCGACGACGGCGGCAAGGACGACGTAGGGCAGCCACGCGCGCGGAGTTTTCATTGCCAGAGGAGGCGGAAGTAGAGGTAGGCGGCCTGCGCGACGCCGATGATGAAGCCAATGAGGAGGCCGAAGAGCTCGATGGTGCGCAGGTGCTGCTTGGCGACCGTGAGCACGAGGTCTTCGAGCTTCTTGACGGGGTAGCCCGAGACCTTCTCCTGCACGATGCGTCCGATGTCGAACTCGGCGATGGCCTGCGGGAGCCGCTCGCGCGCGGCCGCCTCGATGCGCTCGGCGAGCATTGCGGCGGCGCGCCTGACCTTCTCCTCGGGCACGAGGTCGCCGACGCGCCCGATGGGGCGCACCAGCAGCTTCTCGACCTGCGCGGCGAGGACGGCGTTGATGGTGCGCGCCGTCTCCTCGCGCGAGAGCACGCCCATCAGCCCGCGCGAGAGGAAGCTCTTGACCTGCTCGGCCGAGTCGGGGCGCGCGTGCTCGAGCAGGGCGCGCAGCGTGTGCGGCCGCACGCGCTCGAGCGCGTCGGTGGCGTAGGCCGAGACCGAGGTCGAAAGCTCGGGGCTGCGCGCGACGGAGAGGACGCGCTCGGCGATCTGGTCCTTGATGAGCTGGAGCTTGTCGGGCGCGACGTTGCCGACCAGCTCGTTGACCGGCCGGGCGAGCACGCCGTCGATGGTCGAGTTGAGGAACTCCTCGGCCTGGTGCTCGAACGCCTCGCCCGAGAGGAACTCCTCGACGCGGCGCGGCAGCGTCTTGTTGACCAGCTCGTCAACCTCGCCGTGGATGCGCTCGCGCGAGATGAATATCTTCTTGAAGAAGTTAAGCTGCTGGTAGTAGTCGTCGACCTCGCGCTTGATGAGCGCCCCGATCTGGCGGCGCGTGCCCTTGTTGGTCGCGATCTCGGTGAGGTGCCGGACGATGGGGGGCACCTGGCTGTCGATGCGCTCCTTGATGACGGCCACCGTCTCGGGCGTGAACATCTCGGCCAGCGTCGCGCTGCTCGCCGCCAGCTCGTCGACGCGCAGCGAGACGAACTCACGCACCTTCGACTCGAAGCCCCGCTCGGTGACGACGCCCTGGAGACGGCTCTCGACGAAGCCGAGGGCCTGCTCGAAGGTCTCGGGAGCGACCGTGTCGGAGAGGCGTTGCGAGAGTATCTCGTCGACGCGCCGGTCGATGAAGCGCGTGACGGCCTCGGCCGTCTCCTCGCTCCTGAGGGCGCCGGCGATGTGCTCGGCGATGCGGAGCTGGAGGGCGGCGAGCGCGTCGAGGACGGGGACCCGCGCCGATTTGGGGAGCGCGTCGAGAAAGGTCGTGTAGTTCCGCTCCAGCAGCTCTTCGGTGTAGGCGCCGACGAACGTCTCGACCTTGCGGCGGAAGAAGCCGGTCTCGAACAGCGCGTGGACGACCGTCTCCTGCGAGACCAGCTCGTTGCCGACGGCATGGCCGATGGTCTCGGCCAGGCGCTCGCGGTGGCGCGGGATCATGCCCTGCGGCCAGATGGTGAGGCCGAGCAGGCGGACGGGCTTGTGCGGGCGGAAGAGCATCCGCACGGCGAGCCACGCCGCACCGTAGCCGTGGAAGGTCGCCACGAAGACGATCAGGAACAGCTCGAACCACTTGCTGTGGATGACGGCGTTAACCCACTCGATGGCGAGCACCCCACAAGGCACGCAGCGAATTTTCGGGGGGAACGCCTTTGATGCTAAACGGACGCGCGCGGGGCGTCAAACGGAAAGGCAAAAGTATGAAGGGCGGAAGGCGGAACGGGGGGGAGGCCCCGACATCGGCCGCGGCCGCGAGCGGCCCGTCTATCGGCCCGGGGCCGCCTTCGGCGATTGGAGCGCCGCCTTCGGCGATTCGAGAGAAAGCCGCGCGCGCGCGGGCGCTTCACTCTCGCTTTCAGCCTTTTCGACCCTGACCTCGGTCAGCAGATCGGCGAGCGCGCTCTCCAGGTTCGTGTAGATGAACTTGAAGTGTGATTCGACGAGCCGCTCGGGCAGACAGCGCCGCCCCTCCAGCGCCAGCCCCGGCTCGGTCCTCATGAGGAACGCGCCGAGGCGGACGAGCCAGGCGGGCACTCGCGGCGTCCACGGGCGCCGGAGCGCGCAGCGCAGCTCGCACATGAACTCGGCGTTGGTGACGGGACACGGCCCCGTCGCGTTGAAGACGCCCGCGGCCTCAGGCCGCTCGACGCACCAGAGGACGAGGCGACAGAAGTCGCGCACGTGGAGCCAGCTTATGTACTGGTGCCCCTCGCCAGTGGTGCCGCCGAGACAGAGGCGCGCCAGCCGCGCCAGACGCGGGAGCGCCCCGCCGTCGCGCCCGAGCACGAAGCCGATGCGCAGCAGCACCTTCCTCGTCCCGGGCAGGTCGAGCGAGTCGAACGCGCGCTCCCAGCGAAGGCAGACCTCGGCGGGGAAGCCGCGGCCGGCGGGCGCCGACTCGTCGCAGACGCGGCGCCCCGCATCGCCGTAGATGGCGAGCGACGCGGCCTGCACGAAGACGGGCGGCGGCACCTCGCACATGCTTATCGCCTCGCCGAGTGCCTTGACGGGGCTGAGGCGTGACTCGACTATCTCGCGCCTGTGCTTCGGCGTGTGCCGGCAGTCGACGCTACGGCCCGCGAGGTTGACGACCGCCGCCGCCCCTTCCAGCTCACGCGCCCACGCACCCACGCTCCGCCCGTCCCACACGACCTGCCGCACGCACTCCAGAGACTTCCGCACACGCCGCGTGAGTACGACCGGCTCGTAGCCCGCGCGCCGAAACTCCATGGCCAGCGCGCGCCCCAGGAACCCGCTCCCGCCCGCCAGCACCACACGCCCCTTCGACATAAGAGCTTCAGACATCTTCGGAACCTCCTCGCCGCGCCGCTCGTCGGCGCGCCTTCACCGAGTCAGTTCATCAAGCGCCATGCCGCATGGGCGGCACGGCCCTTTCGCTGCGAAATTTCGCCTTTACGCTGCGGAACTTTCCAGACGTGCGAGTCCGCCGCCTTGCAAAAGGCGACGGAGCGAAGGCCGCTTAGCAGTTTGCGAAACGTGAGGTTTGCGATGCAGGAGGGCCGGACACCACGGATAGCGTCGGCACGCCTCGAAGACTCAAGTCCGTGCCGGCGCCATTCGTAGTGTTTAATCCGCTTCCCCGGCGCTGACTCTATTGGTGGGTTTTAATCGCCGTTGCGGCTGACCCGGGTGAGGGGCTCAGATGGCTGCGGTGGGCCGCTCGACGGGGTAGCCCGTGGAGAGCCACGCGCCCGTGCCGCCCTCGACGTTGTAGAGGCGTCGGAAGCCGAGTGGCCGCAGCATGCTCGTCGCCGTGCTCGAACGGTACCCGCCCGCGCAGATGACCGCGAGCGGGCGCGCGGGGTCGAGTCCCGCGGCCTCTTCGCGCAGGCGCGGCCCTAAGGGGGCGCTCTCGGCGCGCGGGGCGTGGCCGGCGGCGTACTCGGCGGGGCGACGCACGTCGAGGAGCTGGAGGTCGGGCTGCTCTTCGAGCATGCGGCGCAGCTCGGCGACCGGAATCTGCTCGACCCGCCCCACTTCGAAGC
>Ga0216309_1000014_pt1 | contig 25753 bp, 17 predicted proteins | sample Total_DNA_C_FD_161284 | JGI IMG/M metagenome (GOLD analysis project Ga0216309, IMG submission 161284) | Terrestrial sediment cell enrichment communities for BONCAT metagenomics from Utah, United States - Total_DNA_C | ecosystem: Environmental > Terrestrial > Deep subsurface > Rock core/Sediment ...
CATCTCGAACGGGCGCGAGCGGCACACGGAGGTGCTCTCGCAGGAGCGCGTCCTCATCGGGCCGGGCGAGGGCTGCCACATCCGGCTCGGCTCGGGCCTCCTCACCGATTCCGAGGTGATGCTCGAAATCTCCCGCCACAACGGCCACTTCCGCGTCAACGAGTTCGACCACGAGATCGGCATCACCCTCAACGGCCGCCCGCTCGCGCGCGGGGCGCGCATCGAGGACGGCGACGAGCTGCGCTTCGGCGCCTTCGACGTCGCCCTCCAGTTCTTCCCCGTCGGCAACCTGCCGGCCGTCACACAGGCCGGTCGCCGCGCCAGCGTCGCGCCCTTCATCGAGCAGGCGGCCATCGAGGCCGCCGCCACCGCGCGCCGCGACGACGCCAAGGTCTTCCTCCGCGAGTTCACGCGCGAGCTGCTGCGCGAGATCAACTGGAGCACGAAGATCGTCGCACTCCTCATCGCCGTCGTGCTCGTCGGCGGCGTGCTCTACTTCGGGAACAGCGTCTACCGGGAGCTGCGCCTCGGCCGCGACCTCATCAACAAGCAGAACGAGCAGCTGAGGCAGCTCCAGGGCGAGGTCAACCAGACGCGCGGGAAGTTCGACGTCGTCGACCAGCGCAACCAGGAGATCATCAACAGCCTCTCGCTCGCCCCGCGCCTGCGCAGCCAGTACGGCAACGGCGTCTGCCTCATCGCCGGCTCCTTCATGCTCTTCGAGCCCGGGACGGGCCGCCCCCTGCGCTACCCCGAGGCGCCCCCGGCCGACGAGGGCGAGAGCCCGCAAGCGGGCGGCGAGCAGCCGCTGCTGACGGCCGAGGGCAACGGTCCGCCCTTCATCCACGATTTCGTCGGGACGGGCTTCCACGTCGGTGGGGGCTACATCGTCACCAACCGCCACCTCGCCGTCGAGCCCTGGACGGCCGACGATGGCGTGAAGTCGCTCAGCGCCAGCGTGCGCGGACAGTTCCGCGTCACGCGCCTCGTCGCCTTCTTTCCCGGCCAGCGTCACCCCTTCGTCCTGCGGCTGCGCCAGACCACGGCGCGCGAGGACCTCGCGGTCGGGACGCTGGAGGCTAAGGAGCTGCCGGCCGAACTCCCCACCATCCCGCTCGACCGCGAGTCGGGCACGGCGATGATCGGGCGCACGGTGGTGATGATCGGCTACCCGAGCGGTCAGGACCGGCTGATGGCGACCATCCCGGAGGGAGAGGCGCGCTCTCTACGCGAGCGCTGCGGCTCTTCGGTCGAGACGCTCCTCTCCTGCCTCGCCGAGCGCAGCTACATCAAGCCGCTCATGACGCAGGGTCACATCTCCGACCTCGAAAGCCGCAGCATCGTCTACGACGCGCGTAACGCCGTCGGCGGATCGGGCTCGCCCCTCTTCGGCCAGTCGGGCCGCGTCATCGGCGTCAACTTCGCCACCTTCACCGAGATGCCCGACCAGAACTACGCCGTGCCCATCAGGTTCGTCTTCCCGCTGCTCGAACGCGCAGGCTGGAAGTCGGCCGAGCCGGCCGAAGAGCCCAACCAGAACGCCAATACCCCCCAGCCGCCCAAAGAGGGTGCCACGCCCGCCAACCGGCCCCGCTGAATAAATTGCTTTCAACGCGGGGTCGCCCCGGGCGTCGGCATTCAAAGGGTTGAAAACGGCGCACCTCTCCGCGCGTCAAACCCATAGGGTTGTGACACTTAACCTTTTGTCACACACGGTTTTGACAGGCGCGACGCAAGTCCGCTACTCTCCCAGCTTTAGAATGTGGGCGCTTTTGCTTGCCGTGGGCGCCCGCCTCAGTTTTAACGGAGCTTTCGCTTAACCTTGTCAGCGCCCGCCGCCAGCACCGCAACGAACGCGAACACCAAACCCGAACTCTTTCACGGGCTGGTCGTCAGCACGACTTCGAGCCGCACGCTCGTCGTCGTCGCGCTCGCGCTCTTCCTGCTGATTGGGCTCGGGCTGCGCGTCTACAGGCTCGGGGCCGAGAGCCTGAGCGAGGACGAGCTGAACAAGGTGCGCGCTGTGGCCGAGTACCGCGAGCGCGGCCTGACGCCCGCCAACGGAGAGCACCCCTTCCTGATGAAGGCGTTGCTTGCGGCCAGCATCGTCGCCGCCGAGGGCTGGAACGGCTCGGCCGCCGCGCGCGAAAGGGCAGACCTGCAAGTCTCGACCGAGACGGCGGCGCGCCTGCCGGGGGCGCTGCTGGGGGCGCTCACGACCCTCCTCCTCTTCCTCGTCACGCGTGAGCTTTTCGGCACTGAGGTTGGCCTCGTCGCCGCGGCGCTCTGGGCCTTCGACCCGGCGGCCGTCGGCTTCAACCGCATCGCCAAGGAGGACAGCTTCGTCGTCTTCTTCTTCCTGCTCGCCAACGTCTTCTGGCTGCGCGGCCAGAAGGTCGCCGAGGCCGACGTGCGCCGCCCCGAGCCCTTCTACTGGGCGACGGCCGCCGCCTTCGGCGCGATGTTGGCCTCGAAGTACGTGCCACACTTCATCTCCATCAGCGGCGCCTATTACTACGCCTTCCAGGGCGTCCCCGCTACGCGCTGGCGGATGGGCAAGCGGAAGTGGCTCCTCTTCTTCAGCGTGATGGGCGTGGCCTTCCTCATCTGCAATCCGACCATCCTGCTGCCTGGCACCTGGCACGAGATGCGGGTCTTCGCCGGCGAGAAACGCATCGGCCACGACAGCTACGAGTTCCTCGGAGAGCTCTACCGCAACCAGATGACGCTCTGGCTCCAGGGCTCGCCCTGGTACTTCTATTACGTCTTCATGGGGGTCAAGCTGCCGGTCTCCGTCGTTGCGGGCTTCCTCGTCGGACTCCCCCTGCTCTTCCGCCGGCGGCTCGGCGACGGGCGCTACTTCCTGCTCTTCTGGCTCTTCTTCTGGTTCTTCCCCTTCACCTTCATGGGCGGAAAGTTCACGCGCTATTTCACCTTCGCCCTGCCGGCCGTACTGATGACCACGGCCGTCGGGGTCCACTACGCCGCCGGACTCTTCTCGCGCTTCTTCGGCCGTGTTGAGGACGCGGGCCACGCCCGAATCGCCTACGCACGCGCCGCGCTCGTCCTCTTCGTGGTCGCCTTCTCGCTCTACGGCGCGGCGGGCGCAGCGCCGCATTACCGTCTCTACACGAACTTCATCGGCGGCAGCCGGTCGGCGGCCGGCGGCTACTTCCCGCACGACGAGTTCTACGACGCGAGCACGGGCGAGGTGGCCGTGGCGGTCGCGCGCCTCGCCCCAACGGGCGCGCGTGTCGCCAGCGAGACGCCCGAGCTGCTCACATACTACGTGCGTCTCGCCGGCCGCGAGGACCTGCACTCGGTCTCGCTCTCGGACCGCGCGGCGCTGCGCGAGTTCGAAGAAGGCGACCTGGTGGTGGTCGCGCGGGGCCGCCGCTATCTCAGCAACGAGGAGTTAACGTCAAGGCTCGCGGCCGCGTCTCAACCCTCTGCGACGACGACGCTCGGCGCCGTGCCTTCGGCGCGCGTCTACCGGCTCGACGAGGCTTCGGCGGCGCTGTTGGCGGAGGTTGCCGGCCGTTAGGCGGGCGGGCTCGGGGCCCTGGCGTCCGAAGGGGCGCGAAAAACTGCGCGGCGGGCGGCCCGAAGGTGTAGGAATTGCCGGGCAGTTCGTGTAGATTGATAGTGCCAGAGGAACGTTGGTTGCTGTCTAAAGCCAGCGTGATTTGTGCGACGCGCTTCGCCGCAGCATTTCGGCTCCCCCCGAAGCGGCCGGGCGCAGTCTTCTCGCTCCGAGAGGAGCGTTCTCGTGTTGGAGAAGGAACTTTAGAGGACATGCAGATCGTTCCCCCGAAGCGACAAACGAGCAGGACTCTGCCCCTCGTGCTGGCCCTCTTCATCCTCGCGGGGCTCGTCCCGCCGGCGCCTGTCGGGGCGCAGATCGCGCCCGCACTCAGGAGCGAGGACACGCTCCCGCGCAAGCCCATCACCCCCGCGCCCTTCCGCATCGAGACGCTGGCGGTCGGCACCGACGCGCAGCTCCTGACCGTTTTCGGCAACCTCGACGGTTTGCGCTCAGGCGCCGGCCAGTCGTCCGAGGTGCCGCTCGTCAGCATCCTGCGCGACACGCTCGGCGACCAGAATCCCGAGAACGACCGGCTGCGCCAGGTCTGGATGCTCACCTACACCCGCCCGACGGCGCTCCAGCGCGCCGCCTCGGCCGTCCCCTTCCTCTATGGCCGCCTCGGCGGCAAGAAACGCGCGAGCGCGAAGGGGCTGCCCCCCCCGGTCATCGACCTCGCCGACCCGAAGCGCGACCTCTGGCATCGCTTCATGTGGGTCGCGCTCCAGAACGTCGTCGTCAACCCCTATGGCCTGGCCGCCAAGGCGTCGGCCTCGACCATGCGTCGCAACTCCGAGAACTACCGCCAGGCGCACATCCTGCGCGCCCTCGCCATCCTCTCGCTCTACGAGGCCGAGACGGGCGGCGAGTCGGCCTTCACGCCGGCCGAGGCGTCCGAGATTCAGGCGCGTTTGACGCTGACGAGCAAGACCTTCGGTGGGCTCATCGACGACTCGTATCTCGACGAGGTGCTCACCCGTCAGAACACACAGATGCTCGACACGCGCGGCCACAACTGGGAACTGCTCAGGCAGCGCGCCGAGGCCGAGGGGCTCTACTTCGAGCCGCTCAAGATGCCGGACGGCAGCGCCACACATGCGCTCCTCTGGGTGGCGCGCGAGGACCTGCAGAGGAACCGCAGGCGCAAGTTCGGCAGCCGCTTCCTCAACATCTCGAACCCCTGGTCGGACTCGCGCCTTGCGCGCTGGGACGGCCACACGGAGGCGCGCTTCATCGACGCCGAAGGGCGCGCGGTCGCCGAAGGGACGGTGGGCGCGCGCCGCGTCGAGCTGATACCACTCGCGCTCTACGGGCTCGACTTCCCGAAGATTCCGGCGCTGCTCATAGACTTCCGCGACCGCCTGAACCCGAAGAAGCGCGAGATGTCGCACCGCGTCATCGAGGACATCGCGCGCAACGTGCTCTCGCTCTCGCGCTTCGGCGACGTCCATTACTTCCTGGGGCGCACGGTCTTCGAATTCGTCACGGGCCGGCGCGGCATCGACGTCAACCAGCCGACGCGCCTGCGCGCCTATTCGCAGCTCAAGCTCCTGCTCGCGCTCGACGCGACGCTCGACCGCGGCCTCCGCACGGAGATCGAGGGGCGGGTCGAGAGCGTCTCCTTGAACCCGCTGGAGAACGACCTCGAGGCCGAGGCGCGTCTGGCACGGCAGCAGTACGCGGCGCTCGTCGCCGCGGCCAGAGAGCCCGGGGGACTCTCCGCGCGGCTCGACCGCGACCGGCGTGCGGAGATGGTTCCGCTCGAACATGGCAGGGCCGGGCGCGTCCTCTTCCGCTTCGCGAACGTGCTCAGCCTCGGCCTCTACAGGCATCGGGAGGACGCCGCGCCCGAGGTAGTCCGCCTCGCGCTCGACGGGGAGCGCCGGCTCGCTTACCACAAGCGTTTCCTCCAGGAGGTCGCCCGCTCGACGCCCGTCGTCGAGGTCGTCTGGAACATGGAGGACGTTCGGCGGAGCCTGCGCTTCCTGGCCGGCGCCGAGACGCGGGGCGACGCCGGCGCGGCCCGCGTCGCCGCCAAAATCTTCGCGCAGACCGCCGACGCCGAGACGCGCCGGCTCTGTCTCGACTGCCTCTACCGTATCAACAACGAGACCGCCAAGAGCGCGCTGCTGCGCATCTACCAATCGCCCACGCTCGAGCCCGAGCTGCGCCTGCTGACGGCCGAGTACCTGCGCAACGCCCTGCGCGAGGACCAGCGCATCGCACCCGAGGACGCGCGCGCCATCCTCGCCACCTTCGGGCAGTGAAATCCCCTTGATTTTGAGTTCGCATCGGCGGAAGGGATAATTCGCGAGGGCGGCGGTGCAGGCGGGATGCAAGCATTGAAGATTTGAAATTTGAGAGCTCAAATCCGAAATCTTTGATCCTTCGCCCACCCGCCGCGCACGCCCCCGTCGTCTCTATTTTTCCGGGGGGCAGGTAGGAAGGAACCGTTTGCCCGAAGGGATTCCAGCTTCTGACGGCAGTCTCTCCGCCCGGCGCCTCCGCGTCGCGGGACTCCTCGTCCTCCTCGTCCTCTCTGCTCAGTTGAGCGTCCGGGGCGCGGCCGCCCGACGGCTCGTCGTCGTCAAGGTCGACGGGTTGCCCCCCGACACGGTCGAGCGCTTCGTGCGCGAGCGCCATCCGCGGACGGGCAAAAGCCTCCTGCCCTGGTTCAAGCACGTCTTCTACGAGGGCGGCACACGGCTCTCGAATTTCTACGTGCGCGGGATGAGCCTTTCGGGCCCCTCCTGGTCTCTGCTCGATACGGGTCAGCACCTACAGATCAAGGGCAACGTCGAGTTCGACCGCTATACGCTCCACCCCTACGACTACCTCAACTTCATCCCCTTCTGGGTCGCCAACGTGGGCGGACTGCGCGTCGACATGCCGGGGCCCGAGCTGCTCGACGAGGTCGGCGTCCCCCTGCTCGCCGACGCCTACCCCTACGAGGAGCGCTTCCTCAGCTTCCAGCTCTACCAGCGGGGCACGCGCTGGACGACCCTCCAGCGCGGGGTCCAGAACAAGTTCGCCCGCCCGCCCGGCGAGCTCTTCTCCGAGTGGCAGCTGGGCTTCGACGCCCGCGACATCCTCAATCGTCAGCAGGAACGCGAGCTGATCGAGAAGCTCGGCGACCCGCGCGTGCGCTACCTGGACTTCTACTCCACTGACTTCGACCACGCGGCGCACCACAATCGCGACGCGGCGACGCAGCTCGCCGCGCTCCGCGAGCTTGACGCCTTCCTCGGCCGCCTCTGGACCGCCATCCGGCAGACGCCCGAGGCCCCCGACACGGCGCTCGTTCTCGTCTCCGACCACGGCACCAACACGGACGAGCGCATCTACAGCCAGGGCTACAACCTCGTCAGGCTCCTCGGGAGCGAAGCCGGCGGCGGCCACCACGTTGTCACCAAGCGCCGTCTCCTGAGCGACTATGCCATCAAGAGCATCTTCCCCTTCATCCCGCTCGTCCACTCGACGACCGACGAGTCCTTCTACCTCAAGGGGCAGTCCACGGCCTACCCGACCGCGCTCCTCGACTTCGACGGCAACGAGCGCGCGTCGATACAGTTGCGCGACAGCGACCTCAACCTCATCCACATCCTCCTGCTCCAGCTCAAACGCGCAGACCTGACCGCGCCCGTCCGCCGCGCCGCCACCGAGGCCCTCTTCACGACCATCGACCGCCGCCGCGGCGGCTGGCAGAGGACGCTCTCCGAGATCAGGGAGGAGCTGGGCGCGCTCGGACGGCTCATCGAGAGGCAGCGCGCTCTGGTGGCGGCCCAGCCGAAGAAGTGGACGAAGGAGGACGCCGACGCCGGGCGCGACCGCGAGTCGCGCCGCCACACCGCGCGGCTCAACTCCTGGGTCGCGGACGAGCGCCAATACGGGGACTACGCGCGCTCGCTCGCGAACCTGCTCGCGCTCGAACGCGCACGCTTCGACCCGGCCGCCCTCCGCATCGAGGAGCTGATACCTAAGGGCTCGATGGGCGACCACAACCGCCTCCACGAGCTTCAGAATTACGTGGCGGGGCCCGCGCCCGCCGGCCTCGTCCTGGCCCCGGACGGCTCGCTCGACCTCGACAGGAGCTTCAGGCGCGTCGACTACTTCCGGCTCCTCGGCGAAGTCAGCGTCCGCAACAACGTGCAGGCGGGTCTGGAGAACCGCCCCGTCGATTTCGTTGCCGTACGCATCCCCGCCGAGCTGCTGCGCCCATCGCTGGGGAAGGAAGAGCAGGCCGAAGAGGCCGTCTGGCTCTACGGCGGGCCCGAACATCAGGGTCTCATCCTCGCGCGCGGGCGCGAGCCCGTCAGCCTCAGATACCTTCCAGTGGCCGACCTCACGCAGGACGCCGCCGGGCGCATCACTTTCAGGCGCGTCCCGTGGCGCGCCGGGCTCCCGCTCAAGCTCTGGGAAGACGCGCGGCTGCGAACGCCGCCCGGCCCCGGCCGCGAGGGCTGGCTCGAAGGGTGGCACACCGACCTCGAATGGCTGCGGGCCGCGCACCTTACGAAATACTCGAACGCCGTCGTCGGGCTGCACGAGCAGCTTGCGCGCCACGTCGTCGAAGCGACGGACCCGGAGGCTCAGGGCATCACTGATGACGAGAGGCTCGTCCGGTGCTTCCGCCGCCGCCAGCGTCTCCTGGTCGAGTCCGACCTCCTCATCCTCGCCAACGACCACTGGAACTTCGACGTCCGCGGCTTCAACCCGGGCGGCAACCATGGCTCTTTCTTCCGCGTCTCTACCCACGCGACGCTGATGTTCGCGGGCGGCGAGCGCACGCGCCTGCCGCGCGGCCTCGCCGTCGAAGAGCCCTACGACTCTCTGAGCCTCGTCCCCACGCTCCTCGCCCTCACCGGCCAGACCGAAGGCGGCACGCGCCCCGTCCCCGTCCTCTTCCGGCGCGGCTTCCGCCCCTTCCCCGGCCGTGTGGTCAAGGAGATTTTCGAGGGCGCGGGGACGGCGGCGCCCGTCGCGGGCGGCGCACGGCCGGAGGCGAAACCTTGAGCGGCGCGCGCGCGGGATGGGGCGCCGAGCCGGCGCCATCCGAGGTCGAGATCGACCGTGAGGGGCTGTTCGACGCCGAGATTCACATCACGGCCGACGCGGGCGAGCCCGACGGCCCGCGCCGCGGCGGGCTCTTCTACCTGCACATCCTCGGCTTCCTCTTCGGAGCGACGCTGCTCGTCCTGCTCGTCCGCGCCGTCGGGGTCGGGCTCGTCTTCCAGGCGCTCGCGCAGATACACTACGGCTTCTTCCTCGTGCTCGGGCTCGCCGGCGCGCGCCACTCCCTGCGCACGCTCTCGATGCGGATGGCCGTCGCGCGCGAGCACCGCCGCTTCAGCTTCTGGCAGGCGTTTACCACACGGCTCGCCGGCGAGACGATCACCTTCCTCACCTTCACCGGACCCGTCCTCGGCGAGGCGACGAAGGCGGCGCTCCTGCGCAAGCGCGTCCCGCTCGCCTCGGCCGTCCAGGCGCTCGCCGTCGACAACCTGCTCTACAACCTCTCGGTCGCGCTCTTCATCTCCAGCGGCGCGCTGGTCATGCTCTCCGCCTACGACCTGCCCCTGGGCGCGCGCCTGCCGCTCTACGGTATCGCCGCCGGGATGGCGCTCGTCATTGCGCTCGTCTCGGCGGCAGTGCTGACCGACGTGATGCCGGTCACGGGCGTCGTCGACTTTCTCATCCGGCGCGGCATCAAGGCCAACTGGTTCTCCAAAAGGCGCGAAAACTTCCACCGCGTCGAGGGGAACGTCTACGACTTCTACAAGAAGCGGCCGCGCACCTTCTTCGCCATGTTCGCCTGCGACTTCGCGGCGCACCTGACGACGGTGCTCGAGGTGGCGGCTATCCTCTGGATGCTCGGCTTTGAACCCGGCCTCGGCGTGTCGTACATTATCGATTCGCTGACGAAGGTCATCAACCTCGTCTTCAGCTTCGTCCCCGCGACCATCGGCGTCTACGAGGGCGGCACAGGCTTCATCCTGCACACGCTCGGGTACGCCGTGGCGACGGGGCTGACCATCGGCATCGTGCGCAAGGCGAGCATGATCGTGTGGGCGCTGGTCGGGCTGCTGATGCTCGTCCGGCACACGGCGCCCGCCGCCCTGCGCAGGGCCGTCGCGGGACACCCGCGACTCAGAGGAGTTATGGACAACCTGGTTCTCTCGAACATGACGCACCGCCCGGCGCGCACCTTCGTCAGTATCCTCGGCGTCGCCATCGGCGTGCTGCTGGTCGCCTTCACCGTGGGGCTCGCGCATGGGGTGCTGCGCGAGCGCGGGCGGCGCGAGTCGGAGGTCGGCGCCGAGATCATGCTGCGCGCGGCGGGAACCGTTGGGCTCGGCGGTGCGCAGCGCTTTCAGATGCCCACTTCGCGCGCCGCGGAGGTGGGACGAATCCCGGGCGTGAGGGTCGCCGTCCCGCACGCGCAGACGACCGACAAAAGCGACGCCGGGTGGGGCGTGCGCGTCGTCGACGGCATCGACCAGGAGGGCTACGCGCGCCTCGCGGGGCTGCGCATCATCGAGGGGCGCGCGCTCCAGTCGGGCGACGAGGCCATCATCGACCCGGTCTGGATGGGGCAGCGCAAGGCGAAGGTCGGCGACACGGTGCGCGTCTTCGACCGCGACTTCCGCATCGTCGGCGTCTACGAGCCGCCAGGCGGCGCGCGCATCAAGATACCGCTCTCGGCGATGCAGGAGAACGCGGGGGTCGAGCCCGGCACCTTCTGCACGAGCATCCTCGTCTCGGTCAACAACCCGGCCGAGCAGGACGCAGTGGCCGAGCGCATCCACGCCGCCTTCCCCGAGGATCAGCTCATCTTCACCCGCGACCTGCCGGAGATGTACGCCTCTTCGGTCCCGGCGCTCGATGTCTTCATCGACGTGGTCGTCGGGGTCGCGGCCGTCATCAGCATGCTCGTCATCCTGCTCGCGATGTACACGACCGTGACGGAGCGGACGCGCCAGATCGGCGTCCTCAAGTCGCTCGGCATGTCGAACGCGGGCGTCGCCTGGGTAATTGAGCAGGAGGCCCTCATCGTCAGCGTCCTCGGCGTGCTCCTCGGCGTCGTCCTGACGTTGGCGGCGCGCTTCGTCGTCATGAGCACGACCTCGCTCACCGTAGACATCGAGCCGAAATGGATGCTCGTCTCGCTCGGCATCGGCCTCCTGGGCGGGACCCTCGGCGCGCTCTATCCGGCGCTGCGCGCCGCACGCCAGGACCCGGTCGAGGCCCTCAGCTACGAGTAACGGGCGCGAGCCGTGCCTCACCTTTCCTACATGGGTGGGCAACCCGGGTGACAAAAAACGGAGACATCGCGGGGACTGCTAAAAACTTTCGGCAGTCTCTGCGATGTCTCCGTTTATTGTCCGGCGGCTCTTTAGTCGGCCGACTCGCGCCAGCGCCAGCGTGTGGGGAGGAGGCCGACGCGCACCTCCTTCTGCGCGCGCGCCATGAAAGCCTCGATTTCGGGAATGGTGCGCGCCAGCGACGCCGAGAGGTTGCGGTAGCCGTCCGTGGTTACCACGACGTCGTCCTCGATACGCACGCCGATGCCGCGGTACTTCTCGAAGGCCGGGCGGACGGCCGCGATGAACTTCTCATTCTCCGGCGTCTTCGGCAGGTTTTCGAGCGCGTCCGGCCGGACGTAGATGCCGGGCTCGACCGTGAAGACCATCCCCGCGTCGAGCTTTGCCCCGCGCACGCTCACGTCGTGGACGTTCATCCCGAGCCAGTGTGAGGTGCCGTGCATGAACCAGACCTGGTACTGACCGCTGTTCCGGTCCGTGATAAGCCCGAGGCGGAGCAGCCCGTCGCGGATGACCCCGAGGGAAGCTTCGTGCACCTCCCTGAATTCCGCGCCCGGGCGTATGGCGCGGAAGGCAGCCTCCTGCGCCGCGAGCACGACGTTGTAGACCTCGGCCTGCGCCTGCGTGAACTTGCCGCCGGCGGGGAAGGTGCGGGTCACGTCCGCGCTGTAGTGGTCGTACTCGGCCCCCGCGTCCATCAACATGAGGTCGCCCGGGCGGACACGCCCCTGCGACTCGACGTAGTGGAGCGTGGTGGCGTTCGGGCCGCAGCCGACGATGGAGGGGTAGCCCCAGTTGTCGGCGTTGCGCCGTTTGAAGGTGTAGTCGAGCTCGGCCTCGACCTCGTACTCCCAGCGAGCGCGCGGGGCGACGGCCTGCGAGCGCTGGTGCCCTTCGATGCTGATGTCCACGGCGTGCTGCAACAGCCTTAGCTCGTAGGGCGACTTGCGCATCCGCAGCTCGGCGAAGAAGTTCCAGGCCGGGCGGAGGTTGAGCCCAGCGGGGTTCCTGGCCCAGTTGGCGGCGAACTCCTGCTCGCGCCGGTACTCGCGGCTGCGCTCGCCGCCCGGCAGAAGCATGTAGAGCGCTGCTTCGCCGCGCGCCATCGAGGCGAAGAGCGCCTCGGTGCCGTGCGAGGCGGGCTGCTGCGTCCCCTGCGCCGAGAGCAGAACCCCCTGCGGCGCCGGGCGGTAGGCGCGGCGCTCGCGGACGGCACGCATGAAGGGCTCGAACTCGCCGGCCTCCCAAATCTCGCCGATGCCGGAGAGGGCCCGCGCCTCTTCGGGACTGTACATGTGCCCCTCCCAAGTCTCGGCCGCGGGGTTGCGGCGGGGCAGGAAGAGGATTTCGCGCGGGTCGGCGGCCGTGCCCGGGATGATGACGAGCGTCGCGCCCTGCTGTTTGAGCGCCGTCAGGTAGTAGAGGTTGTTCTCCTGCCGGAACTCGTAGTCGACGTCGCCCGCGTAGACGCGCGGCTCGCCGCTGAAGAGGAGGAGCATCGAGTTCGGCCCCATCCTCCCCGCCAGGCGCACGCGCCGCGAGCGCAGTTCCCTCTGCCGCTCCTCGTCCGTGAAGACCGGCGCCGGCGGAGCCTCGCGGATTAAAGACTTCTCGGCAACGCGCGCACGCGCGGTGCCCGACCCGCCCGCGTGCGAGCCGTAGAGTGCGAAGGCGCATAGCAGCGCCGCGGTGGTTTTTCTAAATCTCAAAGCGAAACACCCCTGAATCAAGCTTCCGCCGAAACCCCTCAGTAGCCGACCGGCTCGCCGTGCTGGCGCGGGTCGCTGGCGCCGAGCCTGACGCCCGTCTTCTCCTCGATCATGATGCCCTGCGCGTCGCCCATGTAGCGCGGCCTCTGCGTCAGACGGTGGCCGCGCGCTTCGAGCGCGCGGAAGGTGTCGGCGCTCAAACCGAAGGGCTCGTAGACGATCTCGTCCGGCAGCCACTGGTGATGGATGCGTGGCGCGTCGACGGCCTGCTGGATGTTCATGTCGAAGTCGACGACGTTGGTGATGACCTGGAGGACAGTGTTGATGATGGTCGGGCCGCCCGGGCTCCCGACGGCGAACCAGAGCGAGCCGTCCTTGCGCAGGACGAAGGTGGGCGTCATGGCCGAGAGCGGACGCTTGCGCGGGGCGACGGCGTTGCGCTCGCCCTGGATGAGGCCGAACATGTTCGGCGTGCCGGGCTTCGCGGCGAAGTCGTCCATCTCGTCGTTCATCAAAATCCCCGTGCCCTTGATGACAACCTTCGAGCCGTAGCTGTCGTTGAGGGTGTAGGTGTTCGAGACGCAGTTCCCCTCGGCGTCGACGACGGTGAAGTGGGTTGTCTCCTCAGACTCGGCGCCGGGGGGTCGACCCGCCTTGACCTCGGCGCTCGTCGAGGCGCGGTCGGGGCGAATCCCCTTGCGCAGGCGCTCGGCGTATCCCTTGTCGATGAGCCCGGCGACGGGGACGCTCACGAAGTCGGCGTCGCCCATGTACTCGGCGCGGTCGGCGAAGGCGCGGCGCATCGCCTCGGTCTGCGCGTGGTAACGCTCGGAGGAGGAGGCGCCCATGTGGCGCAGGTCGAAGCCCTCCAGGATGTTGAGCATCTCGATGAGCACGGCGCCGCCCGAGGATGGCGGCGGCATCGAGATGACCTCGAAGCCGCGGTAGGTCGTGCGCAGTGGCACGCGCTCCTTCGCCACGTAGTTCTTCAGGTCTTCGAGCGTAATGAGGCCGTTGTGCGCGCGCATGTCGTCGGCGATGAGGCGCGCCGTGCGCCCCTCGTAGAACTCGCGCGGCCCCTGCCGCTGGAGGCGCGCGAAGGTAGCCGCCAGCTCGGGCTGCCGCCACACCTCGCCCTCGTTCCAGAAGCGCCCGTTATTGAGGTAGACCTTCTTCGTCTCGGCGTAGAGGCTGAGGTCGCGCTCGTTGTTCCGGAGCGAGCGTGCGAGGCTGTGGGGCAGCGGGAAGCCCTCGGCGGCGAGGCGGCGCGCGGGCTCGACGAGCTGCGCCCAGGTGAGGCGGCCCGAGCCGTACTTTTTGAGCGCCAGCTCCATCCCCGCGACCGTGCCCGGGACGCCCGACGCGCGGTAGCCTATGAGCGACCCGCCCTCGCCCTTCTTCAGCTCGCCGCGCTCGTCGAGGTAGACGTCGCGGTGCGCCGCGGCCGGGGCCATCTCGCGGTAGTCGATGGCGGTCGTGCGACCGTCGCGCAGCCGTATCATCATGAAACCGCCGCCGCCCAGGTTCCCCGCCGCCGGGTAGGTCACGGTAAGCGCCAGCGCGACCGCGACGGCCGCGTCCACGGCGTTGCCGCCGCGCTTGAGCACGTCGACGCCCGCCTGCGAGGCTATCCTGCTCGTCGAGGCGACCATGCCGCGCCGCGCACGCACGGGCTCGCGCGAAGCGGCGCGGGCGACGCCCGCGAGTCGCCCGCCGTCAAAGAGCGGCGTGGCCGGGGCGAAGAGGAGCATGGCGACGAGAAGCAGGCTGGTGTAGATGTGGCTGGGTTTCATAGGTAGATTCTCTCGGGTCTACTTGCCCGACGGTTCGTTCCCCCTTAAAGGCGTTCTTCGAAGATGTGCGAGTCGGCGAAGCTCCAGCTCCATGTAGAGTGTACCGCCCACGGGGTTGAAGCGGTACGGCTCGATTTCCCGGAAGCCGAGTGAACGGTAGAGCGCGATGGCCCCGTGCATCGAGGGGAGCGTATCGAGGCGCATCCGCTCGTAGCCGATCTCGCGCGCCTCGCAGACTACGGCTTCGGCGAGCGCCCGGCCGAGCCCACAGCCGCGGAAGGCGGGGCGCACGAACAGCCGCTTCATCTCACATACGCCCTCTTCTAAACACCGCAGCGCGACGCATCCGGCACTCTCAATGTCCGCGGAGGCGAGAATCAAACGTCCCGCAGGCGGCGCGTAGTCGCCCGGGAGCGACGCCAGCTCCCGCCCGAAGTTCTGGAAGCAGAGGTCGATGCCCGTCGACGCCTCGTACTCTTTGAAGAGCCGGCGCGCCTCCTCGACCTCTTCTTCGGTCTCGGCCCGTTTCAACCTCAAGGCCACTCCCGCTAAAGGCTCGCGACCAGCGCGGCGAGGAAGGCACCGCGCCGCACGACCGAGTCTGCGTGGATGTGCTCGTGCGCGGCGTGCGCTCCGTCGCCCTCGATGCCGAGGCCGTCGAGCACGGCCGCGCCGCAGGCGGCGGCGAAGTTGCCGTCCGAGGCGCCGCCGACGCTCGCCTCGCCCAGCTCGATGCCGAGCGAGGCCGCGACCTGTCGCGCCCGCTCGAAGAGCGCCGCGACGGCCGGCGTGCGCTCCATCGGCGGGCGGTTGATGCCGCCGCCCACCCTGAGCCGCGCGCGCTCGTCGAACGGCTCAAGACCACGTATCGCCTCTTCGACGCGCAGCGCCTCGGCGCGCGTGCTGAAGCGTATGTCCACCTCGGCGTGCGCCTCGGCGGCGACGACGTTGGGGTGCGTGCCGCCCGAGATGGTGCCGACGTTGACGGTCGTTCCCAGCTCGGGGCGCGCAAGTGCCACCACGCGCTCGACGTGGCGCGCGAGTTCGTGTACGGCGCTCACTCCCTTCTCCGGCTCGAGCCCGGCGTGCGCCGCGCGCCCTTCGACGCCGAGCGTGAAGAGCCCGGTCCCCTTGCGCGCCGTCTTCGCGCGGCCGCCCGGCGCGGGCGGCTCCAGGACGAGAACATACTCCGCCGACTTCGACTCGCGCTCGACGAGGGCACGCCCGCTGAAGCTGCCCGACTCCTCGTCGCAGGTGAGCAGTAACACGACGGGGCGGCGCGTCCCCGCCCCCGTCTCCGCGCAGGCGCGGATGGTTTCGAGCGCCGCGGCACAGGCAGCCTTCATGTCGTAGACGCCCGGGGCGTGGATGCGCCCCTGGGACTCACGCCAGGGTCTCTCCGAGAGTGTGCCGCGCGGGTGGACGGTGTCGGTGTGTCCGAGCAGGAGGAGTGGGCGCTCGCCCGCGGCCGCGGCGCCGAAGGCGCGCAACAGGAAGTGCTCACCGTAGCCTTCGGGGGCCTGCGTGCGCTCGATGGAATCGACGCCTTCGAGGGAAGCGGCTGCCTCCGCGAGCAGCCCCGCGACGGCCGAGCTTCCGGGGCCGTCACCCGAGGGCGACTCCAGCTCGCAGAGAGCGCGCGTGAAGGAGAGGATTCGGCCGCGCCTCTCTTCGAAGTGGCGGAGCAGGCGGTGTGCGTTTTCGCTGTTAGGCTCGAAAGGCATCCGGCGGTCTCAGGGGGCTTTGATTGTTTCGGAGCGAACGGTCAGTCTTTCGATGAGGTCGCGCCTGACCTCGAACCCGATGCCCGGGCCCTCCGGGGCCACGATGGTCCCGCGCGGGGTGACGGTGACCTCCGGCTCGATGATGTCCTCGCCCCAGTAGCGCGAGCTGGCCGAGACATCGCCCGGGAGCGTGAACCCGGCGAGGGTAGCCATCGCAATGTTGTGTGCGCGCCCGATGCCCGATTCGAGCATCCCGCCGCACCAGACCGGGAGCCCGGCCTCGCGGCAGACCGCCTCGACCCGCTTCGCCACGGCGTGCCCGCCGACGCGCCCCAGCTTGACGTTGACGATGCGGCACGCGCCCAGCTCGATGGCCTTGCGCGCGTCATCGGCCGAGCGGACCGACTCGTCGAGACAGACGGGCGTCCGGAGCTGACTCTGCAATTTCGCATGGTCTTCGCGGTCGTCGTAGGCGAGCGGCTGCTCGATCATCAACAGGCCGAACTCGTCGAGCGCGCGCAGCATGGGCGCGTCCTCCAGCGTGTAGGCCGAGTTGGCGTCGACCATCAGCCGTATGTCGGGGAAGCGGGCACGCACCGTCTCAACCACTTCCCTGTCCCAGCCCGGCTTGATCTTGATCTTGATGCGCTGGTAGCCGGCGGCCAGCTCGGTCTCTATCTTCTCGATGAGCGAAGCGTGGCTGTCCTGAATGCCGATGGAGACGCCGCAAGCTATCTCGGGCTGCACGCCCCCGAGGTGGCGCCAGAGCGGGACGCCGGCAAGCCTTGCTTCGAGGTCCCAGCAGGCCGTCTCGACCGCGGCCTTCGCCATCCGGTTGCCGCGCACACGACTCATCAGCGGGCCCACTCCGGCCGCGCCCTCGACCTCGTGGCCGAGCACCATCGGCGCGAGGAAGCCGCGCGTCACCTCCCAGGAGGAGTCGACCCACTCTTCGCTGTAGAAGGGGCCTTCGCCGGCGGTGCTCTCGCCCCATCCTTCGGCGCCGTCGCGGTCCTCGACGCGGACGAGCATGATGCGCCGCTCGATGGTGCGCCCGAAACTGGTCTCGAAAAAGTGGATGAGCCGCAGCCGTATCTCGCGCAGCTCGATCAGACGAATGTTCATGCGGGCCAAGACTCCGATGTGCGGATGATGCCGCATTGTACAGCGACGCGAAGACTAACTCCAAAAGCGATGAGACGGCCACTGTGGCCGTCTCATCGCTACTCGCAGCATTGCAAACAAACCATCAGACAGGCAATTCCCCCGCAGTGAGCGCGGGGCCGAGGTCTTCCGTCGAAGTTGTCTCTTCGCCCTCGAGCGCCGCGTGCATGGTGTGCCAGGAGAGGCTCGCGCACTTTACCCTTACGGGAAACTTACGCACGCCGCTAAAGACCGTCAAATGTCCGAGGTGGTGAGGGGTGACCTGGGTATCAAGCTCGCCCAGTACCATGCGATGAAATTCGTTGAAGATGGTCTCGACTTCGCTACGCGATTTGCCCTTCACGCTGCGCGTCATCATGCTCGCGGAAGCCTTGGCGATGGCGCAGCCTTCGCCCTCAAAGCTGATGTCCTTGATGACGCCTTCTTCGACGTAAAGATAGACGAAGAAGTGGTCGCCGCAGGTGGTATTGTGGCCTTCGGCGGAGCGGTTCGCCGTCGCCAGCCTGCCGAAATTCCGCGGCTTCTTCTCGTGTTCGCGAATCTGTTCGTTGTAAAGCTCTAAGAGTGATGACATCTCAGCCTAAGACCTCAACGACCTTCCCGACAGCCTCGATCAGGATATCCACCTCTTCCTTCGTGTTGTAAAAAGCGAAGGACGCTCGCGCAGTCGCCGGCACGTTGAAATGCTGCATCACAGGCTGCGCGCAGTGGTGGCCGGCGCGGATGGCAACGCCCTCGTGGTCGAGTATGGTCCCGATATCATGCGGGTGAATCCCCTCGATGACGAAGGCCAGCACGCTCGCCTTCTCGCGCGCCGTCCCGATGATGCGGACGCCCTCGACGGCCGAGAGCTTTTCGGTGGCGTAGCGCAGAAGCCCCTGCTCGTGCGCGTGCGCCGCGGCGCGGTCGATGGTGCTCAGGTAGTCGATGGCGGCGCCGAGCCCGATGGCCGAGGCGATGGCCGGCGTCCCCGCCTCGAACTTGTCGGGGATGGCGGCGTAGGTGCTCCGCTCGAAGGTGACGGTGCGGATCATCGAGCCGCCGCCGAGGAACGGGTTCATCTTCTCGAGCCACTCGGCCTTCCCGTAGAGGATGCCGCTCCCGGTCGGCGCGAACATCTTGTGGCCAGAGATGGCGTAGAAGTCGCAGTCGAGCTCCTGCACGTCAACGGGCATGTGCGGCGTGGCCTGCGCCCCGTCGACCATCACGGGCACGCCCAGCTTGTGAGCGCGCGCCGTGATCTCCCTGACCGAGTTGATGGTCCCGAGGGAGTTCGAGACGTGGCCGACACAGACCAGGCGGGTCCGCTCGTTGAGGAGCGCGTCGAACTCGTCGAGTATCAGCTCGCCGCGGTCGTTCATCGGGATGACGCGCAGGCGCGCCCCCTTCTCCTCGCAGAGCATCTGCCAGGGGACGAGGTTCGAGTGGTGCTCCATCTCGGAGACGACGATCTCGTCGCCCTCGCCGACGAACTTCCGGCCATAGCCGTGCATGACGAGGTTGACCCCTTCGGTCACCCCGCGCACGAAGATGCACTCGCGCGCCTCGCGCGCGTTGATGAAGCGGCGGACCTTCTCGCGCGCGCCCTCGAAGGCCGAGGTCGCGCGCTGGCTCAGGTAGTGGACGCCGCGGTGGATGTTCGAGTGCTCCTCGCGCAGATACCTGGCGCCGCGCTCGATGACGATGTGCGGCACCTGCGCCGACGCCGCGTTGTCGAGGTAGACGAGCGGCTTGCCGTTGACCGTCTGGCCGAGGACGGGGAAGTCCTCACGCACGCGCGCGACGTCCCACGCCCGGGCGGCGGTCTCATGCCCTTCGATTCCCTTTTCGGTGGCGAACATCTCTTCTTCGACTCTCAGGATTTCAGACCTCCAGGCGCGCGTGCAGCCGGTTCAGGATGGCTTCGTCGAGCTGCACGCGGATCGACTCGTGCTTGACGCCCTCGATGATCTCCTCGGCGAAGCCGTAGGTCAGCAGGTTGCGCGCGAGGTCCTGGTGGAGCCCGCGGCTGAGGAGGTAGAACAGCTCCTCCTCTGCGAGCTGGCCGACGGTCGCGCCGTGCGAGCACTTCACGTCGTCGTTGAAAATTTCGAGCTGCGGCTTCGTGTCGACGCGCGCCTCCGGCGAGAGCAGGAGGTTCTTGTTGCTCTGCTCGGCGTCGGTCTGGCGCGCGCCCTCGCGGACGAAGACGCGGCCGTTGAAGACGGCGCGCGAGCGCCCGTCGAGGATACCCTTGTAGTTCTGACGGCTCGTGCAGTTGGGCTCGCGGTGGTCGATGAGCGAGTGTGTGTCGGCGTGCTGCCCGGTGCCCACGATGTAGAGGCCGTCGACGCGGCACTCGGCGCCCTCGCTCCCGAGGATGACCTCGATGCCGTGGCGCGAGAGCTGTGAGCCGAGCGTCACGGTCGTCAGCTCGTAGGCGGCGGCGCGCGAGACCTCGGCGCAGGTCGAGGCGACGTGGTAGGCGCCCGCGCCCTCGTCCTGCACCTTGTAGTGCGTGACGCGCGCGCCCTCGCCGACGAAGACCTCGACGACCGCATCCGTCAGGTACTCCGCTTCGCCGAGCGAGGCGTAGGACTCGATGACGTCGAGGCGGCTGTCGCGCCCGGCGATGACGAGCACGCGCGGGAAGGCCGCGCGCTCGCCCTGTGTATTGAGAAAGAGGAGCTGCACCGGCACTTCGACGCTCACGCCGTCCGGTACGCGAAGGAAGGCCCCGCCGGAGAGGAAGGCCGTGTTGAGCGCGGAGAAGGCGTCCCCCCCTTCGCCCGTCAGCCTTCCCAGGTGCTCCCAGAGGATCGCTGCGTGTTCCCCGGCCAGCGCGACGCCGAGGTCTTCCGCGACCACGCCCGGCGGCAGGGCTTCGAGGGAGGAGAGAGCGCGGCTGAGCGTGCCGTCGACGAAGACGAGGCGGCTGCGTCGAGACTCTTCCGAGAAGAAACGCTCGACGGCGGCCGGCTCGGGCTCGACGGCGGCGGGGTCTGCGGGCATGAAAGCCCGGCGCGTGAGCGGCGCGACGTTCGTATACTTCCAGTCCTCGTCGTCGGTCGTCGGGAAGCCCAGCTCTTCGAAGCGCACGAAGGCGCCCTCGCGCAGACGCGAAACCCACGCGGGCGAGTCCCCGTCGCGGAGGGCGGCGAACTCGCGGAAGGCTCCGGCGTACACGCTCTGCTCTTTGATTGCCTGTGACATGATCGGTTTCATCTGGCCGGCGCCCGGCCGACGGCTTTTCGCTTAACGCAAATATGAGCTTGAAAGGGGCGGTCAGCCCTTCGTCTGACTGAAGGCCGGGGGCTAGGCGCTGACGGCCTCCTTGATCCAGTCGTAGCCCTTCTCCTCCAGCTCCAGTGCCAGCTCCTTGCCGCCCGAGCGGACGATGCGCCCCTTGTAGAGGACGTGGACGTGGTCCGGCACGATGTAGTTGAGGAGGCGCTGGTAGTGTGTGACGAGGACGACGGCGTTCTCCGGGGTGCGCAGCTTGTTGACCCCCTCGGAGACGATGCGCAGGGCGTCGATGTCGAGCCCGGAGTCGGTCTCGTCCAGGACGGCGAGCTTCGGTTCGAGCACCGCCATCTGGAGTATCTCGTTGCGCTTCTTCTCGCCGCCCGAGAACCCCTCGTTGACCGAGCGCGACATGAGCGCCGGGTCCATCTCGACCACGAGCGCACGCTCCGCGAGCAGGTCTTTGAACTCCAGCGGGTCGAGTTCCTCCTCGCCGAGGTGCTTGCGCTTCTCGTTGTAGGCGAGGCGGAGGAACTGCGCGTTCGACACGCCCGGCACTTCCACCGGGTACTGGAAGGCGAGGAAGACGCCCTCGCGCGCGCGCTCGTCCGGGGCGAGATCGAGCAGATTGCGCCCCTCGAAGAGGACCTCGCCCTTCGTCACCTCGTAGGCCGGGTGGCCGGCGAGAATCTTGGCCAGCGTCGACTTGCCCGAGCCGTTCGGCCCCATGATGGCGTGAATCTCGCCCCTGCCCACCGACAGGTTAATCCCGCGCAGAATCTCCTTGCCCTCGACCGTCGCGTGTAAATCACGAATCTCTAACACAGTAAGATTTTCTCCGGAACTTCATGATGGCGGACGTCACCCGGGAGCGAGCCGCCCGGCCGGGGCCCTCCGCCCGACCGGCCGCCCTTAGCCGACGCTGTTTTCGAGCTTCATCCCCAGCAGGCGCTGCGCCTCGACGGCGAACTCCATCGGAAGCTCGCGGAAGACCTCCTTGCAGAAGCCGTTGATGATGAGCGAAACGGCGTCCTCCTGCGAGATGCCGCGCTGCTGGAGGTAGAACAGCTGCTCCTCGCTGATGCGGGAGGTCGTCGCCTCGTGCTCGACGCGCGCCGTGTTGTTCATCACCTCGATGTAGGGGAAGGTGTTGGCGCCCGCGCGCCCGCCGACCAGCATCGAGTCGCACTGCGTGTAGTTGCGCGCGCCCTCCGCCCCGGGCAGCACCTTGACGAGACCGCGGTAGGAGTTGTTCGAGCGCCCCGCCGAAATCCCCTTCGAGATGATGGTCGAGCGCGTGTTCCTGCCGATGTGGATCATCTTCGTGCCGGTGTCGGCCTGCTGGGCGTGGTTCGTGAGCGCCACCGAGTAGAACTCTCCAATGGAGTTGTCGCCCTGGAGGATGCACGAAGGGTACTTCCAGGTGATGGCCGAGCCCGTCTCGACCTGCGTCCAGGATATCTTCGAGTTGCGGCCGCGGCAGGCGCCGCGCTTGGTGACGAAGTTGTAAATACCCCCGCGCCCCTCCTCGTCGCCTGCGTACCAGTTCTGCACGGTCGAGTACTTGATCTCGGCGTCGTCGAGCGCGATGAGTTCGACGACGGCCGCGTGGAGCTGGTTCTTGTCGAACTGCGGGGCCGTACACCCTTCGAGGTAGGAGACGTAGGCGCCCTCCTCCGCGATGACGAGTGTGCGCTCGAACTGTCCGGACTCCTGGTTGTTGATGCGGAAGTAGGTCGAAAGCTCCATCGGGCAGCGCACGCCCCGGGGCACGAAGACGAACGAGCCGTCGGAGAAGACCGCGCTGTTGAGCGCCGCGAAGTAGTTATCGCCCACCGGCACGACCGACCCGAGGTACTTTTTAATCAGGTCCGGGTAGTCGCGGATGGCTTCGGTGAAGGAGCAGAAGATGACGCCGTGCTTCTTGAGCTTCTCCTTGTAGGTCGTCGCGACCGAGACCGAGTCGAAGACGGCGTCGACGGCGACGTTGGCCAGTTGCTTCTGCTCGTTGAGCGGGATGCCGAGCTTCTCGAAGGTACGCAGCAGCTCGGGGTCCACCTCGTCGAGGCTCGCCTTCGACGCCTTCTGCCTGGGCGCGCTGTAGTAGATGATGTCCTGATAGTCGAGGTCCGGATACTTGACGTTGGGCCAGTGCTTCGGCTCGGTCATCTTCAGCCACTGGCGGTACGCCTTCAGCCGGAACTCAAGCATCCACTCGGGCTCGCCCTTCTTCTCCGAGATGAGCCGGACGGTATCCTCCGACAGCCCCTTCGGGATCACGTCCGACTCGATGTCGGTGACGAAACCGTACTTGTAATCTTTGTTGGTAAGTAGCTCGATTGTGCTCATTTGATGAACGCTTCCCCGTCAAACACTCCCGCCCGTAAAATAGAGGCACTCATTGCGCGCCCTCGGCCGTCGAGACGGCCGCGCCCGGGCGCAGGCTCCGAATCTGGTGGAGCGTGGTGCCCGCCCCCTCTTCCGACCCGGCCAGTTGGGCCAGTGTGATCCCCGACAGCGCACGCTCGACCGCCTCGTGGACGTTGACGATGACGGAGCGGATGCCGCAGCCTCCCGTGTGGACGCACGAGTCGAGCACACCCGGGTAGGTTTTGCAGTGCCCCTCGACCTCGCCCTCGTCGAGCACCTTGATGATCTCACTCAGGCGAATCTCCGAGGCCGGTCGCACCAGCATGTAGCCGCCCTTCGTCCCGCGGATCGAACTCACCAGCCCGGCCTTGTTCAGAAGCCAGAGCACCTTGCCCGCGTTCGCCTGCGAGATGCCTTCGCGCTCGGCTATCTGCCCGAGCGTCAGGAACTCGCCTTCGCCGAGGCGCGCCAGCTGAAGCAGGCAGCGCAGACCGTACTCTTCCTGTGCCGAGACCTTCATAAAACACCCGAAAACCGGCCGCGAAATTTTTAACTCTGAGCCATACTAGTCATACCTGATTTTTTTGTCAAGATTGGTTAGACGCGCCGTCGGAGGCCATGGTTGCAGTCCTAAGCTGTTGAGAAAGTGTGGCTTAGAACTAAGCTGCAAGAGTTAACGAGGTGGGCCGGCTCGTGCCGCCAACGGGCTTAGAGGCCGGGCGTCAGGTGGGTTCGACGGGGGGGAGAATCTCGGCCGCCGCCGCGCGGTCGACGTACCATTCGAGCGCACCCTCTTTCGGCCGGATGAGCTGCGAAGGGAGGCGTACGGGGTCGGGCCCCCCTTTGAAGACTTCGCGCAGGCGCTCGGCCTTGCCCGCCCCGCTGACGAGAAAAAGGACGTGGCGTGCGGCGTTGATGGCAGGCGCGGTCAGGGTGATTCGCCACTCGCCCAACTTCTCGACCCAGTTGGCGGCGACCCACGCGCGCCGCTCTTCCAGCGCCGCGGTGCCCGGGAAGAGCGAGGCCGTGTGACCGTCTTCGCCCATGCCGAGCATAACGAGGTCGAGCCGGGGCCACTCCGCCTCGCCGAAGAGAGAGCGCATCTCCGACTCGTAGTCGCTCGCTTTGGCACGCGCGTCGCCAACGCCTTCGATGCGGTGGAGGTTTTCGGTGGGGACGTTTACGCGCGAGAGCAGCGCCTCGCGCGCCATGCGGTAGTTGCTTCGCGAGTCGTCGGGAGGCACGGCGCGCTCGTCGCCGAAGAAGACGTGCAGGCTTTCCCAGTCGACAAGGCCGCGGAAATCGTCGCCGGCGAGCAGCTCATAGACCCTCCGCGGGGTCGAGCCACCCGAGAGCGCGATGCTGAAGAGCCCGCGCGCGGCGACCGACTCTTTCGCCAGCTCGCAGACGCGGCGTGCTGCGGCGCGAGCCAAAGCCTCCGGGTCGTCGAAGACGCGCACGCGGGGCTCGGGCTGTGCGTTGGGTGGCATGGGTCTTTATCCCCGCGAAAGGGCGTAGTGCGCGGCGCCGTAGAGCGCCGTCTTGTCGTCGAGGATGACGCGGACGGGGATCGAGCGGACGAGGCCGGACATGCGCCCCTTGTCGCCGTAGTGTCGCATGAAGGTGCCGTCCTTCAGCTTCTCCATGATCTTCGGCGCGATGCCGCCGCCGACGTAGAGCCCGCCCGTCGACTTGAGCAGCAGCGCGAGGTTGCCGGCCATCGCTCCGTAAATCTCGACGAACATCTGAAGCGCCGTCTGCGCCAGCTCGCTCCGGCCGGCGAGCGCCGCGCGCGAGATGGCGGCGCTCGCGTCGCCGGACCTGATCTCCTCGGCCAGCCAGGCGGGCTCTTCGCCGTGGCCGCGGTCGCGCAGGAAGGAGTAGATGTTAAAGAGCCCCATCCCGGACAGCACGCGCTCGTAGGAGACGCGCCCGCCGATCTTTTCGCGGAGGTATTCGAGCATCCGGAACTCGCGCTCGTCGCGCGGCGCGAAGTCGATGTGGCCGCCCTCGGAGGGCATCGGGTGGTAGCGCGTGCCGTCATGGAAGATGGCGGCCATCCCCAGTCCGGTGCCCGCGGCGATGAGCCCGCGGTGCCCCTCACTTTCGCCCACGCCCTCGTTGAGCGTGTAGAGCTGCTCGGGCATCAGCTCCCCGATGCCGAAGGCCGTCGCCTCCAGGTCGTTGATGAGCCGCACGGCGGAGAGGCCGAGCGCACGCGCCAGGCTCACGTCGCTCACAGTCCAGGCGAGGTTGGTCGCCTCGACCCTGCCGCCGACGACCGGGCCCGCGACGCCGAAGCACGCGTGCGTTATCGTCCCCGTCCGCTGTGTGCGGACGAACTCGGCGAGTATCTCTTCGAGCGAGGCGTAGCGCCCGCTGGGGAAGCTCTGCTGCACGACGGGGCGCCCGACGCGCTCGTCTTCGGCGCGGAACAGCGCGACGTTGGTCTTCGTCCCCCCGATGTCTCCCGCGATTATCATCTGTTTTCCGGAAACTCCACCGCCACATTTTCAGGCGCGGTGCCCGGCGCGCCCGCCGCCCTGAGTATCTGCGCCGCCGAGGCGACGGCCTTCTCGTATACCCCGTCACGGGTGAGGATGTCGAGTTCGCAACTCAGGCGCTCGCCCTCGGTGCGCGCCTCGAAGGCCAGCACGCGGCCGACGGTATGCGCCGAGTCCCTCAGGCGCGCGCCCGTCTCGAGCTTCCCCTCCTCAAGCCTTAGCGTGACGTAGAACTCGTCGCCCGCCGCCGTCGAGATGGAGAGAGAGGTGACGAGCCCGTCACGCCCCGCCACGTCGCCCGTCGCCGCCAGCAGAGCCTCCAACTCGCGCGCGCCGTCGCGGAGAAGCACGCGCGCCCGCCC
>Ga0216309_1000015_pt1 | contig 25253 bp, 23 predicted proteins | sample Total_DNA_C_FD_161284 | JGI IMG/M metagenome (GOLD analysis project Ga0216309, IMG submission 161284) | Terrestrial sediment cell enrichment communities for BONCAT metagenomics from Utah, United States - Total_DNA_C | ecosystem: Environmental > Terrestrial > Deep subsurface > Rock core/Sediment ...
CACTTCCGGCAATGTGTCCGTGGGCCTCGGCGAGCTACACAGGAGAGTCAGGCGTCGCTGAGATGCGGCCTGCGTCAGCGCCACAACAACGTGCGGTATTATACACAAGCGCGCAGCCGTTGGGGAAAAAAATTCCGATGACGGCTAGACAGCAAAGCCCGATTTAAGTATAGTTTCCACGCTTGAGGTACCTCAATTCAAAGTAATTCAGGAGAACGATCCATGCGCAAGACTTTAGCACTTCTGGCGTTAGCTGGCGTCGCGAGCCTTTCGGCCTGCGGCGGCGGTGAGAATGCCAACAACACGAACACCAACGCCAACGGCAACGCCAACGCCGCCAACGTCAACATCAGCAACGCCAATGTGACGATTCAGGCCAACGGCAACGCGAACGCTAGCAACATGAACACCAATGCTAGCAACATGAACACCAACAGCAACATGAACGGCAACACCAACAGCAACATGAACGGCAACATGAACCGCAATGCCAACACCGGCACTAGCGGCAACACGAACAACCGCAACAGCTAAGTTCAAGCCGTTTCGTGCAAAAGTTCGAAGGCGCGCTGTCGCGACAGCGCGCCTTCAGCTTTTTCGGTCCGACCTCTGCGCCCCCGAGAAGGCGCCCCCAAAAAGTCAGAAGCCCTGTCTTGGCATTCCCCCAAACGCCTGAGACAGAGCTCTTGACTTACCAAATGTAGCGCGGGCGTTCCCCCGAAACCCGCTCTACATCCCCTTGTATGTGCGAGATAATAGAAGCAAACCTTGCCGGCCGTTTCCCCGAACTATCACTTTTTTGTGCCCCCGCGGCGCACGCTATTCCGCGTCTAAAGCGTCGGCGCTGAAACGTTCGACGGCGGCCAGCAGCGAGGGCTTCCGCACGGGCTCCGAGAAGGTGCAGGCCACGAAGACGCGCCGGCGCTCGACCAGCACGACCATGTGCCCGGAGACCTTGCCGGAGGTGAAATCGCCCTCGCGCTGGTTCTCCTTCTCCTGCGGCAGCAGCGACACCTTCAGGGTTGAGCGCGCGTCGGCGCCGGCGAGGCCCAGCACGTCCGAGGCGAAGTGCTCGAAGAACTCACGCTTCAGAAACTCCTGCCCCGCCTCTTTCAAGTCCGAAGGGAATTCGCCGATCGTGGCCACGAAGCCCGGCCCGTCCGGCGTCTCGACTCGGGTCACGCGTATCGGAATCATCGGCTCTTCGGCGGCCGCCTCTTCCGTCTGGCCCTGCGCGGCCTTTGCGGACGCCTGCGGCGACTCGGCCGGAGACTCTAGGCCCCGGGCTTTTTTGGCTTTCTGCGGCTGCTGTCGCGGCGCGGGGAAGGCCGTCGGGGCTCCGAGTGAGAGAATCAACATCGCCGCGAGCAGCGGGGCGCCCCACGCGAATGGCCCGCGCCCTCTGAGCAACGAATCAGGGCGGCGTGTACTCTCCGGTGCATGTTTCCGAAACGAAATCATCGGCTTTCCTCCCCCTTTTCGCCGGACGTTTGCAAGGTGAGTGCCGGACCCGCGCGGCGTGGTGGTCGCGCCGCCCTTCGTGACCTGTTTCCCCGACGCCTCGGGGGATCGGTCCGAATCGGGCAGATCGCCGAGAGCGTCCTCATCTACCTCGGCGTCCCCTTCCTCGCCGGGATGCTCACGCGCCTCCTGCTCGTCAGGGCGAAGGGGAAGGAGTGGTATCACGGCGCGTTCATCCCCCGCATCAGCCCGCTCACGCTCGTCGCCCTGCTCTTCACCATCGTGGTGATGTTCAGCCTCAAGGGCAGCCTGATCGTGCAGTTGCCCCTGGATGTGCTCCGCATCGCCGTGCCGCTCCTGATCTATTTCGTCCTGATGTTCCTCGTCAGTTTCTACATGGGGCACAGGGCCGGGGCGGACTATTCGAAGACGGAGACACTCTCCTTCACGGCGGCGAGCAACAATTTCGAGCTGGCCATCGCGGTCGCCGTGGCGGTCTTCGGCATCAACTCGGGGGTGGCCTTCGCCGCTGTGATCGGACCTCTGGTCGAAGTGCCGGTGCTCGTCGGCCTCGTCAACGTCGCGCTCTGGTTCCGGGGGCGATACTTTACGGCCGGGCAGGCCGATTTCGACGTCCGTTCGGCGGAAGACGCGCCGTGAAGTGCGGCGCAAGGGAGGGTTGGAGAGATGTGTGAGCGGAAGCGTGTGCTGATCCTCTGTACCGGCAACTCGGCGCGTAGCCAGATGGCGGAAGGGCTTTTGCGCCACGACGGCGGGGAGCGGTTCGAGGTGTTCAGCGCGGGCGTCGAGCCGAGTTTCGTCCGCCCGCAGGCCGTCGAGGCGATGCGGGAGATCGGCGTCGACATCTCGGGGCAACGCTCGAAGTCGGTCGAAGAGTTCGCGGGGCAGGAGTTCGACTACGTGATTACGGTCTGCGATAACGCCAACGAACGCTGCCCCGTCTTCCCCGGCCGGACCGAGCGCATCCACTGGAGTTTTGAAGACCCCGCGGCGGCGGCGGGTGACGAGGCGGCGCGGCTCGCCGTTTTCCGCCGTGTGCGCGACGAGATACGCGAAAGGCTGCGGAGTTACATCACTTCGGGGTCGGACGGTAAGATGTCGTCGTGAACACTATCGCCGAAAGCAGCGAGGCGGCGCGGGCCGAGGAGGTGCGGCGCGGGCGCACGCTCGAACGCCTCACCATCGGCTGGAACCTGTTCGAGGGTCTCGTCGCCGTCGTCGCGGGCGCCGCCGCCGGGAGCATCGCCCTGGTCGGCTTCGGGTTGGATTCCGTGATCGAAGTCTCCTCGGGGGCGGCGCTGCTCTGGCGGCTGCATGCGGACGCCCCCGAAAAGCGCGAGCGGGCCGAGCGTGTCTCGCTCAAGATCGTCGGCCTGAGCTTCATCGCGCTGGCCGCTTATGTTGCTTTCGACGCCGTGAAGGCGCTCGTCGCGGGGGAGCCGCCGGAGGCGAGCTACGTCGGCATTGCCCTGGCCGCGTCGTCGCTCGTGGTCATGCCGCTGCTGGCGCGGGCCAAGCGGAGGGTGGCGCTGAGGATAGGCAGCCGCGCCATGCAGGCGGACTCGCGGCAGACCGACATCTGCGCCTACCTTTCCGCCATCCTCCTCGGCGGGCTGATACTCAACGCGCTGTTGGGGTGGTGGTGGGCCGACCCTCTGGCGGCGCTCCTGATGACGCCGCTCATCGCACGGGAGGGCGTCGAAGCGTTACGCGGCGAAACCTGTGCCGGTTGCCATTGACAAGATGATGGCGGGCGGATACGTCCACGCGAACCTGATGCTGCTCGATCTCGTGAATAAGACGACCGAAGAGTCTCTGGGCGTGGGCAGGCAAATCCGCCGGCACGCCAGATACGACGGCCGCACGCCGCTCGTCGTCATGGCCCAGTGGTACGGCAAGGACGTTGAAGGCACAAACGTTAACGTCGAGCACAACGACTGGATTTTCTATCTGGGTGAAGAGCCCGAACAGTTGAACGACCTTCTGCGCCGCCTCATCAAGCCGGGTGCGGACGGGGCGGCCGGGCGGGACGGCTGACCTTGAAGCCCTGGAGACGATAGCCCCGGCCCTGCCGCCGGGATGCGTCCCGAAGTGAGAAGAGGCCGGCTTCGCGCCGGCCTCTTCCTTTTTTTGCCTACGGCCCGGTGGACTGTGTGGGTTAGCCTCTCTGAACTTCGTCTGCCTGCGGAGTTTCAATTACGAGCGTATTTGTTGAGCACACGTGAATCTGCGAAAGCACAAAACGTGAGGGCAGAGGGTACGCCTTCCGGGGAGCGATTGGTTTGGGAAGCGGTAGGCTATTGCGAGGCCTTGAGCAAGCGTTTGACTGTGGGGACTATCTCTTTCATCTCCGGCTTGAAAATATAGGCGTCCGCCCCCGCCGATAGTCCGGCTTTGCGGTCAGCATCCCTACAATGACCGGAGAAGATGACGATGGGCGTCACCTTATCTGCTGCCCTAATTTCCTGACACAAGGATAGCCCCGAGACCCCCGGCAACTGCCCGTCGAGGATGTAGAGGCGGAATCTCTCTTTACTCATCAGATTGAGCGCGGCGGCGACCCCCGGCACGCAGACGGCTTCCAGTCCGTAGTGGCCAAGCGTCACCGTCAGCAGTTCACAGGTGTCCGGGTCGTCCTCGACGCAGAGGATACGCAAGTCGTGAGAGGGCATCGGCACATCCCTTCTGGAAGCGCGTGCAGGCGGTCGGGTAAGTGAAGGCGAAAAGGCCTCGCAGCCTAGTAATACTTTCGAGCGGCTGCGAGGCAAAAAGCCCTAAGTTCGATAGGCTCAATAGCAATAACACATAAATTTCAAGCTGTATGTGCGATGGCACACGCAATGACCGCTTGAGTTAGAGACGGTCAGAAATCTGCTGCGAAACAAGTCGTGCGGCCGTTGTGGGGCCCCGAAATGAGAAGAGGCCGGCTTCGCGCCGGCCTCTTCCCTTTTTTTGCCTACGGCCCGGTGGACTGTGTGGATTAGCCTCTCTGAACTTCGTCTGCCTGCGGAGTTCTACTCCGTAAACTTTCGCTTCAGGGATTGACGGCCATAGGCTCGCTACTGCGGTGTGGTGCTAATCCCTGTTCAGGAGACTCCAGCCACCTCACTGTGATTAGAACTCATATTTTCAGAAACCCGAGGATTTCTTGCCGTTTTATCCTTCCGGCGAAGCATTTTGTGATTGCTGGTGTGTCTGTGGTGTGTCGCTCTCCCCATAAAGCAACTCGGACAGGCTATTTGTGGCGTCCTCCTGCATCGAGGGGATGAAGTGAGAGTATAGGTCAATCGTGATTGCCACGCTGGAATGACCCAACCGCTCCTGAACAACTTTCGGGTGTTCCCTCTTCAGCAGTAACAGGGTCGCGCATGAGTGGCGTTGGTCATACAGGCGATACTTCTTGGGGTCTAGCCCGGCGAGTTTGACGTTCTGCTTGAACAGCCTCCTTAGCGTGTCCTCGTGGATAGGGTCGCCGCTGTTGTTGGGGAATATCAGGTCGTGTTCGCGCCATTCTTTCGCACGCGCTTTACGGCCTTCTACTTCTTCTAAGTGACGCTTCAATCTCGCCGCGAGAGTAGGAGACAGAGGGATAGTCCTCTTGCTGGACTCTGTTTTAGGGTCGTCAAATTCCCATTCGCTCGTGTTCGAGAATCTGACCAGCACGCGCCGGACTCGCAATAACGCGGCCTTCCGCTCGCCAACGTCGAACGTAATGTCCTGACGTTTCAATGCCATGTATTCCTCCGGCCTGAGTCCGGTCTCCAACGCCAGATGGAAGATTGGGCCGACGATGTTTTTCAGGAAGTGAGTCCGGTTCAGCCGCGAGTCCCTGTTGTGGTCGCAGGCTTGAAGAAACAGCTTGGCTTCCTCCTGCGAAAAGACGTTGAACTCTTTAGGCTTCGGCTTTGGGGCTTCTAGCGCCTCCATTGGGTTTTGAAGGATGAGCTTAGTCTTATGGGCGTAGTTAATCGCCCTCACTAGGACGCGGTGAACATGATTCTGCGTAGTCGGCGACAGCCTCTCGCCGGTCTTGGCCGATACCTTATTGCGGAGGCGCTTGTAAAGGGACTGAAAATGAATCAGGCTCAGTTCCCTCAGCTTTATGTGCCCCATTTCTGGCAGGACGTGAGTCTCAATCTTCCGCCAATCAATTTCGTTCGAGCGTCTTCTCGCGGTGCTAATCTCGAAGTAATACTCACGCAGGAACTCGCCGAGAAGCTGGCGGGAAGGATTGTGAGAAAGCCTCCCCGTCCTCCGCATTTCAAGGTGCTGAATCAACGCCTTCTCTGCGTCCGAAGCTGTGCCCTCGACCGTCTCGCTGTAATAACGCTTGTGCTCCCTGCCGTTCTCGTCTTTAGTCCGACCGAGGTAAACACGGATGAGGTACTTACCTTTCCCCTTCTTGATTACCTGTCCCCTTCTAGTGCCTTTTGGCGGTTTCCCACCGGGCTTGCTACCATCTGGCTGCATCTGTTCTCCTTCTTTGACCGGGAGGGGTGGATGTACAGGGGCGGGAAGTGTTACCAGCACTTCTCCGCCCCGCTTCTGTTTAATGTGCGTTGGACAAATGCCCTGCTCTGAGAATCACGTCCGCCGCGTGGAAAATCTTTTGGGCACTTCGCTCCGGTATCACGTCGCCCCTGAGCCAATCCTGAATGTAGCCCCTGCAATACTCAGCGCCGGGGAGTTGCAGGGTCTCGCACAGGATTAGCGCCACGGCTTCGGCCTCCGCTTCTTTAAGGCTGCGGGGCGTATGCTCGCCGTCGTGCGTTTGGCCTTCGGCGGTGTGCCCCAACGTAACGTGTGCGAGTTCGTGGAAAAGGGTTTTATGGGGCAGAGCGGCCAGAGGCGAGACGCTGACGCTTCGGCCTTTCGCGTAGCCTTGTGTGTTGCCGTCGAGCAAATCAAAAGGCGTCTCCGTAACATTGAGTGCCGCGAGTGCTTTGGCTTTCTCCCACGTCGGCGGCAAGGTCGGCTCTACGTCCTGCCCTTCGGTCTGAGAGAGCACGAACCAGCGCGGGCGGTAGATGAAGCGCGTATAGCTTTGTTCGTCGCTCGCTTCATCCTTGCTCTTGACCGTCACAGGCATACAGAGAGTTAAAGCCTTCTCACCTTTGCGGACGTGCCGCCCCTTATCTTTCCAAGCGGGGAAGGTAGCCAGCGGGCCGGGTTTAATCCTGCGTTGCTGGCATTGCACGAGCGCGAGGACTTGATTGCCGATGCTGTAATTGTGAAAGGCCGAGTAAGCGGCGAGCAGAAGGCCGGGCTTACTGACAGCTTCGGCCAGCAGGCGCGACCAATGAGCGGGCGTTGTGTCGGCTGTCGCCGGGGTGCTAAGGTTATTAGCTGACATTCGATTCGTTCTCCTCGGAATGGGGTTGAAGGTTGAATGTTTGGGGCTTACGAAGGATTCGCGGTCTTTCGTAAGCCCTTCCCCTTTAGGCTGCCCGGCGCATGGAAGCGATGCCGATGTGGACTGATGCCGCAGCCATCGCGTGAAAACACGGACTCCCGAACTGACCCGCCACGCACTCACAATCAACGACCTTGACCCCGTTGCGCCTCTCACAACGAACCGTGTAGAGGTTGCCCGCGCTGCCCGTCACCTGATACTCGCCAAACTTCTTGACCGTCACGCGGGGGTGGCGTGCCTTCGCCCGTTCGATTGCTTTAGCGACCTGCTCTCTGCTCCTGAGTTCAATCATTTTCCGTCTCCGGTTTCGAGGTTGTCGGCCATCCGACCGTGAAAGCAGTTTACATGATTGTGTAAATCAAGGCAAGCGAAATTTTACGTTATTGTGTAAATAAATTTTCTATGGTATGTTGCGCCGCATGATTACGAAGCACATCCGAGAGGTCGCGGAGAGGCGGGGCATAAAGAACGCCCACGGCCTACAACTCGCCCTTGAGGTTTCACCGACAGCGGCGGCGAAGTTGTGGAAGGGCGAGTTTGAAATGATAGGGCTGGTGACGCTGGACAGGCTTTGCCGCGTGCTGCGATGTAAGCCCGGCGACCTGCTTAAATTCGAGCAGGACTAGGCGCAAGGCGGCGAACTTTTCAGATTCGAGCCGGTGGGTTAAGCTACCGTCTCCCGACGAATGGGGAAGGCGGTGCTCACGCTCTACCTCTCGCCTTTGCTCACTGTGGTTAAACTCTCAATCATCCACCCTGACGCGCCGCTCTTCGGGGTACTCACGGAGGTTATTCGTGTCCTTCCAAACTCCTATCACGGTCAAGGAAGCCGTTGACAACGTACACGCTAAGAATTATCTGCTTCCTGCCATTCAGAGAGAACTCGTTTGGACTCCTGACCAAATCAAACTCCTGTTCGACTCCCTGATGAGGGATTATCCGGTAGGCTCTTTTCTGTTCTGGCACGTTGATAAGCGTAGGAGCGGTGAGTATCAGTTCTACGAGTTCATCCGGCGATTTCACGCCCGCGATAACAAACACAACCCGAAAGCCCATGTGACCGGCGACAACGACATAACTGCCATTCTGGACGGTCAGCAGCGGCTTACCTCTCTTTACATCGGTTTGCGCGGCTCATACGCATATAAGGAGAGGATGCAGCGGTGGAATAACGACGCCGCGTTTCCTGAGAGAAGGCTTTACCTGAACCTGCTGAGTCCTTGCGCGGACGAGGACGTAAAACTGAAGTTCGACTTTAGATTCCTGACAGAGCGAGAGGCTGAGGAGGGACAGGACGAAGACCATTATTGGTTTCGGGTCGGAGACATTCTAAGTATCAGGGAAAACTCGGACGTTAACGACTACCTCTTGGAACGTGACTTCATCAACTACGGTACGGAGAAGTATCGGTTTGCGAATAAGACCCTCTACAAGCTGCACTCGGTAGTTCACCAAAAGCCAATCGTCAACTACTTCCTTGAGAAAGACGAGTCACTGGATAAGGTTCTCAACATCTTCGTCCGCGTGAATAGCGCGGGAACTAAGCTGGATTACTCCGACCTGCTGCTGTCCATCGCATCAGCTCAATGGCAAAACAGGGACGCGAGAGAAGAGATAAACGACTTCGTTGATGAAATCAGTGGAATCGGGGACGGCTTCAACTTCGACAAGGATTTCGTCCTTAAATCATGCCTGCTGCTTTGCGACATCACGGACATCGCTTTCAAGGTGGACAACTTCAACAGGGCTAACATGCTCAAGATTGAAGAGAAGTGGGACGAGATTACGGAGGCGCTAAGGCGGGCGGTGAATCTGGTAGACAGCTTCGGCTACCACCGGGACACGCTGGTATCGAATTACGTCCTAATACCCGTGGCGTACTACCTGATGAAGATTGACTCTCCGCCAACTTTCGTTGAGGCTTCTCGCTATCAGGAAGACCGGGAGAAAATCCGCAAGTTCATCATACACGCGCTTCTGAAACGAGTTTTCAGCGGCTCGCCCGACACCGTACTGAGGCCGATGAGGGAAGTGATTGAAGAGAGCCACCAATCATTCCCCCTTTCAGAGATTGTCGAGAAGCTGAGGGGGAGGCCGAAGTCGCTCATCTTCAACGACGACGAAATTCAAACCCTCTTCGATTACAAGTACGGCGGGCCATACACCTTCTCGACGCTCGCGCTGCTATACCCGACACTGGATTTCAGGAATAGGTTTCACCAAGACCACATCTTCCCGAAGAGCCTATTTACGAGGCGGAAGCTGGCGAGTCGCGGGATTCCCGACAGCAAAATCGAGGCGTACTTGGATGAGTTCGATTGGCTCGCCAACCTCCAACTTCTCGAAGGTCAGCCCAATGTCGAGAAGTCGAGCAGAGAGTTCAGGGAATGGCTTGAGGAGACATACCCGACTCCGCAGGCTCGAAGGGATTACATGGAGAAGCACTACATTCCCGACGTTGACTTGAGCCTCGACAACTTCGGTGAGTTTATAGCCGAACGCACGAAGCTGATGAGTGCGAGGTTTAAGAGCCTCCTAAAGCTGTAATAGCTCGCTAACGACTCGACACTAAACACAGAGGAAACTAACGTGGCGCGAAAGAAGACGACGAAGGCGGCAGACACATCGGTTCTCGACTACCGGCACGACACGACTCGGAAGAACATCCCGCCCGCAGGCATCGCGGCGCAGGGGAAAGTTCGTGAAGTCCCGAAGGTAGAGTATGCGTACAACCCGCACTTGCCTCCGGCGCTTCGCTTTGACTCGGGCGGTAACGCCGACAAGTTGCCGGAGTTACTGAGAATCGCACGCACGCGCCAGCTAACGGCGGAAGAGGCTCAGACGTTGGCGGACGCTCTTCGCAATCAAGAGCCGTGGCTTGAGTGGGCGGGTAAGCGTGAGAAGAAGGGTTTTGAAGTTGACCCCGTTGCGCTGCACATACACGAGCGGATTTCAACGCAGGCAATTCTTAAAGTGGCGAGCCGCGAGGACGTGCAGCGTGATTTGTTCGCAGACCCGCAGCAGGAGTACCGCGAGGCGGTTCAGTTCTACCAGCACGACGTTGATTGGTCGAACCGAATGATTTTGGGCGACTCGTTGCAGGTTATGGCGAGCCTTACGCGGCGCGAAGACCTCGCGGGTAAGGTGCAGATGATTTACATTGACCCGCCTTACGGGATTAAGTTCGCCTCCAATTTCCAGCCTGAAATTGGAAATCGGGAGGTTAAGGATAAGGACAGCGACCTAACACGTGAACCGGAGACAGTAAAGGCATACAGAGATACTTGGACGCTTGGGGTACATTCTTATCTAACCTACCTTCGTGACCGATTTATTCTTGCTAAGGAGTTGTTAACAGACTCCGGTAGTATCTTCGTTCAGATTTCGGACGAAAACTTACATCGTGTGCGTTCGTTGCTAGATGAAGTCTTCGGCTCTGAGAATTTTTGTCGCGTGTTGGCATTTAAGAAGACTGGCTATCAAGCGAGTGAACTTCTCTCTTCCAATTACGACTTCATAATTTGGTATGCGAGAGATAGAGAGAGAGTAAAGTTCAAAACGCTTTATTTCCCAAAAGAAGAGGGAGGGGGTGTAACTGGACAGGATTTATGGGCTGAGTTGCCAAGTGGTTGTAGGTTTAGGGTGGCCTCAGACGAAACCCTTGCTCAGAGTGGCAGGGTGTTTCGGCATCGAACTGTTTTTTCAGCAGGCTATACAGAAAGCGGTGGCTACGAGTTCGAGTTTGAAGGAAATAGAATCCGACCTAAATCAAATAAGCATTTCACCACTACCACCGAGGGGATGCAGAGGCTTTCAAAGGCCGAAAGGTTACTGTTATTGGGTAATTCCCTTCGTATCGTAGAGTTTCTTGAAGATTACCCTGTAACACCCTTCTCGGCAGTATGGACTGACACGGTAAGAAGCGGCTTCGGAGACTCGAACATTTATGTAGTCCAGACATCAACTAAAGTTATCGAACGTTGCCTTTTAATGACTACTGAGCCGGGAGATTTGGTTTATGACCCAACGTGCGGTAGTGGAACGACAGCCTTTGTTGCAGAGCAATGGGGGAGACGTTGGATAACAACAGATACAAGTCGTGTGGCTCTTGCGCTTGCCAGACAGCGGCTAATGACTGCTACGTTCCCCTTCTATGAGATTACAAATACTGCACTGTCCGACGACGGAGCTAATCCATCGCAAGGCTTTCGCTATAAGAGTGTCCCTCACGTGACTTTAAAAAGCATCGCGCAAAATGTCGGGCTAGATGCAATCTTCGCAAAACATCAGCCTGAATTAGAGAAGAACCTGAATAAGCTGAATACTGCCTTGCGAACTGTAACGCCGGAGTTAAGACAGAACCTCTTGGCAAAACTTAGAGACAAGGAACGTAGTGAGGGCAAACGTTCGGTAATGGACGCCGACCGCCGCCGCTGGATGCTACCAAAGGATAAGTGGGAAGAGTGGGAAGTACCTTTCGACGCGGACGACGACTGGACTCCCGAACTCAAGTCTGCCCTGAAAGAATACCGTGCCGTGTGGCGTGCGAAGATGGACGAAGTGAATGCTGCCATTGCCGCAAACGCAGAGCCGGTAGAGTTGGTTGACCATCCAGAAGTTGTTAGGAACGTTGTTCGCGTCTCTGGCCCGTTCACGGTCGAGGCGGTCATGCCTGCCGAAGAGTCACTTGAAGTGGACTCGCCGATTGAGCATGACTTAGGGAGCTTGGAAACCTTCGGAGACGACAACGATAGTTCAGTAGCCTCGGCTGATGCGAACAATGAACCAACCAACGCTGACGCCTATCTTGATAGGATGCTCCGTCTCTTGAAGTCAGACGGTGTGCGTTTCCCAAATAACAAGGTGATGAAGTTCACCCGCTTAGAGTCAAGCATCGGTGGCGAATATCTACACGCCGAAGGCGAATGGCAAGCTGAGGATGGAGTAACACGTTCGGTCGCCGTCTCCTTCGGGCCACAGTTCGGGTCAGTTACGGCTTATCAGGTCGAGAATGCGCTGCCGATGGCGATGCGCCGTGGTTACGAGGATTTAGTCTTCGCGGGCTTCTCGTTTGATGCAACAGCGCAGGCGACCATTCAGGACGACCCGAATCCTCGGGTTCGTTGCCACCTAGCCCACATACGCCCCGACGTGAACATGGGCGACCTACTAAAAGAAACCCCGAACAGCCAAATCTTTACCGTCTTCGGCAGTCCTCGCACAGAACTACGTTCAGCGGGCGACGGCATGTTTGAAATCGAAATGCAGGGGGTGGACATTTACAACCCCGTTGACAACACGATTGCGCCGACGAATGCTGACAAGGTTGCGGCTTGGTTCGTTGATGCCGATTACGACGGGCGGACGTTCTGCATTACACAGGCTTTCTTCCCGAACAAGAGTGCTTGGGACAAGCTGCAACGCGCCTTGAAGGGCGTCATTGACGAAGAGCAGTTCGACAGGCTGGCGGGAACGGTCTCACTCCCCTTCGCCGCAGGCAAACAACAGAGAGCAGCCGTGAAAGTGATTGACCCGCGTGGGAACGAGGTCATGCGCGTTCACCGTCTGACAGGCAACGAGGGAGGCCGCTAATGTCGGCGCAGAACCAGCAGCAGCTTCCTATTCAGCCCGTCAACAAGCCTATCCTGTGTAGCCCATTTGAAGAGCCGCAGGAGCATTGGTTCTACGACAAGACGACGGGCGAGGCGACTAGAGTTCCGCAGAGGCGTCCCGCGAGTTATTGGTACAAGACCGAGAGGACGAGCGGCGGCCAAGCGCAGCTATTCGCCGAGGAAGAGCGGGACGACTTACCGCTTGTCAACGCCTTACGCGAGGACGTTAAGCGTTGGCGCAACGCGAAGTACGAAGGCGCAACGCACGTCACTAAAACTCTCCTCAACTTTTGGTCGCAAGAAGACCGCCCGCGCCGCCTCTTCTTCTGCCAGCGGGAGGCCGTCGAGACGGTCATCTACCTCAACGAGATTCTGGCTTCCGGTAGGGGTATTCGCCGGAAACTTGATTTGAGCGTCGAGAGTTACCAACGCCTTGTGAGGGGCGAGGAAGTGGAGTGGATTGGTTCGACGCGGCTAAGAGTTACACCGAGCCTTATTGACCGCCCAAACGAATCCGACCTGTCGCCTCTGATGCGCTACGGCTGCAAGATGGCGACGGGCAGCGGCAAGACCGTCGTAATGGCGATGCTCGTCGCGTGGGCTTTCTGCAATCGCGGTCGCGTTCCGGGCGACGAACGTTTTCCATCAGCCGCCGTGATTGTATGCCCGAACCTGACCATTAAGGAGAGGCTGCAAGTCTTACGGCCAGAGAACGAAGAGAACTACTACGCCGAGTTCGACATTGTGCCGTCTCAGCTCATGCCTGAGTTGAAGAAGGGTAAGGTGCTCGTCACCAACTGGCACTACTTCGCGCCTGAGTCCGAGCATAGCGAAGGGGGCAAATCATACGCCGTCGTGAACAAGGGGAAGGAAAGCCCCGACGCCTTCGCAAGAAGGGTTCTCGGCGACTTGTATGAGCGTGCCCCTGTGATGGTGCTGAACGATGAGGCGCATCACGCTTATCGCCCCGCGCCAGTAGGCGCAGATGAGAAGCTGACCGCCGACCAGAAGGCCGACCGTGAAGAGGCGACCGTCTGGATTGCGGGGCTGGATAAGCTAAACAAAGCGGTTGGGGTGAAGTTTTGCGTTGACCTGTCGGCGACCCCGTTCTACCTGCAAGGGAGCGGCTACATCGAAGGCTCTCCGTTCCCGTGGCTCGTGAGCGACTTCGGACTCGTGGACGCTATTGAGTCCGGCATCACTAAAATCCCGCGCCTGCCAGTAAGCGACACGTCAGGAAGACCCGAGCCTAAGTATTTCGCCCTCTGGAAGCACATCACGGAGCGTTTGCAGCCCGGCGAGAAGCTGCCCGGCGGTAAGCCTAAGCCTGAAGTCGTGTGGCGCGAGGCTGAAGACGCGCTTATCACACTGGCGAGCCAATGGAAGGAACGGTTTTCGTACTTCGAGCAGGCCACGCCCGACAAGGAGCGAACGCCGCCCGTAATGATTATCGTCTGCGACAACACGGACATTGCCGAACTCTTCTACCGCAACATTTCGGGCGAAGAGGTCGTTGAGGTCGCGTCTGAGGCAGATGGGGACGACGAGGAAGAGGAAGAGACGCCGAGGAAGAGAAAGAAGAAGTCCAAGACCAAGACTAAAACGACCTACGGCGCGAGCAAGCTGTTCCCCGAGTTCTCGAATCGGGCAGGCTTTAGGGCGACGTTACGCATAGACTCGAAGTTGCTGGCCGAGGCCGAGAGCGAAGACCCCAATGTGAAACGTCACGAGGCCGCCGAAGCCTTGCGGGAGATAGTGGCGACGGTCGGCAAGGCCGGGAAGCCCGGCGAGCAGGTGCGTTGCGTTGTGTCTGTCCAGATGCTCACGGAAGGTTGGGATGCGAACAACGTCACACACATTCTCGGTCTGCGTGCGTTCGGAAGCCAGCTTCTCTGTGAGCAGGTCGTTGGGCGGGGGTTGCGCCGGATGGACTACAAGCCCGACAAAGACGGCAAGCTGACGGAAGAGTACGTTGACGTTTACGGTATTCCCTTCTCGGTCATTCCGTATAAGGGACGTGAGACGAGCAGCACGACGCCGGAAGACAAGCCGAAGCAGCACGTCCGAGCATTGCCAGAGCGTAAGCAGTACGAGATTCGATTCCCCGTCGTCGAGGGCTACGCCTTCGCCCTCAAGTCGAATCTCATCAAGGCTGACATCAGTAAGATGCCCTTGCTGATTTTAGAGCCGTCGCACACGCCGACCGCAGTATTCGTCAAGCCGCAGGTCGGCTATCAGATGGGCAGCCCCGGTTCAAGCAACGGCTTTGAATTTAATGAGCAAGACCGCCAAGAGTATTACGCCAGCACCCATTTGCAGACCATCAAGTTCGAGATTGCGCGTCAGATTGTTTGGACGCTGACCGAGGGTGTGGGCAACAGCAAGCCGAAGATGCGCCTGCAATCTCGTCACCAGCTATTCCCACAGGTGATGCGCCTTGTCGAAGAGTACGTTAGCCGCAAGGTAGATTTTCACGGCTGCAACCCTTGTGAGTTAGGTCTTCAAACCTACGTCAAACGAAGTGTCGAGCGATTGATAGATGCGATTGAGCCGGACGACGAGAAGGGCGAGCCCCCGCTGCTCCCGATTCTTAACCGCTACAAGCCGACAGGCTCGACCGCACAGGTGGACTTCAAGACGACGAAGCCATGCTTTCAGACTCAGCGAAGCCACATCAACCAAGTGACCGCTGACACCAAGACTTGGGAGCAGTCGGCAGCGTTCAGGCTAGAGCAGGCGGCGAACAAGAACGTCGTGGACTTCTACGCCCGCAACGACCATCTTGAGTTCGTTATCCCTTACGACTACCTTGGCGTGAACCACGCCTATACGCCCGACTTTCTTGTGCGACTGAAGAACGGCATGACACTCATCCTCGAAATCAAAGGGTACGAGGACGACCAAGACCGTGCCAAGCGACAGGCCGCTAACCGTTGGGTGTCAGCCGTGAATAATTGGGGGAAGCTCGGTAAGTGGGATTACCACGTCTGCCGCGACCCGCAGATGCTCGGTAAGGAATTAGAGCACTTCAACGCTCAGAAGTAGGGTTTCTACAATCTTCTACAAGTCTTGGATTTTCACCAGATTTTGCCCTAGAGGTGTGACACCCTACCCTAAAAGCAAGACGGGGTGGGGGTGAGTAATTTTTTGAAAATCTAACGCGAGAGCGTAGGACAGATGCAAACTCCTATGTGCAAAACTCATATCCAGCCCGCCCCCCGAGCCTAAACCATAGCCATAAAAGGCTTTAGGCGCGATTTGCGGAGATTTGCTGTTGTAGAAGAGTCTTGTATGTAGGCCGTGCAGGGTGTGAATGGATTTTTGAGTCTTCCCAATTTTTCGTAGCCTTATTGGGACTTTCCGAAAAACCATTCACACCATACACAGCCTTCACACTTAGGGGGCTAGGGCCAAGCCCATGTAGAACATGCCGTCCCTGTCCCTTTCCCTGCTGTGACCCTTCTCTACTAGGGTCTGCCCCCAATTCTTCTGATTGAACGGCCTTTCACCACGCTCCAACGCCCACTCAGAATAATCGCGGTAGGCTTCCGAAGCACGTAGCTTGCTGACGAAGTTGCGGACGGTGCGTTCGTCAATCCACTGGCCGATTGAATCGCTCTCGCGGCGGTACTCTTCGGTCGCAGCTTTGACAGCCTTCGGCACGGTTAGCCCGCTCTCCTGCCACTTACGAAGCCCTTCGAGTGCCCAATTCAGGATGCCCGGTAACTCGTTGGTGAGCTTCCCGATTAAGCCCCTGTCCTCGCGTCCCTCAAAGGATTGCGTGAAGGGTATGAGTCGAATACGACGCCAGATTCCCCTGTCAGTCCCGCGAATGACGGGCTTATGGTTCATCGCCATCCAGAGCTTGAACTGAGGGCGATAGGTGAAGAACTCTTTGAAGAGGAAGCGACAGGTTATTTCGTCCTGCCCCGTTACCATCTTCACCTTCGCTTCGGCCAAGCGGCGGTCTTCCTCCGTTTCAATCACGGTGACGAGACGCTTCCCTTTCAAGGCGGCCAAGTCGTTGCTCGCGTTGTTGCGATTGCCCGCGTCGAACGTGTCGAAGCTCGCCGCTCCCGCGTAGTCTCCCAATAGCTGCCTGACGACTTCGAGGAATACGCTCTTGCCGTTAGCGCCGCTGCCGTAACAGAGGAAGACCACTTGCTCGCTCGTGTCTCCGGTCAAGGAGTAACCTACCGCACGCTGGATGTAGTCAATCAGTTCCTCGTCGCCGCCGAAAACTTCATTAAGGAATTGCTCCCAACGAGGCGCTTTCGCATCCGGCGAGAACTCACAGCCGAGTTGCATGGTGAGGTAGTCGTATGCGTTCGACTTCCTGAAATTACCACCACGAAGCTCAAGCGTGCCGTTCGTAGTAGTAGCTAAAAACGGGTCGGCGTCATAGCGATTGATGGTCGTGCTGAAAGGCTCGTAGAATTGAGCCATCTTTAGCGCCGCATTGACCCTTTGAAGGCTCTCGCTGTTGAGTCCCCACATGATGAGACGCTTGTGAGTCTCGAAGTCCTCAAGCTCGGTCGCTAAACGCTGCCTAAGCCTCGTCATGGCTACCGCCGCCCTCAGAACAATGCCCTCGTCGTCAACGCTCCAACGAACGCCGTCCCACACTAACCATTTCTCTCTCGTCTGGTCGTAGCGGATAACGTCACCGTAGAGGGCGACCATGCACTCCGCATTTCCGGCATCAGACAATGCCGATTGTTGGAGAGCGGTTACGACGGGTTCGGGTAGCTGTCCTTCCGCCTCGCGCAACTCAGGGGGCACGCCAAATTGAGTCCTCAGTTTTCCGCCGACCGATACTAAGGCGTAAGACTTCTCGCCGTAGCCATCATCGGCGAGAGCCTTAGCCGCCGCCTTGAAGTCGCCGCCGTGTTCGAGGAACGTATAGGCAGCGAACGGCGTGTAGGCCGACTCCGGCTCGAAGGGAGAAGCATTGGAACTGAACACGTAGAGCAGATTGCTCCCGCGATAGTTTACCGTCGCGCTGATTCCGTGCCCTGACTTCCCTGACCTCTGCCAATACTCGGTCTGTCCGTAACGAGACTTCCTCGTCCAACCGTGGCGCGAAAGAAGTTCGCTCCAATCTTGCACGTTGAACTTGGCGTTGAAATCGTCGCCGGGGCGAGTGCCAGAAGCATTCCCCGGCTTCTGTTCCTCTGTCTCGACCCTCTGGATAACCTTCTCGTTGAACGAACGGGCGCAGTTGAGCAGAACGTCACGCTCTGCCGGTGTGATTTCGGGGATGGCCGTTAGTTCGCCGCGTAACAACTCGTAGGGCTTTCCGGCGGGATGGCAGCTTGCCGGTGAGGGCGGTGCTACGATGTAGCCGCCCTCCCCTCTCGTTTCAATCAGAGTCTTGTCGCGCTGCTTGCCGTCTTCGTTAGCCTCTTGCCTGACGGCTAACTTCTGATTGCCTTCGACCGACTCGCAGCGGTAGAAGAGGTGAAATCCGCCGCTCGGCGACATGCTCAGAGGCAGACGCTCAATGAGGCCGGGCGCTAGAGCCGTGACCAACTCACAGAACGGCTCGTATAGCTCGGGTGCGTCGAAATCCAGCAACTCAAGATTGCCGGACACGCTGCCGCAAATGACGGCGATGCCGTTCCCGTTCCTGAACCACTCGTTCAGTTCGGCTTCGCTGGCGAGCTTCGTCTGATACTCTTTCCAGCTTCTTAGCGCCGGGGCTTTGCTTCCGTCAGGTCGGATAGGTATTACCGACAGGGATGCGTTGACGTATCGTCCGGCAGTATCGCGTAAGGTTAAAGTGCTACTCATACCGTCGCCCTCCTGCTTGCCTCGCGGTAAGCTCTCTGACTTAGGGCGTCGGCCTTTGCGTTCTGCTCATGAGGTATCCAGCGCAACTTAACGTCGGCGCGTGCGATGAGACTTAGCGCCTCGTCCCTGAGCTTTTGCAGGTGCGCCTTGTGACAGGCGTACTCGCCGAGAATCTGACGCACGGCTATCTGCGAATCCGAAAGCAACTCAACTTGAGTCCCCGGCCCGGTCGTGATAATCCAGCGTAGCGCCTCAATGATTGCGGTAAACTCGGCGACGTTATTCGTCATGCCCGCGCCGCTTCCGGCGAAGCCCCAACCGCAGGCGACTTCTTTACCTTGCGAGTCGAAGGCCACCCATCCCCAACAGCCCTTGCCGTTAGGGTTAGGCTCGCAGAGGCCGTCTGCGAAGACCGTAAGGGTCTTAGTCGGGCTGTTAGACTTGTCGGCGTCCGATGAAGTGCGTAAAATAGAAGTAGTGAATGCGTTGTTGATTCGGAACGCGCTTTCATTAGTGTTAGAAGGGCTGTCGGTAGCGCCAACTATCGGCAGCCCGAGTTGTATCTTGCTCATACTATTGCTTCCTCTGATTGATTACCGTCTCGCAAAATTCTTCATCCTGAGAGCCGTTTGATTGCCTGTTTACCCATTCCAGAAGTTCCTTAACCGGGACTCGGATGGACTTGCCAATTCTCACCGACGGGATTGTTCCCTCGGCGATTAGTGCGTAAATTTTGGAACGCCCTAAGCACAGGGCTTCCGCAGCCTCTTTGGGCTTGATAAGTAGTCTGTTCATACATTTTTCTCCCGAGAAATCCGTTGTTTCTCTGTGTATTCGCCCTTAATTATAACAATCTGAATAGTATCGCCTCGAATCACTCTAGAATTTGGTAATATCACTTGAGTATGACGCAGAAGGATAAACACAGTTAAACCCATGAATTGGCGCTTACTGAGTGAAGAGAGGTCTGCCTACCTGACTAATGCGGTGAGTGTGCCGCGTGAAATCCGCCTTGAAGGCAATGAGATTATCTGGAATCCGCAGGACTCCGAAGTTGTCACTAAAGAGGTCGAGAAGGAGCTTCTTTTCGACTTTGCCAACTTAGTTCTCTTCGGGTCGGAATCAATACTTGAGTTCGCCCGAGATTGGGGCGTGCTTGGCTTATGCGAACACGGTATGCCCGCCACCCATTCCGTTAGCCTAAACGCTTCAACCAGCGGGGCAACTGAGGGCGAGTGCCAGCCGACTGGACGAGAACAGGCAGAACAGTGGCAGGAGTATGCGCGGGGAGTCAGAGCGTTGCTGAACATCGCCGCCAAAGTTAACCGTGGGGACGCTGGCCGGAGTGAGGATTGGCTAGTTTTGGGCGTTAAGGCCGACGACCAGCCGGGAGATAGTAGTTCTGCCGAAAGACTCATACAGAGCTTCGCTAACGGCCTACTTGTCCTCGCCAACGTCCGTCCGCGTGTTCAGTTGAATCCGGCTAAAATCAAGATTAGCCATCCGGCGAGCAGTAGTTTTTTCGGCGTGCTCGCCGTACAGGTCGCGCAGCACGTAGCCAGAACCAACGGCCCGTTGTTGTGCTCCGGATGCGGAGAGATTTACGAGCTTATTTCTATGGATAGAAGGCCGAGAGGCGGGGAGCGCAATTACTGCTTCGGATGCGGGCAAACTGCCGCGAGGCGTGACGCCGCACGAGATTACCGAAGGAGGCGGAAAAAATCAGAAGCTAACTTAAAGACTTACTAAGGCTCTACTCGGCCCGTCTAGTGCGGACAATACGCCCTGTGATTCTCACCACTAAGCGCCGGACTAGAGGCCATACCGAACGGCCTACTTCATAATACAGCCAGAAGTCGGCACGCCGTTTACCACTCTTTTCTGCCATTCTTTCGTAAGTTTCATAAAGGTCGCCTAAAACTATCTCTCTGTCCTTCTCTTCGATAACTAATTGCAGGATGTATTCTGCTACTGCTGACGATGGCGGTTCGGAATAGTTATCTGAGGTGGGTACTAGAGTTCTAGTGTCATTATTCAATTCCTTCATCAGCTTATTAAATCTCACCTTTGACTCTTTAATGAGGCGATTCGCTTCTTCTTCCGATACTTGTCCGTAGCTCTTTGCCAAATTTTCAAACTCTTGTGCAATCGCTTTGTTCAAAAGGGCGACAGCCTCCTCCGAAAATTGAGATGAAAATTTGCTGCTGAGTCTGTGTGAGCCAATCTTGTGACTGAGATTTCGAGTCATGATAGTGCTAATAGCGGCCCTTACCTCTTCGCTGAGCTGATACTTAATACCTTCGGTAGTGTCTTGCTTCTTATGTTGCATATTCAGCCCCTACCTTAATGAATCATTCTGCGAATCCATTCCCCCATGACAGCTATCTTGATTGCCTTAGCAGCGGAACGCTTCGCCAGCGGCCAAAGTGAGCGTGCCACCTCAGCGTAGAACCAACAGTTAGCCCGCCGTTTACCTAACTGCTCAACTTTCTGATTGTACTGTTCGGCTAAGTCTCCTAGAACTGCCTCTCTGTTATAAGCACTTAAAAATCTGGTTAGGATAAATGACGCATTGGCGGGAGGTTGACAACCTTCAACGTCTTCCGGCACAGACATAGGCACAATGAGGTCATTCTTTATAGCGTGCAAAACCTCTTCGCGCTTCTTCTCCGCCTCCTGAGTCATGCTTGCATAATAAGCTTCTTCACTTTCCCATACTTGCGTTATGTCCCCGCCAACATACTCACGATTCGGTTTATGGGTGTAGTAGTCGCTGTAGTAATTACTGAAGTAATCACTATGGTTGTTACCGTAATAGTTACCGTAGTAATCCCGGTTGGCAATTCGCGAGTGTATTCCGAAAAAAAACATGGCCTTAAGCTTCCTATTAGTGGGTTAGTTTTCGTAGCCATTCACCGATTACAATCAGTCCGCCCACTTTTGCCACCATGCGCTTGATGAACGGCCAAGCACACCGACCCACTTCCTGATAGAAGAGAATGTCTGCACGAAGTTTACCTACCCGCTTGACGTAGCGTGAATACTCTTCGAGGGCGTCACCTACCGCCTCTTCTCTGCCCCTCTTTTCGAGGAATAGATAGAGTAGGAATTGGGCATTAAGAGGTGGCTGTCCTTGTGTTCGCCGCGCCTTGAGCGTCTGTCTGCGCCTCGTCTTCTTCTCAAGCTTACTGATTTGAGAGCCGAAGAAGGTTATCCGCTCTGATGCTCTGGCTTTTAGTGAAGAGAGGTGCTGCAAAATCGCAGAAACATCCACTTCATACTCGTCTACAACATCTGCCTCGACGCGGGATTTGAATGTTTGATTTCGCTCTAGGACTTCATCGAACTTATTTTCCAAAGAGGCGAACATCTCATGCAAGTCGGGAAGCTGTTCGGGCGAGAGTTGTCCCGCATACTTTGGGTCTTCGAGTGCAACCACAATCTTCTCAAGTTCAGTCGAAGCAGCAAGAAAGTAGTCTTTCACTTCCTCTGGTGTCAGAGATTCGGTTGGTTGACTGTTCGGGTTTCCCTGCATGAGAATGCCCTCTAATAGTAATTTCAAGCAAAATTAAGCTTAGGCATTAAGCTGCGCCGTGCGGCCTCCGCCTCTCGTAAGGCGAGCACGCCGCTGCCTTCTACCGTGAAGTACCTTTTGGCACGTCCGCCCCTCTCTGGCGTGGCGTCTCCAGTCTTGGCGCTAACCAGCCCTTTCTCCTCTAGCCTATTAAGCGTGGCGTAAAGTGCTCCAACAGAGACAGTCCTGCCGGTCGCCTCCTCCAATGCTTCACGGACGGGTACTCCATAGGCGTTCTCCGCGAGTTTGAGAATCGCCAGTAGGACTAACTCCTCGAACTCTCCGATGTAGGGTTTCTGTTCCTTCATAAATTCACATTCTCAGTCAAATAGTTTCTTCCATCTTCTAGAGTCTGCATAATAGAGGAAATGAAATCTGGGCGCAAGCATTATTTTCAACATGATAATGGTAGCCCACTTACCAGCGAGGGTTCAGTGTAACTGGATGGTTAAGAACATGGGAAAGCCCGAACTTTAGGTGTGTGTCTCAGCAATGCCAGTTCGGGAGTAATGCTGGTGTGTCGCTGGTGTGTCACATAAACGAAAGAGGCCAGCTTTCGCTGACCTCTTTCCGCCTACGGCTCGGTGGACTGTGTGGTTTAGCCTCTCTGAACTTCGTCTGCCTGCGGAGTCTCGGCTCCGTAAACTACGCTTCAGGGATTTACAGCCGTGGGCGAATTACTGCAGGTGCGTGGTGCTAATCCCTGTTCAGGAGACTCCAGCCACCTCACTGTGATTTGAATTCATATATTTTCGGATCACCTCCTTTCCAGTGTTGCGGCGATGATAGATGACACCCACGCGCCCGGTCAACGATTATTTTCGGCGTGCCCGTCGGCGTCACGCCGGAAGGCCGGGCGCCCCCCGACGTAGACGGCGTGCGCGTGCTCGACGCCGAAGAAGTAGGCCAGCTCGCGGTAGTCGGCGCAGTCGTGGACGCAGAAGTCCGCGCGCTTGCCAGCCTCGAGCGTGCCGGCGCTCTCCCCGCGGTTCAGGCTGTAGGCGGCGTTGACGGTCGCGGCCACGACGCCCTCGGCCGGCGTCATCTTCATCTGGGTCGAGGCGAGCGAGAGGACCATCGTCATCGAGGGCGTCGGCGACGAGCCGGGGTTGAAGTCCGTCGCCAGGACGACGGCGAGCCCGGCCTCGATCATGGCGCGCGCCGCCGGGTAGCGCGTCGAGCCGAGCGCGTAGACCGAGCCCGGCAGCAGCACCGGCTGCACGCCCGCCGCCTTGAGCGCCGCGAAGCCGTCGGCCTCCGTGTGTTCGAGGTGGTCGGCGGTCTTCGCGCCGAGCGCGGCCGCGAGCAGCGCGCCGCCCCCGCGCGTGAGCTGGTCGGCGTGGACGCGCAAGGCCAGCCCGTGCGCGCGCGCCGCTTCGAGCACGCGGCGCGACTCCCCGACCGTGAAGACGCGCTCCTCGCAGAAGACGTCGCAGAACTCCGCCAGCCCTTCGGCGGCGACGCGCGGCAGCATCTCCTCGACGACCAGGTCCAGGTAGCTTTCGCGCCGCCCGCGGTGCTCGTCCGGCACCTCGTGTGCGCCGAGGAAGGTCGGGACGTAGGAGAGCCGCCCCTCGGCGCCGAGCCGGCGCACGACCCGCAGCATCTTCAGCTCGTCCTCGACCGAGAGGCCGTAGCCTGACTTTGCCTCGACGGTCGTCGTGCCCGTGCGCAGGAACCACGCTTCGCGCCGGCGCACCGACGCGAGCAGCTCATCCTCGCCGGCCGCGCGCGTCCGGCGCACGGTCGAGCGTATGCCACCGCCCGCCGCGGCTATCTCCTGATAGCTCTGCCCTGCGGCGCGCTTCTCGAACTCGTCGGCGCGGTCGCCCGCGAAGACCGGGTGCGCGTGCGCGTCGACGAAGCCCGGCATGACGACGCGCCCGCCCGCGTCTACGACCTCGCAGCCTTCCCCTATCAGCGGCTCGATCTCGGCGCGCGCGCCCACGCGCTCAACGCTCCCGTCGCGGACGAGCAGCGCGCCGTCCTCGATGATCGAGAGCTCGCGCATCTCTTGACGGAAGCGCGGGCGGCGCGGCCCGGCCAGCGTGACGAGCTGCGAGCAGTTGACGACGGCCAGCGTGTAGGTCATTCGGGTCTTTCGGTGGCCCCGTTTGGCTCAGGAGGCCGAGGAGGTGTGGTCGTGGACGATGCGCCAGCCCGCGTTGGTGCGGCGGAGGATGAGGGTGAAGCGGCCGTGCGGGGCGTCGGCGGCGCGCTGGAGCTGCCAGCGCCCGGCGGCCAGCATGTAGAACTCGCTGAGCGGCCTGACCTCCAGCTCCGTGAAGGCGAGCGTGCCCATCTTCTCGCGCGTGTCGTAGCGCCCCTTGTAGCGTTCGAGCACGGTCTGCCAGCCGCGCGTGATCGTGTCGCCGGAGACGAAGGTCGTCGTCTCTTCGCGCGCGTAGCCGTCCATGTAGCCGGCCACGTCGCCGCGGTTCCAGGCCACTGCTTGCGCCTCAAGGACCGCGCGCACGGCCGCCACCTGCCGATCCTCCTTCTGCGACCCCGGCGCGCGCCCGCGCCCCTGGAATCCGGCGACGACGACGGCCGCGAACGCCAGTAGCGAGGCGACGGTGAAGAAGTGTCTTTTGCCCATCTGTTTCCCGGCCCCCTTTCCGCCCGAGAGGATAAGGGGCTTCGGGCGGCGAGTTCAAGCCCGTTCAGTTCCGCGCGTGGCAAAGGGGCGCGCGCGCCCGAAGCCACGCGCGCACGTCGGCACGCATCTCGGGGACGAACTCGTGGCCGGCGTCGTAGGCGCGCGCCTCGACGTCGGCGGCGCGCGCGCGCAACTGCCCGGCGTAAGACTCGACGCGCTCGGGCGGGTAGAACTCGTCACGCGTGCCCGAGAGGTGCAGGACCGAGGCGCGCGTCTCGCCGTAGGCGGCGCCCTCCTCCCAGTCGCCGGGCAGGCCGCCGCAGACGCCGACGACGCCGCGCAAAAGCTCGCGGTGTGTGAAGGCGAAGCGGTAGTTGAGCGCGCAGGACTGCGAGAAGCCCATGAGGAAGAGGTCCGCGCGGTGTGCGACGCCGCGCGCGACGAGCGCTTCGAAGAGGTCGAGCACGGCGCGTTGGTGGAGCGCGACCGACTCTTCGGGGCGGAAGTTCGTCAGCCAGCCGAAGCCGTAGCGGAGCGGCCCGCCCGGCTCGCGCGGCTCCTTCAGGTGCTGGTGCGGCCCCTGCAAAGCGGCGACGGCGAAGCCTTCGGGCGCGTGCCGCCGCGCCTCGCGCATCATCCACCCCTTGTTGCTGCCGTAGCCGTGCAGCGCCAGGAGCAGCGGCGCGGGCCGGCCGCCCGGCGCGTAGAGGTCGTAGTAGAGCCTCACCTCTGCCGCGAGCGAGAGGTCCGTGGTCAGGGGCTCGCCTTCCTGTAGCATCC
>Ga0216309_1000016_pt1 | contig 24823 bp, 16 predicted proteins | sample Total_DNA_C_FD_161284 | JGI IMG/M metagenome (GOLD analysis project Ga0216309, IMG submission 161284) | Terrestrial sediment cell enrichment communities for BONCAT metagenomics from Utah, United States - Total_DNA_C | ecosystem: Environmental > Terrestrial > Deep subsurface > Rock core/Sediment ...
GGGGGTGGCCGAGCGGCTCTTGAACAGGCGCCGGCGCGAGCCGCCCTATCGGGCGTCGGAGCGCGCGCGGGAGCTGCACCGCGCGCTGCTGGTCGCGGACCTGCACGCCGACACGCTCCTGTGGGACAGGGACCCGCTCGAACGCTCGTCGCGGGGCCACGTCGACGTGCCGCGCCTCGCGGAGGGCGGCGTCGCGCTCCAGTTCTTCACCGTCGTCATCAGGACGCCCCTCTCCCCGAATTACGAGAGCAACCGCGAGGGCGCCGACGGCGTTACGGCGCTCGCCGTCGCCGGGCGCTGGCCCGTGCGCACCTGGTGGAGCCTCAGGGAGCGTGCGCTCCATCAGGCGCGCAAGCTCCACGAAGCGGCCGCGCGCTCGGGCGGCCGCCTCACCGTCATCCGGACGGCCGGCGACCTCGCGCGTTTCGTCGAGCGGCGCGGGCGCGACCCTCAGGCGGTCGCCGGCCTGCTCGGCCTTGAAGGCGCCTACGCGCTCGAAGGCGACGTGCGCAACGTCGACGCGCTCTTCGACGCGGGCTTCCGCATGATGGCGCCGACGCACTTCCTCGACAACGAGTGGGGCGGCTCGGCGCACGGCGAGCGGAAGACGGGGCTGACGCCGCGTGGGCGCGAGATGGTCGGACGGATGGAAGCGCGCGGGATGCTCGTCGACCTGGCGCATGCCTCGGCCGCGACCTTCGAAGACGTGGCCGCCGTCTCGACCCGTCCGCTCCTCGTCTCGCACACGGGCGTGAAGGGGACATGCGAGGGGGCGCGCAACCTGAGCGATGAGCAGTTGCGGCGGGTCGCGGCGACGGGCGGCGTGGTCGGCATCGGCTACTGGGACGCGGCCACGTGCGGGACGGACGCGCGCGCGGTGGCGCGCGCCATCCGCCACGCGGCGAACGTCTGCGGCGTCACACACGTCGCGCTCGGCTCAGACTTCGACGGCGCCGTCACCACCCCCTTCGACACGACGGGCGCCGTCGAGGTGACGGAGGCACTCCTTGCCGAAGGCTTCGGCGAGGAAGAGGTGAGGATGATAATGGGCGGGAACGTTTTCCGACTCCTCGCCGCGACGCTGCCGCGTTGATGCGTTCGGCGGCACGCGGCGCGCAACTTTCCGGAGGTGGGATGATGAGAAGGATGAGAGACGCTTTCGCGCTGCCGCTTCTGTTACTCTGCGCGACGCTGCCGGCGCTCGCGGCGCAGGCGGGGCAGAAGGCGGCGCGGGCCGTGGAGGAGGTCAGGAAGGTCGAGCGCGCATGGCTCGACGCTTACGAGAACTGGGACGTCGAGGCGATGGAGCGCATCGTGGGCGAAGACTTCTCCATCACCTTCCCCGGCGGGCAGGTGCAGACGCGCGCGCAGCTCATCGCGATGACGAAGGCCGGGCGCGCCGGCAGGCAGCCCGCCCCGCGCGTTCGCACCGAAGACGTCCGTGGGCGCGCCTACGGCGACACGGTCATCCTCACCGGCAGGGTCATCCTGGAGGAGCAGCGCGGCGGCAAGGTCGTGGTCGAAGAGTCGAGGTACACGGACACCTACGTCAAAGTGAAAGGGCGCTGGCAGGTCGTCGCTTCTCACCTCTCGAACGTCGCGCGGCCGGCCGCACGGGACTGAGGGGCTCCGGGTTCTTACCGTGCGACGGAAGGCCGAAGGCTTCGAGGCAGATGAAGAACGGCAACGAACAGGGATGCGTGCGCGTGGGCGTGGACACGGGCGGGACCTTCACGGACTTCGTCTTCCACGCGGGCGGGCGCGCCAGGATTTTCAAGGTGCCTTCGACGCCCGACGACCCTTCGCGCGCCATCGTCGAGGGACTGCGGCGCGCGGCGCGCGAGGCCGGCGTGGGGCTGCGCGACCTCGAAGTGGTGCACGGGACGACCGTCGGGACAAACGCGCTGCTGGAGCGCCGCGGGGCGCGCGCCGCACTCGTCACGACCGCCGGGTTCGAGGACGTGCTCGTCATCGGGCGGCAGGCGCGCGGCAGCCTCTACGACCTCGGCTGGACGCGCCCGGCGCCGCTCGTCGACGAGCGCCTGCGCTTCGGCCTGCGCGAGCGCGTGGCGGCCGACGGCTCGGTCGTCGAGGCGCTGGATGAGGCGGAGGTCGCCTCGCTCGTCCGGCGTTTGAGGCGCGCGGGCGTCGAGTCGGTCGCCGTCTGCCTGCTCTTCTCGTTCGCGCGCCCCGAGCACGAGCGGAGGGTCGAGCGCGCGCTGGCCGCCGCGCTCGAAGGCGTGCCCCTCTCGGTCTCGCACCGCATCCTCCCCGAGTACCGCGAGTTCGAGCGCACCTCGACCGTCACCATCAACGCCTACCTGCAACCGCTGATGGGCTCGTACCTCGGCCGTCTCGGCGCGCACGTCGCGGCGGGCCGCCTGCGCGTGATGCAGTCTTCGGGCGGCAGCATCTCGGCGCGCGGTGCCGCGGCCGAGCCCGTGCGCACCATCCTCTCGGGGCCAGCCGGAGGCGTCGTCGGTGCGACGCGCGCGGCCGCCGAGGCCGGCTTCGAAGACCTCATCACGTTCGACATGGGCGGCACCTCGACGGACGTGGCGCTGTGCCCCGGCGCACGCCTCCGGCTGACGAACGAGGCGAGCGTGGCGGGGCTGCCCGTGGCCGTGCCCGTCTTGGACATCCACACGGTTGGGGCCGGCGGCGGCTCGATCGCGCGCGTCGACGCGGGCGGCTCGCTCCGCGTCGGGCCGCAGTCGGCGGGCGCCGTGCCGGGGCCCGCCTGCTACGGGCGCTCCGCGCTTCCGACGGTGACGGACGCGAACCTCGTGCTGGGAAGGTTCGGCGGCGCTGACCTGCTGGGCGGCGAGTTCAAGCTCGACGAGGGGCGCGCCGCGGAGTCGCTCTCGGCGCTCGCGCGCGAGATGTCGGCGGCGGGCGGGCGCGAGGTGTCGGCGGTCGAGGCGGCGCTCGGGGTCGTGCGCGTGGTCAACGCGGGGATGGAGCGTGCGCTGCGCGCCGTCTCGGTCGAGCGCGGCTTCGACCCGCGCGGCTGCACGCTCGTTACTTTCGGCGGGGCGGGGGGCTTGCACGCGGCGGAGCTGGCGCGCGCGCTCCGCGTGCCGCGCGTCTTCGTGCCGGGTGAGCCGGGCGCGCTCTCGGCCCGGGGCTGCCTGCGCGCCGACGTGGTCAAGAGCCTCAGCCGCACGCTCATGCTCGAAGTCGGTGGGGGAGACAGGGCGCAGGGCGACGGCGCGCAGTCGCGCATCGAGCGCGCCTTCGGCGAGATGGAGCGCGCGGCGCGGGCGGCGCTCCGGCGCGAGGGGTTCGCGGACGAGCGTCAGCGCCACACGCCAAGCGTCGCGGCGCGCTACAGGGGGCAGTCGTTCGAGCTGGAGGTCGCCTGGGAGGGCGGCCGCCGCCTGGTCGAGCGCTTCCACGCGGAGCACGAGAGGCGCTACGGCTACGCGCAGACGGCCGGCACGATTGAGGTCGTGAGCGCGCGCCTGCTCTCCGCCGGGCTCGTCGGAGAGCAAGGGGCGGGCGGGCGGCGACGGCGCGCTCCGGCAGCGGGCGCCGCGGCTGCCCCGCATGCGACGGCGCGCGTTCACTTCGACGAGGGCGCACGCACGCTGGCCGTCTACCGCCGGGAGGAGTTGCCGGCGGGAGCGAGACTGCGCGTGCCGTGCGTCGTCACGGAGTACTCTTCGACGACGCTCGTCCCGGCGGGCGCGCGCGCCGCGCTCGACGCGCGCGGGAACCTCGTTATCGAGTTATGAAAAAGGGCAGGGGCTTCGACCCGACGACACTCGAAATCTACCGCGCGCTCTTCACCTCGGTGGCCGAGGAGATGGGGCTCACGCTCAGGCGCACGGCGCACTCGCCCAACATCAAGGAGCGGCGCGACTACTCGTGCGCCGTCTTCGACCGCGAGGGGCGCGTCATCGCGCAGGGCGACCACATGCCCGTACACCTCGGGAGCATGCCCCTGGCCGTCGCCGCGGCTCTCCGCGAGACGAGCCTCGGCCCCGGAGACGTCGTCGTGCTCAACGACCCCTTCGCCGGCGGCACGCACCTGCCGGACGTGACCCTCGTCGCCGGAGTCTTCCCGCATGCGGATGGCGGATGGCGGACTGCGGATGTGGCGGCTAAACAGAGCCGCTCCGGTCAATCCGCAATTCGCCATCCGCCGTCCCCAATCTTCTACGTCGCCAACCGTGCGCACCACGCCGACATCGGCGGGGCCACGCCCGGTTCGATGGGGATGGCGACGGACGTCTACGGCGAGGGGTTGAGGATTCCGCCGGTGCATCTGGTGCGCGGCGGGCGCGTGGTCGGCGACGTGATGCGCCTGCTGATGGCGAACGTGAGGGTGGAGCGCGAGCGCCGCGCCGACTTCGAGGCGCAGGCGGGGTCGCTCAAGACCGGCGCGGCGCGGCTTCTGGAGATCGTCGGGCGCGCGGGGGCCTCAGAGCCGGCCGAGTACGCGCGCCACCTCATCGACTATTCGGCGCGGATGATGCGCGCCACGGTGCGCGCCATCCCCGATGGCGTCTACGAGGCCGAGGACGCGCTCGACTCCGACGGCATCGACGAAGGTGAGGTGACATTGCGCGTGCGCGTCGAGGTGCGGGGCGAGCGTGCGCGCGTCGACTTCGAGGGGAGCGCGCCGCAGGTCCGCGGGCCCATCAACGCCGTCGAGGCGATCACGGTCTCGGCCGTGGCCTACGTCTTCCGCTGCCTCGTCGGCGCGGAAGAGGTGCCGGCGAGCGCAGGGCTGATGGAGCCCATCGAGGTCCACGCGCCCGCGGGGACGGTCGTCAACGCCGCGCACCCGGCGCCGGTCGCGGGCGGTAACGTCGAGACCTCGCAGCGCATCGTGGACGTGCTCTTCAAGGCGCTGGCGCGGGCCCTGCCCGGCCGCATCCCGGCCGCGAGCCAGGGCTCGATGAACAACCTGACGGTCGGCGGCACCGACCCGCGGACGGGGCGCGAGTTCGCCTACTACGAGACGGTCGCGGGCGGGATGGGCGCGCGACCCGACGCCCCGGGCGTGGGCGGCGTCCACACGCACATGACCAACAGCCTGAACACGCCGGCCGAGGCGCTGGAGTACGCCTACCCCCTGAGGGTCCGCGCCTACGGCCTGCGGCGCGGCTCGGGCGGGGCGGGTGCGCGGCGCGGGGGCGACGGCGTCGTCCGCGAGATAGAGACGCTCGTCGACGCGCGCATGTCGCTGCTGGCAGACCGGCGCACTCGTGCGCCCTACGGCCTCGCGGGCGGCGGCGAGGGCCGTCCCGGCCTTGACTCCATCGTGCGCGGCGGCCGGCGCACGAAGATCGGGTCCAAAGGCTCATGGGACCTGCGCGCCGGCGACCGCATCCGCATCGAGACCCCCGGCGGCGGCGGGCACGGGGAGTAAGCGGTTTTCAGTTTTCAGTTTTCAGTTTGACGGCTCACGCGTCATGTTCGTGCCAAACGGCGGGGAGAGTCCCCGACTGTGGTTCGAGGTCTGAAAACTGAAAACTGAAAACTGTTTCCTATTCCTTTCTCCCGCGGTTCAATTTAGAATGTCCGGGCTTTGCCGGGGAGCAGTCGGCCCCCGCCAGACGTGTCCGAGACCCGGCAACCCCATGGACATCGAAGCCGGAACCCGCATCGGCAAGTACGAGATTCAGGCGCTCATCGGCGAGGGCGGGATGGGTCGCGTCTACCGCGCGCTCGACACCGAGCTGCAGCGCCCGGCGGCCTTGAAGTTCCTGCCGGCCGAGTTCGCCTCGGACCCGCGCCGCATGGCGCGCTTCGAGCAGGAGGCGCGCGCCGCCTCAGCCTTAAACCACCCGAACATCCTCACCGTCTACGAGATCGGCCGCGCGGACTCGGCGCGCTTCTTCGCCACCGAGCTCGTCGAAGGCGTGACGCTGCGCGAGCACCTCGCGGCGCAACGGCCCAGGCTCGGCGAGGTGCTCGGACTGGCCGCGCAGGTCGCCTCGGCGCTCGTCGCCGCACACGCCGCAGGGATAGTCCACCGCGACCTCAAGCCCGAGAACGTGATGCTTCGCGGCGACGGCTACGTCAAGGTCGTCGACTTCGGGCTGGCGAAACTGGCGGCCGCGCCCGCGGGCGGTGTCGACACCGAGGCGGCGACGCGCGCTCTCGTCAACACAGACCCGGGCGCCGTGATGGGCACGGTCTCCTACATGAGCCCCGAGCAGGCGCGCGGCGAGGAGGTTGACGCGCGCACCGACGTCTGGAGCCTCGGCGTCCTGCTCTACGAGATGCTGACGGGGCAGACCCCCTTTCGCGGCCGCTCGGCCGGCCACACCATCGTCGCCATCCAGGACGAGGAGCCGCCGCCCCTCTCGCGCCTCCTTCCGGACGCGCCCGAGGCTTTGCAGGAGATAGTCTCCGACGCGCTCTCGAAGGACCGCGAGGCGCGACCGACCGCCCGGCAGGTACTCGCGCGGCTCGAACGGCTCAGGCGGCGGCTCGACGCGGGCGCGCACCTCGACCACCCGGTCGCGCCCAACTCGCAGGGCGTTGAATCCTCCGCGGGCTCGATGGGTTCGAGCCCGCACGCAGTCAGCACCCTAGGCGGCCGTTCGGGGGCGACGACTTCCCACGGGGGGGCAGCGACCGTCCCGTCGGCGCCCTCCGTCACGGACCCGCCGCCTGCGGCGCGCCGACGTGGTCGGAGCGCGGGCCTCGTGCCGGGGCTGCTCGCCGTCGCTCTCGTCGGCGGCGTGCCCTTCGCCGCCTACAGGCTCGGCTGGTTCGGGAAGTCGAAGGCGCCGGCCGGGCAGATGAAGATCACGCGTTTGACCTCGACGGGGCAGGCCTCGAACGCGCAGATTTCGCCCGACGGCAAGTACGTCGTCCACGTCAAGACGGAGGGCGGGCTGCGGAGCCTCTGGCTGCGGCAGGTCGAGACGACAAGCGACACGCAGATTCTCCCGCCCACGGACGACTTCCTCTCCGTCGTCGCCTTCTCGCCCGACGGCGCCTACATCTATTTCGTCCGCGGCGCGCCCAATAGCGCGGGACTCCCGCTCTACCAGATGCCGCTGCTCGGCGGCACCCCTCGCAAGCTGAACGAGAACGTCTACAGCGCCTTCTCCTTCTCGCCCGACGGCAGGCGGATGGCCTTCCGGCGCATAGCCGTCACCACGGGCGAGTCATACCTGATGCTCGCGAACGCCGACGGCACGGGCGAGCGGGTGCTGGCCGTGCGCAAACTGCCGAAAGCCTTCACGGGCAACGGCACCTCCTGGTCGCCTGACGGCAAGGCGGTCGCGTGCACGGTCGTCAACGTGGACGCGGGCGGCAACTACGGGGCGCTCGTCGAGGTTGACGTCGAGAGCGGCGCGGAGCGCAGGCTCACCGCCGAGCGCTTCGCCGCGGTCACGTCGGTGGCCTGGCTCCCGGACAAGAGCGGCCTCGTCTTCAACGCGTCGGCTGAAGGCGCCGGCGGCTATCAGGTCTGGCACCTCTCCTACCCCGACGGCGCGACGCGCAGGGTGACCAACGACCTGAACAGCTACACGGGGCTGAGCCTGAGCGCCGACGGGCGCTCGCTCGTCACCGTCCAGTCCGAGACCAATGCCAACATCTGGGTCGGCCCCCTGGGCGAGCCGTCGCGCGTCCGCCAGATCACCTCCGGCACGTCGAACAGCGGCCGGGGCGGCCTCTCCTTCGCGCCCGACGGCCGGCTGGCCTACATCGCGCTCGAGGGCGGCATCCCGCAAATCTGGATTATGGGGGCGGACGGTTCGGGCGCGCGTCAGCTGACGGCGCGCATGCGCAACAGCAACCGGCCGGCGGTCACCCCCGACGGGCGCCACATCGTCTTCCGCTCGCTGCGGACGGGCACCTGGAAGCTCTGGCGCATGGACCTCGACGGCGGCAACCTGAAGCAGTTGACCGACGGCCCCGGCGACGACCAGGACCCGCGTCCGTCGCCCGACGGCCGCTGGGTCATCTACCAGTCGAGCCGCGCCGGCATGCTCAACCTCTGGAAGGTCTCCATCGAGGGCGGCGAGCCGGTCAGGCTGACGGAGATGACCACCTACAACGGGGCCGCCTCACCCGACGGCCGCTTCATCGCCTGCCTCTACCGCGAGGGGCCGGACACCCCCGTCAGGATCGCGCTCATCCCCTTCGACGGCGGCGGGCCCGTCCGCCTTATCGACATCTCACAGAGGCTGGTCCACGCCCCGGGGCTGCATTGGACTCCGGACGGCCGCTCGCTGCTCTACGCCGACACGCAGGGTGGCGTCTCGAACATCTGGAGCCTGCCCCTCGGCGGGGGAAAGCCCGTGCAGTTGACCGACTTCAAGTCCGAACTGGTCTTCTTCTTTACCGTCTCGCCGGACGGCAAACAGTTCGCCGCCTCACGCGGCCACGTCATCAACGACGTGGTCCTCATCAGCGACTTCAGGTGAGCGTGATGACACTCGCGGCCGGCACGCGCCTCGGGCGCTACGAGGTGAAGGGGCTGCTCGGCGCGGGCAGCATGGGCGAGGTCTACCTCGCGCTCGACACGCAGCTCGAGCGCGAGGTGGCCGTGAAGGTCCTGCCGGCCGAGTTCGCCTCGGACCCGCAGCGCCTCCAGCGCTTCCTCCAGGAGGCGCGCGCCGCCTCGAAGATCGGCAGCGCCCACGCCGCGCACATCTACGACGTCGGCGAGTCGGGCGGCACGCACTTCATCGCCATGGAGTACGTCGCGGGCGAGCCGCTCTCGGCCCGGCTGGGCGGGCGACAGCTCCCGGCCGCCGAGGTCGCGCGCCTCGGCGCGCAGGTGGCCGAGGCGCTCGAAGAGGCGCACGAGAAGGGCGTGACGCACCGCGACATCAAGCCGGCCAACGTCGTCATCACGCCGAAGGGGCAGGCCAAGGTGCTCGACTTCGGGCTGGCCAAGCTCGCCGACGCGCCCACGGGCGAGGACCCGACGCGCGTCCGCACCGACACGGGCGCCGTGATGGGCACGGTCTCCTACATGAGCCCCGAGCAGGCGCTGGCGCGCCCGGACGTCGACCACCGCACAGACATCTGGTCGCTCGGCGTCGTCCTCTACGAGATGGCGACGGGGCGGCTCCCCTTCACGGGGGTGAGCGTCACCGACACCATCGACCGCATCGTCCACTCACAGCCCGAGGCCGTCGCGCGCTTCAACTATGACGTGCCGGCTGGGCTGGAAGTCGCCATCAGGAAGGCGCTCAGGAAGAACCGCGACGAGCGCTACCAGACGGCGCGCGACCTCCTGAACGACCTGCGCGCCGTCGAGCGCGAGTTGGGGCAGGGCGGCGACGGGCGCCCCCGCCCGCACGCGCACGACACGCCGGCCGCCGCCAACGAGCAGCCGACCGCCCTCCTCCACGCCCCGCCCTCGACTGGGGCGCAGCCGTCGCGCGCCTCGGCCGGTGACGCGGCGCGCGTGACCGTGGAGGCGGCCGCGCCGTCCACCGCCACCCCGAAGCGGCTCGGGAAGGGCCGGGCGCTCGCCTTCGCTTTCGCGCTGGCCGCGGCCGTCGGCGCCGTGTACGCGCTCTACAAGCTCGCCGGGACGTGGCGACAGGCGCCGGCCGCGGGCGCCGTCAGGGTCACGCCCCTGACCAGCTCGCCGGGGGTCGAGCGCGGAGTGTCCCTCTCGCCCGACGGCAGGCAGGTCGCCTACGTGTCGCCCGACGCCGAGGGCAACTTCGACATCTACGTCGAGATCGTGGGCGCGGGCACCCCCCTGCGGCTGACGACCGGCCCGGGGCGTGACATGAGCCCCGCCTGGTCGCCCGACGGGCGCTTCATCGCCTTCGAGCGCGGCACCGGCGCGGGCAAAGGCTTCTACCTAGTCCCCGCCCTCGGCGGCGCCGAGCGCAAGGTGGGCGAGGCCTTCGGGTGGGGGCGGATCGGGGTCAAGGTGCAGTCCGTCGACTGGACGCCGGACGGGAAGGCGCTCGCGGTGGTGGACAAGGAGGCGGAGGGCGACCCCTGGAGCGTCTACCTGCTCTCGGTCGAGACGGGCGAGCGGCGCAAGCTCACGCACCCCCCGGCGGGCTACTACGGGGACATCCTGGCCTGCGTCTCGCCCGACGGCCGGTCCGTCGCCTTCGCGCGCAGGCACGACGAGGCCGGCGACGTCTACGTCGTGCCCGCCTCGGGCGGCGAGCCCGCGCGCGTCACCAACGACGACGCCCACGTCGCGGGGCTGGCGTGGGCGCCCGACGGCCGGAGCCTCGTCTTCGCTTCGCGCCGCAGCGGGAGCACCGTCAACCTGTGGAGGATCCCCGCGGCCGGCGGCGCCCCGGAGCTGGTCGCCGGCGCGGGCGAAGACATCGCCGAGCTGTCGGTCGCGCGCCAGGGCGGCCGCCTCGCCTACGCGCGCGTGTCGAGCGACTTGAACATCTACCGCATGGGCCTGGTCGCGGGCGGGGCGCTCGCGCCGGGACCGCCGCAGAAATTCATCTCCTCGACCCGCGACGAGGAGGTCGCGAGGTTCTCGCCCGACGGGACGAGGGTCGCCTTCGAGTCGAGCCGCTCGGGGAGCGAGGAGGTGTGGGTCTCGGACGCTGGGGGCGAGAGGCCCGTGCAACTGACCAGCTTCGGCGGCCCGAGCGTTGACGGCCCGGCCTGGTCGCCCGACGGCCGCTTCCTCGCCTTCCACTCGCGCGCGGGCGGCAGCGCCGACATCTACGTCATCGGCGCGGAGGGCGGCACGCCGCGCCGACTCACGACCGAGGACTCGCGCGAGGGATGGCCGAGCTGGTCGGGCGACAGGCGCTGGGTCTACTTCACCTCGAACCGCACGGGGCGCAACGAGGTCTGGAAGATGCCGGCTGGCGGAGGCGAGGCCGTGCAGCTCACGCGCGGGGGCGGTCAGGGTCCGTTCGAAGCGCCCGACGGCCGCTCGGTCTACTACACCAGGGGCGTGGGCGTGCCCGGCCTCTGGCGGGTCGGCGTCGAGGGGGGCGAGGAGTCGCAGCTCTTCGAGACGAGGGTCGAGCAGGGGGGCTGGGCGTTAGCGGCGCGGGGCGTCTACTACGTCACGCGCGCGGAAGCGCCCGTGCGCAGGAACGCGGTCGAGTTCTTCGACTTCGCCGCGCGGCGTTCGACGCGCCTCGGGATGCTCGAAGGGCAGGGCGGGGTCTACCTCATCACCAGCCTCTCGGTCTCGCCGGACGAGCGCTGGATTCTCTACACGCAGCGCGACCAGCTCGAAGCCGACCTCATGCTCGTCGAAGATTTCCGCTGAGCGTCCCGCCCCCCGCGCCCTCGCGCGCCCCGAGGCCGACCGGCAGAAGGCCCGTGCCGCCGTCACGCTTCGCCCGGAACCACAGGTAAACAACACAGCCACAGAAAAGCGTTGACATGTATCGTGGGGCGATGTAGTATATCGCCGTTCGATATAGTTTGGGGATGCGCGGGGGCACGGAGAGATGGGGGACCAAGACCCGGAAAAGTTGTTGCCTTTGAGCCCGGCGGTGTTCCACGTCCTGCTGGCGCTGGCCGACGCCGAGCGCCACGGCTACGGCATCATCAAGGAGGTCGAGTCGCGCACGGAGGGGCGCGTCCGGATGGGTCCGGGCACGCTCTACGGCTCGATCAAGCGGATGCTGGAGCAAGGGCTGGTCGAAGAGTCTGACGAGCGTCCGGACGCGGAGCTGGACGACGAGCGGCGGCGCTATTACCGCCTGACGAACTTCGGCCGGCGCGTGGCCGTGGCGGAGGCCGAGCGCCTCTCGGGGCTGGTGAAGGCAGCGCGCGCCAAGCAGTTGCTCTCGCGCGCCTGAGACGCAGGTGACGTTTATGGCCTTCGGGAAGAGTGGTGGCATCTCCCGCTCGCAAAGCGCCTACGCGCTGCTGCTCGCCGCCTACCCGCGCGAGTTCAGGCGCGAGTACGGGCGCGAGATGGCGCTCGTCTTCGCGGACCGCTGCCGGGAGGGGGCGGACCTCGCGGCTCTCGCACGCATCTGGGGCGAGGCGCTCGTCGACCTCGCGCGCACGGCGCCGCGCCAGCACTTGGAAAGCTTCGGGGAGGGGACAATGAAGACTCTACGCACGCTGGCGCTGGCCGCCGCCGCCTACGCCTTCACGCTGCTGGTGATCGCGCCGCTCTACGTCAGCGGCCGGCCGGCGCTGCCCGGCTTCGCCAACAGCCTGATCGACGCCCTCATCTCGACGGGGCTCCTCTTCAACTTCATCTTCCTGCTGTTGACGCTCACGCGCCGGCTGGAGGGCACGCGCGCCGTACGCGCGGCGTTCGTCCTGACGGCGCTCGTCGTCGGCGCACTCATCACGCTGATGATCGTGAGCCTCGGCGAGCCGGCGCGGATCAACCTCTCTATCGTCGCGGCGCAGGTCCTGAGCCTGCTCGTCTGGTTCACGGCGCACCTCTGGTGGGTACTGCGCAAAAGGGGCAGGGCCGTCCCGCCCGCAGCCGCCTGAAGGGCGGGCCGGCCGGCTTGCGAGGTGAAGGGCAAGCTCAAGCTCACGGGCGGCGACGCGGGCGAACTGCGGCTCAGGGCGCCGCACAAGCCTGAGCCGCTGGTCCTGAAGCTGACGAGGGAATGAAGAAAGTCGGCGCGGGCGGCGGGCGGTTTACCGTGAAGCGGCGGCCGAATCGGTGCTAAAATCCCGCGCATGCGCGTCACCATCGGGCAGATCAACACGACGAACGGCGACATCGAGGGGAACACCGAGAAGATACTGCGCGCCATCGAGCAGGCGCGCGAGGAGAGGTCGGACCTCGTCGTCTTCCCCGAGGTGGCCGTGCAGGGCTACACCTCGCTCGACTGGTTCCTGGACCGCGACATCGTCGAGTCGTCCTTGAAGCCGCTGGAGCGAATCATCCCCGCGACGCGGGGGCTGACGGCCGTGGTCGGCACCGTCCGCCCGACCGGCTCCGAGCAGGGGCGCAAGCTCTACAACTCGGCGGCCGTCATCCGCGACGGCGCGCTGCTGGGCTTCGCCGACAAGACGCTCCTGCCCGAGTACGACGTCTTCGACGACCCCCGCTACTTCCAGTCCTCGGAGCGGCGACGCCTCTTCGAGGTCGGGGGTGAGCGGCTCGGGGTCGTCGTCTGCGAGGACTTCTGGAACGACAAGACCTTCTGGCGCGAGCGGCTCTACGCGCACGACCCGACCGACGAGGTGATCGAGATGGGGGCGACTGTCGTCATCTCGCCCAACGCCTCGCCCTTCAACAAGGCGAAGATGGGTCAGCGCTGCTCGATGGTCGAGCACCGCTCGAAGGCCTCGCGCCTGCCCGTAGTCTACGTCAACCTCGTCGGCGGCAACGACGGCATCATCTTCGACGGCGCCTCGCTCGTCACGGACTGTCGCGGCGAGACCATCCTCCAGGCGCCACCCTTCGAAGAGTTCGTCGGCACCGTCGACCTCGAGTGCGGCGTGCGCGACGCCGCCTGCCTGCCCGGCGACGACATCGAGACCATGAGGCGCGCCCTCGTCCTCGGCGTTCGCGACTACGCGCGTAAGAACGGTTTCCGGCGCGCCGTGCTCGGCCTCTCGGGCGGCATCGACTCGGCCGTGGTCGCCGCGCTCGCCTGCGAAGCCATCGGGGCCGAGAACGTGCTCGGCGTGATGATGCCCTCGCCCTTCTCATCGCGCGGGAGCGTCGAAGACTCCGTGGCCTTCGGGCGCAACTACGGGATGCCGGTCGTCGAGCGACCCATCACCTCGGCCTTCGAGGTGCTGACGCGCGAGATGGGGCTCACGAAGCCCTCACGCGGCGGCGAAAGTCTGGCGGCCGAGAATCTGCAATCGCGCCTGCGCGGCAACATCCTGATGACGGTCTCGAACGCCGAGGGGCGGCTGCTGCTCTCGACGGGCAACAAGTCGGAGCTGGCACTGGGCTACTGCACGCTCTACGGTGACACGAACGGGGGTCTCGCCGTCATCGGCGACGTGCTCAAGACGGAGGTCTACGCGCTGGCGCGCCACATCAACCGCGACGGTGAGCTGATACCGTGGTCCATCATCGACAAGCGGCCGTCGGCCGAGTTGGCCCCGGACCAGTTCGACGACCAGAGCCTTCCGCCCTACGACGTGCTCGACCCCATCCTCCGGCTCTACTTCGAGCGCAAGGCGACGCCCGAGGAGATCGTCGCGGAGGGGCACGAGCGCGCCCTCGTCTACGACATCCTCAACCGCGTCGAGTCGCCGGCCAACGAGTTCAAGCGGCGGCAGCTGCCGCCGACGCTCATCATCTCGCGCAACGCCATCGGCATCGGCCGCCGCCGACCCGTCACGCACCGCTTCCGCCGCCGGCCGCCCAAAGCCGCCGACGACGCGGCCGTCACCTCGCGCACCCCGGACCCCTCCGACGAGGGGCGCGCCCGCGAGGTGAAACGGCAGGGACCTTGAGGGGAGTTTAAAAGAACCGTCACATGAAGGGGCAGGGCTACAGGCCGGAAGAGTGCGGCCGCGCCGCCTGGCGCGGGGCCGAGTTCCTTCTGCGCTTCGCACGCCGCCCGCGCCACTTCGCCGAGTGGGGCAGCGACTTCCTCAACTACTTCTACGTCGTCTCGAACACGGCCGCCGACGCGCGCCTGCGCCGCTGGGCGCGCGCCGAGGGCGCGGGGCTGGCGCGCCGCTGGCGCCGCCTCCACCCTTCGGTCCCGGCCGACGCCGACGCCGAGGCCGTCTACGACCTCGCCTACGGCAGCCACTACGCGGACCTCCTGGGCGCACGCGACCGCGCGCTGAAGTCCGCGCTGCTGAAGGCCGCACGGCGCTTCCGGGCGCGTGACCTGCTGTGGTTCGACCCGGCCGCGGAGCCGCCGCCCTCGGACGTCCCGTGCCGCTGTCGCTGCGGCCTCTGGAACGAGCGCGGCCGCAAGACCTGCGCCCACTGCCGCCGCCGCCTCCCGACGGCGAGCCGCTACCTGATCTGGTACAGCGCGCTCATACGGACCTACATGAACGCGCGCTACGGCATCTCGTTCGGGGCGCGCTACGCCGACGTGCTGCGCTGGCTCCCGTCGCTGCGCCCCTACCCTGACGGCCGCTCGGACCCCGACTTCTGGGACGCGGCCTACGCCGTGACGCACGTTGTCTACACGCTGAACGACTATGACGTGTACAGGCTCCGCCCCACCTGGCTGCCGCAGGAGTTCGCCTTCCTCAAGGCACATATGGCGGGGGCCGTCGAGGCGGAAGACGCGGAGATGGTCGGTGAGTTCCTCGAATGCCTGAGCTGTTTTGGGGTCGGGGGGCGCAGCCGCCTGGTGCGTGAAGGGGTCGACTTCCTGCTCGCGTGCCAGAACGCCGACGGCAGCTGGGGCGAGACCGGCACCGACGACATCTACGCCAACTACCACACGACGCTGGCCGCCGCGGGCGGGCTCACGGAGGTCGGCTGGCGCGGCGAGCGCCTGGCCTTCCCGGAGGCGTGGGCGCTGCTGGGGCGGCGCCCCGCGGGGGCGAAGCGGAGGCAGGTGCCGGACGCGCCGCCCCCTTTGTGAGGCGGGGGTTGTCGGCGCGTAGCGCGCGACCGTTCGTCTAATCCGGCAGCTCTTCCGTCTGGAGGCCGACGGGCTGCGCGCCCGCGCCCTTGACCGCGTCGATGACCTTCGACACCTCGCCGTAGCGAGTCGAGCGCGGGCGCGGACGAAGACGGTGCGCTCGATGCGCTCGTCGGGCGCGAGGTCGGCGCGCGCCAGCAGTTGCGTCCTCCACGTGCCCTTCCGTTTGCGCTCGCGCCACTCCGACGCCAGGCGCGCGGCGATGGCGCCCGCCTCGGCGACCGTCCCTTCGGCGACCACGGTCTTCCCAACCAACAGCTTCAAACGGCCGCCCCGCGGATGTTCCGCAAACTCACCCCCACGCCTTCAGGCGAAGCGGTTTTAAAAGACACGCCCGCAAGTTCCGTGTGGCTCTCGCGTTCACACGACGGAAACGATGTGCGCGCGGCGCAAAGGGGGCTCGCGGCCTTCGGCGCGACGGCGGGCGTGTGCTCCGCCACGGCGGGCGCGCGCAGACGACGTTCACGGATTTTCGAAGCAGACGAGACTTTCGAGGAGGCAGATGATGACTCTCATCCCGGGTTCGAGAACTTTCGCGGCGGCGCTGTGCGCGTGCGCCCTCCTGCTGGCGGCGCTGGCCCTCCCCTCCGTGCCCGCCTCCGCGCGCTCGAAGGGGGGCGCGGGCGACTCCGACTGGCAGGTGCTCGCTCCGGTCACCTACAGGAACCTGACCATCTTCCCCATACGCGCCGCGGACCGTCCCGGCTCGGACGCCTACATCACGCTCGACGAGGGGACGAGGAACGGCACGGTCGTCATCAGCGAGAAGGGCGGCGGGCAGGCGGCGGCCGTGCGCGTCCCGCCGCACGGCCGCGTGAGCGCGGCGAACAGGCAGGCGCAGCGGCAAACGGTGAACTACCGCGCGGGGGGCGCGACCGTCAACGAGCTAGCGCTCATCAACCGTTCGGGCAAGAAGCTCCTGCTGCTGGCGGGCGAAGTCATCGTCGGCGGCAAGCAGGACCGGATAGTGCAGGAGGACCGGGTCATCCCGCCCATCAGCGTGCCCGTCGCGCTGAACGTCTTCTGCGTCGAGCACGGGCGCTGGAGCGCGCGCGGCGCGGGTCATGGCGGCGGCGGCACGGCGCCGGCGCGCCAGCACGCGCAGGAGGCCGAGGCGGCGAAGTTCTCCAGCCTCGGCGCGCTCGCGCACCCGAAGCTGCGCGGCGTGGCGCAGGACAGGAAGGCGCAGGGCGACGTGTGGAACGAGGTGCGGGCCAACAACGCGAAGCTCGGCACGGCCAACGCCACCGACACCTACCAGGAGGTCTACTCCAGCAAGCGCGTCGGCGCGCAGATCGAGGACTACCTGCGGGCGCTCGAACGCGCGGTGATGCGGCCGGGCGTCGTCGGGGTCGTCGTCGCGCGTGGAGGCCGCCCCGTGTGGGCCGACGTCTTCGCCAGCCAGCGCATCTTCGCCGCCTACTGGCCGAAGCTCCTGAAGTCCTACGTCGTCGACGCGCTCGGCGACGTGGCGGCCGGCGCACCACCGACGGTCGAGGAGGTCGCGCGCTACCTGCGCGAGCGCGAGGGCACAATCTCGACGACCACGCAGGAGGGCGTCTACCAGCTCGTCAAGACCGAGCAGCCCGCCTACGCCGTCTTCGAGCTGCGCGACATCTCGCTCGCCTCGCCGCTCCGGCTCCACTTCAACAAGATGGACAGATGATGGGATTGCTGAATGCGGATTGGAAGAAGGATGTTGACCCGGCGCGGCCTTCGTCCTTCCTTCAATCCGCAACCCGAAATCCGCATTCAGCAATCGTTAAGTCGTTTGGCGTTCGTAGGCGTTCCTGGCGCGTTCGAGGAGCTGGCGGCGGTCGATGATGAAGTAGAGCCGGGCGGGGGCGTCGCCGCCCGTGAGGTGTTCGACGAGCTGTTCGAGCACGTCGAAGCGGTCGCGTTCGGTGATGCCATGGGCCGCGAGGTGGCCGCCGTGGCGCAGCCGGCCGACGAGGTCTGGGAGCGTCAGACGCCCTTCGAAGGTGCGCCCGCCGTGGCGGTGCGAGCGGCTGACGAGGTACTGGACGAGCAGCACTTCGTTGTAGAGGGCGGGCGCGAGGAAGAGGCGCGCGCCCTCGCGCTCACACCCCGCATCGAGACGGTGCGAGCGGCGCACCTGCCGCGCGCCCTCGAAGGCTGCCGCCCAGTCGGTCTTCGGCTCACGCCTTTCGAGGAACGCGCGCGCGGCCTCGGGCATCCACGCCGCGTCCTCCTCGAAGTCGAGCGTCTGCCCCAGGCGCTCCAGCCACTCGAAGAAGACCTGCCGCGCCGTCCGCTTCTCCTCCTGGAGCTGAAACTCGCCCTCCCCCACTGGCAGTTTTTTGAGGAGCGTTCTGCGTGCGGCGTCCGCGGCCTTTCCTCCCTCGATGCGATAGACGGGCAGGGAGGCGTGCCAGCGCTTCGGCGCTTCGCAGTAGGGGCAGCGCGCGTCCTTCTCGGACGAAGGCTTGAAGAAGGGGCGCGCGGGGGCGCGCGACGTCAGCTCTTCGACCGTGGGCGTGTAGCGCCGTATCTCGTTGTAGGCCGTGCGCGGGGCGAGCCCGAGCTGGTTGGTGAAGAGCTTGAAGATGCACGCCAGGCAGAGGGTCACCTCGTGCCGCGTGACCGAGCCCGCCGGGAACCCGCCGAAGTCGAGCACGTCCGCCGCCCGCCCCGCCTTCGCCTTCGTCGCTGCGCCCCTCTTCGACGCGCCGGCCTTCGACGTGCCAGCCTTTGCCTTCGAGTCGCCCGGCTTAGCCTTCGACGTGCCCGGCTTAGCCTTCGACACGTCGGCCTTCTTCTTCGACGCTCCGGCCTTCGCCTTTGAGTCGGTCGCGGCTTTGGCTGCCCGCCCGGGCGCGGGCCGGGCCTTTTTCGCGGGCGCAGACTTCTTCGCGGCCGCGGGGCCGGGCTTCGCGGCGGCGGGCTTCGCCTTCTTCGCGGCGCTTCGAGATTTGCTCCTGTTGGCGGCCATGCGCGCGTGCGTCTATCCGATAGAGACGAGCGAGGGCGAGTCCTCGGGGTCTGCGTGGCCGAGGGCGGCGTCGAGTTCGGCCTCGACGTTGCCGTGGGCGGCGCTGAGGCTCTTGAAGTCGAAGAGCGCGGGGTCTAAGAGGTGTGAGGGCACGGCGTTGGTGAGCGCCGTCAGCATCGAGGCGCGCACGTGCGGAATCTCGCGCTCCAGCTCCTCGACCAGCCGCTTGACCCGCGCCCGCTTGAGGTTCGTCTGCGAGCCGCAGAGGTCGCACGGGATGATGGGGAAAGCCTTCTCGGCAGCATACTCCGCGATGTCCGTCTCGCGGCAGTAGGCGAGCGGGCGGATTACAGTGTTGCGGCCGTCGTCCGAGCGCAGCACCGGCGGCATCGCTTTGAGCTGCCCCGTGTAGAGGAGGTTCAGGAGGAAGGTCGCCGTGATGTCGTCGGCGTGATGGCCGAGCGCGATCTTGGTGCAGCCCTCCTCGACGGCCGTGTTGTAGAGGATGCCGCGGCGCAGGCGCGAGCAGACCGAGCAGAAGGTCTTGCCCTCGGGGACCAGCCGCTTGACGACCGAGTAGGTATCGCGCTCGACGATGCGGAAGGGGACGCCGCGCTCTGCCAGGTAGTTCGGCAGCACGTCGGCGGGGAAGTTGGGCTGCTTCTGGTCGAGGTTGACGGCGAGGAGGTCGAAGCGGACCGGCGCGCGCTTCCGCACGTCGAGCAGCAGGTCGAGCATCGTGTAGCTGTCCTTGCCGCCCGAGAGGCAGACCATCACGCGGTCGCCCTCCTCGATCATGCGGAAGTCCTTGATGGCCTCGCCCATCTGGCGCAGCAGCTTCGTCTTGATTTTGCTTTCGACGAACATTCCCCTCTCACATCCCCAGGCGCTTCATCAACAGCTCCAGCCTTTTGACGGACGCGAGCGACTCCTCCCGGCCCCAGCCTGTCCGCGCGCTCACGACGTCGGCGGCCTCCTCGAACTTGCCCTGTTCGAGCAGCGGCAGTATCTCGCGGCCCAGCGCGACGCCGATACTCCGCTCCTGCGCTGCGTCGTGCGAGCCCTTCATCCCCGCCAACGCCTGCGGCTGCCCCAGCATCGGCCCGCCGCCCCGGCGTGCGCGGCGGAGAAGCAGTGCGGCCGCGACCAGCGCGACCACGACCGTCAGCGCCACCAGGAGGAATTTAGCGTCCGACACGCTTGTCAGTTTTAAGCCATCGCCCGGCCCGATGCAACCGGGGAGTTGACCGTAGACAGTGGTCAGTAGCCCGTAGAAAGTCAGGCGGCGCATCTCGGCCAACAGCCGGGCGCGCCGCCTACTCTCACCTGCTCACTACTGTCTACTTCTACTGTCTACTGTCTACTGTCTTCCCCCAGATGCTTGCGGAAGAAAGCGAGCGTGCGCCGCCAGGCGTCGGCGGCCGCCTCGGGGTCGTAGACCTCCGGGCGCGTATCGTTAAAGAAGGCGTGGTCGACGCCGGGATAGATGTGTGTTTCGACCGTACGCCCATGCTCGCGCAGGCGCTCTTCGAGGGCGCGGACGGCCGCGGGCGGGACGAACTGGTCGCGCTCGGCGTAGAGGCCGAGGACGGGCGCGCGCAGGGTCCGGAAGTCCGGCTCGACCTTCGGGTGGATGCCGTAGAAGATGACGCAGGCGCCCACCTGCTCGTTCTTCGACGCGGCGTAGAGCGAGAGCACGCCGCCCATGCAGAAGCCGACGGTGCCGACGCTCGCGCCCTCGGTCGCCTCGTGGTCCAGAAGGTACCGGACGGCCCCGCGCAGGTCGCGCTCGGCGCGCTCGATGTCGAGCGCCATCATCATCTTCCCGGCCTCGTCGGGCGAGCGCGCCACGTCGCCGTGGTAGAGGTCGGGCGCGAGCGCGACGAAGCCCTCGCGCGCGAAGCGTTCGGCCACGTCGCGGATGTGCGGCACCAGCCCCCACCACTCCTGTATGACGACGACCCCTGGCCCGCGCCCCGACTCGGGCAGCGCGAGGTAGCCGCCCGCCTTCGCGCCGTTGCTCTGAAACTCGACCGTCTGACCTGCCATCTCGTTCTCAGTCCTCCTCGTAGAGTGCCGACGGGCGGCCGCCGGGGGCGCGTCGGCCGCCGCCCGCGACGCGTTTCACGGGAACTTTTCCGCGCCCCGGCGTGAATAGTCTGTGGTGTCGGAACAGTTTCGGCGGCCGGCAGCCGTTTTATCGGCGCTCGCCGCGGAAGTCAAGCCGGCTCGGCCGCCACGGCTTGACACCCCCGGCGGCGGCGCGAATAATGGCAGGCCGCGCGGCCTTGTACGTTTCGGGGACCGCCGCCCCGGGACCTCCCGACTCCACTTCAGCCCTAACCAGCCACTCAACCGAGTTCACTTTTTAAAGGTGATCCTCACGTAGTTCCAAGAGGTGTTATGCAGATGTCTCTCAGAAACAAGCTCGCCCCCCTGGCGATGGCGCTCACGCTCTTCCTCCTTCCCCTGGGCCCGGCCTCTGCCGCCGCGGGCGGCGAGATCGCCGGGACGGTGACCGACCCGAAGGGCGCGGTCGTCGTCGGGGCCACCGTCACGGTCCGCGCCGAGGGCTCCGCCGTCGAGGTCGCCAGGGCCAAAACCGACGCGCAGGGCCAGTACAGGATCGGCGGCCTCCCGCCCGGCGCCTACGAGGTCTCCATCGCCGCCGAAGGGTTCGGCGCCGTGGTGCTCGGAAAGCACGTCGTCGCCGAGGGGAAGGTGACGAAGGTGGACGCGCGGCTCGAAGTCGCCTCGGTCGAGACCTCCGTCACAGTCACGGCCTCGGGGACGAAGGCCAACTCCGACCCCACCTACCAGGCGCTCAGGCAGCAGGGGCAGGACTTCACGGGCGAGTACGCGCAGGTCACGAACCTTGTGCTGAAGCGCGACGCGGCCACCTTCCGCCTGCGCTCGGGCGAGCTCTACTTCCTGCCGCCGGTCGAGGGGCGCGTCACGGGCGCCGTCTTCATCGGCGAGGGCGAGATGACGCTGACGCCCCCCGTCGCGCACGAGCAGCGCAGCCTCTCGCTCTTCACCGGCGAGCCTTCGATCACCGAGCAGTTCACGCGCCTCACGCTGCGCTTCACCGACAAGACCTACGACGAGGTCAAGGCTTCGGCGCAGGCGCGCATGGCGACGAACGGGCCGCAGGCCGCCCGGGCGCGCGACATCTTCCGCGACAACCAGGCGCTGCTGCGCAAGGAGCTGCGCATCAACATGGAGCTGCGCACGCTCGTCGACCTCTACACGCCCGAGCGCCCCGGCTTCCTCGTCGCCTTCATCGAGGGCAAGCGCTTCCAGAAGCTCGTCTTCCAGATCGACCCGCTCGGCATCCCCGAGGTCTCGCCCGAGGAGGTCCTCCTCGCGAGCTACGGCGAGACCGACGGCGGCCTCTGGACGGCCTTCCACCTCGCGGACGAGTACCGCACGGGCAAGGCGTCGGCCGATCAGGACCACCGCATCTTCGACATCACGCACCACGAGATCGACGGCGCCATCAAGGGCACGCAGATCGCCGCCAGCGACACCGTGAGCTTCCGCCCGCTGGTGCGCGGCACACGGGTGCTGCCCTTCCAGCTCTTCCGCACGCTGCGCGTCGGCCGCGTCCGCGACGAGCAGGGGCGCGACCTCCAGTTCGTGCAGGAGGGGAAGGAGCGCGACGCCGACTTCGCGCTCATCTGGCCCGAGCCGCTCGAGGTGGGCAAGAGCTACAAGGTCACGGTCGAGTACCAGGGCGGCGACGCCCTGCGCGACTTCGGCGGCGGCAACTTCTTCCTCGGCCCGCGCCACACCTGGTACCCCAACAACGCCGGCACGCAGTTCGGCGACCGCGCCACCTTCGAGATGAACTTCCGCTTCCCCAAGGGCAAGATGCTCATCGGGACCGGCGCGCAGTCGGGCGCCGTCACCGAGGAGGGCGGCTACTCGGTGGCGCGCTGGTCGAGCGGCCAGACCGAGCTGGCCGTGGCCGGCTTCAACTACGGCGTCTTCAAGAAGAAGGAGCTGCTCGACAAGGAGGCCGGCTACCAGATCGAGTTCTACGCCAACGAGAACCTGACGAACGAGCAGCGCCAGGGCACGCTCTTCGCCGACGGCCCGCGCGGCCCGACCCGCCCCGGCACCTTCGTCGAGCCCAGCCGCCTCTCGGCCTCCGACGGCCTGATCTCGACGACCGCCATGGCCGACTCCGCCATCGCCGACGCGCAGAACTCGACGCGTATCTTCAACGCCTTCTTCGGCAAGCTCCCCTACACGCGCGTCGCCATGACGCAGCAGCCCGCGCCCAACTTCGGGCAGGCGTGGCCGACGCTCGTCTACATGCCCTACACGGCCTTCCTCGATGCCACCCAGCGCCTGATGATTACCGACTCGATCATGGCGGCCACCAACGACTTCTACGACTACGTCGGGCCGCACGAGGTGGCGCACCAGTGGTGGGGTCACATCATCGGCTGGAAGTCCTACCGCGACCAGTGGATGAGCGAGGGCTTCGCCGAGTTCTCGACCTCGCTCTACGTGCAGGCCGTCAAGGGGAACGACAAGTTCCTCGACTTCTGGGAGGACCGCCGGAAGATGATCGTCGAGTCGCGCCCGGCGACGCGCGACCGCAAGCCCTACACGGTCGGGCCCGTCACGCAGGGCTACCGCCTCAACAGCGGCAAGACCGGCAACGTCGCGCGCTTCATGATCTACCCCAAGGGCGCCTACATTCTGCACATGATCCGGATGATGATGTTCGACCGCAAGACCGGCGACAAGCGTTTCATCGAGATGATGCAGGACTTCATCAAGACGCACTACAACAAGGACGTCTCGACCGAGGACTTCAAGCGGGCGGTCGAGAAGCACATGACGCCCGAGATGAACCTCGACGAGAACGGCCGCCTCGACTGGTTCTTCAACCAGTGGGTCTACGGCACCGAGGTGCCGAGCTACCGCTTCGAGTACTCGGTCAACGGCGACGTGCTGACGGGGCGCGTCACGCAGTCGGGCGTCTCGGACAACTTCGCCATGCTCGTCCCCGTCTACGTCGACCTCGGCAAGGGCTGGGTCCGGCTCGGCGCCGCCACCATCCGCGGCAACTCGACGACCGACCTCGGGCAGATTCGCCTCCCGCAGTCGCCCAAGAAGGTCGCCATCGCCCCCTTCAAGGACGTCCTCGCCATCAGCGTCGAGAACGTGAAGAAGTGAGGGGCAGTAGGAAGTAGACAGTAGAAAAGGAGAGGCGGCGTGTCCCAGCCGGTGGCCGGGCACGCCGCCTGTTTACCTTCTGTCTACTGTCTACTGTCTACTGTCTACTGTCTAGGGGTCGCGGCCACACGCCTATTTACTATTCAACCCGATTCCCTTATCATCGGCCCCGCTCTCGGAGAGTTTTGAAGGTCTGTTCAAAAGCCCGGCGGGCACCCGCCGACGGCCTCTCCTGAACCGCTTCCTTTTTCATCGGGCGGCGCGCGGCGCGCGCCCCACGCGCGCGAGCGGGCCCGCCCGGGCGGACCCGGCGCAGGACCGCCCCGGCCGAGCCGGGGGCCGAAACCAAATCAGAGTGCTCAGACAGGGAGAATCCGAAATGTTTAGACCGGGAAGAAATCCGAAGGATCAGACGCACACCGCAGACGATACGGCCGACCACACGCCGCAGGGCTCGCAGACCCCCGCCGCCTCCACGGGCTATGGCTCCGGCTCCGGCTCTTCGGCGGGCGCGGCGGCGGCGACGCCGACCGAGGCCTACCAGCAGCAGGTCTATACGCAGACCACCTCGCGCGCCGTCACCGAGAGCGAGTCGCTCGCGCGCGACATCAAGGAGGGGACGCTCACCGGCTTCGTCGGCAACGGGACGACGCTGACGGGCGAGGCCAGCTTCAAGGGAATGCTGCGCGTCGACGGCGGCCTCTCGGGGCGCGTCTCCTCGGCCGACGGCACGCTCATCATCTCGACCAACGGGCGCGTAGACGCCAACGTCGAGGTCGCGGTCGCGCAGATCTACGGGACGGTCAACGGCGACATCATCGCCACCAAGCGCATCGAGATGGGGCGCGTCGCCAAGGTCACCGGCAACATCCAGACCCCCGCGCTCGTCATCGAAAACGGCGCCCTCTTCGAGGGGAGCTGCCGCATGGTCGCCCTCAAGGAGCAGGCCGAGGGGGGCACGGCGGGCGCTGAGTCCTCCACCGCCACATCCTCCTCCGCCGCCTCGTCCACGGCCGCCTCGTCCTCCGGCTCATCGAAATCCGGCGCGTCCAAGTACGGCTCGGGCTCCTCCTACTCCTCCGGCTCTTCAGAGACGCCCGCCGCCGCATCGGCCGACTCCGCCGTGACGGACGCGACCGACGTGGCGAGCTAAAGTCCGGCCGCTTGACGGCAGCGAAAGAGC
>Ga0216309_1000017_pt1 | contig 24649 bp, 23 predicted proteins | sample Total_DNA_C_FD_161284 | JGI IMG/M metagenome (GOLD analysis project Ga0216309, IMG submission 161284) | Terrestrial sediment cell enrichment communities for BONCAT metagenomics from Utah, United States - Total_DNA_C | ecosystem: Environmental > Terrestrial > Deep subsurface > Rock core/Sediment ...
GCTCACAGAGCCGCGGCGAGGATTAGTCCCGCGCCTCTCCGCGCGGGCGCGAAAAACCCTATGCCCCAGGGCGGCCGTCGCGGACGGCGGCCCTGGGGCATCTGTCTGTCTCGCGGCAGGGGTGGTCGTCGCCTTTGAAAACCCTTTCTGCTAAACTTTCGCGGCCGGCACCCGGTCTCCACCAATGGCGGAAAACTCTTCTCCCAATACCAGGACGGTCGCCGCGGCGGCGGCGGGCGTCGTCCTCGGGTTCCTGATCGGCTTCTTCCTGGCGAACGGGATAAACCGTGCAGAGCAGGAGAAGCTGCGCGCCGAGCTGACGGGGCTGCGTGCGAACGCGGGCGCGCGCGAGGGGGCAGGGGCGCGGAGCGGCGGAGAGCAGACGCCGGTCGCGGGCGACGACACCTTCCCGACCCTCACCGACGAGCAGCTGGCGAACGCGGTGGCGCGCGCCGACGCCGAGCCCGCGAACGTCGAGATGCAGCAGAAGGTCGGGCAGGCGCTCTACGTCTACGCCTGGCAGCGCAACAACGCCGCGATACTCCCGGACGTGGCGCGCATACTCCGGCGCGCGCACGAGCTCGACCCACGCGACCACAAGACGACCGTCATGGCCGGCGACGCGCAGTTCCTGATCGCGCGCAGCGGCGGCGACGCCCGCGCCCTCGAAGCCGCGCGCAAGCTCTATGAGACGGCGCTCGCCGCGAAGCCCGACGACGCCATCGTGCGTACGAGCCTCGGGCTCACATACTTCTACGGACGCCCCTCAGACCCGCAGCGCGCCATCCGCGAATACCGCCGCGCGCTCCAGTCCGACCCGCGGCAGGAGATGTCGGTGCAGAGCCTCGCGGCCGCGCTCATCGAGACCGGGAGCCTCGAAGAGGCCGGGCGGCGCCTGGACGAGCTTGAGAAGTTGAACCCCTCGAACGCTGAGCTGTCCAACCTGCGTGCGCAGCTCGAACAGAAGAGGAATGCCGCGAAGGAGAGACAGTGAAGTATCTTTTGCTCTTCGCCCTTTTGGCGGCCGTCCTCTTCCTCCTCTACTGGCGGCTGCGCCCATACATCCGCGGGCTTCGCCGCTTCATCGGGGTCGTGCGCGAGATCAGGCGCGTGCGGGGCGGCGAGCGTCCCGCGGACCTCCCGCGCCGGCCGGGGCGCGCCGCGGCCGCCAACGAAAAACTCCTCCGCTGCGCGGCCTGCGGCACCTGGATGCCCACCTCGCGCGCCGTCACACTCAGAGGAGGAGCGACCTACTGCTCTCACACCTGCCTCGAACGCTCCGCCGACCCACGCCACACGGCGCACAAGTCAGCATCGTAGAAGAAGTAGACAGTAGACAGTAGAAAAACCTTCTCGTCCCGGCCGTTAGCAAGTCAGAGTCAACGTCCGTAGAGCGGAGCCTACTGACTACTGACTACTCTGTGCTCTCTACTTCTTCGGGGAGACGGTTGCCTGCCTGATGGATGGCGCGGTCGGTGTCGGTGAAGAGGAGGAGCAACAGGCCGGAGACGAAGAAGAAGATGAGCGAGAGGAGCGCGTAGCGGAACGAGCCCGTGCGCGCGACGACGATGCTGAAGACGAGCGGCCCCAGCCAGGAGGTGCCGCGCTCGGAGACCTCGTAGATGCCGAAGAAGGAGGCTTCGCGCCCCGCCGGAATCATCTGCGAGAAGAGCGAGCGCGAGAGCGCCTGCGACCCGCCGAGCACGACGGCGATAAGTCCCGCCATGGCCCACGCCTGCGCGCGCGTCTCGAAGAAGCCGAAGGCATAGACGACGATGCCCGACCAGATGACGAGCGAGACCAGGATGGCACGCTTCGTCCCCGTCAGGCGCGCGATGCGCTCGAAGAGCAGGGCGCCGCCGATGCCCATAAACTGCACGAAGAGGAAGATGCTGAGGACGAAGGACGGCGCGTCCGGGTGGTCGAGGCCGCCCGCGAACAGCTCGGCCGCGATGAAGACGGCGGCCGAGCCGATAACGGTCTGGATGCCGTCGTTGTAGAGGAGGTAGGCGACGAGGTACTTGAGCGTGTGCGGCAAACGCCGCAGCTCGCGGAAGGTCTCGGCGAGCTGCGTGAACCCGGCCGTCAGGTAACTCTTCCCGGGCGGCAGCCGCTTCCTCGCCTCGCGCGTCCGCAGGCGTCTGAAGGCGAAGAAGGCGAAGAACCCCCACCAGAGACCCGCCGAAAGTAGCGAGATGCGGACGGCGAGGGCGCGGGCCGCGCCCTCCGCGTAGCCGTAGGGCGCGAGCAGGCTCGGGGCGACGGCGACTAAGACGAAGTTGAGGGCGAGCAGGAGCCCGCCGCCGAGGTAGCCGAGCGCGAACCCGCGGCTCGAAACGCGGTCGCGCCGGTCTTCGGTCGTAATCTCGGGCAGGAACGAGTTGTAGAGAACGATGGCGCCGCCGTAGCAGAGGTTGGCGACGACGAAAAGCACGCCGCCCCAAAGGTACAGCCTCCCCGTCACGAAGAACAGCAGGCAGGTGGCCAACACCCCCATGTAACAGAAGACGGCCATCAGCCTCTTCTTCAAATTCGAGTAGTCGGCGATGGCGCCGACTATCGGCAGCAAGAGGACCTGCGAGCCGACGGCGACGGCGACGAAGAGCTGGTAGAAGGACTGCGCCGTGACGGAGCCGACGAACCCGAGGTCGAGGACGACGCCGGTGCGCCCCACGTCGGCCTGCGCGAGCGCGATCAGGTAGGGGCCGAGCAGCGCGCCGACGACCGTCGTGTAGAAGGCGGAGTTGGCCCAGTCGTAGAGCATCCAGCCGAAGATTTCGCGCCGGTCGTTGGGGGGGACAGTCCGCTCCCAGGCCTCACGCACGTCGGCGGGTGTCTCGTCTCTGCTCAAGCGTTTGCCTCTCGCGGTGTCAGAATTTCGAGGATCGTCGGGGTGAGGTCTGCCAGCGTGCGCACGCGGCGGGCCGCGTGCTCGCGCGCGGGGCCCCACGAGAGCGTGGGGACCTGATTGAGCGTGTGGTTGCGCGTGGAGAGGTCTTCGACGTTGCCGTGGTCGCTCGTCACGAGGACGGTCGTGCGCGTGAGGTCGAGGCGTGCGAGCACGGAGCGTACGAAGCGCGCGAGTTCGCCGAGCACCAAAAGCGCGGCGCCGCGGTCCTGCTCGTGGCCGGCGCGGTCGGCGATGAAGTGTTCGTAGAGCGTGAAGCGGTGCGCCGAGGCCAGCGGCGCCAGGATTGCGGCGGCCTCTTCGGGCGTGCGGAGCGGGGCCTCTTCGCCGAGGGCAGCGAGGCTGCGGTTGGTAAAGTCGTGATAGAGAGCGCGCCCGGCCTTCAGGTCTTCGACCGTTCGGAACCGGAGGCCGGCGGCCTCGACAGCGACCGTGGTGGCGGAGACCCAGCGCGGGCGGCGCGCGAAGAAGCGGCCGGCGTAGGCGTTGGCGAAGAGGGCGGGGCCGAGCCCCCGGCGCGAGAGCTGTAGGAAGAGCGAATGCTCGCGGATGATTTCGCGCATCCGCTCGTTGGGGAAGCCCTGCTTGTGTTGGCCGAGGAGGGCGGGCACGTTGACGCCCGTAAGGATGGTCGTCTGCCCCGAGGCGCTCTGTGGCCGCCCCTCGACGCCGAGCCGCGCGTCGGTGCGCGCGAGCAGGCCGCCGAAGGGGAGGGGCGGCTCCTCGTCCTCAAAGACGGCGAGCGGCGCGCCCTCGGTCCCAAGCAGGTGGAGCGGGTTGTGACCGCCGCGCGTGCCGATGCCGAGGCCGTCGACGAAGATGAGCAGGACCGACATTGAGAGGATAAGTAGCATCCGGGGCGAGCGCGAGGCAAGTGTGAGGCGACGGCACCCGCCGCCGGGCGTCGGGCCGGGCGGGTCGAAGCGCCCTGCGCTTTGAACTCGTGGGTGAAAAGAACGTATATTCACCTCCTGTTTGAAACCCGCGCACTCATTTTGGCCCTACGCCCAACACTTCGGAGGAAGCATGTTCGCCTTGAAGAATACGCTCGTCTGTCTGCTCGTCACGCTGCTCCTGCTCTCCGGCCAGAAGGCCGCGCCCGCGCAGAACCCGCAGGCCGCGCCCCGCGCGCCCGAGCCGCGCCCGTACTTCTACGAGCCCTCGATCTCGCCCGACCGCAGAGAGGTCGCCTTCGTCTCGGGCGGGGACGTCTGGACGGTCGGGGCCGAGGGCGGCGAGGCGCGGCTGCTCGTCTCGCACCCGGCGACCGAGTCGCGCCCGCTCTTCTCGCCAGACGGGCGCGCGCTGGCCTTCGTCTCGACACGCACGGGCAACGGCGACCTCTACCTGCTCGACTTCGCTTCGGGTGAGCTGAAGCGGCTCACCTTCGAGGACGGCTTCGAGCAGCTCGACGCGTGGTCGCACGACGGCCGCTGGCTCTACTTCTCTTCGACGGCGCGCGACATCGGCGGGAGCAACGATGTCTACCGCGTCAGCGCTGCGGGTGGGACGCCTTTGCAGGTCTCGGCCGACCGCTATGCCAACGAGTGGGCCAGTGCGCCCTCGCCCGACGGCGCGAGCATGGCCTTCGTCGGGCGCGGCTTCGGCCAGTGGTGGCGGCACGGGCGCTCGCACATCGACGAGTCGGTCATCATGCTGATGCGCGACCACTCGACCTCGCGCTACGAGAAGCTGACGCCGGGCGGGGCCAAAGAGTTCTGGCCGATGTGGGGCGACGCGGGGCGGAGCCTCTACTTCATGTCGGACCGCGGCGGGGCGGAGAACATCTGGAAGGTCGCGCCCGGCGGGCGCCCCGCGCAGGTGACGAAGTTCGCCGACGGGCGCGTGCTCTGGCCGAGCATCTCTTACGACGGGCGTACCATCGTCTTCGAGCGCGGTTACGGCATCTGGCGGCTCGACACTGACTCGGGGCGCACGAGCGAGATACGGATTTCGCGCCGCGGCGTGCCGGCCGGCCCCGCCGTCGAGCGCGTGCGGCAGACCGAGCAATTTCAGGAGCTGGCGCTCTCGCCCGACGGCAAGAAGGTCGCCTTCGTCGCTCGCGGCGAAATCTTCGCCGCCTCGGCCACCGACGGGGGCGACGCCGTGCGCGTCACGACGACCCCCGCGCCCGAGTCGCAGCCCGTCTGGTCGCACGACAGCCGCCGCCTCGCCTACGTCTCGGAGCGCAACGGGCCGGGGCAGCTCTTCATCTACGACTTCGGCACGAGCTCCGAGACGCAGCTCACCGCGGCACCCGACGGCGACGACACGCCGCGCTTCTCGCCCGACGGCAAGTGGCTCGCGTTCCAGCGCGGCGGTCGCGAGATACGCGCGCTCAACGTCGAGACGAAGCAGGAGCGCACCGTCGCCGCGGGCAGCCTCCAGCGCCCGCCGCTCAACCCTGACCGCCCGTTCGTCTGGTCGCCCGACGGCAAGTGGATCGCCTACATCCCCGTCGGGCAGAAACTCTTCCGCAACGTCTTCGTCGCGCGGCTGGAGGGCGACGGCCGGGGGCGCCCCGTCAGCTTCCTCGCCAATGGCGGCAGCAACACCGTCTCCTGGAGCACCGACGGCACCTTCATCCTCTTCGACACGGGGCAGCGAACCGAGTCGGGGCAGCTCGCACGCGTCGACCTCGTCCCACGCACACCGCGCTTCCGCGAAGACCAGTTCCGCGACCTCTTCAAGGAAGAGACGCCCAAGAACGTCTCGCCCACGCTCCGCCGGCAGGAGAACAACCCGCAGAGCCCGGTCCCTCCGACGCAGACTCCGCCCAACACGCCGACGCCCAGCCCTTCGCCGACACCTTCGCCGAGCCCCTCGAACGTCGAGCCCGGCACGGCGCCGGTCCCCTCGCCGACGCCGAGTCTGCCCGACGCCCTGACCCCGGGCGCGCAGGGCGCGGGCGAGAAGAAGGATAAGGTCGTCGAGGTCGTCTTCGACGGCATACGCCGCCGCCTGAGCCTTCTGCCCGTGGGGGTCGACGTCTACTACCAGACTGTGAGCCCCGACGGGAAGTTCGTGCTGATGGTGGCGGGCGCGACGAACCAGACGAACCTCTACCTCTATCCGCTCGACGAGCTTTCGCGCGAGCCGGCCGTCACGCGCCAGCTCACCTCGACCCCCGGCTTCAAGACCGACCCGCAGTTCTCGCCCGACTCGCAGCAGGTCTTCTACCTGGAGAACGGTCGCATACAGGTCGCGCCGCTCGACCAGCGCCAGCAGCCCCGTGCCCTCTCGGTCGCGGCCGAGATGGACGTCGACTTCGCGCGCGAGAAGCTTGAGGTCTTCGAGCAGGGCTGGGAGTACATGCGCGACAACTTCTACGACCCGAAGTATCACGGCGCCGACTGGCAGGCGCTGCGCGCAGAGTTCCTGCCCTACGTCGCCGGCGCGCGGACGCCCGACGAGGTGCGCCGGCTGATGCGGCTTATGGTCGGCGAGCTGGACGCATCGCACCTCGGCGTGTCAGGCCCCTTCGGCTCGGCTTTGACGAACACGGGGCGGCTCGGCCTTGACTTCGACCGCGCCGAGTATGAGCGCAGCGGAAGGTTGCGCGTGAGCGAGGTCATCCCGCTCGGGCCGGCGGCGCTCGCGCGGGACGCGGCCGCGCCCGAGCGGACGCGCCCTTTGAAGGTGGGGGACTACCTCCTCGCCGTCGACGGCCGGCAGGTCGACGCGCGGACGAATCTGGACGAGCTGCTCAACTACAAGACCGGGCGGCGCGTGACGCTGACCGTGGCCTCTACGGCCGACGGCGCGGGGAGGCGCGAGGCGGACGTGCGCCCGGTCAACACTGCGACCGAGAAGGGCTTGCGCTACAGGAAGTGGGTCGAGGAGAAGCGCGCCTACGTCGAGCGCGCGAGCGGCGGCCGGCTCGGCTACGTGCACATGTACGACATGGGCTCGGCCTCGCTGGCGCAGCTCTACGTCGACCTCGACGCCGAGAACCAGTCGAAGGAGGGCGTGGTCGTCGACGTGCGCCACAACGACGGGGGCTTCGTCAACGTCTACGCCATCGACGTGCTGGCGCGCCGCAGCTACCTGCGGATGACCCCGCGCGGCTTCGCCACCGCCCCGGCGCGCACGGTGCTCGGCCAGCGCGCGCTCGAACTCCCGACCGTCCTCGTCACGGACCAGTACTCGCTCTCCGACGCGGAGGACTTCGCCGAAGGCTACCGCGCCCTGCGACTCGGCAAGGTCGTCGGCGAGCCGACCTCGGGCTGGATCATCTACACGTCGAACGTCCCGCTCATCGACGGGACGGTCATCCGCCTGCCCTTCATCCGGGTCGAGACGGCCGAAGGCGTCAACATGGAGCGCAACCCACGCCCGGTGGACGTGCCGGTCGAGCGCCCCATCGGCGAGAGCTACACGGAACGCGACTCGCAGCTCGACGCCGCCGTGCGCGAATTGTTGGGAGGGAAGTAGAAGAGTGGCTGGCGTCGTGCGCCTTTAGTTGGCGGGCATTGCTGCCCTCAGCGGTGGTGCTCCCCCGCGCCGAGGGCATCGCCCACATCCTCATAATGCTGCTGGCGCGGGGCCCTGCGCCCCGCCTCCTCCGTTTCGGGCAGGAGACCCTGCTCGCGGTAGAGCCGCAGCTTGTTGTGAAGGGTCTTGAGGCTGATCTGGAGCAGCTCGGCGGCGCGCGTCTTGTTGTTCTCTGTCTTCAGGAGCGTGCGCAGGATCATCCGGCGCTCGACCTCCTCGATGGGGGTCCCGACGGGGAGTGTGATGGTGTCCTCGCCGCGGCTCAGCTCGCGCTGTTCGAGCGGGTAGGGCGCGAGGTGGTGGCGGTCGATGACCTCGCCCGAGCAGATGATAACGGCACGCTCGATGACGTTGCGCAACTCGCGGACGTTGCCCGGCCAGGCGTGCGACTGGAGCGCCTCGACCGCCGCGGGGCTCAGGAGTCGCGCGGGTCGGCCATGCCGCTCGGCGAGCTGCGCGACGAGGTGCTGCGCGAGCAGCGGGATGTCCTCCTTGCGTCGGCGCAGCGGCGGCAGCTCGACCGTGATGACGTTGAGGCGGTAGAGCAGGTCTTCGCGGAAGGTGCCGCGGCGCACGGCCTCCTCCGGGTCGCGGTTCGTCGCCGCCAGCACGCGCACGTCGACCGACAGCTCCTGCGACCCGCCGAGCCGCCGAATCTTCCTGTCTTCAAGCACGCGCAGCAGCTTCGCCTGGAGCGAGACCGGCATCTCCGAGATTTCGTCGAGCAGCAGCGTCCCGGCGTTCGCCAGCTCGAAGCAGCCGAGCCGGCGCGCGGCCGCGCCCGTGAAGGCCCCGCGCTCGTGGCCGAACAGCTCGGACTCCATCAGCGTCTCGGGGATGGCCGAGCAGTTGATGGCGACGAAGGCGTTGTTGCGGCGCGGGCTCAGGTTGTGGATGGTGCGCGCGCAAAGCTCCTTACCCGTGCCCGACTCGCCCGTCAGGAGCACGGAGGCCGATGAGGGCGCGACCTGCTCCATGAGCGCGTAGATCTGGCGCATCGGCTCGCTCGCGCCGACCAGTTCGCCGAAGGCCCCGCGGTCGCGCAGCTGGAGCCGGAGCGCCATGTTCTCGCGCCGCGCTTCGGCGTACTCCACGGCGCGCTCGACGACGAGCCGCAGCTTGGCGAAGTCGATGGGCTTCTCCAGGTAGTGGAAGGCGCCCTCCTCCTGGATGGCGCGCAGCGCCATCTCGACCGTGCCCTGGCCCGTCAGGAGGATGACGGCCGTCTCCGGGTGGAGCCCGCGCATCTCGCGCAGCAGGCCGAAGCCGTCGAGGTTCGGCATGTAGACGTCCGAGACGACCACCGAGGGGCGGAACTCCTCGACCGCGGCCAGCCCGAGCATACCGTCCTCGGCGACGGCGGTCTCATATCCCCAGCCATCGAGCATCTCGCTGAGCGACTCGGCGATTACGGGTTCGTCGTCGACGATGAGGATGCGCCCCTTCGGCATAGACTCTGAGTGTAGCAAGTTAAGGCGAAAGGAAAAAGGGTGAGGTTAAGGGTGGGCGTTGGCTTCGCGCTATCCCGCCATTTCTGCGAAAAACCCGGCGACGGCGCGCGCGAGGGCGCGGGCGTTGGCCTCCGCGGGGACGATGTCGGCACGCAGGCCGTAGGCCGAGGCCGTCTCGGCCGTGACGGCGCCGATGCAGGCGACGCGGACGCCCGCGAGCAGCGGACGCAGGTCGCGCGTGTCGAAGAGCTGCGCGAAGTTATGCACGGTCGAGGAGCTGGTGAAGGTGACGCAGTCGACCCCGCCGCCGACGAGCAGCGCCTCGGCGCGCGCGCGGTCGGTCGTCTCGGGGCGGACGGTCCGGTAGGCTTCGACCACGTCAACGCGCGCGCCGGCCGCTTCGAGCGCGCGGGGCAGGAAGTCGCGCGCGACGGCCGCGCGCGGCAGGAGGAAGTTGAGCCCCTCGAAATGCTCGCGCCCGCCCAGGTAGCCCTCGAGTGCGTCGAAGACGCCTTCGGCGCGCGACTCTGCGGGCACCACGTCGACGTGGACGTGCGCCGCGACGAGCCGCGCGGCCGTGGCCTCGCCGATGGCGCAGACGCGCAGGCCGTCCAGCTCGCTCACGTCCCTGCCGAGCGTCGAGAGCCGCGCGAGGAAGTGCTCGACGGCGTTCGCACTCGTCAGCAGAAGCCAGTCATAGCCGAAGAGGTTTTCAATCGCCTCATCCAACTGGACGTAGGAGGCGGGCGGGACGATCTCGATGGTCGGGCAGTCGACGACGCGCGCGCCGTAAGATTCGAGGTCGGCCGCGAACTCGGCGGCCTGCGCCCGCGCGCGCGTAATCAACACCGTGCGCCCGGCCAGGGGCTTCGCTTCGTCTGCGCTCATACAGTGACGTCGGCCCCGCCCCGCGCGAGCCTCCAGGACCGGGACCCTGCCGAAAGCCTAAAGCCGGCCCGCGCGGTCGGGGCACCCCAGATGCAATCAGGGTTCGGGGACCTGTGCGGGCGTGTCGGCGAGCAGGGCGGCCGCGCCGCGCTCCAGGAGTCGCGCCGCCAGCGCTTCGCCGAGACGGGCAGCTTCCGCCGTCTCGCCCTCCAGGCGGTCGCGCAAAACCTCCGCGCCGTCGAGCGTGGCCACCAGTCCGTCCAGGTTGATGCGGTCGCCTTCGACGGTCGCGTGGGCCGCGATTGGGACCTGACAGCCGCCGCCGAGGCTGCGCAGCAGTGCGCGCTCGGCGAGCACGGCCGCGCGCGTGCGCGGGTCGTCGAGCTGCGAGACGAGCGCGTTCGTCCGCGCGTCGTCGGCGCGCGTCTCGATGCCGAGCGCGCCCTGGCTGACGGCCGGCAGCATCTCGCCCGCGTCGATGGCGGCGCTGATGCGCTCGCCGAAGCCCAGCCGCCGCAGGCCGGCCGAGGCGAGAATCAGCGCGTCATACTCCCCCTCATCAAGCTTGCGTAGGCGCGTATCGACGTTGCCGCGCAGGTCCTTGATGCGGATGTCGGGCCGGAGGTGTTTGAGCTGCGCGATGCGCCGCAGGCTCGATGTACCGACGACCGCACCGGCCGCGAGACCCTTCAGAGAGGCGCCGCGCCCGTCCGCGCCCGCGGGCAGGACGAGCGCGTCGCGCGGGTCCTCGCGCTCGGGCGTGGCCGTGATGGAGAGCCCCTCGGGCGTGACGGTCGGCAGGTCCTTGAGCGAGTGGACGGCGATGTCCACGCGGCCGTCGAGCAGCGCGACCTCCAGCTCCTTGGTGAAGGCGCCCTGGCCGCCGATGGTCGAAAGCGGCACGTCGAGACGGATGTCGCCCGACGTCTTGAAGATTTCGATGCGGACGGAGACCTCCGGGGCGAGCGCTTCGAGCCGCGCCTTCACCCACTCCGACTGCCACAGTGCGAGCTTTGAGCCCCTTGAGCCGATGATGAACTGTTTTCCCATTTGATTTACGGACAGCTCGAAAGAAAGGCGATGGCCGAAACCCTGCCGTCTTTGACGGTAATGTAAGAGAGGCCGGGCGTGCGGCGGACGTTCATCGCCGTTCGTCCTCCTTCGGCTCGAGGCCGAAGATGTCGCGCCACGCCTGCACCTCGCCCTCCTCGCCCGCGTCGTAGGAGCGGCGCATGCGATGGATGACGGGGTGCGAAATCTTGTTGACGGTCGACATGAGCATGGCCTCGATGGCCTGCTCCTGCTCGGGCGTCAGCGGCCCGAGCCGGCCGCGCTGGCGCTCGAACTCGTCACGCGCGATGCGGCGGAGCTTATCCTTGAGAGCGCCCACGGTCGGCCCCAGGTCAAGGTCGCGCAGCGCCTGCTGGAACTGCATCACCTCGGACTCGACGATCAGCTCGGCGCGCTCGGCCTCGCGCTCCCGCTCGCGGATGTTCGAGGCGACGACGGCTTCGAGGTCGTCGACGTCGAAGACGAAGAGGTTCGATATGCGCGCGACCGCGGGGTCGACGTTGCGCGGGACGCTGATGTCAATGAAGAAAGCGGGGCGGTTGCGGCGCGCCTCGCGCGCGCGTTCGGCCATCTCGGGCGTGATGAGAAAATCGCGCGCCCCCGTCGAGCAGATGACGATGTCGGCCTGCGCGAGGTTCTCTTCGAGCGCGTCGAACTCGACGGCCTCGCCGCCGAACCTGTCGGCCAGCCTCTGCGCCGTCTCGTAGGTGCGGTTGGCGACGAGCACGCGCGCCGCTCCCGCGCCCGCGAGGTGCTGCGCCGCCAGCTCGGCCATCTCGCCCGCGCCGACGAGCAGCACGGTCGCGCCCTTGAGCGAGCCGAAAATCTTCCGCCCCAGCTCGACCGCCGTGAAGCTGACCGAAACGGCCGAGGCGGCGATGCCCGTCTCGCTGCGCACGCGCTTGGCGACGCGCAGGGCGTGGTGGACGAGCTTGTGCAGCACGCGCCCGGCCGTGCCTGCCTCGACCGCGAGCGAGTAGGCGTGGCGCACCTGCCCGAGGACCTGCGGCTCGCCGACGACCATCGAGTCGAGCGAAGAGGCGACGCGGAAGAGGTGGCGGACGGCGGCCTCGTCGGCGTGCGTGTAGAGGTGGCCGCTGAAGAGCTCGACGGGCACGGAGCGGACGCTGCTGAGGAACTGGCTCAGGCGCCCGACGGCTTCGGGGGCGCGCTGCCCACCGGAGGCGGCCAGAATCTCCACGCGGTTGCAGGTCGAGACGATGAGCCCCTCCTGCACCGTCTCGCCGTCGACCAGCGAGCGCAGCCCCTCGGCGCACGCCTCGTCGCTGAAGGCCAGGCGCTCGCGCACCTCGACGGGGGCGGTCTTGTGGTTGAGTCCGACGAGAACGATTGACATCGAGACTACCTGAAGACGTGGAAGCCGCCGAGCACGATTGCGCCGACGAAGGTGCAGAGGACGAGCGTGAAGCCGCCGACGCCGAGCCAGGCGGCCTTGCGCCCGCGCCACTGGACGCGGAAGTGGAGCAGGGCCAGATAGACGACCCACGTCAGCAGCGCGAAGAACTCGGTCGGGTCGTTGTGGAACATGCGGACGCTGCGCGCGCGCGACCAGATGACGCCCGTGACGATGCCGAGCGTCAGCAGCGTGAAGCCGACGCTGGCCGCCGTCGAGGCCACGTCGTCCACGGTCGTCAGGGAGGGCAGCCGGTGGAAGACGGCGCTGAATTTTTTGAGCCGCAGCTCGCGCTCCTGCCACAGGTACATCACGCTCGCGGCGAAGGCGACGAAGAACGAGGCGTAGCCGAACAGCAGCAGCGTGACATGGACGGGGAAGAGCCACGAGCCGCTGCCGCCGGTGACGCTGCTCGGGTCCTTGACGTTGTTGACCGAGACGAACTGCGACGCGAAGACGAGGAGGGAGACGACCGGCAGCAGGAAGGCGCCGAGCGCGCGCAGCGGGTAGCGGTAAGTGACCAGCCCGTAGGCGACGACGAGCGTCCAGGCCAGGAAGGAGAGCGCCTCAGTAGTGCTGAAGAGTGGGTAGTGGCCGTCGCGCGCCCAGTCGAAGATGATGGCGCCGGTGTGCGCCGCGAACCCGAAGGCGGCGGTGTAGAGGGTGATGCGCTCGGCGGCGCGCCTCTTATTGACGAAGGAGAGGACGGCGTGGATGGCGGCGATGACGTAACCGGCCATTGCCGCGTAGAGAAATGGTTTCATCGCAAAACGGGTCGGCGTGCGGGCGCTGGGCTCATTGTAATTGAAGGGCCGGGGGGCGGCAAGCATGCCCCTCGCGCCGCGCGGCGGGTCGCGACTTTGAAAGCTCGCGCGCGGCGTGAGAAACTAGCCGGCGCAACGTTCATTACGGACACGGCCGCGCGGGGAGGGGAGGCGCGAAAATAGGGATGCCCACTCGTGAGGAGGCGTGGGAGCTGCTCTGCGAGTACACGAAGGGCAGGAGCCTGCGACAGCACGCCCTCGCCGTCGAGGCGGCGATGCGCGCGGCCGCGCCGCGCTACGGCGGCCCGGAAGCGGACGTCGAGGAGTGGGGCATCACGGGGATGCTGCACGACTTCGACTACGAGATGTTCCCGTCGGCCGACGAGCACCCCTTCAAGGGCTCCAACATCCTCTGTGGCCGCGGCTACCCGGACCGAATCATCCGCGCCATACTCGGGCACGCCACCTACACCGGCGTCCCACGCGACACGCCGTTGGCGCGTGCGCTCTTCGCCACCGACGAGCTGTGCGGCTTCCTGGTCGCCTGCGCGCTCGTGCGCCCCTCGAAGAGTCTCGACGATCTGGAAGTCTCCTCCGTCAAGAAGAAGCTGAAGGACAAGGCCTTCGCACGCACGGTCAACCGCGACGACATCCGGCAGGGCGTGGCCGAGTTGGGCGTCGACCTCGATGAACACGTCCGCTTCGTCATCGAAGCGCTCAAGCCCGTCCAGGAAAAGATAGGGCTCGGGGGCGGGAGCGCATGAGTCGTGGCGGGCGGCGCGGGGTGCGAAACGGATCAGGGCCTCGCCCGCACACAGGCGGTCTTCACACGCAGGCGCTTGCGCGCGGGCGTGCGCGTTACTTATGCTGGGCCGCGGAAGCCCTTCAGGTGGTTTTCGCGGGCGGCGGGGTGAAGAGTTCGGGCTCGGGGCGGCCCATGAGGATCGAGCCGAGCGTGAGCGCCGTCAGGGCGAGCAGCGAGGCGAGCAGGGCAGTGGCCGCGGCCTGGAGAACGCGCCGTCGCGCGGTGTGGCGGTAGACGAAGACAGCCGCATAGGCGTTCGCGCCGAGGGGCGCGAGAAGGGTCAGGGCGAGCGCCCAGCCCCAGCCCGGCGCGCTCCGCCCGGCCGCGGGCGTGAGCAGCCGGGCGGCCGCGTAACAGGAGCCCGCGCCCGCGGCGGCGGCGAGCAGCGAGGCGGCGATGAGCAACTTCCAGCGCAAACTTCGTCTGGTCTCCGGATTTCTTCGGCGGCGCGAGCGGGGAAAACGCGGGAAGCATATCACAGCGCAGTGCGGCCAAGGCCGTTAAATTTCCGGGGCGCAGACCCCGCGCGGGGACGGGCGGACTGAGACGATGGTTGCCAGGAGCACACTCCTTTTTCTTTCACGGCGCGAGGGGCTGAAGGACTTCGCCACGCGCTTCAAGCCCTTCCAGAAGATGACCTCGCGCTTCGTCGCGGGCGAGGACATCGAGACGACCGTCCGCGCCATCCGCGACCTCAACGCCATCGGCTGCACCGCCACCTTCGACCACCTGAACGAGGGCGTCACCAGCGCCGCCGAGACCGAGGGCGAGGTGCGCGAGTACAAGCGGGTCCTGGCCGCCATCGACGAGAGCGGCATCCGCTCGAACGTCTCGATCAAGCTCACGCAGTTCGGGCTCGCCTTCGACCCGGAGCTGGCCTACCGCAACGCCCGCGCGGTCGTCGAGGAGGCGGCGCGCCGCAACAACTTCGTCCGTGTCGACATGGAGGACTCCGCCGTCACGGAGGTCACGCTCGACATCTTCCGCCGCCTGCGCTCGGAGTTCGGCCTCAACACGGTCGGCATCGTCCTCCAGTCCTACCTGCGCCGCACCGAGCGGGACCTACGGGAGATGCTCGCCATCCCGGCGCGCGTGCGCATCTGCAAGGGCGCCTACAAAGAGCCTCCCAAGGTGGCCTTCCCCAACAAGAAGGACGTCGACGAGAACTACGTGCGCTGCATGAAGCTGATGCTGGCGAGCGGCGTCTACCACGGCATCGCCACGCACGACGAGAAGATGATCCGCGCCACCAGGGAGTTCGCCGAGGCCGAAGGCATCGGCCGCGAGAGGTTCGAGTTCCAGATGCTCTACGGCGTGCGGCGCGACCTACAGGAGGGGCTCGCGCGCGAGGGCTACAACGTGCGCGTCTACGTGCCGTACGGGAAGACATGGTACCCGTACTTCATGCGGAGGCTGGCCGAGCGGCCGGCCAACGTCTGGTTCGTGCTGAAGAACTTTTTGAAGGGCTAGGGACGCGGCATATGAGCGAAGAGCTGGCCTGGATTCTGTGGACGGTACTCGGCGTGGTCCTCATCATCGCTGAGGTCTTCACGCCCGGTTTCGTCCTGCTCTGGTTCGGCGTCGGTGCGCTGGCGGCCGCGCTCGCAAGCTTTCTCGGAGCCGGGCTCGGCGCGCAGTTCCTCATCTTCATCGCGCTCTCGTCGCTGCTGACCGTCCTCTCGCGCAGTATCTTCGTCAACTACTTCGGCGGCGGGCCCGAGCCCGAAGGGCTGAAGACGGGTGCGGCTTCGCTGCCCGGGCAGGTGGGGACGGTCGTCACTTCGAGCCGAGGCGCTTTGAACGAAGGCGCGGTCAAGGTCTTCGGCTCGGTCTGGACGGCCTACCCGGCCGAGGGCGAGCCGCCGCTCGAAGCGGGCGACCGCGTGGTGGTCGAGAGCCTGCGGGGCGCCTCCATTTACGTCCGGCGCGAGGGGGCGCTCCCGGAGTGGCGCGCGCAAGAGCTGCCACGGAGCGTCGAGCGGGAGTAACACCCCGCCCCCCGAAATTTTATGTTTCCGGGCGCGTCCGGCTGAGGGCTGACGGCGCCCCCGTACATGAAGAGGCACGGATGAATTCATCCGTGCCTCTTCATGTACGGGGGCTTAACGCCTGCGGTGTGCTCTCGACAAAAAGTCAGACGCCACGGCCTTCGATGGTCGCAGGGACCTTGAATCCCTCCTCCGCGCCACGTGCGGAGCGCTTCGGCAGCCTGCGCCGGAAGAAGAGCGCAAGCGTGAAGAGGCCGGCCGAGCAGACGAGGCACAGGCAGGCCAGGAACGCGTGGGGGTTTTCGAAGAGGTAGCTTAAGGGGCCGAGGTTCACGTTGTTGGAGGGGAGGGCGACCAGGATGCTGTAGCGCCGAAAACCGAAGGACGAGTATTTGCGAAACTCCGTGCCGCGCGAGAATTCCGCGAGCGGTACGATGTCCGTGTAGTAGTGAATCGGGGCCCCCGCATCCACGATCAGCGCGCCGCCGCCCTCGGCCCCAACTACGTTGACGACGTGCGACCTGCGCCCTTCGAGGTAGAGGCGCTGCGAGGGGATGCCGGCGGCGCGCGCCATGTTGAAGAAGAGGCGGGCCGACTCGCCGCAGCGACCCTTGCCCGAGCGCAGCGTTTCGGCCGCAGTGTTGCGGAGCAGCGGGCGGTCCTTGAAGTAGAAGTCGACGGTGTTGACGTGCGTCCGGATGAAATCGCGCAGGGCCGTGAGCTTCGAGCGGTAGTCGCGTGCGTCCGCCTTTTCGAGCACCTCACGCGTGACGCGGCTGACGTACTCGTCCTCGCGGTGCTGGACGAATGCCTCGGCCACGCCCATAGCCAGGAGGGCGAGCGCCAGCGCGAGGAGGACTGCCGGGAGCAGGCGCGACTTCATAGCCTTTCGGTCGTGTCCTCTTCGTGGCCCATGGTGTCGTCGGCCTCGGCCGGGGGAAGCTCGACGGTGATACGGTCGGTGTCGGGGGCGGGGAGGTCGTCGCCCGTGAGGCGCGCGAGGACAACCGTGATGTTGTCCTCGCCGCCGCGGTCGTTGGCCTCGTCGATGAGCGCCTGACAGGCGCCGGCGAGGTCGCCGTCAGACTCGTTGATGATGCGCAGCATGTCCTCGCCGCGCAGCTTGCCCGAGAGCCCGTCGCTGCACAGCAGCAGGATGTCGCCGCGGAAGGCGCGCACGAGCCCCGTCACCGGCTGCAGCTCGGGCTGCGCGCCGAGCGCCTGGAGGATGACGTTGCGGAACATGTGCGTCTCGGCCTCCTGCTCGCTGATCTGGCCGACGTCGACGAGCTGCTGGACGAGCGACTGGTCCTTGGTGGCGAGCTTGATCTGGCCGCCGCGGATGATGTAGCCGCGGCTGTCGCCAACCTGGACGAGGCTGACGCCGTCGGCCGTGACGGCGGCGGCCGTGAGGGTCGCACCCATGCCGGAGCAGCGCGGGTCCTCCTGGCTGCGCCGGTGGATGGCGAAGTTGGCGTAGTCGGTCGCGTTCTTCAGGCACTCGACGAGGGGCGCGTCCTCCTCGCAGGGGACCTCGCCATCCTCGCCCTCGCCGCCCGCCAGCATGTCGCGGACGGTCTCAACCGCCATGCGGCTCGCCACGTCGCCGGCCAGCGCCCCGCCCATCCCGTCCGAGACGACGAGGACGACCCCCTTGGGCCCGACCTCGAAGCGGGAGAGCCCCGCGGGCGGCGCGTCGCCATCGGAGCCCGTCCAGGCCTTGGGCGCGGAGAGGTCGAGCACGAGGAAGTTGTCCTCGTTGCCCGAACGGACGCGGCCGATGTTGGTCTTGGCGAAAAGCTCTACGAACATAAGGGAGTTTTCAGTTTTCAGTTTTCAGTTTTCAGTAGGCAGCCTGAGCTGAAAACTGAAAACCGAAAACCGAAAACTAAATCTTGCCGAGTGCCTGGTCCAGGTCCGCGATGATGTCTTCGACTTCTTCGAGGCCGACCGAGATGCGCACCAGCCCTTCGGTGATGCCGAGCCGCGCGCGCGTTTCGGGGAGCACGGAGGCGTGGGTCATCGTCGCCGGGTGTGAAATCAGCGTCTCGACCCCCCCGAGGCTCTCGGCCAGCGTGCAGAGGCGGACGGATTCTAACACAGTGCGCGCGTTTTCGAGCGAGCCCGTGTCGAAGGCGACCATCCCGCCAAAGCCCCTCTGCTGGCGCTTCGCCAAGTCGTGCTGCCGGTGCGAGAGCGACCCGGGGTAGTAGAGCTTCTCGACCTTCGGGTGCTCTTCGAGGAAGGCCGCAACCTTCCTGCCGGTCGCGTCGTGCTGCTCCATCCGCACGGCCAGGGTCTTCGTGCCGCGCAGGGTCAGCCACGAGTCGAAGGGCGAGAGGATAGCGCCGACGCTGTTCTGGATGAAGGCGAGCCATTCGGCGTCGCGCTCGTCGTTGAGCACGACGGCGCCGCCGACGCTGTCGGAGTGGCCGTTGAGGTATTTCGTCGTCGAGTGGACGACGATGTCTACACCGAACTCGATGGGGCGCTGGAGGTAGGGCGACATGAAAGTGTTGTCGCAGACGACCCGCGCCCCGGCCGCGTGCGCCACGTCGGAGACGGCCTTGAGGTCCGTGACCATCATCACGGGGTTGGTCGGCGTCTCGACGAAGACCATCCGCGTGTTCTCCCTGATCGCCGCCTCGACGTTGAGCGGGTCTGTCGTGTCGACGAAGCTGAACTCGATGCCGTAGTTCGAGAGCACGCGGCTGAAGAGGCGGAAGGTGCCGCCGTAGGTGTTGTCGGAAACGACGACGTGCTCGCCCGCCTTGACGAGGCGGAGCGTCGCGTCGATGGCGGCCATCCCAGAAGCGAAGGCGTAGCCGAAGCGCGCCCCCTCGAGCGCAGCGATGTTGCGCTCCAGCGCCAGCCGCGTCGGGTTCTGCGTCCGCGCGTACTCGAAACCCTTGTGGCGTCCCAAGCCCTCCTGCGCGTAGGTGGAGGTCTGGTAGATCGGCACCGTCACCGAGCCGGTCGTCGGGTCGGGCTCGTTGCCCGCGTGAATGGCTGTGGTTGAAAAGCCCATAAATGAAATAGGTGGTCGTCAGTAGTCGTTAGACGGAAGATGTTAGAAAACCTTTCTCCTTCTACCGGCCAGGGCGAAAGCGTCAGACGACTTTGAAAGCGACTACTGTCTACTGTCTGCTGTCTGCTGACCGCTTAATCAAAGATTCCCTGGCTCATGTAACGTTCCGCGCCGTCGGGGAAGAGCGTGACGACGCGTTTACCCTCGCCCAGGCGCTCGGCGACCCTGCGCGCGGCGGCGGCGGCCGCGCCGGTCGAGCCGCCGCCGAGGACGCCCTCCGTGCGCGCCAGCTCGCGGACGGTGGCGAATGCCTCCGCGTCCGGGATGGCGATGATCTCAAAGGCCATCTCGCGGTCGAGGTTCGGCGGGATGAACTCGCGCTGGCCGATGCCTTCGAGACGGTAGAAGCCCGCACGCCCCCCGCCGAGGATGGAGCCCTCGGGCTCGACGAGCGTGCAGTGGACCGCGGGGTTGATCTTCCTGATGGCGCGCGTGATGCCGGTGAAGGTGCCGGCCGAGCCGCAGCCGAGGACGAGGGCGTCGATACGCCCGTCGGTCTGCTCGATGATCTCGCGCGCGGTCGTCTCCTCGTGAAAGTCCGGGTTGGCGGGGTTTTCGAACTGCTGCGGAATGAAGCTGCCGGGCATCGCCGCGGCCAGCTCGCGTGCGCGCCGCACGGCCCCCTCCATCCCCTCCTCGGCCGGGACGTACTCGATGCGCCCGCCCAGCGCCTCCATGATCTTCATCTTCTCGCGCGAGTAGCCCTCGGGCACACAGAGCACCACACGGTAGCCGCGCGCCGCGCCGACCAGCGCGAGCCCGATGCCGGTGTTGCCGGCGGTCGGCTCGATGATGGTCGCGCCCGGCCGGAGGAGGCCGCTCCGCTCGGCGTCGAGGATCATCCCGAGCGCCGCGCGGTCTTTGACCGAGCCGCCCGGATTCATGTATTCGAGCTTGGCGTAGACCTCGGCCGCAGGCGGGGGCGCGAACCTCGAAAGGCGCAGCAGCGGCGTGCCGCCCACCAGTTCGAGGATGTTCCCGGCGGCGCGGAGCGGCGTCCGGGCGCTCCCCCCATTCTTGATTTGTGACGGTGTAGCCATGAAAGCAGGGCGAACCGATGGTAGCCCACAGGGACGAGGGGTGACAAGCGGCAGGGAAAGGAGCCCGGCCGAAGAGGTGCCGCCGGCGGCGTTTAAAGGCGGGCTCTTTCCTCCCACTCCTCGCCCGACGCCCTTCGCGGATTTCGCTTGTCACGCGCGGCGCCTTGGGTTATTTTGTACCCCCGTGAATCAAACGGGCTCGCCGGTTCAAAATCCCACGGTCGTCGCCATCATTCCCGCACGCTACTCTTCGAGCCGTCTGCCCGGAAAGCCGCTCCTCCTGATACAAGGCCGCCCGATGGTCGTCCACGTCGTCGAGCGCGCGCTCGCTGCGCCCTCCGTTTCGCGGGCGGTCGTCGCCACCGATGACGAGCGGATTTTCGAGGCCGTCGGCTCCGCAGGCTACGAAGCCCTCCTGACGAGTCCCGACCACGCCTCGGGCAGCGACCGCCTAGCCGAGGCCGCCGCGCGAATCGAGTGCGACGTAGTGGTCAACGTGCAGGGGGACGAGCCCCTGATCGACCCCGCGACCATCGAGCGCGCGGTCGGGGCCCTCATGGGTGACGAGGCGGCGGACGTGTCGACCACCTCCGAGCCCATCGAGCGCGCGGCCGACGTGCTGAGCAGCGATGTGGTGAAGGTCGTCGTCGACGGTGACGGCCGCGCCCTCTACTTCTCACGCTCGCCCGTGCCCTACCCGCGCGAGGCTGCGCGCCGCCACGGCTCGCTGGCCGCCGCGCTGGCGGTCGAGAACGGGCTGCTGGCCTCCTTCCGCAAGCACACGGGGCTTTATGTTTACCGCCGCGCCTTTTTGTTAGAATACGCGCGTTGGCCACAGACGGCGCTCGAACGCGCCGAATCGCTCGAACAACTGCGCATCCTCGAACGCGGCCACACCATCCGCGTCGTCGAGGCGGCCTCGCCCTCGGTCGGCGTCGACACCGAAGACGACCTAGGGCGCGTGCGCGAAATGCTCGAACGGGACCAGCGACGGTAGCGGAGTGGAATTTATGAGCGACTGGATCGGGCTCGCATTCTTCCTGCTCGTCGTCCTGGGGGGGCTCCTCTGCCTCTCGTACCTGGGCAGGAAGCCGAAGGCGTTGACTGCCGAGGAGTACGAGCGCCGTGTCGCCGAGGCGAAGGGCTCGATGAGGGGCGCCGCGGTGGCGGGCTTAGGCGCGCTCGACAGGTTCGTCAACCCGAAAGCCGCCAGGGCCATCGAGGTGCAGCAGGACTTGAAGGCGGGCTTCTACAACGACGCGGAGAAGAAGGGCGAGGGCGACGAGCCCGGCCCGAAGGGCGCAGGCCCGAGGCCGAAGGACGAAGGGGGAGAGGATGCCTAAATACATTTTCGTGACGGGCGGCGTGGTTTCGAGCCTGGGGAAGGGGCTGGCGGCCTCCTCCATCGGCTGCCTGCTGGAGGCGCGGGGCTTGAGCGTCACCTGCGTCAAGCTCGACCCGTACATCAACGTCGACCCCGGCACGATGTCGCCGTTCCAGCACGGTGAGGTCTTCGTCACCGACGACGGGGCTGAGACCGACCTCGACCTCGGCCACTACGAGCGCTTCACGCACGCGCGCCTCTCGCGCTCGAACAACTGGACGACCGGCAGAATCTACCTCTCGGTCATCGAGAAGGAGCGGCGCGGCGACTACCTCGGCAAGACCATCCAGGTCATCCCGCACATCACCGACGAGATCAAGCGCGCGGTGCGCTCGGTCGCCGAGAAGGACGAGACGGACGTCGTCATCGTCGAGATCGGCGGGACCGTCGGCGACATCGAGAGCCTGCCTTTCCTCGAAGCCATCCGCCAGATGGGGAACGAGGAGCGGCAGAACGGCGAGAACGGCGCCGTCTTCGTCCACCTCACGCTTGTCCCCTACATCGCCGCCGCCGGCGAGCTGAAGACGAAGCCCACGCAGCACTCGGTCCGCGACCTGCGCGAGATCGGCATCGCCGTCGACATCCTGCTCTGCCGCTCCGACCGCCCACTCCCGCGCGACATCCGCTCGAAGATCGCGCTCTTCTGTAACGTCAAGGAGCAGGCCGTCATCACCGCTCAGGATGTCGACACAATCTACGAGGTGCCGCTCGCCTTCCACGAGCAGGGGCTCGACGATCAGATCGTCTCGGCGCTGGGGCTGCGCGACCGCGCGCCCAACGCCGACCTCACGCGCTGGCGCGAGCTGGTCGCCACCATCCGCGACCCGGCCTCGGGCAACGTCACCATCGGCATCGTCGGCAAGTACGTCGAGCTGGAGGACTCCTACAAGTCTCTGCGCGAGGCGCTCACGCACGGCGGCGTGGCGAACAACCTGCGCGTGGACGTGCGCTGGGTCGAGTCAGAGGGCCTGATGGACGAGGATTACGAGGAGCGCCTGCGCGACTACGACGCCATCCTCGTCCCGGGGGGCTTTGGCAAGCGCGGGGTGGCCGGGATGATTCGCGCCATCTCCTACGCGCGGCGGACCCGCACGCCCTACTTCGGCATCTGCCTCGGGATGCAGACCGCAGTCATCGAGTACGCGCGCTCGGTCTGCGGGCTCGCGGGCGCCGACTCGACCGAGTTCGACCCCGAGACGCCGCACCCCGTCATCTTCAAGCTGCGCGACCTGGTGGGCGTCGAGGAGCTGGGGGGCACGATGCGGCTCGGGGCCTGGACCTGCCGGCTCGCCGACGGCAGCCTCGCGCGCGAGGTCTACGGCGGCCGCGCCGAGGTCAGCGAGCGCCACCGCCATCGCTACGAGTTCAACCCGGAGTTCCGCGCGCAGCTCGAAGCGGCGGGGCTCGCCTTCAGCGGGGTCTCGGAGGACGGCCGCTTCGTCGAGATGGTCGAGCTGCCGCGCGAGCAGCACCCCTGGTTCCTGGGCTGCCAGTTCCACCCCGAGTACAAGTCGAAGCCGCTCGCCCCGCAGCCGCTGTTTGCGTCTTTCGTGCAGGCGGCGTACCGTAACCGCATGCGCGATGAGACGGTGATCGATGGCGCGGGGGCCGGCGAGCCCGCGACGCAGGAGCGCGCACAGGCGTTGGCCGGCGACGACTGAAACCCCTGTCCCCGGCCCGAACAGCGGCCCGGTGCTTCACGCGCGGCCGAAGTGGGGCCGCGGAGGCTTTGGACGAGACTTTGACCGTGGGCAAGATTGAGGAGGGTATCGACATGGCGGAAGATTTAGGACTCGGGACGATGACGGGCGAGCACGAGAAGCCGGAGCTCGAGAGCCCGAACACGAAGATTCATGGCGAGCCGCCGGAGGGTTCGCCCCTGCCCGGCGTCGAGCGTGAAGAGAGCACGGAGGTCAAAGCGGAAATCAACCCGAACACCGAGTGAAGGGTTAGCCGGAGACGGAAAACGCGAGGCGCGCGAAGAGTCCGCGGGGGGCGTAGAGGTAAAAAACCTCGGGCCCTCTGAGCTTCTCCGCGCGCTTTGCTGTAAAATCCGGGGCAGGGAAACAGGCGGCCTCCCCCCTTCAAGCTTATGCTCCAGTGTCCGAAATGTCTGCGGCAGTTCGAACAGGACGTCACCGTCTGCCCCGAAGACGGGACCCCGCTCGGGGCCGACGCGACCGTGGCTGAGGAGCCGTCGGGCGCTTCGCCCGAAGACCCGCTTCTGGGTCGCGTCCTCGACGATAAGTACCGGCTCGACGAGCGGCTGGGCGAGGGCGGCATGGGCACCGTCTACCGCGCGACGCACCTCCTGATAGAGCGCCCTGTCGCGGTCAAGGTGCTCAACTCGCGCCTCGTCGCCGACGACACGGCCAAGGAGCGCTTCCGGCGGGAGGCGCGCGCCGCCGGCCGCCTCCAGCACTCGAACGCCGTGGCCGTCACCGACTTCGGCGAGACGCGCGACGGGCTGGTCTACCTCGTGATGGAGCTGCTCGAAGGCCACCCGCTGCGCGAGGTGCTGGCGCGCGAGGCCCCGCTTGACCCGGCGCGCGCCGTCTCGCTGATGCTCCAGATCGCGGCCGCGGTCGAGGCCGCGCACGAGGCCGGCATCATCCACCGCGACCTCAAGCCCGGCAACATCTTTCTCGTCCAGCGCCCCGATTCGCCCTACATCGTCAAGGTGCTCGACTTCGGCATCGCCAAGCTGGCGGCCGAGGGCGGCGAATACGGCTTCGCCGACACGCTCACCGGCACGGGCGTCATGATCGGCACGCCCCGCTACATGTCGCCCGAGCAGTGCGACGGGGCGCAGTTGTCGCCCGGCTCTGACGTCTACAGCCTCGGCGTCATCCTCTACGAGATGCTCACGGGTCAGACGCCCTTCTCGGGTGTCTCGCCGCTCGCGCTCGCGCTCAAGCACTCGAGCGAGGCCCCTCGCCCGCCGCGCGAGATTCTGGCGACCATCCCGCCCGCGCTCGAAGCCCTGGTGCTGCGCGCGCTGGAGAAGGCGCCCGAGGCGCGCCCGGCGCACGCGGGCGAGTTCCGCCGCGAACTCTACGCCGTCGCCGAGAGGCTGGGGCTCGAACACTCGGCCGGCTTCAGCGCGCCGACCATCGAGACGCTGCGCGACGCAGGGACCGAGACGCCCTCGGGCCGCCTCGTCATCGACATCGAGCGCCTGCGCCGCAGCCGCGCCATCGCACAGACGACCGAAGTCGGTCTGCCCACCTCCGAAGAGGAAGCGCCGAACACCTCGGGCCGGCCCGCCGCCGTCCTGCCTTCGGGCGCGGGCGTCGGGGGCGCACACCCCTTCGCGCCGGCCGCGGCCGAAGCCGCACAGGCGAGCGCGAGACC
>Ga0216309_1000018_pt1 | contig 24536 bp, 20 predicted proteins | sample Total_DNA_C_FD_161284 | JGI IMG/M metagenome (GOLD analysis project Ga0216309, IMG submission 161284) | Terrestrial sediment cell enrichment communities for BONCAT metagenomics from Utah, United States - Total_DNA_C | ecosystem: Environmental > Terrestrial > Deep subsurface > Rock core/Sediment ...
GTAGTCTTCGCCCCCGGGCATCGGCGGCGCCGCGGCCCTCTTCGGCTCCGGCGCGTCGGTGACGGCCGCGTCGGTCGTCAGCATGAGCGCCGCGATGGAGGCGGCGTTCTGCAGCGCCGTGCGCACGACCTTCGTCGGGTCGATGATGCCGGCCTTGACGAGGTCTTCGAACTGACCCGTGGCGGCGTTGTAGCCGATTGCGCCCTTCGACTCCTCGACCTTGCCGATGACGACCGCGCCCTCTAGTCCCGCGTTCTCCGCGATGCGCCGCAAAGGCTCCTCCATCGCGCGGCGGAGCAGGCGGATGCCCGTCCGCACGTCGCCGTCCTCCTCCTCGATCCTGTCGAGCGCGCGCGCCGCGCGCACGAGCGCGACGCCGCCTCCGGGGACGATGCCCTCCTGCGCGGCCGCGCGCGTCGCGTTGACGGCGTCCTCGACCCGCATCTTCTTCTCCTTCATCTCGGTCTCGGTCGCCGCGCCGACGCGGATGACGGCGACGCCGCCGGCGAGCTTGGCGAGGCGCTCCTGCAGCTTCTCGCGGTCGTAGTCGGAGGTCGTCTCCTCGATCTGGTGGCGGATGGTGGCCACGCGCCCCTCGATGGCGCGCCGCTCGCCCGCGCCCTCGACGACCGTCGTGTTCTCCTTGTCGACGATGACGCGCTTGGCGCGGCCGAGATCCTCGACCGTGACGGATTCGAGCTTGATGCCGAGGTCTTCGGTGATGAGGCGGCCACCGGTGAGCGTCGCGATGTCTTCGAGGATGGCCTTGCGCCGGTCGCCGAAGGCCGGGGCCTTGACCGCGCAGACCTTGATCGTGCCGCGCAGGCGGTTGACGACGAGCGTGGCGAGCGCGTCGCCCTCGACGTCCTCGGCGATGATGAGGAGCTGACGCCCCTGGTTGGCGACCTGTTCGAGGAGCGGCAGCAGGTCGCGCATCGCCGAAATCTTCTTCTCGTGGAGGAGGATCAGCGGCTCTTCCAGCACGGCCTCCATCCGGTCCGGGTTGGTGACGAAGTAGGGCGACAGATACCCGCGGTCGAACTGCATGCCCTCGACCAGGTCGAGCTCGGTCTGCATCGACTTCGACTCTTCGACCGTGACGACGCCGTCGTTGCCGACCTTGTCCATCGCCTCCGAGATCAGCTCGCCGATCTCGCGGTCGTTGTTGGCGGAGACGGCCGCGACGTTCGCCAGCTCCTCCTTGCTCTTGACCTTCTTCGAGAGCTTCTCCAGCTCGGCCGTGGCGGCCTCGACGCCGAGCTGGATGCCGCGCTGGAGCGCCATCGGGTTGGCGCCGGCCGTGACGTTCTTGACGCCGTCGCGGAAGATGGCCTGCGCGAGCACGGTGGCGGTGGTCGTGCCGTCACCCGCGATGTCGTTGGTCTTGGTGGCGACCTCCTTGACCATCTGCGCGCCCATGTTCTCGTACTTGTCCTTGAGCTCGATCTCCTTGGCCACCGTCACGCCGTCCTTGGTGATGACGGGCGAGCCGAACTTCTTGGCGATGACGACGTTCCGTCCCTTGGGCCCGAGCGTCACGCGCACCGCGTTCGCCAAAACGTTCACGCCCTTGAGCATCGCGCTCCGCGCCTCTTCCCTGAACTTCAAGTCCTTCGCTGCCACTTTTGTTTCTCCTACGGAAAATTTTGATCGTCAGTTGGTTCGCCGGCCGGCTTACGCGCCAGCGCCCTCACTCTTGGCGCGGCCGACCTGGACGCGCGCGGGGCGGAGCAGTTGGCTGCCGAGGCGGTAGCCGCGCCCGTACTGGGCGGTGACCTGGCCGTCGAGCTCGGGCTCGACCTCGGCCGTGTCGACCGCTTCGTGCAGCTCCGGGTCGAAGGTTTGGGCCAGCGCCTCGATTGGCTCGGCGCCCGCCTGCGTGAGCACGTTCTCGAAGCCGCTGATGATGCCGCGCAGGCCGTCAAGCAGAGACTCCTGCGAGCCGCCCGACTCGGCCGCCTCGACGGCGCGCTGGAGGTTGTCGATGGTCGGCAACAGCGACGTGATGAAGGCCGCCTTCTCACGCGCGAGGCGCTCGTCGGCGTTGCGCGCGAGGCGCTGCCGCAGCTCGTCGGTCTCGCGCTTCAACTCGGCGCGCACCTGCTCGAAACGCGCCTGCACGTCGGCGGCCTTCTGCACGGCGGCGCGCGCGCGCGCCTCCAGCTCCTCGACGTAGGAGGGCTTGAGGCTCGGCCCGCCGGCCGCCTCGCCCGGCTCTTCGGCGGCGGCGCCGCCGCCCTCGGCCTCCTCGTCGAGGCGTATGCGCCGGCGGTCGTTGACGCGGACGCGCTGCGCCTGCTGCTCCTCCGAACCCATCTCCTCCGGCCAGTCCTTTTCGGCCGAATCCCTCTCTGCCATACCTTGCTTCTTACTCCCCCTGCGGAAAAATCTCATGACGGTAACGGGTGAATGATGACTGGTGACAGGATAAAGGCAGAAGGGTCACTTGTCACCTGCCGTCCGCCACGCGTCACCTGACGTCTATCTTGAGGCGGCGCCCCTGCTGCTCGTTCCGCTTGGGGAGGTGGAGCAGCAGCACACCGTCCTTGTAGTCGGCCGCGATGGCGCCGCGGTCGACGGCGTCAGGCAGGCTGAAGGTGCGCACGAAGCGCCCCTGCGGCCGCTCGGCGCGCCGCGCGCGCAGACCCTCGGCGGCCGCGCGCTCGCCACGGATGACGAGGCGCCCCTCGTCGAGCGAGACGTCAAGCCCCTCGCGCCTGATGCCGGGCAGGTCGAGGGCCAGCAGGTACTCGCGCTCGTCCTCGTAGATGTCGGCGGCCGGAATCCAGTCGGCGTGCTCGATCTCGCCCTCGTCGTCCGAAGCGCCCGCGCGCCGGTCGGCCGCCTCCGCGAACAGACGGTTCATGCGCTCCTGCAGGCTGAAGAGGTCGCGCGGGTCGAACCTGTGGTGTCTCATCATCTCCTCCGGAAAAGACGCCGGGTGCCGGCAAGTGCCTTCGCGCCGGTGCCCGACGTCAGGTCTTCTTTCAAACCGTCGCCGTGTCCGCAGCCTCCGCGGCCGCGAACTGCATCTCGTCGCCGTCGGCCGAGACGCGGATGGTCTGGCCGGGCAGGACCTCGCCGCGCAGGAGCTTCGACGCGAGCGGGTTCTGGATGAGCGTCTGGATGGCGCGCTTGAGGGGGCGCGCGCCGTAGAGCGGGTCGTAGCCCTCGCGGGCCAGAAGCGCCTTCGCCGCGTCTTCGAGGACGAGGTGCATGTCGCGCTCCTGCAACATGCGGCGGAGGCGTTCGAGCTGAATCTCGATGATGTCGACGATCTGGGCTCGGGAGAGCTGGTGGAAGATGACGATGTCGTCCACGCGGTTCAGGAACTCTGGCTTGAAGTGCTCGCGCAGCACCTCGAAGACGGCCTCGCGCACCTGGGTCTCGTCGTCGGCGACGGCCTGTATCTCGCGGCTACCCAAGTTCGAGGTCATGATGAGCACGGTGTTCTTGAAGTCGACCGTGCGCCCCTTCGAGTCGGTCAGTCGCCCGTCGTCGAGGATTTGCAGGAGGATGTTGAAGACATCCTGGTGCGCCTTCTCGATCTCGTCGAAGAGGATGACGCTGTAGGGGCGGCGGCGGACGGCCTCGGTCAACTGCCCGCCCTCCTCGTAGCCGACGTAGCCCGGCGGCGCGCCGATCATGCGCGCGACAGCGTGCTTCTCCATGTACTCGGACATGTCGAGGCGGATCATCGAACGCTCGTCGTCGAAGAGGAACTCGGCGAGCGCGCGCGCCGTCTCGGTCTTGCCGACGCCCGTGGGCCCTAAGAAGATGAAGGAGCCGACGGGGCGGTTCGGGTCCTGGAGGCCGGCGCGTGCGCGGCGGACGGCGTCGGCGACGGCCGTCAGCGCCTCGTCCTGGCCGACGACGCGGCGGCGCAGGCGGTCCTCCATCGTGACGAGCTTCTGCATCTCGCCCTCCAGCATCTTCGAGACGGGGACGCCCGTCCACTTGGCGACCACCTGCGCGACGTCCTCCTCGTCCACCTCCTCCTTGAGGTAGACGCCCTCGGCCTGGGCGGTGGCGAGCTTCGCCTGGTCGGCCTCAAGCTGGTGCTGGAGTCCGACGAGGCGGCCGTAGCGGAGTTCCGCGACCTTGCCGTAGTCGCCGGCGCGCTCGGCCAGCTCGGCCTCGGTCTTGACGTCCTCGATCTCCTTCTTGGCCTGCCGGATGCGCTCGATGATCTCCTTCTCGGACTGCCACTTGGCCTTCATCGCGCCGGAGCGCTCGCGCAGGTCGGCGATGCGCTGCTCGATCTCCTGGCGGCGTGCCTTCGAGCGCTCATCCGTCTCGCGCTCAAGGGCCAGGCGCTCGATCTCGAGCTGCGTGATCTCGCGCTCGACCTCGTCGATCTCGACGGGGAGCGAGTCGATCTCGATGCGCAGGCGCGAGGCCGCCTCGTCGATGAGGTCGATGGCCTTGTCGGGCAGGAAGCGGTCGGTGATGTAGCGGTTCGAGAGCGTGGCGGCTGCGACGATGGCCGAGTCCTTGATCTGGACGCCGTGGTGCGTCTCATAGCGCTCCTTGAGCCCGCGCAGGATCGAGATGGTGTCCTCGACCGTCGGCTCGCCGACGTAGACCTGCTGGAAGCGTCGCTCGAGCGCCGCGTCCTTCTCGATGTGCTTCTTGTACTCGTTGAGCGTCGTCGCGCCGACGCAGCGCAGCTCGCCGCGCGCCAGCGCAGGCTTCAACATGTTCGAGGCGTCGATGGCGCCCTCGGCCGCGCCCGCGCCGACGAGCGTATGCAGCTCATCGATGAAGAGGACGATCTGCCCCTGCGCGTTCTCGATCTCCTTGAGGACGGCCTTCAGGCGGTCCTCGAACTCGCCGCGGTACTTCGCGCCGGCGAGCATCGAGCCGAGGTCGAGCCCGACGAGACGCTTGTTGCGCAGCGTCTCGGGCACGTCGCCCGAGATGATGCGCTGCGCGAGCCCTTCGACGATGGCCGTCTTGCCGACGCCCGGCTCGCCGATGAGCACGGGGTTGTTCTTTGTACGGCGCGAGAGGACCTGGATGGTGCGGCGGATCTCGTCGTCGCGGCCGATGACCGGGTCGAGCTTGCCCTGGCGCGCCAGCTCCGTCAGGTCCTTGGCGTACTTCGAGAGCGCCTGGTAGTTCGACTCGGCGTTCTGGTCGGTGACGCGCACGCCGCCGCGCGTCTGCTCGACGACCTTGGAGAGGTCTTCGCGGTTGACGCCGTGCTGGCGGAGGATGCGCCCCGAAGCGCCATCCTTCTCGGCCGCGACGGCGAGCAGCAGGTGCTCGGTCGAGATGTACTCGTCCTGCATCTGCTCGGCCTCCTTCTGGGCGGCCTGGAAGAGCTGCGTGGTGCGCGGGCTGAAGTACTGCTGCCCGCCCTGCACCTTGGGCAGGCGGGCGACGGCCGCCGCCAGGTCGTTGACGACGACCTGGAGGTTGGCGCCGAGCTTGCCGAGCACGGGGCGGACGACGCCCTCGGGCTGTTCGAGCATGGCGAGCAGGAGGTGCTCGGGCTCGACCTGCTGGTGCTGGTTGCGCTCCGCCGTCTCGATGGCCGACTGGATGGCCTCCTGGCCGCGGAGGGTGAAACGTTCTAGACGCATAATCGCCTCGGAAACTCTTCGCTGTTTATCGCCGGGGGAGTTGCCGCCCCCGAAAAAATGTCCCTCGCCGAAGCCGCAGCGGCCAGCCGCCGGCGGGCGACCCGCGAGCCGGGGCTGGCGGGGGCTCTCGGCCGGCGGGCTGGCCGCTCAAAGGCTCCTTCTCCGCTTTAACGGGCGGAGGCCGTCTTCGACTCGCCCTTCGCGGCGTTCATCTGCGGCTGCTGCGCCTTGGCCTCGATGGTCTTCGACGCCTGGCCTTCGGCCGCCTCGCCCTTGACCTCGATGCGGCGCGCCTTCACCTCCTCGCGCTTGAGGAGCGTGACGCGCAGCACGCCGTTCTTGTACTCGGCCGTCGCGTTCTCGGCCGAGACCGTCTGCGGCAGCGTGAAGGAGCGCGTGAAGGCGCCATAGGCGCGCTCGACGCGGTGGTAGTTCTCCGTCTCGTCCTTCTTCTCGAAGCGGCGCTCGCCCCGGAGCGTCAGGACGTTGTTCTCGATCGTCAGCTCGAAGTCCTCGCGGTTCATGCCCGGGAGCTCGGCCTCGAGCACGATCTCGTCCTTGTTCTCGAAGATGTCGACGTTCGGCGTCCAGGCGCCGCGCGCGATGCCTTCGTCGCCGAAGGAGCGCGAGAAGTTGGTCGAGAAGAGGCGGTTGACCTCGTCCTGCAGGGAGCGAAGGTCGCGGAATGGGTCGTAACGGGTGATGCTCATGATGTTCAAACCTCCAGAGAGAATTTATTTGCTCCACGCCGTAAAAAGTAGGCGGCGCGGGCGATCCTCAATGCGTGAGCACAACGGAATAATAAAGATTGAGTCTCCCGTTGTCAAGTCTATGGATGAAGACGAAATTTTCCGAGTTGCCTCGCCGGAAGTCGAGCCGGCCACGTTATTTTTATCCGCTGAAACAGGCGTCTAAGAGATTTTTATTGAACCAAATGATGGTTACGGCGTATAATCTTCGGCGAACAGGTGCCCGCGCCGAACTATTTGCCGGCCCCGGGTTTCGGAGGTCCAAGGTGGGATGAGGAGGGTTTAAGGCCGATGCTTGACGAGAAAGACGCCAGAATCCTTGAGATTCTACAGAGGGACGGGCGGACGGCGAACGTGGACCTCGCACGCGCAGTCGAGCTGACCCCTTCGGCGACCTCCGAGCGCGTGCGGAAGCTGGAGGAGCGCGGGCTGATCAAGGGCTACACGGCGCTGCTCGAGCCGCGCGCCCTGGGCTTGGGGCTGGTGGCCTTCATCTTCCTGCGCGTGGACGACCCCGAGGACGTTGTCGGGCGGGCGGAGGGGACGGCCGAGGCGCTCTCGGCGCTGCCTTCCGTGCTGGAGCTGCACCACCTGGCGGGCGAGGACTGTTTTCTGGTGAAGGTGCGCGCGCGGGACACGGACGACCTCTACCGCATCCTGCGCGACGAGTTCGGGCGTTTCAAGGCGATCAAGGGGACGCGGACGACCATCGTGCTCAAGACCGTGAAGGAGACGAACGTGTTGCCGCTCGGCAGGGAAAGGGCAGGTGAGTGAGATGGGCAGGGAGAAGTTCGGGGCCTACGGTGCCTGGGCGGCGGTCTGTTTCTTCTGGGGGACGACCTACCTGGCGATACGCGTCGGGCTGGAGACCTTCGAGCCGATGCTCTTCGCGGGGCTGCGCTTCGTCGTCGCGGGGGCGGGTGCTCTTCTTCGTGATGAGCCGGCTGCGGAACGTGCGCATGCCGGCCGGGCGGGAGTGGTTCGACCTCGGTGTGACGGGCCTGATGCTGCTCGGCGTGGGCAACGGCGCGGTCGTGTGGGCCGAGCAGTGGGTGCCGAGCGGGATGGCGGCGCTGCTGGTGGCAACCTCGCCCTTCTGGGCGGCGGCGCTCGAGCGCGTACAGAAGGACGGCGAGCGCGTAGGGCTTCGCGGGCTGCTCGGGATGGCGGTGGGCTTCGGGGGCTTGGCGCTGCTGGTCGGACCGCAGTTGTTCGGCGGCGAGGTGGACGGCCGGTACGTGCTCGGCGTGTTGGTGATTCAGGTCGGGTGTTTCTTCTGGCAGGCCGGCTCGGTCTACGCGAAGCGGAGGCCGACGGGGGTCTCGCCGCTGATGGCCTCGGCCGTGCAGATGCTCTGGGCGGGGCTCGTCCTCACCCTCGTGGGGACGCTCGCGGGCGAGTGGGGCGGGATGCGTTTCGGCGCGAGGAGCACGGGCGCGCTCCTCTACCTCATCGTCTTCGGCTCGATCGTGGCCTACAGCGCATACATGTACGCGATACAGAAACTGCCGCTCTCGCTGGTCTCGACCTACTCTTACGTGAACCCCCTGGTGGCGCTCGGGCTCGGCTGGCTTATCCTCTCGGAGCCGCTCGGCTGGCGCGAGGCCGGCGCGGCGCTCGTCATCCTGCTCGGCGTGGCGCTCGTCAAGACCTCGCCGAAAGACCTGGCGCGGCTCGTCGCGCGCGCGCGTGGGCGGCGACACGCCCCTGCGCGCGAAGCCGCTCAGTCCCACATCACGCAGGGCGCGGCCTGTAAGTAGGGTAGTAGGCAGTAGACAGTAGACAGTAGAAAAGAATAGGCGGCGCGTCTCAGCCTTCAGGCCGGGCGCGCCGCCTTTCGATCTAGCGACTACTGCCTACTGTCTACTGCCTACCGCCCGTTCCCCTATTTAATCGAGGCGGAAGAAGCGCCTGATCTTGGAGAGGAGGCCGGCGGGCGTGTCGTCGCCGTCGTGCGCGGCCGAGGCGCTGGCGGCCAGGCCGGCGCGGCGCTCGTTGATGGTGTGGCTGATCGCCTCGGCGAGGTTCGGGTTGGTCCGGAAGAGAGCGCGCATCGCGTCGTGGCCGATCTCGATGACCTCGGTCTCCTCCGAGGCGACGACGCTGGCCGTGCGCGCCTCGCCCGTGAAGAGCCCCATCTCGCCGAAGATGGCGCCCTCGCCGAGCCGCTTGATGGTGCGCTGCAGGCCGTCGGAGTCGACGCGCACGTCGACTCCGCCGCGGCTGACGACGAACATCGATGCGCCGCTGTCGCCCTCACGGATGATCGTCTCGCCCGGGGCGAAGACGCGTTCGTTGGCGGCGGCCGCCAGCACGTTCAGCTCGTCGGCCGAGAGGGGCGTGAAGATGTCGACGGCCGAGAGCAGCTCGGCCAGCGTCTCTGCGTCGCGCACGTCGCCGTCGCCCGCGGCGGGCTGCTGCATGTAGAGCGTGCGGGTCGGGTAGGCGAAGGTCAGGCCGTGACGGCGGAGCGCGTACCAGATGCGCTGGCGGACGAGCGCGTCGGTGTCATGGAAGCGGGCGTAGTCGGAGAGCCAGTACTTGACCTCGTACTCGACGCCCGAGTCGGCGAGGTGACGGATGCGCACGACAGGCGTCATGTAGCGCAGGACGTTGTCGCACTCGCGCACGGCCTCGCGCACGGCGTGGATAACCTTGACGGGCGAGTCGGAGTAGAGCGCGGAGAAGGGGACGGTGCGCGCGTTCTGGCCGTCGCGCGGGGCGACCTCGATCGACTCCTTGGCGATGCTGCTGTTGCTGAGGAGCACGATGAGGTTCGAGAAGGTCTTGATCTTGACGGCGCGCCAGGTGACCGACATGACGACGCCCGTGTGCTTGCCGACGGTGATGACGTCGCCCACCTGGAAGGGCTTGTCGGCGTGGAGCGAGATGCCGGAGAAGAGGTTGCCAAGCGTGTCCTGGAGCGCGAGGCCGAGGATGATGCCGAGGAGGGCCGAGCCCGGGAGCAGCGCCGCGAAGGAGAGGTCGAGCGTGTAGCGGAGGATGACGGCGCCCGCCGTCACGTAGAGGACGAGCGAGAAGAGGTCGCGAATCAGCGCGGGGGCCTCGTAGCCCTTGCGCTTGCGGAAGACGAGGAAGAACAGCTCGTTGAGTGCGCGGACGGCCACGAGCGCCAGGCTCATCCAGAAGGCGATCTGGACGACCACGAGCGCCCAGTCGTTCGCCGTCAGGGTCATCCTCTGCTGCTCGCTCGCGCCGGCCGGCAGCTCCGCCCGGAACCGCCCGAGCACGTAGTAGGCCGCGCCCAGCCCGGCGGCGAAGAGCAACGGCAGCGCGATCTGCTTTTTGAGCGGAGGACGGCTCATCGGTAGAGAGTGGTCAGTAGACAGAAGCAAGTAGACAGTAGACAGTAGACAGTAGTCAGTAGAAAAGCCTTCACGGTTGAATCGTCAGGCGTTGCTGTCAGCGTTAGCGGGGCGGAGCATACCGACTACTGTCTACTTACTGAAAGTTGAAGAGCCTCGTCGCGATGTAGAGCAGCGAGAGGGCGGAGACGACCAGCACCGTCAGCCACGAGGCCGCATTATAGACCCGTCCGTTCGCGTGCGCACCCATCAATTCGCGGTCAGAGGCGAGGCGCAGGATGGAGGCGAGCAGGATGGGGAGCAGCAGCCCGTTGATGACCTGCGTGACGAGCAGCACGCGGAAGAGCGGCAACCCCGGGATCATCGCTACCAGCGCGCCGACGACGACGAGGAAGGTGAAGATGCCGAGGAAGATGGGCGCCTCGCGGAAGCTGCGCGAGACGCCCTTCTCGAACCCGAGCGCCTCGCTGATCGAGTAGGCGGTCGCGAGCGGCAGCACGGCCGCCGCCAGCATCGACGCGCCGAAGAGGCCGACGCCGAAGAGGGTGCGCGCGTACTCGCCGGCCAGCGGCTGGAGCGCGCGCGCCGCATCCTCGGCCGTCTCGATGCGGATGCCCGCGCGGTGGAGCGTCGCGGCGGTCGCGACCATGATGAAGAAGGCGATGCCGATGGCGAAGACAGTCCCCGTCCAGACGTCGACCCGCGTCAGGGCGTAGTCCTCCTCCGTCACCCCCTTCTCGACCACCGAAGACTGCACGAAGACCTGCATGTAGGGCGAGATGGTCGTGCCGATGAGCGCGACCACGGTGAAGAGGTAGCCCGGGTTGAGCTCGACCCGGGGACGCGCGAACCCACGCGCCACCTCGCCCCACTCGGGCCGGGCCAAAAAGGCCGAGACGATGTAGGCGAGGAAGACCAGCGACATCAGGAGGAAGACGCGCTCGACCCGGCGGTACGAGCCTTTTACCACCAGCCACCAGACGGCGAAGCCCGCCAGCGGCACCGAGACGAAGCGCGGCACGCCGAACAGCTCCGTGGCCGCCGCGATGCCGACGAACTCCGAGACGGTCACGCCGCCGTTGGCGACTAAGAGCGCCAGCATCACCAGCACCGTCCAGCGCACCCCGAACTGCTCGCGGATGAGGTCCGAGAGCCCCTTGCCGGTGACGGCGCCCATCCGCGCGCAGGTCTCCTGCACGACGCCGAGCGCGAGGACGAGCGGGATGAGTGTCCAGAGGAGGTTGTAGCCGTAGTCGGCCCCGGCCGAGGCGTAGGTGGCGACGCCGCCCGCGTCGTTACCGGCGTTGGCGGCGATCATCCCCGGCCCGATGACGGCGAGGTAGGCCAGAAGCCCCCTGCGGGAGGAGACCGCGCGCTGCACGCGCCGGCCGCCGCGCCGCCACAAACGGCGACCCGCATCCCGCACGTTCTCTGCGCGCGTCCATGCCACTCGGAGGTTCCCCGTCTTTCATAGGAGCTTTCTCGGCGGTCGGCTTTCAGCAGTCGGCTTGAATCGTCTTGCGCCAATCATCCTTCAAATCGGCGGAGAATGAAAGCCGCGCGGCGCCCGGTCACCCGAAGACGCGCGGCAGGCGCTGGCGCCAGTCTTTCGGGAGCAGATACTCCATCGCGTCGTCGACGGTGACGATGCCGGCGATGTCGCCCGCGTCGTCGACGACGGGCAGCGCCAGGAGGTTGTACTCGGCGATGGTCTCGGCAACCTCGCGCGCCGAGTCCCGAGGGTGTGCGAACTGGAACTCGTCGCGCATCACCTCGGAGAGCGGCGCCGACGGGTCGGCGAGGATGAGGTTCCGCAGCGCGATGACGCCGCAGAGCTTCCAGGAGCCCTCCTCCTCGACGACGTAGAGGTAGTAGATCATGTTCGGCGTCTCGGCCATCTCGCGCAGCCTCGCCAGCGCCTCGCCGGCCGTGAGGTGGCGCGGCAGGGCGACGAACTCGGTCGTCATCAACCCGCCGGCCTCGTCGTCCTCGTAGGGGAGAAGCTCCTGCACGTCGGCCTTCTCCTCGTGCTCCATCCGTTCGAGCAGGTCCTCGGCCTTCTCCTCGGGCAGGTCGCCCAGGACGTCGGCCGCCTCGTCGGGTGACATATGTTCGAGGATGTCGGCGGCGCGCTCCTCCTCCATGTCGCCGATGATGCGCGCCTGGTCCTCGGCGTGCATCTCTTCGAGGGTCTCGGCCGCCGTCTCGTCGTCCAGCGCCTCGATGACCTCCGAGCCGTGGTGGCGCGAGAGCGCCTCGGCGAGCCGCGCGATCTCCACCGGGTGGAGGCGCGAGAGCTTGTCGCGCGACGACTTGAGCTGGACGGTCGCCGCGTCGGTCGCCAGGTACCCGACGTCGGCCCAGTCGATGACCTCGACCGGGCGGTTGGTGCCGATGAAGTTGTGGGGGGTGAGCCTGCGCCAGAGGCCGGCGAGCGTGACGTCGGCGCCGGTGACGAGCCACTCGCCGCCCGATTCGATGAGCTGCACGTCGTTGACGCGCACGACCCGCTTGCCGTCGACGTCGATGAGCTGCTTGTCGAGCACGTCTCGCGCGAGCAGCACCTCGCCCTCGCGCCGCGCGAAGCGGCGCAGGTCGAGGATGTCGGAGTTGAGCCGGACGCCCGAGGCGTCGATGCGCGCGACGCGCGCGCGCGGGACGAAGAAGTCGCGGCGGCGGTAGCGCGCCACGATCCCCATCACGGGCGGGTGGTCGCTGCCCAGGCGGACGATGACGTCCTTGAGCGTGGCCACCCGCTCGCCCTCGACCTCGCGGACGGGGCGGCCGAGCACTTGCGACAGATAGAGCATCCGAAATTATCGCCCCCGAAAGTTCGGGCGCATGATAGCACGCGGCGGCGCGCGACGTGCAGGTGGGCGTTTGCGCGGCGCGCGGCCGTTCGCGTAAGCTCTACCGCGTCACGAAACCGCAGCCGGCCGCCACGGGCGGCGCGCCGTCCGCCCACCAGAAAACCAAGCCTTCAGGAAAAGTGTCCGAGGAGACGATTCGCTTGTCGAGATTGAACCCCCACGCGCAGAAGTTGTGGCACGCGCTCTTCGCGCTGCTGCTCGCCGTCAACCTATCGCCCGCGCCCGCCCTCGGCCGGCAGGCCGCGCAGCCGGCCGCCGACGCCCTCACCGAAGCCGAGCGCGAGCTGCTCGCGCGCGTCAAAGTCGAGACCATCCGCGAGGTGACGACGGCGCTCTCGGCCAAAGAGATGCAGGGGCGCGGGACCGGCCAGCCCGGCGGCGATCTGGCCGCGCAGTTCATCGCCGAGCGCTTCAAGCGGCTCGGCCTCAAGCCCCTCGGCGAGAAGGGCTCGTACCTCCAGCCCATCAGGTTCCGCGAGTTCAAGGTTGCGCCCGAGTCCTTCTTCAAGGCCGGCGAGGAGGGGCTCAAGCCCGGCGAAGACTACTACTTCTCGCACCCCTTCAGCGGCGACAAGGACGTCTCGGGCCGCCTCGTCTTCGTCGGCTTCGGCATCCAGTCCGCGAGCCGCGACGACCTGAAGGGCCTGAGCGTCGCCGGCAAGGTGGCCGTGGTCATCGAGGGACCGCCGAAGGCCGTCCCCGCCGAGCAGTGGAAGAAGGCCAAGGCCTCGCTCAACATCAAGAAGAACCTCCTGATGAAAGGCGCGACCGCGCTCGTCTTAGTCAACACGAGCACCGAGCAGCTCCCCTACGCGATGGCCGCCGACTACCTGACGCGCAGGCAGGTCGAGCCGGCCGGCGAGGAGCAGCTCCCGTCGAGCTTCCCGCCGTTCGTCGCCCTGAGCGACGCCGGCGCCGAGAAGCTGTTCGCCGGCTCGGGCACGACCTACGCGCAGGCGCTCCAGCGCGCCGAGCGCGGCGAGTCCGTCTCGCAGGAGCTGAAGCAGACGGCGAAGATCAGGGTCAAGCTCAGGAGCGCGAAGGTCGCGTCCAGCAACGTCGTCGGCTACGTCGAGGGCACGGACCCGAAGCTCAGGGAGGAGGCCGTCGTCTACACGGCGCACTACGACGCCTACGGCGTGGCCGACGACGGGCGCATCTACCCGGGCGCGGCCGACAACGCGCTCGGCGTGGGCGAGATGCTGGCCGTCGCCGAGGCGATGGCCGCTGCGCCGCCCCGCCGCTCGGTCGTCTTCCTGGCCGTGACGGGCGAGGAGTACGGGCTGCACGGCTCGGAGTACTGGGTGAAGAACCCGACGTGGAAGCTCAAGTCGGTCGCGGCCGACGTGAACTTCGACGGGATGGGCACGGAGACCTACGGGCCGCTCAAAAAGATAGTCGGCTTCGGCGCCGAGCACTCCAGCCTCGGCGCCGTCCTCGAAGGCGTCGCGGCGGCGACGGGCGCCCGCCTAGCCCCCGACCCGATGCCCGAGGAGAAGAGCTTCTACCGCTCCGACCACTACGCCTTCGTCAAGCGCGGCGTCCCCTCCATCTTCCTGATGGGCGCGCCCGACATCGACACGGCGACGCTCGTCGCACGCGTCCGCGAGTACGAGAAGAAGGACTACCACCAGCCGACCGACGAGGTGCGACCCACCTGGGACTGGGAGGGGCCGCGGGGGCTGGCGCAGGCCGGCGCGCTGCTCGGCTGGCGCGTGGCCAACGCCGAGGCGATGCCGTCGTGGCTCCCCTCCTCGCCCTTCAACCGCAAGCGCGGCACCGACGAGCCGCCGCCCGAGATGCCCTAGGCGCGTGGGATTCAAGAAGGGTGTTGCAAACGCGCACCCTTTCGCCTATGCTCACCGCCGTCCGGCAGGCGAGTCTTTCAAAGCCGGCCTCGGGGCAAGTCTTACGGGTTCAACTCTCGGAAATTCATCCACAAGATGCTGACGGTCGGGACGGAATGGCTCATCGAGGCGTCGGGCTGCGACGCCGGGGCGCTGCGCGACCTGGGTCGCCTGCGCGAGGTCTTCGCGCGCGCCATACGCGAGTTAGACCTGCGCGTCGTGGGCGAGCAGCAGTGGCACAAGTTCCCGGGCGAGGGCGGGGCCACGGGGCTGGCCATGCTCACCGAGTCGCACCTCGCCTGCCACACCTACCCGGAGTTCCGCGTCGCCACCTTCAACCTCTACTGCTGCCGCGAGCGGCCGGCCTGGCCCTGGGCGGAGCGCCTGCGCGAGATGCTGAGCGCCGAAGAGGTCAGCGTCCGCAGCCTCAGCCGCGAGACGCCGCTCACGCAGCAGCGGCTCGCGCCCGCGGGCTCCGCCCCGGCGGCGGGCGGCGGGGGTGACGCCTGATGGCCTTTCAGGCTGCTTGCCCGGCGTGCGGCGCGCAGGTCCTCTTCCGGGCGGGCTCGTCCGTCGTGGTCGTCTGCGAGTTCTGCAACTCGGTCGTGGCGCGCACGGACCGCGGCGTCGAGGACCTGGGCAAGGTGGCCGACGTCGTCGAGTCGGGCTCGCCGCTCGAAGTCGGCCTGCGCGGCGTCTACCTCGGCGTGGCCTTCGAGCTGACGGGGCGCGCGCAGTTGCGGCACGCGGCCGGCGGCTTCTGGGACGAGTGGTACGCGGCCTTCGCCGACGGCCGCTGGGGCTGGCTCGCCGAGTCGCAGGGGCGCTTCCACCTCACCTTCCAGATACAGGTCCCCTCGCCGAACGCACTGCCCCCCTTCGACTCGCTCCAGCTCGGCCAGCCGGTCTGGGCCATCCCGGCCTCCTCGCCCCCGGCCGTGGCCGAGAAGGGCACGGCGCAGATGCTCGGCGCCGAGGGCGAGATACCCTACCTGCTCAAGCCGGGCGAGACCTACCAGTACGCAGACCTCTCGGGCGCGGGCGGCGTCTTCGGCACGCTGGACTATGGCGAGCAGCCGCCGCTCGTCTTCGTCGGGCGCGAGGCGACGCTCGCCGAGCTGGGGCTGGCCGAAGCGCGCCGCACCACCGAGCGCGAGGCGCGCCGCACGACGGCCGCGCAGCTGAGCTGCCCGCAGTGCGGAGGGCCGCTGGAGCTGCGCGCGCCCGACCGGACCGAGCGCGTCGGCTGCCCGAACTGCGGCTCGCTGCTCGACGCGAGCCAGGGGCGGCTGCGCTACCTGAAGACGCTCGAAAAGAAGGGCTGGGGGCAGTCCATCCCCATCGGCGGGACGGCCGAGTTCGAGGGGCGCACCTTCACCGTCATCGGCTACATGGCGCGCAGCGTCGAGTTCGAGGGCGTGCGCTACTTCTGGCAGGAGTATCTGCTCTACGAGCCGGCCGTCGGCTTCCGCTGGCTCGTCGAGTCCGACGGCCACTGGAACTACGTCAGGCCGGTGTCGCCGGGCGAGGTGACGGAGGCCGGCAAGGGGGCGCACCACGCCGGGCGGCGCTTCAAGATGTTCCAGGACGCGACGGCGCGCGTCGAGTACGTCGAGGGCGAGTTCTACTGGAAGGTCGAGGCGGGCGAGCTGGCGCGCGCCACCGACTACGTCGCGCCGCCGCTCATGCTCTCGAAGGAGGTCCCCGTCGCCACGGGGCGGAGGAAGAAGGGCGAGCTCACGGCCGAAGAGATCAACTGGTCGCTCGGCACCTACACGCCCGTCAAGGAGATCGAGGGCAAGTTCGGCGTCCGGCTCGCCTCGCCGCACGCGGTCGCGCCGAACCAGCCCTGGAAGCACAAGCAGATTTACGGCTACTGGGCGCTGCTTGTGGTCGCGGCCGTCGGGCTCGGCCTCTTCGTGTTCGTGACCGCGCCGCGCAAGACCGTCTTCGACCAGACCTACACCCTTCAGGGAGGCCCCGCGAGCGCGGCCGCCGCCGCCTCCCCTTTCGCCGTCCCGACGCCGCGCCCCGGCGCCTCGGCGGCCGAGATGCGGGAGTACATGCGCCTGCGCGTCGCGCAGGCCGCGGGCGCGTCGCAGGCCGCGCAGGCGCAGGCCGAGTCGGGGGCGGAGAGGACGCAGGTCATCTTCACCGACCCGATTGAGCTGGGCGGCGGCCGCAACCTCCGCGTGACGGGGCGCGCCAACGTCGACAACAACTGGCTCTACGTCGCCGGCGACCTCATCAACGAGGAGACGGGCGTCGTCCAGCAGTTCGACCTGCCGATGGAGCGCTACCACGGCGTCGACGACGGCGAGTCCTGGAGCGAGGGCAGTCCCGTGCAAACGGATTACCTGGCGGCGCTCCCCGAGGGGCGCTACACGCTTCGCCTCGAAGCGCAGTGGGAGAACTGGAACGGGCCGGAGCCGCCGCAGTTCTCCGTGCGCATCGAGCAGGGCGTGCCACGGTTCGTCAACCTGCTGCTCGTGCTCGTCGCGCTCTCGATCATCCCGCTGCTCGCAGCCTGGCGGCACTTCAGCTTCGAGCGGCGGCGCTGGGCCGATAGCGCCTTCAACCCTTACGATTCGGGGGGCGGTGACGACGATGAATGACGGAAGACACGCGGCCGCGCGGCGGCCGTCGGCGGGCTCACGCGCCCGGCTCGCGCTCCTCCTGTGCACCATCTTCCTGCCCGCAGCCGGGGGCGGCGCGGCCGCGCAGGACGCCGCCGCGCCGGCCGCGGCGAAGGCGGAGATAAAGGAGAGGCTAGGAGCTCTGCCCGGGGCCTTGCGAACGCCCCGGGCTCCGGAGGAAAACCATGCTGAGTAAAATCTATCTCCTGTTGGGCGTGGGCGTCCTGCTCCTCTACGGCGTGGCGGCGTGGAGCGGTTGGGAGCTGACGACCTCGCCGCGGCAGACGCTCCCGCCCGACGTGCGCAACTCGCCCGGCGGCTACCGCTCTTTCCACTTCTGGCATTCCGGCTACCGCGGAGGAAAATGATGCTGAACGAAACCATCTGGCGGGCGGGCTCGGCCGCCCCGCAGGCGCTCGGGCTGGTCGTGCGTCTGGAGGAGCTGGCGGGCGTGATCGTGACGACGGCCATCTTCACCGTCTTCGGCCTGCTCGTCTTCGCCCTCGCCTTCGCCCTCATCGGCAAGGCCACGCCCTTCTCGATCCGCAAAGAGCTTGAAGAGGACCACAACACGGCGCTCGCCATCGTCATCGGCGCCGTCATCATCGGCATCGCGCTCATCATCGCCGCGGCCATCCAGGGGTGAGTGGACAGTAGACAGTAGACAGTAGTCAGTAGAAAGACTTTACTGTCGAGCGGCCAGTCTGAAAGCGGCGGCGGCGCTCGACGAGCGGAGCCTACTGACTACCGTCTACTGTCTACTGTCTACTGTTTTTATGAACCGCACGCCCATCCTCTTCCTCAACGTCCTGGTCATCGCGACCTGCGGGCTCGTCTACGAGCTGCTGGCCGGCACGCTCGCCTCCTACGTGCTCGGCGACTCGGTGACGCAGTTCTCCGTCATCATCGGCATCTACCTCTTCGCGATGGGGGCGGGCTCGTGGCTCTCGCGGTTCGTCGAGCGCGACCTGGCGCGGCGCTTCGTCGATGTCGAGCTGGCGGTGGCCATCCTCGGCGGGCTGTCGGCCCCGCTGCTCTTCCTGACCTTCGCGCACCTCAGCTACTTCCAGGTCGTGCTCTACGGGCTGGTCTTCCTCATCGGCGTCGGCGTCGGGCTCGAAATCCCGCTGCTGATGCGGATACTCAAGGACCACCTCGACTTCAAGGAGCTGGTCGCGCGCGTCCTGGCCTTCGACTACGCGGGCGCGCTCATCGCCTCGCTGCTCTTCCCCATCTTCCTCGTCCCGCGCCTGGGACTGGTGCGCACCTCGCTGCTCTTCGGGCTCCTGAACGCGGGCGTCGGGCTGTGGGCGACGTGGCTGATGCGCCCGCTCATCGGCGGCAGCGTCACGCGGCTGCGCGCGCAGGCCTGCGTGGTGCTGGCGCTCCTGGCCGTCGGCCTCATCAAGGCCGACGCGCTCACCTCGCTCGCCGAGGACGCGATGTTCGCCGACGACATCGTCTACTCGAAAACGACCCACTACCAGCGCATCGTCGTCACGCGCAACCGCGCCGGCTTCCAGCTCTTCCTCAACGGCAACCTCCAGTTCAGCTCGGCCGACGAGTACCGCTACCACGAGGCGCTCGTCCACCCGGCCATGGCGCTGGCCGCCGAGGGCGGGCGCGAGGTGCGGCGCGTGCTCGTGCTCGGCGGCGGCGATGGCCTCGCGCTGCGCGAGGTCCTGAAGCACCCTTCGGTGCGCGAGGTCGTGCTCGTCGACCTCGACCCCGACATGACGGAGCTGTCGCGCCGCTTCCCGCCGCTCTCGCGCCTGAACCGGGGCGCTTTCGAAGACCCGCGCGTCCGCGTCGTCAACGAGGACGCGATGATCTGGCTCGAGCGCGACGAGCCGCCCTTCGACGCCGCGCTCCTCGACTTCCCCGACCCGAACACCTACGCGCTCGGCAAGCTCTACACGACGCGCTTCTACCGGATGCTCAAGCGGCGGCTCACGCCCGAGGCGGCCGTGAGCGTGCAGTCGACCTCGCCGCTGTTTGCGCGCACCTCCTACTGGTGCATCGTGCGCACGCTTGAGGCCGCGGGCTTCCACGTGCGCCCCTACTACGCGGCCGTCCCCTCGTTCGGCGTCTGGGGCTTCGCCCTTGCGCGCCGTGCGCCCTTCGAGGTGCCGGCGCGCGCCCCCGGCGTCGAGCTCAGGTTCCTGGACGACCAGGCGCTCCCGGCCATGTTCATGCTCTCGGCCGACCTCGGGCCCGTGCCCGTCGAGGTCAACCGTCTCGACAACCAGTCGCTCGTCCGCTACTACGAGGCCGAGTGGCGGCGCTACGAATGAACGGGGCGGCTTTTTAAGGCCGGGCACGGCCGCCGTGAGGAGTTGGATGACGGGACGCGGGATGACGAGAAGGGAGGTGCTGGCGGCCTTCCTCGGCGCGCCCTTCGCGCTGGCGGCGTGCGGCACGCGCGGCGGCGGCGGGGGCGAGACTGCGCCGCCCCTGCCCGAGGGCGAGGTCGTCGGCGCGGACGACCGCCTGGGCCACCTCCTGCGCGACGGGCTGCGCCCCGAGCCGCAGACCTGGGAGCGCACGGGCGTCTGTATCGTGGGCGGCGGCGTGGCGGGGCTCGCGGCCGGGTGGAGGCTCCTGCGCGCGGGCTTCGAGGACTTCGTGCTGCTCGAACTCGAAGCGGAGCCGGGCGGGACGGCGCGCTCGGGCGAGCGCCACGGTGTCGTCCCTTACCCCTGGGGCGCGCACTACCTGCCCGCGCCGCAGAAGGAGAACCGCGCGCTCGTCACACTCTTAGACGAGATGGGCGTGCTCGAAGGCGCGGACGAGGCGGGCGAGCCCGTCGTCTCGGAGCAGTTCCTCTGCCGCGACCCGGAAGAGAGGGTCTTCTACCGCGGGCGCTGGTACGAGGGGCTCTACCTGCACGCGGGCGCGACCGAGGAGGACGCGCGCCAGCTCCGCCTCTTCAACGCCGAGGTGGACGCCTGGGCCGCCTGGCGCGACGAGCGCGGCCGGCGGGCTTTCGACATCCCCGTCGCGCGCTCGTCGGACGACGCGGAGGTGACGGCGCTCGACCGTCTCTCGATGGGCGAATGGATGCGCGCGCGCGGCCTCGACTCCGAGCGCCTGCGCTGGCTCGTCGACTACGCCTGCCGCGACGACTACGGGCTGACGGTCGAGCAGGCGAGCGCGTGGGCCGGGCTCTTCTACTTCGCCTCACGGATGAAGGGACCGGGCGCCGAGGCGCAGTCGCTCATCACCTGGCCCGAGGGGAACGGCCGCCTCGTCCGCCACCTGCACGAGCGCGCGAGCGCGCGCGTCCGCCTCGGCCTCGCCGTCGCGGACGTGCGCACGGCCGGGGCGCCCGACGCCGGGAGTCGCGGGGTCGAGGTCGTCACGGTCGGGCGCGAAGGGGGCGGGGCGGTCGGCTTTCGCGCCGAGCGCGTCATCTTCGCCGCGCCACAGTTTTTGACGAAGTATCTCCTGAAGCCCTACCGCGAGGGCGGGCTCCCGGCGCACGTCGCGGAGTTCGAGTACGGCGCGTGGATGGTCGCCAACCTCTTCCTCTCTGACAGGCCGCACGCGGGGCTCGGGTTCCCCCCCGCCTGGGACAACGTCCTCTACGAGAGCCCTTCGCTCGGCTACGTCACGGCCACGCACCAGCGCGGCTTCGAGCGCGGCCCCACGGTCTTCACCTACTACTACCCCCTGACGGACGCGGACCCGCGCGCCGCGCGCGCCCGCCTGCTCTCGGCCGGCCGCGACGCCTGGGCCGACGTCGCGCTCTCGGACCTACAGCGCGCGCACCCGGACGTGCGCGCGCTCACGCGCCGCCTCGACGTGATGCGCTGGGGGCACGCGATGATCCGCCCGCGCGTCGGCTTCCAGTGGGGCGGCGCGCGCCGTCGGGCGCAGGAGCCCTTCGGCCCGGTCCACTTCGCCAACACGGACCTCTCCGGCGTCGCACTCTTCGAAGAAGCCTTCGACCACGGACTGCGCGCCGCCGAAGAGGTCCTCTCCGCGCGCGGCGTGAAGTTCGAGAGCATGCGCGTTTAAGCTCCACCGCACATGGGTGAAGACCGCTACGGCTCAGAGCTTGCGCGTCGTCTCTTCGTCGACGCTTGGCGGCGCAGCTCATTCGCCGGTCCGTGCGCACTGATGTTTATGGATTACGCACGGCCAGCAGCTCGTAGAGCGCGTTCTTGAAGAAGAGCCTTTTGAGGCGGTCACCGGCGTGGCGCGGGGGGAGCTGCCTCGCGGCGGCCTTCGCCTCGGCGACGTCGCCGTGCTCCTGTAGGACGCGCAGTGGTAGCCCCTCGAAGAGGCGGCGCGCGCCCCCGAGCGTGAGGTGTACGGTGTGGTCAGCGAAGGGGCCGATCTCGAGCGGCAGCCCGGCGGCGTTCCAGGCCGCGTGCAGGCGCGCGGCGGCCGAGTAGATGGCGTGGTGGAAGTTGACCGTGAAGTAGAGCAGGCCGCCCGGTGCGAGCACGCGCGAGAGCTCGCGCGCGATGAGCGCAGGGTCTTCGGCGTGGTCCACCACGTTGTCGCAGAGCACGACCTCGAAGGAGGCGTCGGCGAAGGGCAGGCGCTCGCCCGCGGCGGCGATGGTCCGGGCGCGCCCCTGCCAGGCGGGGAAGAGCGCGGCGTAGTCGCAGGCGAGCGGGTCCACGCCGACGCCGCGGCTCGTGCCGAAGAAGAAGACGAGGCCGTGCGCGCCGCTCCCGACTTCGAGCACGCGCGCGTCCGGCGCGATGCGCCCCAAACGCTCAAGCTTCTCGCGCACGCGCGCCGAGCGCCGCCGCATCCCCTCGACGTACTCCTGCTCGCGCCCGCGCGCCCTGACCGCCTTCGCGCGCTGGTAGGCGAGCTGCCGCTCCAGCGCGCGCCGCGCGCGCCGCCGCCTCGGTGTCTCGGCCGGTTCGTTATGTTCCCTCATCAGTCTCCTCCCGCGCCCGCCTCTCTTCCGACGCCCGCCATCCTCGGTCGGGTGCGTGGCGGAAGGCGTCGAGCCGTCGCCGTAGACCGCGGACACGTTTAAGTTGATGCGGCGGCCCGCGCGCGCGCCAGCCCGCCTCTTCAGACCCACGCGCGAAGTGACGGCGAAAAAAGAGTCCCGCGAAAAAATCTCTTCCGGGCGCGGCGGGCACAGTATAAACTCACCGACCGCCGCTCGCGTATGTCCGCCAAACCCGCCACATCAACCGAAGCCCTGCCGGCCGCCGAGCCCGCGCACGGCCTCGACGGGCGCGAGACGAGCGCCGCGCCGCGAAGGTCGCGCTGGCTCTTCTCGCCGGCCGTGGACCTTTCCGTCTTCGGCGGGAGCGCGCTCGTCTCGCTCCTGCTCCTGTGGGTCGGCGCGCGCGCCGGGGTGCTCGAAGGCGACTCGCCGGACTGGGCCTGGGTGCCGGCGGTGCTCCTCGTGGACGTGGCGCACGTCTACGCGACGATGTTCCGCGTCTACCTCGACCCTGAGGAGCTGCGGCGGCGCGCCTCGCTCTACCTGCTGGCACCCGCCATCGCCTACGCGCTCGGCGTGGCGCTCTACTCCGAATCGGAGTCGCTCTTCTGGCGCACGCTGGCCTACCTGGCCGTTTTCCACTTCGTGCGCCAGCAGTACGGATGGGTCGCGCTCTACCGCGCGCGCGGCGGCGAGCGCGGGCGTGCCGGGTGGGTCGTCGACGCGGCGGCCATCTACATGGCGACCCTCTACCCGCTCGCCTACTGGCACGCCCACCTGCCGCGACGCTTCTGGTGGTTCCTGCCGGGGGATTTCGCCTCGGCGCCCGTCTGGGTCGAGCGGGCCCTGTTCCCCGTCTACTGCCTCGCGCTCGGCGCCTACGCCGTCCGCGCGGCGCACGCGTGGGTTGTGCGCGGGGCGGGGAACCCGGGCAAGGACCTCGTCGTCCTGACGACCGCCGTCTGCTGGTACGCCGGCATCGTCGCCTTCGATTCCGACTACGCCTTCACGGTGACGAACGTCCTCATTCACGGCGTGCCCTACATGGCGCTCGTCTGGTGGTACGCGCGCCGCCGCGCGCCGTCTGCGGGCATCACCTATCGCAGGCTCGCGCGCTGGCCGCTCTTCCTCGGGACGCTGTGGGCGCTGGCCTTCGCCGAGGAGCTGCTGTGGGACCGCGGCGTGTGGCACGAGCGCGCGTGGCTCTTCGGCGGGGCCTGGGACTGGGAGGCGCTGAAGCTCTTCCTCGTTCCGCTCCTTGCGCTGCCGCAGGCGACCCACTACGTCCTCGACGGCTTCGTCTGGCGGCGCCGCGGCAACCCGCAGCTCGCGCTGGATCAGTAGGAAGTAGACAGTAGACAGTAGGGCTCCGCCCCGGCGGGCGCCGCCGCTGACAATGCTGCCCCCCGGACTGTGAAGGTTTTTCTACTGACTACTGTCTACCGTCTACTGTCTACTTGATCCCATGCAGCCACAGACCTCCGCGCAGAAAGTCCACCGTTTCCGCTGTCCCGGGTGTGGGGCCGATTTGCAGTTCTCGCCGGAGGGCGGCTGCCTGACCTGCCCTTACTGCGGCCGGCAGGAGCGGATCGCGCCCGCCGAGGCGTCGGTCGAGGAGCGCTCCTACGAGCACTACCTGCGACAGCTCCCGGACCGCCTCTCGACGCTCGCCGAGGGCGCGCTCGAAGTGGGCTGCCAGACCTGCGGCGCGACCGTCACCTTCACGCCGCCGCTGGTGGCGGGCGAGTGCGACTTCTGCGGGAGCCCCTTGGTCGCGCAGCCGCGCTCGGCCGACCCCGTCGTCGCGCCCGAGGGCGTCCTCCCCTTCCGCATCACCAGGGACTCGGCCGCCGAGGCCGTGCGCGACTGGATCGCCTCGCGCTGGTTCGCGCCAAACGCCCTGAAGAAGTTCGCCGCGCACGACGGTCTGGGCGGCGTCTACCTCCCCTTCTGGACCTACGACGCCTACGCCGCGAGCCGCTACACGGGCGAGCGCGGCGAGCACTACTACACGTCCGAAACCTACACCGAGCGCGACGCCGGGGGGCGCGAGGTGACGAAGACGCGACAGGTGCGCCACACACGCTGGCACCCCGCCTCGGGGCAGGTCGAGCGCTGGTTCGACGACCTCCTCGTCCCCGCCACGAAGTCGCTCGCCCCCGAGCGCCTCGCGGCGCTGGAGCCGTGGGACCTCGGCGAGCTGACCGCCTACGAGCCCGCCTACCTTTCGGGCTACAAGGCGCAGCGCTACCAGGTCGCGCTCGACGAGGGCTTCGAGCTGGCGAAGCGGGCGGCCGCCCCCGTCATCGAGTCGGACGTGCGCCGCGATATCGGCGGCGACGAGCAGCGCGTCTCGCACATCTCGACCAACTACACGGGCGTCACCTTCAAACACCTCCTGCTCCCCGTCTACGCGGGCGCCTACCGATTCCGCGAACGCGTCTTCCAGGTCGTCGTCAACGGCCGCACCGGTGAGGTGCAGGGCGAGCGCCCCTACAGCTTCTGGAAGATTTTCCTCTTCGTCCTCTGCCTCGTCGCCCTCCTCCTCCTCGTCGCCCTCGTGCTCGGGCGGAGGTGAAGGGGGGCGGGACCGGCCCGA
>Ga0216309_1000019_pt1 | contig 23918 bp, 22 predicted proteins | sample Total_DNA_C_FD_161284 | JGI IMG/M metagenome (GOLD analysis project Ga0216309, IMG submission 161284) | Terrestrial sediment cell enrichment communities for BONCAT metagenomics from Utah, United States - Total_DNA_C | ecosystem: Environmental > Terrestrial > Deep subsurface > Rock core/Sediment ...
GCCCGGGGCTGGCGCTCATCAAGGGTGGCGGCGGGGCGCTCCTGCGTGAGAAGCTGGTGGCGGGGGCCGCACGCCGCTTCGTCGTCATCGCCGACGCGTCGAAGCGCGTCGAGGCGCTGGGGCAGTTCCCCCTGCCGGTCGAGGTCGTCCCCTTCGCGTGGGAGGTGACGGCGCGCAGGGTCGCGCGCGTGACGAACGCCGAGCCGCTGCTCAGGCGCGCCGAGGGCGGGGAGCCTTACGTCACCGACAACGGCAACTTCATCCTCGATTGCCGCTGCGGCCGGATTCAGGAGCCGGCGCGGCTGGAGCGCGAGCTGAAGGGGCTGGGGGGTGTCGTCGAGAGCGGGCTCTTCGTCGGGATGGCGCACCTCGCCGTCGTCGCCACCGACGGGGGCGTCGAGCTGTTGGGGCCTTCGTAACGCAAAGCGCAGAAAGAATCCGTAAAGAGCGGAAAGAGTTTGGCTAGCATCCCGCATGTGGCCTCCCGCCTGACACTCCTCTTCGCGGCCTCGTCCTGGGCGCGGGCGCTCATCGCCTTCTTCACGGGGCTCGGCCCCTTCGGCCCGTTCCTGCTCGAAGCGCTCGACTCCTCCTTCTTCTACATGCCGCTGGCAAACGAGCTGCTGCTCTTCGCGCTCATCCACGGTGGGGGCGAGCCCTCGAGCTGGATGTGGGCGGTCTACGCACTGGCGGGCGCGGGCGGGACGGTGGCGGGCGTGGCCGTGCTCGACCTGCTGATGCGGAGGGCGGGCGCGAGCGGCGTCGAGCGCATGGTCGGCCGGAAGCGTTTCGGGCAGCTCAAGCGTAAGCTGGAGCGGAACACGGGCTGGGTCGTCTTCCTCGCCTCGGCGCTGCCGCCACCCTTCCCCTTCCGCTTCACGATGATGACGGCCTCCGCGCTCCAGTGTGAGCGGGGGCGGATGCTCGTGTCGGTCTTCGCCGGCCGCACGCTCCGCTTCACCGCGGAGGCGCTGCTCATCCTCTACTTCGGCCGCCGCTTTCTCGACTTCATGAACTCGGACGCCTTCAACTACTTCGTCTACGGCCTCACGCTCGTCGCCGTCGCCGGCAGCGCCCTCACCGCCTACAGACTGCTCGCGTCGGGGAGAAGGCAAAAGGCAAAAGGCAAAAGTGAAGAAGGGGAACTTAAATAGAAGTTCCGCGCGCCGAAGGCGCGTCCACACTTTTGCCTTTTGACTTTTTACTTTTGCCTTTCCTTCAGTGCAGCCCTTCGCCCGAGGGCCCGCCGCGCGCCGCCTCGTGCTTGCCGACCTTGGGGACCGTGCCCCCCTTGGCGGCGCCCTTGCGCGATGGCCGCCGGTTCTTCTCACTGCGTGACTGTGTCGGCGGGCCGGGGCGACCGCGCACCTGCTGCTCCCGGTCCTTGCCCGCCATGTCCTTGCCCGCCGTCTCCTTCTGCTTTGCCATCGGGTCTCCTCCCACTCCCCGCGCCAGGCGGGGCTTCAGCCGCGCCGCCTGCCCGCGGGACTCTTCGCCCCCGCCTCAACGCCCTCCTCAACGCCCGCGCCGGCGCGCGCGGGGCGCGCCGCCCCCCGTAGCGCGAGGCTGTCGCGGCTGGTGACGCCAGCCTGCCCCGCGGCCGTCCTGCTCTTTCGGGCCGCGCGCACGCGCCGCCCAGAGGTGCTGACGGTCTCGACGAGCCCCTGCTCTTCGAGACGGCGGTAGGCGTTGCGCACGATGTTGCGGCTGACGCCGAGCTGCTCGGCCAGCGCCCGCTCCGAGGTGATGGTGTCGCCGCGCGTGAACTTGCCCGCGAGGATGGCGCTGGCGATCTGGTTGAATATCTGCTGCGTCTTCGTCTCGTCGCTCCCGGCGCGTATGCGTATGTTTAAGTCCGGCATGAATCGTCTCCCCCCTTGTCCAGCGTTGACGGGTGAAGGGTGAAGAAGAGAGAGCGCCCCGGCTCGTCCCCCATCCCTCACCCCATTCTAAAATCCCGACGGGTAGGTCTCCGGCGGCTCCTCGCCGGCCACCCAGTGCGGGGCGCGTTCGAGCGGCTCGACGGCGCGCGTCTCGTCGAAGTGGAGCACGCAGTCGAACTGCTCGGCGAGGCGTGCGTGGAAGTAGTGGCTCAGGCGCTCCGTCTCGGGACGGTAGATGACGCCGATGGCGCGTTCGAGCCGCGGCCGCCGGAGCAGCTCGCGCGCCGGTCCCTCCTCGCGCAGGTCGAGCATGAAGTTCGGCGCCCCCACCTCGTGGAAGAGCGCCTCGTAGCTGCCTTCGAGCGCGGGACGGACGCGCTTGCGCCGCCCGGGCTCGTCCCAGTCCGAGGAGGCGGTCACGCTGCCGCGGTGCGTCGTGAAGCCGACGAGCGCACAGTCGCGCGGGTAGCGCTCGCGCACGAGCTGGCCGACGTTCCACTCGCCGCCCTCGCCCATCTCGGTCGCGCGCGCATCGCCGAGGTGCGAGTTGTGCTCCCAGACGGCAACACGCGCTTCGCGCCCCTCCGAGACGAGGTGCGCCACGAGCGCGTCGAGCGTCTCGGCCATGTGGCGGTCGCGCATGTTCCACGACTCGACGCGCCCGCGGAACATCGAGCGGTAGTACTCCTCCGCGTTCCTGACGAGCCGCGCGTTCTGCTCGGCGTAGAAGAACTCGTCGCGCGCCACGCCCCCGCCCCCGCCGGCCAGCTCCGCGGCGCGCCGTCGCAGCTCTACCAGCTGCTCGACGACCCCCGGCTCGCACGACTCGGACGCGCCGTAGCTGGCAGCGTAGGCGTAGGCGGTCGTGTCCTCGCCGAAGTGTTCGAAGCAGGAGTAGCGCCGGCGCGCGCGTGCGGCCGCCTCCGGGTCCACGCCGTCGAGGTATTCGAGCACGGCCTCGATAGAGGTGTAGAGGCTGTAGAGGTCGAGCCCGTAGAAGCCGACCTTCTGCGCCCCGGCGGGGAGCGCGTCGTTGTGCGCGCGCAGCCACTCGACGAACTCGACGACGACCGTGTTGCGCCACATCCAGGTGGGGAAGCGCCGGAAGCCGCCGAGCGCCTCGCCCGCTTCCGCGTCGTCCGACTCGCCGCGCACGTAGCGGTTGACGCGGTAGGCGTCCGGCCAGTCGGCCTCGACCGCGACGGCCGTGAACCCCTTCTCCTCGATGAGCCGTTTCGTGATGGCGGCGCGCTCGGCGTAGAACTCGTGCGTGCCGTGCGAAGCCTCGCCCAGAAGGACGAAGTGCGACGCGCCGACCAGCCCCAGCAGCGGGTCGTAATCGGAGCGCGCCCCGGCGAGCGTGCGCGCCGCCCCGCGCAACACCTCCGCCAACCGCGCCGTCTTCGCTTCAGCCATCTCTCACCTCCGACACAATGACGGGCGAAGGGAGGCGGAACGGCGAACGAGCCCCGGGCCGCGCCCGCCGTTCCGCGCTCCTCGTTCACGACAATCCCCTTCAGCTCCCGCCCGCGGCGCGCGAAGAGGTGTTGGTCGCCGACGCGTCGGTGGCCGCCGGCGCGTCAGGGTCGGCCGGGGCCGCCGTGCCGCCGGACGTGCCGGCCGAGAGCGCCGGCGCCCCGCCCGCTGCCTCCTGGTAGCTGTGGACGCGCAGGTTGTTCTGCACGTTCGCCACGCCCGAGACCGATTCGGCGATGCTCTCGGCGAGCCGCTTGGCGTAGCGGCTGTCGACCGCCCCCGAGAGGATGACCTCGCCGGCCGCGACGTTGACCTCGACCTCCGAGGCGTCGAGCCATTCGTTGTCGGTCAGGCGGTCGCAGACCTCTTCGCGAACGCGCTCGTCGGAGCGTCGATAGTTCCTGGGCCCGAGCCCGCGGAACTTGCCTTCGCCGCGCCCGCGCCCGCCGCGCATCTCGCGCGGGTCGTCGCGGCGGTCGCGGCGGTCGTCGTCCTCGTCGCCGCCGAACCAAGAGAGCACCTCGTCGGCGGCGCGGTCCCACCAGCCGCGTCCGCGCCCCTCGCGGTCATCGCCGCGCATGCGCGCCGGGCGACGGCCGTACTCGCCGCGCACGTCGCGGTCGTCGTCGTCGCGCTCGTATTCATCGCGCCCGTACTCGTAGCCGCTGCGGCCGTAGAAGCGGCTCGTCGTGCGCCCGTAGTCGGTGTCGTATTCGCGCACGCCCTCGCCCTCGGGGCCACGCCCCGCGCGTCCCCGCTCGTAGTCGCGGCCGTAGGCACGCGCGCCGTAGTCTCGCCCGTACTCGTCGCCCGCGTAGCGGCGCAGCGGCGAGCCCGCGTAGCTGCCGCCGCCGCTCAGCCCCTCGCGCCCGTGGCGGCCGCCGTACTCGCCCGCGCCGTACTCGCCGCGCGTGGCGTAGCGCGAGCCGTAGTCGCGCGCCTCTTGTTCGCGCGAGCCGTAGTCGCGCTCGCGGCCGTACTCGCCGCCGCCGCGCGTGGACGCGTAGCCGCCGCGCCGCGACATGCCGTAGTCGGGCAGGGCGCGGGAGCGCCCCTCCCTTTCGACATAGCCGCGCTCGGTCTCGCGCTCGTAGTCCCTGTCTTCGGTGCGGTCTTCGTCCGAGTCGCCGTAGCGCCCGAAGCCGCGGTCACCGTAGCGTGTTGACATCACCAACCTCCTTCTTCTCGTCTGCGTTCAGGGCCGTCCGGCCGTGAGGCGCGTGGGCCTTGGGGAGAAGATTTCGTTGAAAGCCTGAAAGGGATTGAGCCCACCCCGCAACCCGAGTCACAAACGGCCGCTACTTCTTCTGGTCGCCGCGGTCGCCCTGCCCCGACCTGACCTCGGTCCTGGCGTCCTTCTTCACATCCTGCGAGAGCGAGCGCCCTACGTCGTCCGACTCCTTGAACTTCCCCTCCTTGTCGCGGCGCACGTAACGCTTGTCCGTGCCCGTGTCGATCAGCTCGCGGTCACCTTTTTCAGCCATGCCGTCCCTCCTTATTCTTCCGTGCCCTCGTCCGGCCGGTTAAAACTGTCCACTGAAAAAACTCCCGTTTCGCGCACGCCGCTCAGCGCCGCGCACGCCGCCCCTTCTTCGCCCCGGCCGCGAACAGCTCGCGCGCACGCTCGAAGACGCCTTCGAGCGCCTGGCGCTTCTTCAGCACGGGGGCGAAGAGGTCGCCCTTCTTCTCGACGCGGCGGAGCATGTTCCCGACGTGGAAGTCGGCCGTTTTTATCTTCCTGCGTTCGACCTCGCGCCATTCGAGCGGGGCTGAGACGGTCGCGCCCGGCTTCGGCCGCACCGAGTAGGGCGCGACGACCGACTTGCCGCGCGCGTTCTGCATGTGGTCGACGTAGATCATCCCCGCGCCGCGCTTACGCTTCGAGCGCTCGACCGTCGCCACCTCCGAACGCTCGCGCGCCACGACCGTCGCCACCTGCTCGGCCAGCTCCGCGATCCGCCCGTAGTCGTAGGCGGGCTTGACCGGCACGTAGATGTGGAGCCCACGCGAGCCGGAGGTCTTCGGGTAAGAGTCGAGCCCGAGGCGCGCGAGCACGTCGCGCGTGGTGAGCGCCACGTCGCAGATGGTCTCGAAGGTGACGCCCTCGGCCGGGTCGAGGTCGAAGACGAACCAGTCCGGGTGTTCGAGGTCGGCCACGCGCGAGTGCCAGGGGTGTCGCTCTATCGCGCCGAGGTTCGCCATGTAGAGCAGCGTCGCCGCGTTGTCGCCGACGACGTAGTCAACTTCGTGGCCGCCGCCGTCCTCAACTTCGAGCGGGACGGTGCGGACGAAGGACGGCACCTCGTTGACGTCATGCTGGTGAAAGGAGGGCCCGCCTATCCCGGACGGGTAGCGCTTCATGATGAGCGGGCGGTCCGCGAGGTAGGGCAGAATCTGTTTGGCGATCTGGAAGTAGTAGCGGACGAGGTCGCCCTTCGTGTAGCCGTCCTCCGGCCAGTAGGCGCGCTCCATGTGCGTGAGCGGCACGACCTCCCGGCCCACCTTCACGTTCAGGTCGCCCGCGAGCGACTTCGCCCCGAGGGCGCGCCCGGCCGTCACGACCTTCCCCGCGCCGGCCCGCTCCGCCGTGTCGAACTTCCGGACGCCCGCGCCCGCGCCGCCGCCGACCTTCAACCCGCCGACGCCGCTCCCCCCCTTTGCCTTCTGCCTTTTGCCTTTCGCCTTCGCCCTGATCGTCTCCTGCCCGTCGAGGGGGCGGCGCAGGCGCAGCTCCCAGCCCTCTTCGGCGAACTCGTCGCTCCGCTTGAAGAGCAGCCACTCGCCCGCGCGCCGCGTCATCCGGACGAGCGTGAAGGCGCCCCTCAGCTTTTCGCCCTTGAGCGCGAAGTCGAACCTCCCCTTTTCGAGCTGCTCGGCGGCCGCACCCTCCCCGAGCACCTCGTAGGTGCCGCCGTCCCACTTCATGTGCTCGCCCGCGCCGTACTCGCCTTCGGGGATCGTGCCCTCGAACTTCAGGTACTCGACGGGGTGGTCCTCCGTCTCGACGGCCAGGCGCTTCTCGGCCGGGTCGAGCGAGGGCCCACGCGGGACCGACCAGGACTTCAGCACGCCGCCCACCTCCAGACGGAAGTCGAAGTGGAGCTTCGACGCGTGGTGCTCCTGCACGACGAAGCGGCGACGGTTCGCCTTCGAGACGCTCCCCCTCGGCTCGGGCGTCCGCCTGAAGTCGCGCATCTTCCGATAGGTCTCAAGCCCCATCCGCCCTCTGCCTCTCCCCCGACCACTTGCCGCCACACGGTACAGCCTGTGTACGCGAGCCGTGCAGCACGGGACGCGCGCAGGTCCATCCGCGCGCGGCCGACGCGCACGAGGCCCGCGGTCTTTTTAAGAGTTCGCCGCCCGGCCCCCTCGATGGGACCAGTTTCTCCGGACGAGGCTTGCAACTTGCATGCTCAAGCGCCGAAGCTCTCTCGAACCCCGGACGCGCGGCGGCAAACGAACGTGAAATTCTCCGAACTGGCCGGCACATACGAACTCATCAGGCAGGCGCGCAGCGAGCAGGCGCGCGTGCGCCTCCTCGCGGACCTCTTCGCCGGCGCCGACGCGCGTACGCTGCGCGCCGCCGCGCACTTCACCCTGGGCGAGGTCGTCGACCCGCAGCTCTCGGACCGCCTCGGCATCGGGCCGGGCACCATCCGCTCGGTCCTGGCGCGGCTGTTCGGCCTCGACCCGGCCGAGATAGACGAAGAGGTCAGGCGCACGGGCGACATGAGCGAGGTCATGGCGGCGCACGTGCGCGGCAAGGACACGCTGCTGGTCGAAGGGCTCTGGCGGCGGCTTAACCGCGGGGTGGAGAGGGACGTGGGGCGCGAGGCGCTGGTCGAGCACGTCTTCCGCAACACGACGGCCGCGGGCGCGAAATACTTCACGCGCATGGTGCTCAAACAGATGCGCATCGGCGCAGGTCTCGGCACCGTCGCGCGCGCGCTCGCCTCGGCCTTCGGCGTCGAGGCCGGCGCGGTCGAGCACCTCTACGCGATGACGAACGACGTCGGGCTCGTGGCCACGCAGGCGCGCAAAGGGGCGCGGGCGCTCGCGCGCGCAGGGCTCACGCTCTTCCGCCCCTACCAGTTCATGAACGCACAGAAGGTCGACCGCCCCGAGGAGATTTTCCGGAAGCTGAAGGGGAAGCGAATTATCTTCGAGGTCAAGTACGACGGCGCGCGCCTCCAGCTACACCTCCGGAAGGGGCGGCCGGCCGAGGTTCGCACCTATTCGCGCCGCCTGAACGACGACACGGCGGCGATGCCCGACGTGGTGGCCGCGCTCGGCAAGGCGTGGAAGGGCGGCGACGCCATCCTCGAAGGAGAGGCCGTCGCCTACGACCCGGCGCTCAGGGAGAAGCAGCCCTTCCAGTCGGTGCTGATGCGGCTGGGGCGCGTCCACGGGGTCGAAGAGAAGGCGCGCGAGATTCCGCTCGTCCTCTACCTCTTCGAGATGGTCTACCACGACGGCGAAGACCTGATGACTCTGCCGCAGGCCGAGCGCCGCGCGCGGCTCGCACGCCTCTTCCGCCCGACCGAACGCGTGAAGATGACCGAGAGCGTGGTCACCGACTCCATCGAGGAGCAGGCGGCCTTCTTCCGCCGCGCCATCGAGGAGGGGCACGAGGGGCTGATGGCCAAGGACCCGGACGCCATCTACGTCCCCGGCCGGCGCGCCGAGAACTGGATGAAGCTCAAGCCGGCCTTCGAGACGCTCGACGTCGTCATCACGGGCGGCATCTGGGGCTCGGGGCGCAGGCGCGGCCTGCTCTCAAGCCTCATCGTCGCCGTGCGCGACCGCGACGGGTTCAAGACCGTGGGCAAGGTCGGGACGGGTTTTTCCGAGGAGGTGCTGCGCGAGCTGACGGCGCGGCTTGAGCCGAAGGTCATCACGACCCGCGGCCGCGACGTCGAGCTCGAGCCCGAGGTCGTCATCGAGGTCGACTTCCAGGACATCCAGAAGACTTCGCGCTACCGCGCCGGCTACGCGCTGCGCATCCCGCGCTTCAAGCGCATCCGCACCGACAAGAGCACGCGCGAGGCCGACAACCTCGCGCGTCTGAAGAGACTCTACAAGCAGATGCACGCGTGAGGCCGCTGCTAGGCCGGGTCCGCTCCCGACAGGTCGATAACCCACGCCCCCTCGATTCTGCGCTCGACGACGTGCCGGCCCAGATTGAGCCAGCGCCCGACGCCGTCGAGGACGTTCGAGTCGGAGGTGACGGCGACGCGCCCCGAGTCGATGATCGCGCGGTCGGGGTTGAACTCCACCTCGACCTCCCAGGGCCAGCCGCGCTCGGCCGCCGCGGCGCGGACACGCTCGGCCAGCCGCCCGCTGTTCGAGACCGGCCGGTCAAGGAGCCATAGCACGGACGCGGGCCCGAGCGCCTCAAGCGCCTCGCCCGCAAGCACGACGGCGTGCTCCGTCTCATCGACCGCCCTGTACGAGCCGTGGACGCTGGAGAGGTCGCGCACGCTGCCGTCGCGCCCGAGGACGAGCAGGCCGCCCGAGAGCGCCGCCTCCAGCGTGATGATGAGGTTGAAGCCGTCGACGACGAGCGCCCCGCCCGCGACTTCAGCCTCGGGGATGCGGCGCGAGAGCCGCCCCTCGCGGCTCTCCTCGGAGCAGGCCGCGCGCGCCACGGCCAGACGCTGCCGCTCGCGTAAGGAGTGGCGGTCGCCGACGAGCTTGACGGCCGACTTCGTTTGATAGCCCCGGCTCAAAAGCCACGACAGCTCGCGCGTGGCGACGCGCAGCGCCGACAGCCACGCCCCTTCGAACAGCCGCGCGTCCTCCGGGTGCGCGCCCCTGTGCCGCCGCCTGTCTGGACTCACTTCCCCGCCCCCGATTCAGTCCGTGCCGCCCGACTCGTCCTCGCGCGTCTTACGTCTCTTCGACGCGCCCTTCTTCGAAGCACGTTTCTTCGACGCGGGCTTCTTCGACACGGGCTTCGGCCGGGCGCGCTCACCGATGGTCTCGGCCCCGTGGCCGTGGACGGCGAACTCGTCGGCCAGCTTTTGCAGGAGCCAGAGCGGGCGCCCCTCCTCTTCGCGCCCCTTCATCCGGAAGAGCCGCCACGCGCCGCCGAGCCGGCGGCCTTCGAGCCTGAAGCGGATCGCGCCCGCGCGCCAGCCCTCCTCGGGGTCGCCCTCGGGGAGGAACCGGCCGGCGTCCCACTGGTAGACACGCCCCGCGCCGTAGGTCCCCTCGGGCAGCACCCCCTCGAAGCTCCCGTAGGAGAGCGCATGGTCGGGCACCTGAACGGCGAGGCGCCTGGCCGCCGGGTCGAGCGAAGGCCCCTTCGGCACGGCCCACGACTTGAGCGTGCCGCCTATCTCCAGGCGAAAGTCCCAGTGAAGACGGCTCGCGTGGTGCTCCTGGACGACGAATCTCGGCCCGCGTTTCATGCATGGATTCTGCCACAGAAGAGGCCCCTGGGGCGCCCCCTCCCGCGCCCGTTCGTCCCGGCCCGAGTCCGCTTCGTCACACTTCCGTTCACAAACCCCGCGCCGCCTCTTATTCTCCCTTTTTGCGCCGTAAGCGCCCCCGCGCCATAAGCGTCAAACCATACAGATGAGCGCCGACGCACGAAGCCCCCCTTGCGGGGACTCAACGGGGCGGCGGTGTGCGGGAGAGGACGGCGGAACGGCCCTTAACGATGACCGAAGTGGAGACTCTCGAAGGCGTCCGGCTCGCGGCGGGCGGGCGGACCGCGGGCGGCGAACGCGTGTGGCGCGGGCGGTGGGCGCGCGTCGGGATCATCTTCGCCGTCTGGACGGTGCTCGCCTTCTTCTTCACGGGGCAGCTCTACTACACGCGGCTCCTCAGCGAGCGCCCGATGACCTGGCGCGACGCCGCCTCGCAGCAGTTCATCTACCCTTACCTGTGGGCGGTCGGCACAATCATCACGCTCTGGCTCGCCAACCGCTTCCCCCTAGAGGGCGCGCGCTGGCTGCGCCACCTCCTGCTCCAGCTCGTCTTCGCCACCGCCTTCGTCTTCGTCATCTCCGGCTCGTTCCACGTCATCTACCACCTCCTCTACGTCCAGGGCCCGGGCAAGACCTACGCGGCGTGGACCACGCTCCAGTGGATCATCTTTAACTCTTCGGAGAACTACGGCATCTACGGCCTGCTGCTGCTCCTCAACCAGGTCTTCCGCGTCCTGCGCCGCTTCCGCGAGGGCGAGCTGAGGGCCTCACGCCTCCAGACGCAGCTCACGCGCGCGCAGCTCGAGGCACTCAAGATGCAGCTCCAGCCGCACTTCCTCTTCAACACGCTGCATTCCATCTCCGCCCTCCTCCACCGCGACCCCGACGCCGCCGACCGCATGATCGCGCGCCTCGGCGACTTCCTCCGCCTCACGCTCGACAACTCGGGCGCGCAGGAGGTCTCGCTCCGCAAGGAGCTGGAGTTCCTGACCTGCTACCTCGAGATCGAGCGCGTGCGCTTCCAGGACCGCCTGACCACACGCCTCGACGTCGACCCGGGGGCGCTCGACGCGCCCGTCCCGAACCTTATCCTCCAGCCCATCGTCGAGAACGCCATCCGCCACGGCGTGGCGCAGACGCGCGGCGCCGGCCGGGTCGAAATTTCCGCGAAACGCGAGAACGGCTCGCTTCGTATACGCGTGCGGGACAACGGGCCGGGGCTCAGGGCCATCACACGGCCGGACGACGGTTTGCGGGAGGGGCTCGGGCTCTCGAACACGCGTGCGCGCCTCGAACAGCTCTACGGCGCCGCGCACCGCTTCGAGCTGGAGAACGCGCCCGACGGCGGGCTCCTCGTGACGCTGGAGATTCCGGCCGCAGCGGGCGCCCCCGCCTGAAACTTTGCAACCCGCCGCCGCCCCCGGCGTTAAAATTTCTGAAACCCCGAGACCTTTTTTGCCACATACAGTCTCGGGGTGGTGTTTTCCGTTTAAGTGGCGGCGGGCGTGCGTCACCCCTCGGCGAGCACCCGACCACCCGACGCCGAAAAGTTACCGACCTTATGACCGAAGCCGCACAGCAGGCGCCCATCCGCGTGCTCGTCGTCGACGACGAGCCGCTCGCACGCGAGAAGATTCGCGGCATGGCGGCCGACGACCCCGACCTGAGGATCGTCGGCGAATGCACGAACGGGGCCGAGGCCATCGAGGCCGTCCAGGCCGTCCGCCCCGACCTCATCCTGCTCGACGTGCAGATGCCCGAGGTCGGCGGCTTCGCCGTGCTCGAAGCCCTGAGGGACGAGGGGCTGCCGCCCGTCATCTTCATCACGGCCTACGACCACTACGCCGTGCGCGCCTTCGAGTTCCACGCGCTCGACTACCTCCTCAAGCCCTTCGACCGCGAGCGCTTTCGCGCCGCGATGGAGCGCGCCAAGCGGCAGATCAGGCGCGAGAACGGCGGCGCCTTAGACGAGCGCATCCTCGCGCTGCTCGAACAGATGCGCGGGCAGACGCGCTACAGCGAGCGGCTGGTGGTGAAGACGGGCGGGCGCGTCTTCTTCCTCAACACGGACGAGATCGACTGGATCGAGGCCGAGGGCAACTACGTCTCGATCCACACGAACAAGAAGGCGTACCTCCTGCGCGAGACTATCTCTTCCTTAGAGGCGCAGCTCGACCCGAAGGACTTCGTCCGCATACACCGCTCGGCCATCGCCAACATCAACCGCATCAAGGAGCTCCAGCCCTGGTCGCACGGCGAGTATCACGTCATCCTCCACGACGGGACGCAGCTCACGCTCTCGCGCAGCTACCGCGAGAAGTTGCAGTCGGCGCTCGGCAACAGCCTCTGAGCGATGCCGGGACGGCGCGCGCCGCCGAGGCCGCTTCATCACGCGGCTCGTCCAGTTCATCACAAAAGCCTTCCCCGACCGCGGGTCGCTCTTTAGAATCCCCTTCAGTCGAGCGGCAGCGCGGGCCGCGGGGGCGGCGCCCCACGGCCGAAGCGGAAGGGGGCCACAGTCCCCCGCCTGACAAGGAAGGGAGTTATACCCACGATGCTGGAACAGAAGCACTACGCGTTTAAGCAGACCGAGCACACGGCCACAGCGGCGCCGGCGCCCGAGCAGGCCGCCTCCGTCAAACTCAAGACGCTGCGGGAGCTGGCGCTCGCGCTCCTCCAGGAGGTCGACGCGCTGAAGGGCAACGGCACGTTCGAGGCGAGGTCGCACCTCGATTTCGCCGACGAGGTGCGCCGCTTCGAGACCGACCTCATCCGCTGGGCGCTGATGCGCACGGGCGGACACCAGCGGCGTGCCGCCCGTCTGCTCAACCTCAAGGTCACGACCCTCAACGCCAAGATCAAGCGCTACCGCATCAGCCCGCACCCGGCGCCGGCCGGCAACGTCGTGGGCCTCCACCGCGAAGCGCAGGAGGGCGCCGAACGGTAGGAGAATGAACAGTAGACAGTAGTTAAGCAGGCGGTGCGACTCCGGCCACGGGGGACGGCGCACCGCCTGCTCTTTTTTCTACTGTCTACTGTCTACTTTCCTTCCGTCTACTTTCCTTTTGCCTTTCCACCCCAACTCGCGTATAGACACGTGAATGAAGGTGCGCGCCGTCTTCCTGCTGCTCTGCCTCATCTGGGGCTCGACCTGGCTCTTCATCAAGCTGGGGTTGCGCGACCTCCCGCCGCTCAGTTTCGCCGCCGGCCGTTTTCTGCTCGCCACGCTCATCCTCTCGGCAATCGTCGCCGCGCGTCGCGCGAGTCTGCCCCGAGGCCGCGCCGAGTGGTCGCTCATCGCCGTGACGGGCGTGCTCGCCTTCTCGCTCAACTACGGGCTGCTCTTCTGGGGCGAGCAGCACATCTCCTCGGGGCTGGCGGCGCTGCTACAGGCGACCATCCCCGTCTTCGGCATGCTCTTCGCACACCCCTACCTGCCGGGCGAGCGCCTGAACGCGCGACGGCTTTCGGGCGCGCTCCTGGGCGTCGCGGGCGTCGGCGTCATCTTCTCGAACCAGTTGAGCGCCGAGGGCGGGATGGCGGTCTGGGGGAGCGTGGCGGTCGTGACCGGGGCGGTCTTCGTCGCCTACGCGAACGTGCTGGTGAAGGCGGGGGGCGCGCGTCTGGACGCGTCGGTGCTGGCGGCCGGGCAGATGGCCTGCGGGTTCGTGCCGCTCGCGCTGGGCGGCCTCATCTTCGAGGGCAACCCCCTGGCACTGCGTTGGACGGGGCTGGCCGTCGTCTGCCTGCTCTACCTGACGCTGGTCGGGTCGGTCGCGGCCTTCCTGCTCTTCTACTGGCTGGTGCGCCACACGGACGTGACGAAGACGATGCTCATCGCGCTGGTGACGCCGCTGGCGGCGGTGCTGCTCGGGATGCTGGTGCTCGGCGAGGAGGTGACGTGGAGGACCGTGGCGGGCGGCGCGCTCATCATGTCGGGCATCGCCCTCGTCGTGCTGCGCCGCGGCGTCCGAGCCTCGGCGCCGTCGGCGCCCGCACCCGAGGGCGAAGCCGCCGACGGCGGGGCGTAGACGCGCTGGTGAAGAGGAGACGGAAAGGCGAAGGGCTCGCGCGACTTTTTAGTCGCGCGAGCCCTTCGGGTCTGTGGCCCGGGCGGAGTCTTTGAACTTTCGCCCGGGCCGTTTGTCGTCGGCCTGCTAAGCCAGCGTCGGCGTGCTTACGGAAGCACCTCGATGTTGACGAGCACCTTGAAGGTCCCCGTCTGCTGAATGCCGTAGAGGAACTGCACGTTGATGCTCTGCCCAGGCGCCAGCGGCGTCGCCAACGTCACCGTCCCCGCCGACAGCGTCGAGTTGAACGCCCCGCCGTTGGGCTGCGAGGGCGGCTCCTCCAATGTCGTCCCCTGGACCGTCACCGTACACGGCGCCGGCGCCGGGCTGCACGTCGCCGCGTCGTTCACGCCTGCCACCACCACCGGACCGGAGGTGCGCGCACGCAGGTCCGCGTAGCCCGCCGGCGCCGGGAAGGTCGTCAGGTCGATGATGCGGAACCGCAGGCGCGTGACGGGCGCGCCCGTGTTGTTGACGATGCGGCGGCGCAGCGTCAGCGTGCCGAAGGTGGAGTTGTTGGGCACATCCGGCGTCACGGTGCGGACGCGGTTGGGCGGGTTCGAGGTCCCGGCCGAGCTGTCGAGCAGGAAGCCGGGCATCTGGGCGTTGCGCTGGATGGGCGAGGAGAGGTTCTCGGGACCGGGTGCCCCGAGCCGCTGCCCCCCTCCCGCGTCCGTGCCCAGAGGCTCGACGAAGTAGAAGTCCACGGCGTTGTCGTTCGCGTCCTTCGGGAAGCCGCCGGTCGGGCACTGGCCAAGCCACGTGGGCGAGCCGGCCTTCCCGCAGTTGTCGCGCACGAACGAGTAGTCGAGATTAAAGGAGGCGTTCAGCGCCGGGTAGCCCGCGCCCTCCCTGTAGAGGGTGTTGGCCTCGGAGGTCGAGCCCACGGCGTCGAGCCGCGTCGCGAGCGAGAAGTTGGCCACGTTCGCCGTGTTGAAGATGGCGATGCCGACGTTGTCCGCAATGTCGGTGGTGTAGGCGGCGTTGCCCGTCGCGGTCGTGCCGTTGCCGGCCGGGTAGGCCGCCAGCGAGTAGCCGGCCGAGTTGACGCAGAGGTAGTGGCCGCGGTCCGGAATCAACGTGCCGTTCGGGATCGTGCAGCGGATGATGCCGTCTGAGGCCGCCACGGCGAAGCCGGCCGAGCCGTCGACGGTCGTCACCGTCAGGTCGGCGCCGGAGTTGTTATAGACCTCGACGAACTCGTCGTTGGCGCCGTTGGGGCCGCGCAGGCGGAACTCACTGATGAGGAGGTCGTTGCCGCCGGCCGGGGCGCTGACCTTCGCCCACCAGGTGCCCCAGCGTGAGTCGTTCGAGCCCGTGCCGGTCGTGCCGACGCGGAGCTGCGCGTACTCCTGTACGGTCCACATGTCGCGGTCGTTCGACGGGTCGATGACCGTGTGGCTGTAGTCGCCCCAACGGTTCCTCGTCCCCGAAAACGTCTTCTGGTAGTAGTCCTCGCCTTCCTTGTAAATAACCGGGTCGCGCATCGTCCCGGCCGCGTCAGTGCCGAGGCGGAAGGCGTAGCCCGCGTCGGCGTAGTCGTCCGACTCGAACTCGGAGAAGCCCATCAGGATGTCGCCGTGCTTGTTGACGGAGACCGACGGGTAGGCGTACCACTTGCCGCCGTTGGTCGGTGTGGCGGTCGGGTCTTCGACGCGGCCACCGTCGACGAAGGCACCGCTCGAAGCGTTGACGACCGTCCACTGCGCGGCGGTGCGGTCGGCGGTCACGAAGACGTTGCCGAACGCGTCGGTGGCTGTGCCCGCCCCGGCCGGCAGGGCGATGGTCTGCGCGTAGTAAATCCGGCCGTTGCGGAAGGCCGGGTTCGAGCGTATGTGCGAGTCGCCCGGGTCTATCTTGCGGAGCGTGGCCGGGCAGACCTGCGTGGGGGCGCCGACGCCCGCGGCGCAAGTCTGCGGCAGCATGTCGCCGCCGGGCTGCGTCCAGCCGCCGCCGGGACGGGTTAACGCCACCTGCGCGGGGGTGAACACGGGGGCGGCGGGCGTGCCCGTGATGCGGGAGATGCCGTAGGTCGCGCCGGCGCTGCTCAAGTGGCGGATCAGGTAGAGCGTCTCCTCCGTCGGGGAGTAGGTCGTGACGGGGTAGTTGCAGAAGCCGATGCCCGTCCCCCTGAAGATCGTCCCGCCGGCCGTGCCGCCGCGCAGCGACGCGTAGTCGAGCACCGCCGCCCTGAAGTTGACGTTCGACTGCGCGCCGCCCGGGCCCGTCCCGTTGATCTGGAACATGTTGACCGTGACGGTGAGCCAGTTCTTGTTGAAGCCGATCATCGGGAAGTCGGCCCACTCGCCCGCCGCGTTGCAGTTCGCGGCGCCGGGCGCGCAGCCGACGATGAAGCGGTAGATGTGGTAGCTGCCCGCCGGGTCGGAGGTCTGCGAGACGGCGACGTTGATCGAGGAGTTGGCCGACGAGGCGTTCGACGTGATGGCGAGCAGCCAGCGCTGCTGGTAGGGGTCAAAGACGATCTGCGGATCGAAGAAGCCGCTCGCGCCCGACGAGGCCCAGAACGTGTCGGTCGAGACGGTCGAGAGCGGCGCGCCCGTCGCCTTGTCGTGGATGCGGTAGTTCGAGTTGGTGTTGGTGAAGACCCGGTCGATGCCGACCGCGCCGTTCGTGTCGGGCGGGATGGTGAAGCTGGTGGTGCCGACCTTCGGCCCGTCCTCCTGCGCCAGGAAGTTCTGCGAGGGCGAGGGCGACGCGGCCGAAGGCCCGCCCGCCTCGTCCTGGAGCACGGGGCCGGGGCCGCCCACGGCGTCGGCATCGTCGGCGCCCGCGGCGGACGAGGCCGACGGCAGCGTGCCCTCGGGCGAGTCGTTGACGGTCCCGGGCAGGGGCGCCGCCTGAAGCGTCTGCACGTTCGTCGCGGGGCCTCTGGACGCGGCCGCGCGCCGCGCCATCTCGGCGAGCTGCCTGAAGTTGACCGTCGTCACCGAGGAGGGACGGATGCGTGTGCCGCTGATGTCACCGGCCGTGTCGGCCTGCGCCGGCGACTGCGGCGCACTCCTGACGGCGGTGGCGCGCACCTGCGCCCGGGCGCGCGAGATGCCGACCAGCAGTAGGGGGGTCGCGACTGCCAGGAACAGCGCGAGGAGGACGAGCCTCCCGGCGACGCCTTTCGGCCGGGCGAGGGTACTTCTGCTTCTCATGTCTTGACCTACTCCTTACAAACGGGGTCTATGCCGGATAGCCCTGCTGCCGTTGTCGAGCCTTCGGGACGGACGGCCACGCGTCGACACGCGTGTGCGCCGGAAGGCTCGCGGACCCGAAACCTCTTCGCACGCCTCTCGCGCACGCGGCCTTCCGGCCCGGGGCTAGGGAACCGGTGCCCCGGCCTGCGCGCGGCCGACCGTGCAGCGGCCGGTCGAGAGGTCGACCGCGCCGAGGAGGATGACGGGTCGCGGGCCACTCTTCTTTTTCCGCAACGTGTCGCGCGATGCTCCCCCCTGCGCCTCCGCCTGCGCGCGCTCCTCACGCTCTGCCTTCTCGCGGCGTGCGCGCGCCGCGCGACTCTCGGGCGGCGGGGGGACCAGCCTGTTCGCCGTGAGCAGGAGCGCGGCGCGCCCCCCGGGGCCGTGCGCGCGGTACTCGACCTGCGGCTCTTTAAAGGCGCCGATGCAGCGACGCATGATCGCCTCCGCGCGGGGGCGCGTAATGGTGCGCTCTATGTCGGAGGTCGAGTTGAGTGTGCCGGCGACCGAGTGCGCGTTCATGCGCCGGCCGCCCTCCGTGTAGGAGCCGACCGAGTCGTTCACGAACGCCTCGTAGCCGCCCACGGAGAGCTTCCAGACGACGCCCCGGTTGCCCGGGGTGTCGACGACGCGCGCAAGGCTGAAGTGACGGTCGAAGTAGGCCGGGGTGATGCCGGTCCTGATAATCGCCTCGCGCGAGCTCTGGATGAGGGCGCGCTCCGAGGCGTTCAGCTCCGCGGACGCGCTTGCGGTCTGCGCGCCGGCGCGGGGCGCGAAGGCCGTGCCCGACGCGACGGCGGCGAGGACGAACAGCAGAAGGGTTCTCATGGGTTCCCGGGGTTATCCGCGATGGGCGCCGCCCGCGGCTTTCGTCCGGCGGGTCGGGGCCTGGGAAGAGGAGAGATTAAAAGGTGCGGGGCGCGCGCGCTGGGACGCCTCAGCCGGCGCGCAGCGTGCGCATGATGGCGTCGCGCAGGCGCTGCGGGGCGACCTCGGCCCCGGACTCGCCCTTCTGCGGGTCGCGCCAGTTGTCGAGGATGGCCACCTTGTGCGCGCAGGCCACGGTGCAGAGCGGCGCGCACCACTTCTCCGTGTTGTACTCGCGCTCGACGTCGGCCTTCGTGTACTGCTCGACGGGGACGCCGGGCGTGCCGCGCTGCTGCGAACAGTAGTGGACGAGCCCATCCTCGCAGACGTAGAGGTAGCGCGCGCCCGAGCGGCAGCGCCACTTGTTCTCCTTGCCCGAGGCGAGGTTGTCCTGGAACCACCCCAAACGCGCGTACTCTGACTTTGAGGTGCGCTTCAGCTCGTCGTAGACCTTGCGCTCGCGCTCGCCGAGCGGCTTCAGCAACCCGTGCCCGTCGTGGATGACGCCGACCGTGGTGGAGAAGCCCAGCTCCTGCGCGCGGCGCGCGATCTGGAGCGCGTCCTCCGGGTTCTTGATGCCGCCGCCGATGACCGAGTTGATGTTGACGTGGAAGTCGGAGTGCGCGGCGAGGTTCTGGAGCTTCTTATCCAGGTTCTTGAGACTCTTCTTCGAGACCTCGTCGGGCGAGACGTTGTCGATGGAGATTTGCAGGTATTCGAGCCCGGCCTCGTTCAGGCGCCGGATGCGCTCGGGCGTCATGTAGTAGCCGTTCGAGATGAGCCCGGCAATCATGCCGCGGCGGCGGATGTGGCTGATGATCTCGTCGAGGTCGGGGTGCATCAGGGGCTCGCCGCCCGAGATGGTGATGACCGAGGTCCCGAGGCGCGCCAGCGCGTCGAGGCGACTCTTCATCGCGTCGAGGGGCACGGGGTCGGACGTCTTGTCGAACTCGTTGCAGTAGGTGCAGGCGAGGTTGCAGCGGCGCATCGGGATGACGTGCGCCAGGACGGGGTGGTCCGTGCGCATTAGCGCGCGGGTGATGAACCTCGCCTCGCGCAGCTTCAACTTCAGAAACGTGCTTCGCTTCATCAAGGCTGTGTCTTTATGCTCGCCGGCGCGGGGAAGTCGCGGCTGCCGGCGCTCGAAGGTTACCTACGGGAAATACTGCTAGACAATACGAAATGCGGAGGCTCAAAGCAAGCGCCCCGGCGCGGCCGGCGGACGCTAAAAAGGCGAAGGGCTCTGGCCACTTCCGGCGGGCAGAACCCTTCGCCTCTTAACTCTCAAGCTCGCCGACTTAGCCCTTGACGATCTTGGTACCGGCGGGCAGGTCGATGCGGAAGGCGTCGTCGGGGACGCCGGCGTTGCGCTGGATGTTGGTCAGGCGGACGGTCGTCGCGTCGCCATTCCTCTCCGTCACGCGCGTCTGGACGGGCATGCCGTCGTCCGTCACCCAGATCTCCGCGAACTGGTAGCCGGCGTTGCCGCGCGGCGTGAGCTTCAGCCACCAGACGTGCGGGCTGCCCTGATAGAGCGATCCCTCGCCGACCAGCTCGACGTTGAACTGGTTCTTGGCCTGCGCGCCCGACATGTTGAGCGCGAAGCCGAGCACGTTGCCCGCCTTGCCCTTCGAGCCGGCGTTCTTCGTCGAGCCCTGGTAGGCCTGCTTCAGGCGCGGGCGGTAGAGCGTGTACTGGCCGCCCGTGACGGCGAGCATCTCGACGACCGGGCGCCTCCAGTCGACGCGGACGTTCGCGTCGCGACCCTTGCCGGCGACATACTGCACATCGCCGAACTGGTCGTCTGACTGGCGGAGCTGCGCGTTGTACTTCTGCATGTGCACCGCGGCGCGCAGCGAGCCGAGCGAGCGGCGGTTGCGGTCCATCTTGTTGAGGATGGAGCTGATCAGGCCGGGGCCCTGCGCCTGTGCGCGGGGCGGGGCCACCGAGAGCGAGGCAACGAGCATCAAGACGGCCAAGGCCGGCGCGAAATACTTCCTCATGCTAACTCCTTCAAACATTTAGGGAGACTCCTGCCCGGTCGCGAAACCGGGTAAGTATAGGGAATTATGGCTCTATGTCAACCTCAAAAGCGACCGTACGACCGTCCGTGCTCCGCAGTTCCCGCCAGCTTTTGACGCGCACGGCGGGCGCACCCGTGATCCTGCGCGCGCACCTCTCGATCTCGTGCGCGTCGGGCTCGGCGGTGGCGGCCGCACCCGTAGTTCTGATAAGCAGCTTTTGTGCCGCTCCGAGGCCGTTTTGATGCGCCGGCGAGCAGGCGAGTTCGCCCCACTCGAACCACCCTTTAGGCGTAAGAAATACGAAGGCGAGGATGGCCACGCAGAGCACGTCGTACTGCCAGGTCGTGCGCCCGTAGGACCAGAAAATGACTCTTTTGAAGACGTCCAGGAGCATAAAAAGATGTCAGATGTCGAATGTCGGATGTCGGAGAAAGGCGACATCCGGCGCCGGGGGGCCGCGCCCCCGTACTAAATCTGTACGCCCGGGGCAGGGGGCACGATCTGCCCGTCGCGCATCTGGATGATGCGGCGGCACATGGCGGCCGCCTCCGGGTTGTGCGTAATCATGATGATGGTCTGGTTGAAGCGGTAGTTCATCTCCTGGAACATGTTGAGCACGATGGCCGAGTTCTCCGTGTCCAGGTTGCCGGTGGGCTCGTCGGCGAGGATGATGGCGGGGCGGTTGACGACGGCGCGTGCGAGCGCGACCCTCTGCTGCTCGCCGCCCGAGAGTTCGAGCGGGCGGTGGTGCATCTTGTCTTCGAGCTGGAGCATGCGCAGGATCTCGCGCCGGCGCTCGGGGTCGCCCCCCTTCCGGCCGTCGCTGCCGCCGTGGATCGACTCGGCGAGCTTCAAATTCCCCTCGGCCGAGAGCGTCGGGAAGAGGTTGAAGCGCTGGAAGACGAAGCCGATCTTGCGGCGGCGGATGTCGGTACGCTTGGCGTCGGTGGCGGCCGTCAGGTCCTCCTCGTCGATTACGATCCGACCCGTCGTCGGCGTGAGCAATCCGCCCAGCAGGTGCAGCATCGTCGACTTGCCACACCCGGAAGGCCCCATGATGGCCAGGTACTCGCCCTCCTCGACGTCGAGCGAGACGCCCCGCAGCGCGGGCACGTCGACGCTCCCCACCCTGTAGACCTTCGTCAGGTTCTCCGCCTGTAGAATCTTTCGCATCGGAAGCCAGTAGACAGTAGACAGTAGTCAGTAGTCGGTAGAAAAACTTTACCCATCTTAACAGCCGGCGGGAGAAGGTCAACGTCAGCAGAGCGGAGCCTACTGACTAGTGTCTACTGACTGCTGACTACTCGTATGCCAGCGCGCTCACGGCGTCGAGGTTGGCGGCGCGTACGGCCGGGTAGAGGGCGCCGAGGGCCCCGCCGAGCAGGCCGATGAGCGCGGCCGTCAGCCCCCAGGCCCAGGAGTACTCGAACGGGAGCCCGTAGGCGCGCTGGATCAGGTAGCCGACGGCGAAGGAGATGGCGAAGCCGGCGGCGACGCCGATGACGCTGATGAGCACGGCCTCCTTCTCGATCTCGCCGACGATGTAGCCGCGCGAGGCGCCCATCGCCTTCAGGATGCCGATCTCGCGCGTCCGCTCCGTGATCGTCGTGTACATGGCGAGCATCACGACGAGTCCGCTCACCAGCGCCGAGAGGCCGACCAGCGTGCGGAGGAAGACGCCGAGGTACGGGATGCTCTTCTCGATGTTGGTGATGATGTCGCGCGTGAGCTGGATTTTGTTGCCGGGCAGTTGCTCGTCGATGCGCCGAGCCACCTCGGTCGCGCGCGACGGGTCCGCCAGCTTGACGTAGACCCAGGTGCACTTGCCCGGGGCTTCGAGCGCATCCTGCATCGCGGCCAGCGACATCTTGACGCGGGGGCCGGCCTCCGGCGTGTAGATGCCCGTGACGTTGTAGGGCTGGTTGCCGAAGAGCTTGATCTGGCTCCCGACCGAGAGGTTGTTGTTACGCGCCTTGGACTCGTCGACGACGACTTCGTCCACGCCCTCGGGCGCGCGCCCGGCGACGAGGCTCATCTCGTTCATCGCGGCGAACTGAGCCCAGTCCACCCCCTCGACCTGCTCGAAGCCGAAGCCCTTGCCGCCCTGCGAGACGTAGCGGATGTCGGGGACAGCCATGGCGACGCCCTCGACCTTCAGCAGCTCCTCGGCGTACTGCACCGGCAGGTTGGCCGTCGTGCTCATCAGCTCGGTCCCGCCCGAGCGCGTGAAGATGATCTCGGCACGCAGGTTCTGCGAACGCCGCTCCAGGTCGTTCGAGAGCCCGCGCGCCAGCCCCGTGAAGAGCATCACCAGGCAGACGCCCAACGCCACGCCCGCCGCGCTCACGACGGCGCGCACCGGACGCTGGCGCACGTTGGCTGTAACCAGGCTCTCCATAAGGGTGGTCGGCCGCTACCTCTTCTTCGCGTCCAGGTCGACCTCCGGCAGGCTCGAACTGTTCTTCAGGACGAAGATTTCGGGGTCGTACGGCTCGTCGACCTTGACCGCGCCCGGGTCCTGGAAGGCGATGCGGATCGAGTAGTGGTCCTGGGGGCGCGTCAGCTCGACCTGCGCGGGCAGGCGCAGACGACCATCCTCGCCGAAGGGCTGCGGCTGGCTGTAGAGGACGTCGGTGATGAGCTGGCCGCGCTCGCCGTAGATCTGCACGCGCGCGAGCCGCAGGCTCCCGACGCGGTCGAACCAGAAGCGGCGGGTGACGCGCGCGCGGTTCTGCGCCACCAGCTCCAGCTCCGAGAGGATGTAGTAACCGCGCACGACCCTCGCGCCTCGCTGCGCGCCGGGGCGCGGGTCGGCCTCCTCCTCGTAGGTCTCCGACTGCGCGTAGACGTGTTTGGTGTCTTCGAAGGAGACGGGCGGGACGAGCACGGCATCGGTCAGGTGCTGTGGGCGCAGGCTTGAGAGCGCGCTGACGGTGGCGCGCTGCATGGCCTCCTCGCGCCGACGGCCGCCGGCCGCGCAGTCGGGCGAGGTGCCCGCCGGGTCAGCCTCCAGCCTCTCATACTGCGCGGCGTTCGAGCCGGTGACGAAGCGGCGGTACTTCTCCGTGCCCTGGTAGACGGCCGCCCAGAAGCGCTCGCCGGTCGAACTCATCTCGGCGACCTTGGTGCCGATGACCGGCACCTGCACGGTCAGGTAGACCTGCCCCGGCCGTTGCACGACGAGTCGGCCGTCGGCCGTGCGATACTTTTCGGCGAGCCCGCACTCGGCGTAACTCGTGTCGAGGAACTGTATGTCGACCCTGCCGTTCAGCGACCGCACCGCGCCGAGCCGGTTGATCTCCGCGAACATCTGCGGCATGTCGGCGTCGACGAGCGGCGTCAGCGGCTGCGGCACGACGATCCGCGTCTTCGTCCTGAAAAGCCCGCACCCGGCCGTCAGGACAGCCACGCACAGCACGACCGCCACCCCCGCGGCCCGGATACGCCCACAGTTTTTCAGCCTGTGCATCGGAAGCAAAAGTTGACCGCGCGCCGCGCGTCGCCCACCCCGCAAAGATTCTCAAGAAATCAGTTAAGGGAAGCTAACAAACGCCCTTCGGCCTTGTCAACGAAGGGGAGTGGACGGTTGACAGCAGCCCGTAGTCGGTAGATAAGCCTTCCCGGCCGTGCGCTCGTGCGAAAGCGGCGCGCCGGACGGGGCGGAGCCCTACTGTCTACAGTCTTTCGTCGAGCATCAGCGGCGGCTTGTCGAAGCGCGCGCGCAGTGAGTTGACCGCGCCGTAGACCCGCGGGCTGCTGACGATGCGGGTTTCGAGGCCGCGCTTGCCGGGGAAATCGAGCAGCATGATGCCGAGCAGGATGGTGAGCACGCCCTGCCCCGGCACCCCGGGCAGCGACATCAGGACGCCGAAGCCGACGAGCAAGAGCCCGAGCAGGTTCTTGACGAAGATGCCGAGCATGCGCAGCACCGGGTGGCGCGCGACGAGGAACTCGCGCG
>Ga0216309_1000020_pt1 | contig 23591 bp, 21 predicted proteins | sample Total_DNA_C_FD_161284 | JGI IMG/M metagenome (GOLD analysis project Ga0216309, IMG submission 161284) | Terrestrial sediment cell enrichment communities for BONCAT metagenomics from Utah, United States - Total_DNA_C | ecosystem: Environmental > Terrestrial > Deep subsurface > Rock core/Sediment ...
TTATCGACTCCCGCGCCCTCTACGCGTTCAGGCGGGGGCCCGCTCCCCCGCGACCCCTTCAGAACCTCTGCGTGACGCCGCGTATGAGCCGCACCGTGTCACGCGCTATCAGCAGCTCCTCGTCGGTCGGGATAACGTAGACGGCGAGGCGCGAGCCCTCACGGCTGACGAGCCCCTCGCGCCGCCCCGTCGTCGCCTCGTTGAGCGCGGGGTCCAGCTCGACGCCCATCCACCCCAGCCCCTCGCAGACGCGCGCTCGCACCTCGGCCGAGTTCTCGCCGATGCCGCCCGTGAAGACCAGCGCGTCGGCGCCCCCGAGCGCCGCCAGGTAGGCGCCGATGTACTTCCGCACGCGGTAGCAGAATATCTCGACGGCGAGCCCGGCGCGCCGGTCGCCCGACTCGTGCGACTCGTCGAGCAGCTCACGCATGTCGTTCGTCAGCCCCGAAAGCCCCAGCAGCCCCGACTGCTTGTTGAGCACCAGGTCGACCTCCTGTGCCGAGAGCCCCTCCTTGGCCGCGATGAAGTCGACGATGGCCGGGTCGACGTCGCCCGAGCGCGTGCCCATCACCAGCCCTTCGAGCGGCGTCATGCCCATCGAGGTGTCGACGCTGTCGCCGCCCCGGATGGCCGCCGCCGAGCATCCGTTGCCGAGGTGGATCGTGATGATGTTCGTCTGCTCGCGCCCGAGCCCGCGCAGGCGGCGGTAGCGGTAGGCGACGTAGCGGTGCGAGGTGCCGTGGAATCCGTAGCGGCGCACGCGGTAACGCCGGTACCACTGGTATGGGAGCGCGTAGAGGTAGGCGTGCGGCGGCAGCGTCTGGTGGAAGGCCGTGTCGAAGACGGCGACCTGCGGGAGCCCCGGCCCGAAGACCTCGCGCGCGGCCTGGATGCCGCGGATGTTGCCCGGGTTGTGCAGCGGCGCGAGGTCGATGCAGTCCTCGATGCCGCGCAGCACCTCGTCGGTGATGAGCACCGAATGCGTGAAGCGCTCGCCGCCGTGGACGACGCGGTGGCCAACGGCGTGGATGTCGCCCACGCTCCCCACCTCTGGGATGCCCGAGTCGGCCGAGGTCACCCAGCGGATGACGGTCTCGACCGCCGAGCGCATGTCGCGCACGGGCGCGGTCGAGCGCCGCGGCTCGCCGCCACGCGGGCGGAAGTTGATGATGGCCTCTCCGCCGATGCGCTCGACCTGCCCGCCCGCGAGGTGCTCGTCGGCGTCCTGCGCGATGTGGTCGAGGTCGGTGGCGATGAGCTGGAATTTGAGGGTCGAGCTGCCGCTGTTGAGTACGAGTACGTTCATGGTCTCCGTCTGTGTCGTCGGGCTTTGCCGGACAGTCTAATTCATCCCCGGCCGGAGGGTCACGCGCGTCGCCAGGCCGGACGGAGACACGCCCGGCGATAAGGCCGCGCCTGCTCGTCTATGCCTCGACGGAATCTTTCGGCCCCCTTTCGGGACGCGGGACGGGTCAGAGATGGCGGAGGAAGGCTTCCGGGTTGTTGAGGAAATCGCGCGTGAGCGAGACGTGCTCGACCTCTTCGTATTTGACCCGGCGGACGGGCGCGCTGTCGAAGCTGAGGATGTCCGCGCTGGGCAGCGCCAACAGGATGGGCGAGTGGGTGGCGACGATGAACTGCGAGTCCTGTTCGGCCATCCCCTTGAGCATGGCGAGGAGCGCCAGCTGTCGCTGCGGCGAGAGCGGGGCCTCCGGCTCGTCGAGCAGGTAGAGCCCGCCGGGGACGAAGCGCGACTGGAAGAGGTTCAGGAAGCTCTCGCCGTGCGAGCGCGCGTCGGCGTCCTCGCCGTAGCGGTCGGCGAGCGCGCGCCGCTGCCCGCGCACCGCGCCCTGCGCCAGACGCAGCCCGTAACCCTTTAGCCCCTCGCGCTCGAACTCGCCCGCCATCTCCTCCAGCTCGGCGCTCGTCTGGTTGACCCGCTTCGTGAAGTTGAAGAAGTCCTCGGCGCGCAGGAAGAAGCCGCGCCGCGTCCGCTTCGTCCACGTGAGCTTGAGCTGCGCGGCCAGCGCGCGCGCGTGCCCAAGGGTCCGGTCCGTGCGCACGTCCTCGCCACCCACGACGACCGAACCGGCGCCCGCGGCGAACGCCTCCAGCAGCGTAGACTTCCCCGACCCGTTCTCGCCGACGAGGAACGTGACCGGGCTCTCGAAACTGAGCCGCCTGAACTTCCTTACGATGGGGAGGGCGAACGGGAACCCTTCGAGCTTCCGTGCGTCGGGACTGATATCGATGGAGCGGAGATGAATCATCCTGTCTGGGCCGGGAGTGGTTTCAGGGAGGGGCGGGCGTTCCAGCGCCGGCGCTCAGAGGCGCGCGAGCCAGCCCTCGTAGCGCGCCCGCCGCTCCTCGAGCCAGCGCCCGAAACTGTTCTCGGCCGGCGCCGCGCGGAAGCGGCTCTCGAACCGCGAGAGGTCTTCGAGCAGCTCCGCGCGGACGCGGTGTATCGCGACCTCGACGGAGACCTTCGCGTTCTCGCGCTGCTGCGGAGTGAGCGCGGCGAAGCGTCCCAGCACCGCCTCGACCGAGGGCTCAGGCGCCGCGTCGTTGAGCGCGGAGACGGCGACGTGGAACCTGCGTATGGCCGCGGCGCTCTCAGTGACGTGCGCGGCGTGCGCGCGGCGGACGACCGCCAGCAGGCGCGGCAACTGCACGCGCGCGCCCTCGTCGTGGCCCGCCTTCCGCAGGGCCGCCTCGACATCGCCCTCGAACGTATAGTCCGAGAAGACGACGGCCGCGACGACCACGCTCTCGATGGCCTCGGGCGTGAAGTCGTCGACGGCCGACGCGTGGCCGTCCGTGATGCCTATCCTCTTCTCATACTTCCCGCCGGGCTCCATCAGCGACTTCCCATCCGGCTCGACGGCGAAGGTCGTCGTGCGCACACGGCCCCCGAAGACCGTCCGCAGCTCGACGGCGCGCACGCTCTTCTGCGAGAGGTTGTGCAGGGTGAGCTTCACGCGCGGGAGCGGCGAGGGCGTGAAGTCCGTGACCGAGGCGGCGACGGACTGCGTCTGGTTGACGACCGTGGGCGCGGCCAGCGCGGCCGTGTTGACGCGCAGGACTTTGAAGACGAAGGGTGCGACGCCGACCCGCTCAAGCTCACGCGCCACGACCGTCTCGCCCGGGGCGACCGTGTAGGTCGCAACCTCTTCCAGGCGGTCGTGGAAGCGCGCGCCGACGTGCACGCCGACCTTTATCTGGACGCGCTCGCCGTCGGGTCTCGTCTCCACGTCCACCGCCCGGACGGTTGCGCCCGCAGCCCTCGGCTCGGGCGTCCTGACCGAACCGAAGCGCCCATACCAGGCGCCGCCCGGCACGGACGAGTAAGCGGGCTTGACCCCCGCCAGGTACACGACCTCCACGACGAGCCGGCCTTCGTCGCGCGGCGCGGCCCCCTGACCAGCCGCGGCGAGTGACGGGACGAGGCCGAGCGCCAGTGCGCACCAAAGATTCGCGAGGGGTCTGGCTTTCATCAGGCGGCTCCTTACGGGGAAGGCGGTTTTTCCGGTCGGGGAGTACAAAAGGATTTCTATGCCACGTGGTGGATAAAGTCAACGCCCTATTTCGGTCGGCGCCCCGGCGAGACGGCGCGCGAGGTCAAGGACGCGTGCGCGCAGGTCCGCCTCATCGAGCGTCGTCACGCGCCCCTCGCGGAAGACCTCGCGCCCGGCGACGACCGTCAGGCGGACGTCGCGTGCGTTGGAGGAGAAGACGAGTGCGGCGGCCGGGTCATAGGCCGGCGTCTGGTGTGCCGCGTCGAGCCGCACGGCGACGAGGTCGGCTTCGAGCCCTTCCGAGAGCGCGCCCGTCAGGTGAGAGAGGTTGAGCGCCGCGGCCCCGCCCCGAGTCAACAGGCGCAGCGCGTCGCCCGCGTCAACCATCCGCCCGTCCACAACCCTCTCGCCCACGGCACGCGAGGCCAGCACGGCGAAGCGAGCCTCTTCCAGCAGGTCGCAGGTGTTGTTGCTCGCCACCGAGTCGCTGCCCAGCCCGACCGTGACGCCCGCACTGAGCAACAGGGCCAGCGGCGCATGCCCGTGGCCCAGCTTCGCGTTCGACTTCGGGCAGTGTGCGACCCCCACGCCGTAGCCTTGCAATAGCTGCGCGTCGCCCTCGTCGACGCGGACGCAGTGCGCGAGCAGCGGACGCGTGTCGAGCACGCCCGTCCGCGCCAGGTGCCGGACGGGCGTCGTACGCGGCGAGTTAAAGGTGAAGCCGCGGCGCGCATACGCTTCGGCGAAGGGCCCCGAGCCTTCGAGCATGAGCTGCTGCTCGGCCTCCGACTCCGCCGCATGCATCATCAGGGGCAGGCGCTCATCCTTCGCGTAGCGCGCGAGCCTCTCCAGCAAAGGCGGGGCGACCGTGTAGGGCGAGTGGGGCGAGAGGCCGAGCGTGACGAGGGCGTTCTCGCCCCCGCGCAGCCGCTCAACCTTCTCCCGCGCCTTGTCGAACTGCGCCGCTGCCTCGCGCTCGTCCGGGCCGAAGGCCTCCTGAAAGACGACGCCGCGCAGCCCGGCGTCGCGCAGAGCGCGCATCGTGGTCGCGCCCGAATCGCTCGCGTCGCCGACGCAGGTGACGCCGGCCCGCGCCGCCTCGCACGCGCCCCAGGCGGCCGCGGCGTACAGGTCGTCGGCCGTCATCCGCTCGTTGCGCGAGACGGTAACCTTGCGCAGCCAGGAGAAGAAGTCGCCCTCCTCCGGCTCGAGGAGGCCGCGCATCGCCGTCAGCTCCAGGTGCGTGTGGCAGTTGACGAAGCCCGGCATGATGACGGCCTCGCCCAGCTCTTCGACCTCGGCCGACGGGAACCGCGCGGCCAGCTCGGAGAGCGCGCCGACCCCGGCGATTCGCGTCCCCTCGATGGCGACCGCCCCGTCGCGAACAGGCGCCGACGTTACCGGCACTACCCAGCGCGCACTGTAGATTTTCGTCATCCCGTCCCCCCGCCGCGTCGGCGCAGCACGAACCACAGTAACCCCGAAAGGATAACCACGCCCCCGGCGCAGGCCGCGACGGCGTGGATGCCGACCCGGTCGGCCGCTACGCCCGAGACGAGCATCGAGCCGACCATCGCCAGCGTCGTCAGCGTCTCGTAGGAGGCGAAGACGCGGCCGGCGAAGGCGTCTTCGGTGCGCCGCATCAGCAGCGTCTGCTGCGCCGTCCACCAGATGGCGAAGTTCATCTCGCGCGCGACCAGCACGGCGGCCGCGCCGAGGAGGCTCGGCGTCAGGCTGAAGGCGAGGAGGCCGCAGCCGTCGAGCACGAGCGAGCGCCCCATCCGCGCGCCCAGGCCGTCGACGGCGCCGCTGTTGAAGCGCCTGGCCAGCGGCGCGCCGAGCACCCCGCCCAGCCCCATCGCCACGAAGAGGACCGAGATGCCGAAGTCGGTGGGGCGCTCGGCCAGCGCGCCGACGGACGCGCCCCAACCGGCCGCCGCACGCTCGCCCAACTGCGCCCCGAAGATGCTGTAGAGAGAGCGCGCCGCGCCGTTGCCGAGGCCCCACCCGGCCGCCACTACGAAGACGGCCGCCAGCACGCGGTCGCGCCCGACGTAGCGCAACCCCTCGCGGAAGTCACCGAAGTACGCGGCGAGCGGCGAGCGACCGGCCGCGCCCCCCGCGGGCCGAAGCGGCGGCGTGTCCTGAGCCCCGTCCCGTACGTCGCCCGCTCCACGCCCGCTACTGAGGGGCTTGACGATGCGCCTGACCATCACGGCCGAGGCGAGGAAGGTCAGAGCGTTGAGGACGAAGACCGTGTCGCGCCCGAGGGCGGTGGCGACGACGCCGCCGAGCGCCGAGCCGACGGCGATGGTGGCGGCCGTGGTCGAGGCCGAGAGCGAGTTGGCGGCCAGCAACTCCTCCATGCCGCCGACGAGGTTCGGGATGGAGGCGCGCTTGGCCGCGTTGAAGAAGGCGGAGACGGAGAAGAGCGCGGCGCCGACGAAGTAGATGACCGCGAGCGACGCGCCACGGTTGGCGAGCAGGAAGCCCAGCGCCAGCACCGCCCGCGCGACGTCCGCGGCGATGAGCACCCGTCGGCGGTCGGCGCGGTCGACGACCACGCCCGCTACGGGGCCGAAGAGGAAGAGTGGAAGGTGGCGCGCGATGGCGTAGGCCGCGACCGCCAGCCCCACGCGCCCATCGCCCGCGAGCTGGATGACGAGGGCGAGCACCGCGATGTTGTTCAGCCAGTCGCCCACCTCCGAGACGACCTGCCCTGCCCAGAGCCTCCGAAAGTCGGCGTTGCCCGCGAGCAGCTCACGGTAGGTCACCGCCGGCCGCCCTCTTTCATCCGTTGGTAGCGTCTGAGGATGTTGGTGACGTAGGCGCGGGTCGAGGGGAAGTCGATGCGCGCGATGAACTCCTCGGCCGTGAGCTGGCGGCGGCCCGGCTCGACGCGGTTCCACTCGGCCGCACGGCTCGGGCCGGCGTTGTAGGCGGCGACGATGCGCGGCTCGGCGCCGGGCGTATCGCGGTAGTCCTTGCCGATCTTCTCCAGGTACCAGCAGCCGACCTGGATGTTGCGCTCCGGGTCGCGCAGCGCCGCCGCCGGGTCGCGCCGCATCTGCTCGGCCAGCTCGCGCATGCCGGTCTCGGCCGCCCACTCGCGCCCGACCGTGGGGGTCACCTGCATCAGCCCCACCTCGTCGGCCTCGCCCGTCATCCAGGGGCGGAAGTAGGTCTCCTCGTGGATGATGCTCCAGACCAGGTCCGGGTCGAGCCGGTAGACTGCGGCCTGACGCGCGATGAGCGCGTCGAAGCGGTGGACCCAGTAGTGGTTGAAGAGGTAGAGCCCGGCGGCGCAGACTGCGAGAAGGATGAGGGCGGCTAAGGCTAAGCGTCTGAGGCGGGGCATCGGGGTCAAGGCTGTCGGCGTTGGGCGTTCGGCACACGGCGAAGCGGTCGCGCGGCTTCGCCGGCCTCTCAGTTCTTCCTGCGCAGGTGCGACCAGAGCGAGGCGCGCGTGGCGGAGGCGTCGCGCCCCTCGTAGCGCGAGAGCAGCGCGCGGCGGTCGAGGACGTGCCCCTGGAGCCAGACCTCGGCCGAGAAGCCGGCGCCGACGGCGAGCGGCTCGCCGCGCAACGACCGCCCGTTGACCAGGACTTCGAGCCGCAGGCGCCCGAGGTCGAGGTAGACCCAGATGAGCTCGGTGCCCGAGAGCGGGTTGCGCAGTGGCTTGAAGGAGATGATGCGCCCGGCGAGCGACCAGTCGTTCTCGTGTGCGGCGCGCGAGGGCGCGGCCTCTTCGAGCGGCTGCCAGCGCGTCTCGGCCGGCGCCGCCGTTACCCGCGCGCGGTAGGCCAGCCCGCACAGCCCCACGTGCAGCTCCTGCGCGCGGAAGCCTTCGGGGCCGACCTCCGTCAGGTTCTGTAGCTCGAAGAGGACTTCGGTCTCGGCCCCGTCGCAGTAGCCGTGGACGATGGCCTCGCCGTCCTCGTCGTATTCGGTGAGCGCCCAGGGGCTGATGCGCTGCGTGTAGCGCGCGCGGAAGCCCGGGCGGCAGTCGGCGTAGAAGACCTCGCCCGTGCCCGACTCGTAGAGCACCGTCCAGACCTCGAGCCCCTCGCCCAGCTTCCAGCAGCGGCCGTGCAGCACCGCGCCGCGGCGGCAGAGCTGCGTCGCCTCGCCCTGGTCGCCGGCGCGCTCGGCGAGGTGGTTGAAGTCCTTCTCGCTCGGCACGTCGATCCCGATGGCTTCGAAAGTCTCTTCCATAGTTTTTAACGGTCCGGGGCGGCGACTCGGGCTGTGGTGACAGTCGCGCGCCCCTGACTCCGGATTCCGGGGCCCCGTCTCACCTCGACGCCCGCTTCTTCCGCGCGGGCTTCGCCTCGGGCTCTTCGGCGCGCGGGGCGCGGCTGCGGAAGCCGCGGATGTTGCGGACGGGGCCGTGGCGCGGCGGCGCGCCCGAGCGCACCATCTCGGCGAACAGCTCGACGTCGTAGTCGGCCTCGCGCGACATCTCCTCGCGGATCGCGTGCAGCTCTTCGAGAAATCTGGGCTTGCGGTACATATCAACTGTCGTGACGGGTGACTGTCGACAGGATAAATCTTTTCCCGCCGCCTGTCACCCGCCACTCCTTCAACCCTTCTCCGTCATCTCGGAGACGAGGAATTCCGGCGTCACGATCTGCGGGACGAAGAAGCCCGCGGCGGCGTTGAAGAGCCGGATGCGCGCCTGCCGGCGGACGTTCGCGAGGTGCCCGAAGTTCCACGTCACCAGGTAGTCTATCTTGTGGAACGAGGCGAGCGCGACGTGGACGGCATCGCCGATGTACTTGCGGTGGAAGATGCCGCGCGTGACGTAGCCCTCGGCGAGGATGGCGACCTCATCCGTCAGCTCGACGCGTTCGAGCGGCTCCACCAGCCTGAGGTAGCCCGTGCGGTGCGGCTCCGGCACGCGCTCCAGCTCCCTCACGACGAGCGGCGAGACGACGGGGCGGTACTCCGACATCTCGTGCTCCCACCAACGGATGGTCAGGTCGCGGCGGAACGGCTCGCCATTGTCGAGGTAGGCGCCGACGACCGAGGTCTCAAGGTAGATGCTCTGCTTCATGACTGGCTGGTGACGGCCGCCGGCCGCCCCTTCTGTTCGTCGGCCGGGATGGGGCCGGCGTTCGGGTCGAGCCGGATGAGCCCGCGCACGAAGTCGAACGTCACGCGGTAGCGGCGCAGGAGGTTGCCGCCGATGATGCCCGTCTGCTCGAACCCGGCCGTCTCGTTGATCGGCTCCATGTCGAGCACGGCCGCGTAGACGTTCTGCCACGAGTAGGTGCCGAGCGCGACGCGCGGGAGCACGAGCGTCTGGATGTTGTCGGCGAGGCCCGCGGCGCCGTAGACCTTGATGAAGCCGGGCTGGGCGTAGCGCCCGAGCCCCGCGCGCTCGGCCAGCGCCTTTGAGACGACCGAGACCGACGCCCCCGTGTCGATGATGAAGCTCACGGGCTTCTCCAAGCCCTCGAAGCTGACCTCGCCGCTCCAGAAGCCGCTCGAAGTCGTGCGGATGGGGACTTCGACGGCCGCGGCCGAGGCCGAGGCCGTGTTGGCGCGGCGCGACTCCTCGTCCCTGAGCAGCCCCATCTTCCGCCCGCCGTAGTCGACGACCGTCATGTACTTGCCGAGCACGGAGAGGCCGATGTAGCCGTCGACCGGCTCCTGCTCGTTGTAGAACTGGCGGATGTAGACGGGCACGCGCTCGATCCTCGCCTCGCCGAGTTGGAGCGACTGGAGGAAGCCGTAGACGATCTCGAAGCGCCCCTCGCCGCCGACGGCGCGCGCCATCCCCCCGCGCGCCACCGGGCGGAGCCCCGCGCGCGCGGCCGCCTTGTCCGAGATGACGCACATCCCCGCGCCCGTGTCGATGACGAAGCGCAGCGGCTCCTTCGACCCGTTGACGCGCACCCGGATGACGGGCCGGTTGTTGACCAGCTCGAACGGGACGGTGACGGCGCCGGGCCCATTCACCTCCAGCAGGTTGCTCTGCGTGCCGAGGTAGCGGAGGAAGTCGATGAGGCCGCGGATGCGCGCGCGGCGGTCGGCGTCGGTCTTGGGCGCGATGCGCAGGAAGGTCTCGTAGGCGGCGGCGGCCTCGGCGTAGCGCTCGGAGCGCGCGGCGACCTGGCCGAGGTTGTAGATGAAGTCAGGCTCTGAGGGGTCGATGTAGGACGCCCGCCTCAGACCCGCGATGCTCTGCGACAGGCGGTTCTCGTAGAAGTCGACCATGGCGAGCCCGGCGATGGCCAGCGCCTCGTCGTCCTTGAAGCTGAGCGCCGTGCGGAACTCCTCGACCGAGAGGCGGAAGTCGCCCGAGTTGAGCAGCGCCGAGCCGAGGATGGCGCGGGCGCGGGCCGACTCGGGCTCGCGCGCGACGACGCGCGCCGCGTGGTCGAAGGCTTCGAGGTTCTTGCGCTGTTTGAGCAGGGCGCGGCTCAGGCCCAGCCGCGCGTTCGTGTCGCGCGGGTCCTTCGCCAGCAGCTCGCGGTAGACCTTCTCGGCCGCCTCGAACTCTCCTTCGCGCACCGCGCGCTCGGCGCGCGCGCGCGCCTTCGCGTCCGAGGCCGACACCGAGGGCGCGCCCGCACCGGCCGAGAGCGCCACGGCGAAGGCAAAGGCGGCCACGAGGCCGGCCGCCCGGCGGGACACTCTTTTCATCGCAAAACCCCTTCAGAACTTTTGAATCCGGACTCGAAGACCGGGACGGGCCGGCAACGGGACGCGGACCAGGAATTCACTTCAAAATCTCCCCGGTCTTCATCGACCAGAGCACGAGGTCGAGTTCGTCGAAGTCTATCCGGACGTCGCGTGCGAAGGAGCGCAGCCGCTCTTCGGTCGCGAGGTAGCGCGCGCGGGTCGAGGGCGGCTCGGGCGAGTCGATGACGCCGATCTCCGCGAGGCAGCGCAGGATGTGCTTGTCGAGGATGGCGTAGCCGCGCAGGCCGACGTTGCGCAGGAAGTGGCTCGACTCCTTGTAGCCGAGCCCCTTGACGCCGCGGCTGCGCGCGAGCCAGTCGCGCCGCTCCAGCGGGTCGGCGAAGCCTTCGAGCCGCCGGCGCAGCCCCATCCCGCAGTCGCCCGCCAGGTACTCGCGCGTGACGACGATGTAGCCCGAGCGCGAGTTCGGGTAGCGGTGGCGCCCCGCGAGCGCGGCGGCCAGCTCGCCCTGCGTGCCCCGCGCGAGCAGATGTCGGACGGCCTCGACCGACCCGAGCCCCATCCGCGCCGACGCGCCCGCGGTGAAGATGCAGAAGACCATCTCCTCCCACAGACGCGCGTCGTCGGCCGTGCGCCAGACCTCCGCGAACTCACCCAAGCGCGCCCGTATCTCGCCGCGGCGCTCGTGGTGCGCGGCGCGAATCTTCTCGACGGTGACGGGTTCTCTGTCTCGCCGCACTCTGTTCGACAAATTCAAAGGCGAGGCTCGGTGGAGCGTGACCGAAATTCTAGGGGCGCGGTTTCGGCCTTGTCAAAAGAAAGTTTCCGCTGGCGGGGAAACGCTCTTCGGGAACGGCGGTTGCATTCCGCCTTTCACAGCGCTGGGGATTGCATGCATCGCATACGATGTCGGCCGGCATCCAAGTGTTTGCCCTCCCCGTAACTCTTCCCGCGAAATGTCGACGCGCGCCGCGCGGCCACCGGCCTGTGGTATCATGGCGCGCTTTTTATCTCTGACGCTTCGGGTGAACAAGGAGTGGGTGGCTTGAAGACTTTACGTTTCATTCTGGCTCTCGTCGTCCTGCTCGGCCCCTCTGCGGGGGCGCGGGCTCAGGCAGTCCCGGGCGCGGCGCAGACGCCGGCCGTACCGCCGACCGGCGTCTCGCCGCTGCCCCCGGTGGGCCCGCCGGCCGGCGCGCCCCTCGATGACCTGCTCACGTTCGCCGAAGAGCAGCGCCCGGCCTTTATTCACCAGGGCGTGCTCGTTGAGAAGCTCTCGGGCGAGGTCGTCAGGCAGGAGGCGGTCGACCAGCAGTACAACCCGGCCTCGGCCATCAAGCTCGTGACGGCGCTCGCGGCGCTGCGCACCTTCGGCGCGAAGCACCGCTTCGCTACCACCATCTGGGTCACCGGCAACTTCGACAAGGCGACGGGCACCGTCAGCGGCGACCTCGTCGTCTCGGGGCGCGACCCGTCCTTCCACGACGAGCACGCCGTCGCGGTCGCGCGCGAGCTGAACCAGCTCGGCATCAAGACCGTCAGCGGCGACCTCGTCGTCGCCCCGCGCTTCACAATGAACTTCAGCCCCTCGTCGCAGCGCTCGGGCGAGCGCTTCTACGACACGCTGGACGCCGGGCGGCGCCCGGCCTCGGCCACGCGCGCCTGGTACGACTCGCGCGTGGCGCTGCGCGACGCCGAGGCACTGCGCGCGAACCCGAGCGTCGCCGTGATGGGCGCCGTCTACATCGCCCCGGTGCCGAAGGGCGCGCGCGCCCTCTCGACGCACTACTCGCCGCCGCTCTCGGACGTGCTCAAGGTGCTGCTCTGCTACTCGAACAACTTCATGGCCGAGCGCCTCGGCGACCAGCTGGGTGGCGCGGCCGGGCTCACGCGCTTGCTCACGACCGACCTCGGGCTGAGGGCCGGCGAGTTCCGCGTGGCGACGGCGAGCGGCCTCGGCATCAACCGCATGACGCCGCGCCAGATGATGAAGGTCTACCGCGCGCTCCTCGACGAGCTGCACAGGCACGGCCTGAAGGCCGCCGACATCCTGCCGGTTGCGGGCGTCGACCCGGGCACGCTACAGAAGCGCTACGCCGATAGCCCCGGGCGCGGCAGCGTCATCGCCAAGACGGGGACGCTGCCGCGCACCGACGGCGGCGTGAGCGCGCTCGTCGGGCAACTGCGCACGCGCAACGGCGACACGCTGCTCTTCGTCATCCTCGACCAGCGCGGCAGCGTCTACCGCTTCCGCCAGTGGCAGGACGCGCTCGTCGCGCAGCTACAGGGCGAGCGCGGCGGCCCGGCGCCCTTCACCTACGCGCCGCAGACGATGGCCATCCGCCTCTCTTCCTCCGAGTTCGACAGCGCGCGCGCCTCCGCGCTCGACGAGTACGAGCCGTCGACGCCGAATCAGTAGGCAGCAGACAGTTGGAAGGAAGAACGCGTTCAGGCAAGCGGGGCGATGAGTCTTGAGACTCACCGCCCCGTTTGCTTTAAGCCGCCGTCTTCTCTTAACTGCCCGCCGCCTACTGCTCCACAAAATGTCGCGCCCCGGCGGTTCGGCGACCGCCGGGGCGCTCTCGCCCGCGCGCGCGATGTGCGGACCGCACGCGCATGGCGATTCCCGCGGGGCCGAGTGGGAGTACTTCGTAAAGGGTTTGCCTGAGACCAGCGCCGCACCACGGCCCTTCGTCAGTCTCTCCCAAGTCGCGGCGCGCGCCCGGTCGCCTGCCTCTGGCAGGAACTCGGCGAGCACACTCTCCGCGGCGGCCCCGTTCGTACGTTGGCAACTTCCAAGCCATGCCGCTGGCCCGCATGTGTTCCCTTCTCCAGACGCAATCCCTTGTATGACTTGCGGCGCGGCGCCGTCGGCACGCCTCTGGCGTCGCGCGCCCGGCGCGGGTCAAATCCGTTACTGGAAGTAACAGGCGTTATGTAACGCACGCACCATCTTCGAAAGTCATATAGAGCCGTCGACCAGGCCGCTCCGCTCCGCGCGCGAATGTGAAGCGCGCTTCACAACGATGTCACCAAGGGTGACGGTCGCCGAACCTCTCAGCCCCTCTACGCTCCTGTACCCCTTGTGTTTTTCACGCTTCGCCGCTGGTACACGCTTTGCACTAACGGGCGCGGGGCTCGTCCCACACCTGGTCGAGGGAACTCGGCGCAAACATCATTCATTGTGCATTGTGAGGGTTTAATGCCGATGCGAACATCAAAAGGATCGACCGGGTGGCTGCACGACTCCCGCGGCTTCTCCCTGGCGCAAATGATCTTCACGCTCGCGATCATCATCGTGCTCTCGGGGATGGCCGTCTTCGGCTTCCACGCCTCGCGCTCCGCCTTCCGGCTTAACAACTCCGCGCGCGATTTCGCCTCGCACCTTGAGAGGGCGCGCATGGATGCCATCCGCCGCCACGACGGGGCGAACGTGGAGTTCACCAGCTCCACCACCTACGAGATCACGATGGACTTCGCCAACAACGGCGGGCGGCAGACGCGCCTCTTCAACCTTGAGAATGGCGTAGTCCTGGTGAAGAGCGACGGCACCGAGATGACCAGCGGCCCTTACCCATACGCCGACTTCGACTGGCGCGGCCGCACGACGGAATGCACCACGGTCTTCAGACTGAAGAACACTCGCAACGACCTGGCCACGGTGCAGGTGGCCGGCTCCGGGGACATCACGTTAAATAACAGCGCCGGCTCGCTGCCCAACGTCAACTACACGAACGTGAACCAGAGCGCGGACGTCGTGGGCTCAATCGTCATCAAGGGCGATGACACGCGCCTCAATCTCTCGCCCTGCAATTCGAGTGGGGCCGCCGGCGGCGGCGGCGGCGGCGGGGGCATCCCCCCACCCACGGTCACCTGCAACAGCACCACGCTGTCGCTCAGCGACGGGCTCGTCTCCATCAGGAGAAACGGCGCGAGCAGCTCCACCGTGACCGCGACGGTCAGCGCCTCAGGGACGGTGACGGTGACCCCCGACCCGAACCTGTCGGTCACGCCTGCCTCGCGGGGATTCCTCAGCAGCGGTTCCGGGTCCTTCACCATCACTTCCGTTACGAGGACGCGGGGCACCTTCCCCGTCAAGTTCAACTTCTCCACCTGCACCCCCGCGACCCTCTACGTGAAGGTCACGAACTAGGAAGAGCAAGAGGTGACGCAAGCGGTGACGAAATTACAGACACGCCAAATGCGCGCGCGCAACGCGGCACAGGGGGCGGCCCGCGGCGAGAGCGGGTTCACCCTGATCGAGACCTCCATCGCGCTCGTCCTCCTGCTGGTGGCGGCGCTCAGCATCGCCTCGCTGTTCACGTACGCCATCAAGTACAACACGGGCGCGAACGACCGCGCGATGGCGCAGGCCATCGCGCAGCAGCAGATGGAGTCCCTGCGCAAGATGTCTTTCAATGACATCGCCGCAGAGAGCACGACAGTCTACATGGCCGGCCGCCCCTTCGCCGTCGTCACCACCGTCTGCAACGACGGTACCGTCGCCTGCGGGGGCAGCACGTCCGCGAAGAGGATTTCAGTGCGCGTGACGCCGCAGACCGCAGGCCCAGTCTGGGCCCAATCGTCGGTGCTGCTCATCTCGCTGCGCAGCGCCAGCTCTTCCGGCCCGTACCTCCAATGAAGGGCTGGTGGGCGGCACTCCGCGGCTTGAGGCGATGATGAGGGCAAACATGAAGGAACAAGAGAGAAGTCGCAGCGCCGAGTCGGGCTTTTCGTTGATCGAGTTGCTGGTGGCGATGGCGGTGACGCTCGCCATCTCGGCGGCGGCATGCAGCCTGGTGCTCGGCGCGCTGAGAGTGCGCGCGCGGGAGAGCCAGCGGGCCGAAGCGCTCGCCGACGCGCAGCGCGCCCTCTACGTGATGACGCGCGAGATCAGCCAGGCCGGGTTCGGCCTGACCAACAATGGGATCGTCGCGGGCGACTCGGACACGGGAGCGATCCGCGTCCGCGCCAACCTCAACGCGTTTGAAGGGCAGCTCAGCAGCGACTTAGTCAGCGACAGCGACGAGGATGTGAAGTACCTGCTCTACGCGAGCGGTGGCAGCAGCTACGTCGTCCGGCTCGACGTGAACACGGGCGCGCGCACCACGATCCTCGCCAATCGCGTCGACTCACTGAACATCCGCTACTACGCCGACCGTGTGGCCTACACCGCCTCGGACTGCGACATCACCACGTCCTCCGGCGTCGGCGAGGTGACGCTGAAGAGCAACGCGCGGTACATCGTCGTCTCCCTCTGCGTGCAGCTCCCGGCCGTCGGCACACCGGGCTCGACCGGCTACCAGCCGGCCTCCAGCGTCCAGCTCACCTCAGACGTGACGCTGCGCAACGCAGACCTTCTCAACTACTGACGGGCGCGGGCGGGCCCCGTCCGCCACGTCCGAATGATCGAGGTCGCTCCAGATGCAGATCGTCTCCACACATCCGCCGACGGCGCAGTCGCACCCGCGCGAGCGCGGGGCGGCGCTGATTACGGTGCTGCTCATCTCCATGCTGCTCCTCGCCGCTGGCGGTACGCTGATCGCGGTCACGGCGCGCTCGGCGGCGAACGCGGCGGACGCGACCGCCGAGTCGCAGGCATTCTACGCCGCCGAGGCCGGCCTCCAGGGCGTTCTCGCCGTCCTTCGGGGCAACGTCGCGCCGCACCCGCTCTTCGACGCCACGCCCAGTGCCCCCCTGAACAAGATCACCTTCCGCAAGGCGATCACGAGCGCCTCGTCGAACGCCTCCGGCACGGGCACGCCGAAGCTCAGCAGGTGGCTCACCTATGACACCACCTTCGCGGATCGCGTCGTCCTCAGCCCCAACTACACCCCGATGTCGGGCATGGCCTACACGGTCGAGGAGATCAAAGACCCTGACTTCTCCGATATCGTGACCTTCTCGGTCGCGGGCGCCTTCTCCACGAACAACTGCTCTTCGTCGCCCAACCCCTGCATCAATTTAGGCAACAGCGGCAGCGGGTTCACCCTGACCTATACCCCACGCCCGTCGACCACGGTCAGCACCACCGGCGCCAGTGCGACAAGCACCCTCGGACAGCTCACAATCTCCTCGGTCAACGGGTCTACCACGATCACGAACGTCCCCTTCGATCTGACGATCACGCAGACCGGCCCCTGGGCCAGCACCACCAAGATCAGCGGCAAGCTCAACGGCAACGTCTCCAGAACGGGCAGCACCATCACCAGCGCCCTCATCTTCACCTACTCGCAGTTGACCTACTCGCTAAGCGGGGTCGAGTACAGCGTCCCGGTCCTCCTACAGACCATCGGGACCACGGCGACGACGCTGCCCGTCACCATCAAGGCCCCCGAACCCCAGCGACTGCTGGTGAAGGTGAAGGGGTTGGGGCCGCGCAACGCCGTGAAGCACATGCAGATGCTCGTCGGCAGGTTCGGCTTCAGCTATGCGCCTAAGGGCGCCATCACGCTGCGTAGTCATGACGACTCGGCGACGCTGGCGACCTTCCTCGCCGGAAACAGTCAGCCCTTCTCGTACAACGGCAACGATAAGTCCGGGGGGGCAGCGCTGCCGGCCTTCTCCGTGACCCACACCCCCGACCTCAACAACATCACTGCGATCACCAACGGGGCCATCACCAACAATCAATTGCTCGGCTCCAGCCCGATCAGGCAGGTGCCCATCAACGAGTTGAGCGACTTTCTCCAGAGCGTTGGCGCGGCGAACGCCATGCTCAACAATCTCAGGGTGACCGCTAAAAACCAGAAGTGGCCGAGCACCTGTACGGGCGCGCCCACGGCCTGCGACCGTTACTTCGGGCCCGGCGAAACCCCCGCCGACCTCGGCGGGTCGCAGACGAACGGGCTGCTGACCTTCGTCGACGGAGACCTGACCATCGGCGCCAGCACGAACGGGGCCGGGCTCCTGGTCGTGACCGGCACACTCAAGGTCGTCGGCGCGGCGAACTTCAACGGCCTCATGCTGGTGATCGGAGAGGGTAAGATCGAACGCGATGGAGGCGGCAACGGCACCAGCCTCGGCGCGCTCGCCATCGCCAAACTCGGCTCGTCCGAGTTCCTGAATCCTCATTTTGAAACGAAGGGGGCTGGCAACTCCGGCTACCAATACGACTCGGAGTGGGTGCGCAAGGCGCTGATGGCAGCCGGTCTCTCCGTCCAGGGTGTCAGCGAATACTGACGCCGCCGGGCACGACATTCAATAGACGAGGCTCGTCGGCCGCTCGCCGCCAGCGCCTCAGGTGAAGTGATCGATGGGACTTCTCACACTTTTCAAACGTCGCGAGACGCAACCGGCGGCCATCGAATCGTCATACCACTTCGGCGCGGGCAGCGGGACGCAAGATCACCTCGCCGCCGGCATTGAGCTGATGGAGCAGGGCTGCTACGATCAGGCGCTCGAAGAGTTCCGCCGGGCGGTCCGCGAGATACCGCACTGCTCCGCGGCCTTCTACAACATGGGGCAGATATACGACCAGCTCTGCCGCTATAAGAAGTCGGCGGAGTGTTATGAACAGGCCGTCCGCGTCGACCCGGATTTCGCCGAAGCCCACAGCCGCCTCGGCCTGGCCCACAGCAGGATGGGCCAGAGCCTCGAAGCCGTCAGGTCGTGCCTCCAGGCCATTCGCCTCGACTCCTCCTACGTGGAGGGCTACGACAACCTGGCCACAACCTACTTCAACATGGGCAGCTACTCCGAGGCGGCCAGGGCGTGTAACAAGGCCCTCGCGCTCGACCCCGGGTACGCCCCCTCGTACTACAGGCTCGGCCTCGTCTACATCGACCTGAAAGAGAAGCAGCGGGCCTTGGACCAGTACCACTTCCTCAAGGACTTAGACCCCGCCCTCGCCGACCAGCTCTATCACCTCCTCTCCAGATAGCCCGCACTCAGCGTAGGCGCGGCCGACAGGGGCCCAACGCGGGTTGACGCGGATGCCGCATCGGAAGCGCGGCGTCCGCGTCTTCGTTTCCGGGCCTCCCCTTGACACGCCCCGCCACGCGTGACTACCATCCGCCTCGACCGAAGTGATGAGCGATATGGTGATGTGTGATGAGAAAGAACGAAAGCCTTTCGTCCTCTCTTTCTCTTCACACATCACCATATCGCTCATCACTTAACTTTTATGCCTGATGTCCTGCTCGTCGAAGACAAGGAGAGCCTGAGGCGCGTGCTGCGCCTGACGCTGGAGAGCGCCGGCTACACGGTCTCGGAGGCCGAGGACGCCCGCGCCGCCGCGCAGGCTCTCGCGCGCGAGCCCTTCCGCCTCGTCCTCACCGACCTGCGCATGCCGCACGGCTCCGGCCTCGACGTGCTGCGCGCCTCGAAGACCGCCGACCCGGAGGTGCCCGTCGTCCTGATGACCGCCTACGGCTCCATCGACGAGGCCGTCCAGGCGATGAAAGAGGGCGCGCACGACTTCCTCCAGAAGCCCGTCGACTCGAACCACCTCCTGCTCCTCATCGAGCGCGCGCTCGAACACACGCGGCTGCGCACGGAGAACGTTCTGCTGCGCGAGGAGTGGTCGCGCCGCTACGGATTCCCGCGCATCGTCGGCGAGTCGGAGGCCATCCGGCGCGCCGTCGCCGAGACGCAGAGGGTCTCGGCGACCGACACGACCGTCCTCCTGCTCGGCGAGTCCGGCACGGGCAAAGAGCTCTTCGCGCGCGCCGTCCACCACCTCTCGCCGCGCCGCGACCGCGCCTTCGTCGCCATCAACTGCGCCGCCATCCCCGAGACGCTCATCGAGTCGGAGCTCTTCGGGCACGAGCGCGGTTCTTTCACCGGCGCGACCGAGCGGCGGCCGGGCAAGTTCGAGCTGGCGGCGGGCGGCACCATCTTCCTCGACGAGATCGGCGAGTTGCCGCTCGGCGTGCAGGGCAAGCTCCTGCGCGCCATCGAGGAGAAGGTGGTCGACCGCATCGGCGGGCGCGCGCCCGTCCCTGTGGACGTACGCGTCGTCGCCGCGACCAACCGCGACCTGCGCGCGGCCTCCGAGGCCGGCGAGTTCCGGCTCGACCTCTACTACCGGCTGGCGGTCTTCCCCGTCCGTGTGCCCCCCTTGCGCGAGCGCGGTGAGGACGTCGTGCTGCTGGCGCGACACTTCGCGGCGCAGCTCGGCCGCGAGCTGCGCAAGCGTGAGGCGGCGCTCACGGACGAAGCGCTCGAGGCGCTGCGCGCGCACTCCTGGCCGGGCAACGTGCGCGAGCTGGAGAACGCCATCGAGCGCGCCTGCATCCTCGCCGACTCCGCGCTGCTCACGCCCGCGGACCTCGGCCTCATCGCAGCCGCCCGCGACGAGACGCGTGAGGACGAGGCGTCGGCCCTCGACCTTTCGGGGACGCTCGCCGAGGCGGCCGAGCGCGCCGCGCGGCTCGTCGAGCGGCGCAAGATCGCCGACTCGCTCCGCGCGCACGAGGGCAACAAGACTCGCGCCGCCGAAGAGCTGGGCGTCAGCTACAAGACTCTGTTGACCAAGATCAAGGACTACGGACTCTAAAACCCAAGAGATGAATCGTGACGCAGAAGGCGAGGAGGGGCAGCAGCAGCCCGCGGCCGACGCAAAGGGCGCCCCGAAGCTGTCGGACAAGAGCGGTGAGGCCGACCTGATCGCGGGCGAGACCTTCGTGCCCACGGGCGCGACCACGGGCGTCGACCGCGTGGAGGCGTCCTCGGCCCGGCCCGACCCCGCCCCGCGCACGGGCGCGGCCGCCGCGGCACGCGCCCGACAGGGCACGGGGCGCGGCGCGTTCCTCGTCGGCGCGGGCATCCTGCTGAGCCGCCTCGCCGGCGTCGTGCGCCAGAGGGTCTTCGCCTACTTCCTCGGCAACTCCGACGCGATGGACGCCTTCCAGGCGGCCTTCCGCATCCCGAACTTCCTCCAGAACGTCTTCGGCGAGGGTGCGCTCTCGGCCTCCTTCATCCCCGTCTACGCGCGGCTGCTCGCTGAGGACGACGAGGAGGAGGCCGACCGCGTCGCCTGGTCCGTCTTCACGCTGCTCGCGCTCGTCGTCTCGGTCTTCGTGCTCGCGGGCGTGCTCGCCACCCCCTTTCTCATCAACGCCATCGCCATGGGCTTCGAGGGGGAGAAGCGCGCCCTCACCGAGCAGCTCGTGCGCATCTTCTTCCCAGGCGCAGGACTGCTCGTGCTCTCCGCCTGGTGCCTCGGTGTGCTCAACAGCCACCGCCGCTTCTTCCTCTCCTACACGGCACCCGTCGTCTGGAACGTCGCCCTCATCGCGGCGCTGGTGTGGGCGGGCTGGCCCGTGCGCCAGGCGCCGCTCTCCGACCTCGGGTTGTGGGGACGCGTCGCGGCCTTCGCGGCCTGGGGCTCCGTCGTCGGCAGCGCGCTTCAGTTCGCCGTGCAGCTGCCGACGGTCCTGATGCTCCTCAGGCGCGCACGGCTCGCGCTAGGGCTCGGCAACTCGCACGTCCGCACGGTGCTCCGAAATTTCGTCCCCGTCTTCATCAGCCGCGGCGTCGTGCAGATCAGCGCCTTCGTCGACGCGTGGCTGGCGAGCTGGCTCGGTACGGGCGCCGTCGCCGCGCTCGGCTACGCGCAGAGCCTCTACACGCTGCCCGTCAGCCTCTTCGGCATCTCGGTCTCGGCGGCCGAGCTGCCCGAGATGTCGAGCGCCGTCGGGGAACAGTCGGCCGTGGCCGAGAAGCTGCGCGGGCGGCTCGACGCCGGCCTGCGGCGGATCGCCCTCTTCATCGTGCCCTCGGCCGTGGCGCTCTTCGCGCTGGGCGATGTAATGGTGGGCGCGCTCTATCAAAGCGGCAAGTTCGGCCGCGCCGACAGCGTCTACGTCTGGGCCATCCTGGCCGGCTCGGCCGTGGGGCTGCTGCCGTCGACCTTCGGCCGCCTTTACGCCTCGACCTTCTACGCCCTGCACGACACGCGGACGCCTCTGCGTTTCGCTGTCCTCCACGTCGCGCTGGCGACCGTGCTCGGCTACCTCTTCGCCCTGCCCCTGCCCGCCGCGCTCGGCCTCGACGCGCGCTGGGGAGCGGTCGGCCTGACCCTCTCGGCGGGGCTGGCCGGGTGGGTTGAGCTGCTCCTGCTTAGGCGTAAACTGCACGGCCTCATCGGCCGGACAGGGGTTTCGTTCTCTTTCGCCCTGAAACTCTGGTCTTCCGCCGTCCTGTGCGCGGGCGTGGCGTGGGGGCTCAGGCTCCTGCTCGGCCCCGCACACCCGATCATCCTGGCGGCGCTCGTCCTGACGCCCTACGGGCTCCTCTATTTCGGGCTCACGTCTCTGTTCGGGGTGGCCGAATCGCGCGCGGTCGTCGGGCGCTTCACGCGCCTCATCGGGCGGCGGGGCGTCTAAACTCCACCACTTCCCATGTTTATAAAGCTTTTCGCAGCCCGGCGGCGGTTTCCGCGCCGAATCCCGAGGCGGCCGGATTTTCTGGAATGACTTCCTCATTACTCATCTTTTCCAAACAGGACAAAGGGATACAAGACAGGATAGGCCGTAATGGGCGTTAGAACCTCGAAGCTGCTCTTATGCTCCGACGTGCCTTCAATAAATCACTTTCGACGGGGGAATAGAGGTAAACATGTTCAGAAAAGCTTTGCTCACAACCGCAGCCGCCATCGCGATGCTGGCACTCAGCTCGGTCGCTCGCGCCGACACCATCAACTTCGGACCCGGACAGTTCGGCAGCACCGCCACGGTGACGAACTACTCGCTCTCGGGCAACACCTTCACCTTCACGCTGACCAACACCTCTTCGACGGGCTCGATCACGGCCGTCGGGTTCAACCTCCCGGGCACGAACCGCGGCGATTTCACCCTGGCGACCACGACGGACTCCGATTTCAAACTGCGGGAAGAGGTTAGGGCGCAGGCCGGCGGCCAGCAGTTCGCTTCGACCTACGATTTCGCGCTCCTGACGGGTAAGAACTTCGGCGGCGGCAGCGTCGCGGCCGGGCTCGGCGCCGGCACGAGCGGCACCTTCACCATCACCGGCGACTTCTCCGGGCTGACGGCCGACCAGATCGCCCGCGCCATCGCGCTCAGGTTCCAGGGCATCAACCCCGGCGACCAGAGCGAAGTGATTCATCCCGGCGCGATCCCGGAACCGATGACGATGCTGCTCTTCGGCACGGGTCTGGCCGGCGTCGCCGCCCGCGCACGCAAGCGCCGCAGCGCGAAAGCCTGAGCCCTTGAATCGAACCGGTCTGTGAAGCCAGAGGCATCACGCGGTAACCTGAAAAGCAAAGCGAGGCCGTGGACGAAACGTCGTCCACGGCCTTTTAACTTACTCCCGGAAGATTCTCCCGTTAATCTACCTATGGAAACTTCTCCCGATTCCCCTTTTCCTTAATACGTATCGAAACATTTCAGGAGCCGCGGTTCCACCCGCAAAACCTGAAACCCCTTTCGGGGCCCAGGTCAGATTTTAAGCCCATGGCAAAGTTCACTCGAAGTTTTCAAGGAGGAAGCCAGTAACCATGAGAAATCCTTTCAGACACCTCGTGCTGGGCGCCGCGGCCCTCTTCTTCGTCGCCCTGGCCAGCGACCAGGCACGCGCCGACATCATCCTCCTGACGGGGGAGACACCTCCGGCAGGCGGCGTCGGACGCAGGCCCGAGTCGGCACTCTCCATCCAGTCGCCCAAGAACACCGCGAACGCCTACGGCGGGGTCTCCTGGAACGGGAGTCGCGACGTCATCTCCGGTGAGATCGCCAAGCAGGGCGAGCACACCAAGACCCTGACGTTCGGACAGGTGGGGCTCTCCAACGCCAGCCAGCTCCGCATCTTCATGGATATCGAGGACCCGGACAACGACCTCATCCTCCATGAGCTGACGCTGACGGCCTACGGCTCTAACGGCGCCATACTCTTCCAGGGCTCATTCACCGCCGGGCCGCAGTACTTCACGGAGATCGGCGGGGGGCAGGGGCACGGCGACTATGTCTTCGGGCTCGACCCGGCGCAGGCCGCGCGACTCCAGGCCGCCTTCGAGGCCGACCCGAACCTGCGCCTCGGCCTGTTTGCGCGTACAAGCGACGATACGGGCTCTTTCACCAACTTCAAAATCGGAGCGGCGGCCGATCCCATCCCCGAGCCGATGACGATGATTCTCTTCGGCACGGGTCTAGCTGGCGTCGCCGCCCGCGCGCGCAAGCGCCGGAAGGGGGAGGGCACGGCTAAGGAGACCGAGGGTGCCTGAGCCGCTTTAGCTCCGCTAGTTGCAGATACAGCAAAGAGAACGGCCGGTAGAGGGGAATTCCCTTCTACCGGCCGTTCGCGTTAAAAAAATTCCCTTTACATTTTTTCTGGGTCTTTCAGGCCAATCCTTCGCCCCGGCTTCATCTCCGGCATGAAAATTAACCTGATATTTTTTCTGCTCGATGCAGGCTTCCTGGTCGGCGGCGCTGTTAGATGGGGCGACGAGGCGTAGGCGTGTGGGAT
>Ga0216309_1000021_pt1 | contig 23428 bp, 18 predicted proteins | sample Total_DNA_C_FD_161284 | JGI IMG/M metagenome (GOLD analysis project Ga0216309, IMG submission 161284) | Terrestrial sediment cell enrichment communities for BONCAT metagenomics from Utah, United States - Total_DNA_C | ecosystem: Environmental > Terrestrial > Deep subsurface > Rock core/Sediment ...
GAGGAGTAGCGGCCGGGCGCCGCCCGCCGCGCGTCCGCCGCGAAAGGGTGAAGATGAGAAGGAACCTTATCAACACGATCTTCGTCGTCGCCTGCGCCGCCCTCGCCCCGGCCGCCGCCGCCGCCGACAGGCCTTACGGCGTTCAAATGCCATGGGCAGCGGAGGGCGCCGACATCCGCCCGCGGCTACTGCTGCACGCCTCGGCGCAGGCCGGCGGCGGGCGGCGCGCGGCGGCGGCGGCTGCAACGGCGTCGACGGCGACGGTGGGGCGCATCCTCAGCATCAGCACACAGCCGGGCGCGGTCGTGTGGGTCGACGAGGTGCGGCGCGGCGTGGCCGACACCGGAGGGCGCTTGCAGCTCAGGCTCACGCCTGGACGCCACACCCTGCGCGTGCGCGCCAAGGGGCTGGCCGAGCGGACGCTCGCGCTCCTGCCCACGCAGCGCGGCGCGCTCTCGGTCGCGCTGACGAAACCGGCCGACGAGGCCGAGCTGCTCTTTCAGCAGGCCGAGGAGGCGCGCGAGAAGGGGAACAACGCCGGGGCGGTCGAGCTCTACCGGCAGGCGCTCAAGCTGCGCCCGCGCTATCCGGCCGCGCACCTCGGGCTCGCGCGCGCGCTCGAATCGCAGGAGAACCACGACGAGGCGCTCGAAGCGCTGCAAGCGGCGCGGCGCGCGCGCCCCGTCTACCCGGAAGCCTCGGCCGTCGAGGGGCGCATACTGCGCACGCTCGCCGACCACGACGCGGCGCTCGACGCCTACAGGCGCGCTCTGCGTGAGGCGCGCGGCTTCCAGCCCGAAGCGCACACGGGGATGGGGATAGTTCACGAGGACAAGGGGCGCCACGAGGAGGCCGTCGGGGCTTTCCGCAAGGCCATCGCGCAGCTCTCCGACACGGAGCCCGTGCTCTACGAGCTGCTGGCGAGAAACCTCGAGAAGCTGGAGCGCTGGAAGGAGGCCGTCGCCGCCTACGAGAAGTACCTCGAACTCGCGCCGCAGGGGGCGCACGCCTCGGCCATCAACTCCATCATCGACCAGCTGCGCCGGCAGGCCGCCGAGGCCGAGGGCGGGCAGACGCCGCTCGACTGATACGTGGCGGCGCGCGGCTTGCCCGGGGGCCCCTAGCGGCGAAGGCGCAGCCCGCCCGACCCATGAACCGACGGCGCGTAGCCGTCGCTCGTCGCCGTCACGTAGATGACGAAGACGAGGTAGCCGAGCAGCGCGACCCCGATGATCTTGTCGGTCCTGTTCGGGTGGTCTCCGCCATGGTCAGCGTAGACGACCGGCGACCGCCTCCCCGCGTTCAGACCCCTCAGGTCGAAATCCTCGCCCCGCGCGTGCGCCGCCTCCGGGTCTACGACCGCCGCCCCCACTGCCTCGGGCGCGGTCCCCGTTTCCAGCTTCAAGTACTCGCGCCCCGAAAGCCCACGCCCGACCGTCCCGCGCCAAGGCCGCCTCCCCGACTGCGCACGCGCGCAGGGCGCACACGCCGCGACACAGAGGAGCGCGGCCAGCGCGAGCGTCAACTGCTTCTTCAACATCAGTGCTCACCTCGAAGGATGGGAATCGCGCCGAGCCGAAGGCCGGCGACGCTCACGAGGATAAGCATCGGGGTGAGCGGGGGGCGGGCGGTGTGTGTCACTATATGCACTGACACAAGCGCCGGCCGCGGCGCGTGTGCCGCGGCCCCGTGCGAAGGCTTACAGCAGCCCCAGCTTGTGCGCGAGGAAGACGAGGATGAAGGCGAGAGCGAAGAAGGTCGCCAGCCAGGGGTGTTTGCCCATCGGGCACTTGCCGTGTTCGCTCATGACGTCTTTTCGATGCGCGGGCCGGCGGCCGCGCGGCCTGCGGAAACGAGATGTTTGCGCCGCGTGGGCGCGGCGCGTCGGCCTGCGTCTTCCGAAGTCGCGGCGGGCGCGAGTCAACACCCGCGCACGCGGCGGTGCGGTTTGCCACCCGCGCGCGCTTTGTGAGAGCATCGCGCTCGCCCGAGGACGCGACCCCCTTTTGACGGAGGAAGAGATGTCAGCATCCGAGACGGGAAGACACCGGCACGTCTCGCAGAAGGCGAGCCGCTTCACCGAGTCCGTCATCCGCGAGATGACGCGCGAGGCCAACAAGTACGGGGCCGTCAACCTCTCGCAGGGGTTCCCGGACTTCCCCGCGCCCGCCGACATCAAGCGCGCCGCCGCACAGGCCATTGCCGACGACGTCAACCAGTACGCCGTCACATGGGGCGCTCAGGACTTCCGCCAGGCCATCGCCGACAAGACGCAGTGGTTCCTCGGGCTCGCCTACGACCCCGAGCGCGAGATCACGGTCACCTGCGGCTCGACCGAGGGGATGATCGCCGCGATGATGGCCACGGTCGACCCCGGCGAAGAGGTCGTCGTCTTCGAGCCCTTCTACGAGAACTACGCGCCCGACGCCATCCTCTCTGGCGCGACCCCGCGCTACGTCCCCTTACGCGCGCCCGACTGGACCTTCGACCCAGAGGAGCTGCGCGCCGCCTTCAATTCGCGCACCAAGGGCGTCATCCTCTGCAACCCGAACAACCCGACGGGGAAGGTCTTCACGCGCGAGGAGATGGAGTTCGTCGCCTCGCTCTGCCGCGAGTTCGACGCGCTCTGCTTCACCGACGAGATTTACGAGCACATGGTCTACCCGCGGGAGGACCGTGAGGTCGAGCACATCTCGATGGCGCAGCTCCCAGGTATGCGCGAGCGGACGGTGGTCGTCAACTCGATGTCGAAGACCTACTCGGTCACGGGCTGGCGGGTCGGCTATGTGCTGGCGCCGCCCGAGATCACGGGGGCCGTGCGCAAGGTCCACGACTTCCTCACCGTGGGCGCGGCCGCGCCGCTCCAGCGCGCAGGGGCCTATGCCCTGCGCATGCCGCCCGCCTACTACGAGGAGCTGCAGGGCGAGTACCTGCGGCGGCGCGAGCTTCTCCTGCCCGTCCTCGAAGAGGTCGGCTTCAAGGTCTTCCGCCCCGACGGCGCCTACTACGTGATGACCGACATCGGGCGCTTCGGCTTCAGCGACGACGTCGAGTTCACGCGCCACCTCATCCGCGAGGTAGGCGTCGCCTGCGTGCCCGGCTCGAGCTTCTACAGCCGCCCGGAGCTGGGCGCGCGACAGGTGCGCTTCTGCTTCTGCAAGCGGGACGAGACGCTCGCGGAGGCGGCCGACCGCCTCCGCAAGCTGCAAAAGTATTAACCCATTCGCCGGGCGGGGCGGCGCGACGCGGAGCGCACGCGAATGAGCATCAGCGCACACGGCGCGGCCGGGGCCGGGCGCCCCTGAAGGCGAGTCTAAAAACGAAGCGGGATGTGGGACACGAAGCGACAGCTCATCTGGCTCGGCGCCGGCCTCCTCTTCGGCACTTACGCGCTCTACCCCCTCGCGCTCGACGACGCGGGCCGCCCCGACTGGTCCTACTTTCTCCAGCTCGAAACGCTGCTCCTCCTCGTCATCTGCGTCATGTTCTACGTCTACGGCCGCAAGTCGTGAACCGCGAAACGTAAAGCCGCGAACCGTGACAGGAGGGAAACTTCCTGTCACGGTTCGCGGCTTTACGTTTCGCGGCTTTTCAGCTTCCGGGCTGTTGCAGCTTGTGGCGCACGGCGATGCCCTCGTTGGGGACGATGAGGAGGCGGCGCGCGTCGTAGAGCGGGAGGCTCGTCGGGGTGTATGCGAGCACGTAGCGGTGCTTGCGCAGCTCGTCGCAGATGGCCCTGGCGGCCTCGCGCGAGTCGTTGGCCGGGAGCACGCGCCCGCCCGTCCCTTCGGTCAGCTTCTGGATGGCCTGTGATGGTTTGAGCCGGTCGCGCCTGAGCGCCCCGCCCGTGCGGTCCGGAATCTGCAAGGCGTAGACCGTGATGTCCTGGCGCAGCAGCTCGTCGAAGACCTTCTGGAAATGCGTGCGGCTGCCGCGGTCGAGCCCGTCGGCGACGAGGACGATGACGCGCTTGCGCGTGCGCCCGACCAGCGGCCCGTGCGCGTCCGAGATGACGGCCGAGAGCGCGTCGAAGAGGTGCGGCTCGCCGCGCTTGCGGAACTGCGGCAGCGCCGCCTCGATCTTCTTCGCGTCGTCGGTCCAGTCCGAGATGATCTCGGCGTTCTGGTCGTAGCCGATGACCATCACCTGGTCGCCCTCGTAAATCTCGTAGGCGAACTCGCGCGCGGCTTTCTGTAGCTTCTCGACGTCGGCGCGCAGCCCCAGTGAGTTGTCGACGAGGATGACGATGCGCGCGGGGCTCGGGTCGGGGGCGAGGCTCTGGATGGCCTGCTCGGTCCCGCCGTCGTAGAGCGCGATCTCCCTGGCCGTGACGCGCTCGTCCGAGCCGTCCTCACGCACGGCCGTGACGTTGAGGAGGATGCCGCGCTCGCGCCCGATGTCCGTCTCGCCGCCCGTGCGGCGACCGGCCTGCCCGGCGGCCAGCACGGCCAGCAGGACGCAGATGACGAGAGACGTCATGACGGTCTTCATGTGCGCGCGCATCTTTTTAAGCTTTCTCGTCAGCCCGGGGTCTGAGTGCCCTTAGACTTCTTCTCGGCCTTCGCGGGTTTCGCCTCGGAGGTCGGGGCGGCCTCGGTCGCCTTCGTCTCGGCGGCGCCGTCGGCTTTCGCTTCCTTGGTCTCGGCGGCGTCCGGCTTCTTGCCGGCGTAGTCGGTCACGTACCAGCCCGTGCCCTTGAACTGGAAGCCGGTGCGCGACCACTCCTTCTCCAGCTTCCCCCCGCACTTCGCGTGTCGCGCCAGCGGCTTGTCGGAGATCTTCTGCATCACTTCCATGTGCGCGCCGCACTTCCGGCAAGAGTATTCGTAAATGGGCATCCCTTTTCCCAGCCCCTCCGTTCCTGACCTTTATAGAAGCTTTTTTTGTCAGCGTCCCGCCGAAATTATACGGACAAACTACGGGCTTGCAAACAGCCTCGAAACCTTCGATGCGGGCGTGCGCGTCCGCGTCTACTACACCAATCTGACGTTCGAGAAAATCGACGGCGAAGTGAGGACGTTTGTCTGCCTTCGGTACGAAAAACTGACCTCAAGGTTAGTTTTTCGGCCCGTCCGGCGAAAACCGGGCGCGCAAGCTTTGAGCAGTCAGTGACTTAGGGCTGCTTGACGCAAAGCCATACAGTTCAAGCACTTAGATGCAAGCATTCCGTGCGGTGAATGCAACGTCAACACAATCTCATTCCTCTAAGTTTACGGTTTCGACAGGCTGTGCTCATTTGAGAGTTGCGAGCCCGATCGTTTCCACCATGCGTAGCCCCCAAGCCCCGTGCATCGCTGGCGATGTGCAAGTAGGAATCGCCGACCTCGCTGACACTAGAAGCGAACGCAGAGGTCATTAGCACACATGGAGAACGACCGAGAATGCACTTTACCCCTAGGAAGCCCCTACGCTCTTTCAGAAACGTTGTTTTCGCCATCCTGGCTATCTTCGTCGCTTCGAATTTCACCGACAGCCCCTTCACACGCGTGCTCGCGCCCGTCTCGGCCTCGACGGTAGAAGCGGCCGGCCGCGTCTCGCTCGCGGAGTTCATCCCCGCCGACGTCCCCTCGTCCGGCGACCGCGACCTTGACCTCCTCATCGTGCGCGTCGGCCGCGAGCAGGGCGTCGACCCGCGCCTCATCCACGCCGTCATCTGGCAGGAGTCGAAGTATAAGAACGCGGCCGTCTCGCACGCCGGCGCGCAGGGCCTGATGCAGCTCATGCCGGCGACGGCCAAGCGCTTCAAGTGTGAGGACCGCAGCGACGCCGAGGCGAACGTGACGGCCGGCGTGAAGTACCTGCGCTGGCTCCTCAAGCGCTTCGACGGCAACGTGACGCTGGCGCTCGCGGGCTACAACGCCGGCGAGGGTAACGTCGACAAGCACGAGGGCGTGCCCCCCTTCGACGAGACGCAGGCCTACGTTCGCATCATCACCCGCCGCTACGGCAAGAACTACCACCCGGTGCTCAAGCCCGAGGAGGCCGTCTCCTACTTCAAGCTCCTGCCCGGCGCGGCGCCGCAGGAAGTCGCCGCCGCCGAATAAGGCAAAAGTAAAAAGGCAAAAGGCAAAAGTGAGGACGCGCCTCCGGCGCGCGGAACTTAAAAGTAAGTTCCTCCTCCTCCACTTTTGCCTTTTGCTTTTTTACTTTTGCCTTCCCCCCGAGGGGGTTGCTATGATTTGCGCCCGACAAAAATTCCCCGGGGCGCGTGGCTTCGGGCGTGCGTGACTGAACCCTTCTTCTCACACGGGGCGGAGCGGCTGCGGCGCCCGCGAGCCGGACTTTCAAGCTCAGTCGAAGGAGAGCCCGCAAGCATTTTGTCCGTCCAAAGACCCATCGAGGGGCCGGCCGTGCAGACGCCCACGCGCGAGCGCAAGGCGCGCATGTACGAGGCGCGCGAGGCCATCATCGACCGCCTCGCCCCCAACATCCACTCCGAGATAGACCTCGACAAGTTCCTCCACGCCGTCGTCGCCGAGCTGGGGCGCATGATGGACGTCGACCGCTGCGACGTCGTGCAGGTGGTCCGCTCGGGCGAGCTGCGCATCAGCCATGAGTGGCGCGCCGCCGCCGACGTGCCGTCGAGCCTCGGCACCTCCTTCCCCGTCGACTTCGCGCAGCTCGCCGAGCGCTTCGACTTCGCGCGCCCCATCCGCCTCGACGACACGACGACGCGCGGCGGCGACCCGCGCGCCTCGCTCCTGCCGCCGAGCCTCGGCACGCGCTCGCTCCTCATCGTCCCCGTGGTCTTGGACGGCAACGTGCTTGGGCTGCTCGGGCTGCACATGACGCGCGCCGCGCGCCACTGGGACGACGAGGAGGTCGCGCTCATCCAGTCCATCGCGCGCCAGATCGCGGTCGGCTACCAGTACGCGCGCCTCTACACCGACAAGCGGCGCGAGGCGAGCCGCACGCGCGCCCTGCTGGAGATCGCCAACCTGCTCAACTCGCGCTCGGACTTCGGCGAGCTGACCTCGCATGTTCTCGAGCGCGCCAACGAGATGGTCGGGGCCGACTACTGCGCGCTCGGCGTGGTCGAGCCTTCGGGCAAGGCCATCGGCCTCGCGGCCTTCAAGGCCGCGCCGCACGCGACGACCCTGCGCGTGCGCGAGCTGATCGAGTCGCACGGCAAGTCCATCGACATCTCGGCCTTCCCGGCGGTCGTCGAGCTGCTGGCCGAGCCGCGGACCCTGCGCGTCATCGACACCTCGCTGCCCGAGCCGGTCCGCTTCGCCTTCAACGCCACGCTCGGCGGCCGCGCCGCGCTCGTCGCGCCCGTGACCATCCGCAAACAGACCTTCGGCCTGCTCGGCTTCGTCTGGGGCGAGCCGCGCGAGGCCTTCGACGAGCACGAGGTGGCCCTGGTCGAGGGCATCGCCGTGCAGATCGGCACCGCGCTTGAGCGCGACCAGCTCTCGGCCGAGGTGATGCGCCTCAGGAGCGCGCTCCACGAGCGACACGCCGAGGACCGCATCATCGGCCAGTCGCCGGCCATCCTGCGCGCACGCGAGCTGGCCCTAAACGTCGCCGACACGCAGACCTCCGTCCTCATCCAGGGCGAGTCGGGTACGGGCAAGGAACTCCTCGCCAACCTCATCCACTACAACTCGCGGCGCAAGGAGGGCCCCTACGTCAAGCTCAACTGCGGGGCCATCCCCGAGTCGCTCCTGGAGTCGGAGCTCTTCGGGCACGAGCGCGGCGCCTTCACCGACGCGCGCCAGCGGCGGCGGGGGCGCTTCGAAGAGGCCGACGGCGGCACGCTCTTCCTCGACGAGATCGGCGAGATGAGCCTGTCGGCGCAGGTGCGCCTCTTACGTGTGCTCCAGGACGGCGAGTTCGCGCGCGTCGGCGGGGGCGAGGTGCTGCGCTCGGACGCGCGCGTCATCGCCGCCACCAACGTCGACCTGGAGCGCGCCGTCGAGCAGGGCACTTTCCGACGCGACCTCTACTACCGCCTCTCGGTCTTCCCCATCCAGCTCCCGCCCCTGCGCGAGCGCCCCGAGGACGTCCACACGCTCGTCATCCACTTCCTCGAACACTACAAGCAGAAGACCGGCCGCTTCATCTCGGGCATCTCGCGCGAGGCGCTGCGCGCGCTCGTCGCCTACGACTGGCCGGGGAACGTGCGCGAGCTGGAGAACGCGGTCGAGCGCGCCGTCATCATCGCCTCGGGGCGACAGATCGAGACGGACGACCTGCCCGAGCAGATCGTCCGCGTCGCGCGGGAGGAGCGGACGCGGACGCGCGGCGAGCGCGAGCGCGCGGCGGCCGAGGGGCGCAGCGTCACGCTCGAGCTCGACGTGCCCCTCACGCTCGACGAGATCGAGCGCCGCGCCATCGAGGCCACGCTCGACTACACGGGCGGCGACAAGACGCGCGCCGCGCGCACGCTCGGCATCGGCCGCAAGACGCTCTACCGCAAGCTCCGCCAGTACGAGGGCGAGGCCGCCGGCCCGCATGAGGACGAGGGCGACTGAGCGCGCGGCGGGCCAGTTTCTTGCGCCGCTTCGAAGGCATTTGTTATAGTGCGGGGCAGGTCACAAGGTTTCCAAAAAAATACCCGCTGAGGCTTTCGAAGCAGCACTTCCCCTTCGGAGGAGGGTTCTTATGCCAGAGAATTACGGGCGCGGCCGCAGTCGCGGTGAAGATTCGGGGATGGGCACGCAGTTGACCTGCTTCGCCGTCGGCGCGACCCTCGGCGCGGTCGTCGCGCTGCTTTTGGCGCCGAAGTCCGGGCGCGAGCTGCGCGAAGACCTGGCCGACGCGACGCGCAAGGGCGTCGACCGCGCCAGGGAGACGGGCTCGCAGCTCTCGACGAGAGCGGGCGAGTACTACGAGACGGCGACCTCGCGCGCGGGCGAGCTGGCCGCCACGGCGCGCGAGGCCGCTTCGCGCCGCGGCGAGCGCTTCAGCTCGGCCCTCGAGGCCGGCCGCCAGGCTTACCAGGAAGAGAAGCGCCGCACGGAGTCGTCGGCGCTCACCGAAGATCAGCCCCGCGCCCTCGAAGGCGGGAACGTTTGAGAGGAAAGTAGTCAGTAGTCAGTAGACAGTAGGCTCCGCCCGGCGGACACTGACGACATCGCTGACTCGACTCGAAAAGGATCAACTACTGACTACTGGCTACTGTCTACTGCCTACTTCTTCCCTATGCCTTTCCCGGCCCTACAGCTGAGCACGAACGACCCGGCCTTCTGGGTGCTGGTGGTCGTCGCCGTCTCGTTCGTGGTCATCGCCGCGGCGATGGTCGCGGTGGCGGTGCTGGTCGGGCGCGTGGTGCGCACGGTGCGCAGCGTCGAGTCGAGGGTCGGGCCCTTAGCCGAGCGCGTCGGGGCGCTGGCCGAGCAGGCGCAGGCCATCGCGGTGCAGGGGCGTGAGGTCGCCGAGCAGGTCGCCGTCATGTCGGGGCACCTTACGACGGCGACGCTGCACTTCTCGGAGTCGATGGCGCTCATCCGCGGTGAGGTGGCCGAGCTCAAACAGGTCGTCAGCCTCTCGGCCGAGACGGCGCGCGACAAGATAGAGCGCATCAGTCGCTCGATAGACGAGACGCACGGGCAGCTCGTCGTCACGACCAACTACGTCACCTCCCGCATCATCAACCCGGCGCGCGAGATCGCCGCGATTATGGCGGGGGTCAGGCGCGGACTCGAAGTGATGCTGGCCCCCGCACCCAAACAGATTAACGAGTCATACGCGGAGGATGAGATGTTCATCGGCTGACCCGGCCCGTAACATCAGCGCAATGCGCCCGGACTATCCTCCTCGGCGGAGGCGATAGTCCGGGCGCTTTTTTAATTCACATGGATAGACAGGATTGACAGGATAAGGAGGGTTTCAGATTTGCGATTTCAAATCAGCATTTCTTTATCCTGTTCATCCTGTCTATCCATGTGAATTCCCCGGTTTTGTTTTGCCCTTTGGCTGCGCTACTATCGGAAACTCCACAAAGGACACGACCTCTTATGTCGACACAGGCACCGCTTGAGCTGAAGAAGACCGTCAACCTGCCGAAGACCGGCTTCGCGCAGAAGGCGAATTTGGGTCAGACCGAGCCGGCGCGCTTGAGGCGCTGGGCCGAGATGGGGCTCTACGAGATGATCCGCCGCGCGCGGCGCGGGCGCGAGCGCTTCATCCTCCACGACGGGCCGCCCTACGCCAACGCCGACATCCACCTCGGCACGGCGATGAACAAGATACTCAAGGACATCGTCGTCAAGTCGCGCACGATGATGGGCTACGACTCGCCTTACGTGCCCGGCTACGACTGCCACGGCCTCCCCATCGAGCAGCACGTCGAGCGCGCGCTCGACAAGAAGGGGAAGAAGAAGACGGACCTCTCGACCGAGAGCTTCCGGCGCGCCTGCCGCGAGCACGCCGCGGGCGCCCTCAAGAGCCAGACGCGCGACTTCCAGCGGCTCGGCATCCTCGGCCTGTGGGAGAACCCGTATCTCACGATGTCGAACCACTACGAGGCCGAGACGGCGCGCCTCTTCGGCCGCTTCGTCGAGCGCGGATACGTCTACAAGGGGGCGCGCCCCGTCTACTGGTGCATCCACGACCAGACGGCGCTGGCCGAGGCCGAGGTCGAGTACCGCGAGCACACCTCCCCAAGCGTCTACGTCAAGTTCCCGCTCGCCGAAGACTCGCTCGAAGCCGAGGTCTTCAAGCGCGAGGTGCTGGGCGACGAGGACGACCCGCGCCGCATCTTCTTCCTCATCTGGACGACGACGCCCTGGACGCTGCCCGCCAACCTCGGCATCGCCGTCAACCCGCAGTTCGAATATGCGGCCGTCGAGAACGAGCGGGACGGCGAGGTCTACGTCGTCGCCTCGGACCTCGTCTGGGACGTGGCGCGCAAGTGCGGCCTCGGCCGCCCCGCAGACCTCGCGAGCGCGGACGAGCCGACCGCGCCGGAGCCGAACCCCTCGACCGTCATCTGGCCGCCGCGCGTGCTCGCGCGCTTCCCGGGCTCGCGGCTCGACCGGCTCGAAGCGCGCCACGCGTGGCTCGACCGCCCGAGCTTGCTGATGCTCGGCGACCACGTCACGCTCGGCGGCGAGGCCGACGCCGAAACGGAGCTGGACGTGCGCGAGGCGCGCGAACGCAAGGCCACGGGCAAGGCGGGCACGGGGCTCGTCCACACCGCGCCCGGCCACGGCCACGACGACTTCGTCATCGGCAAGGCTTACGGGCTCGACATCTACTGCCCCGTCGACAACGCCGGCCGCTTCACGCCCGAGGTCGAGCAGTTCGCCGGCCTCAGTGTCTTCCGCGCCAACCCGACCATCGTCGAGTTCCTGCGCGCGCGCGGGGCGCTGCTCTTCGCCGAGGAGTACGAGCATCGCTACCCGCACTGCTGGCGCTGCAAGAACCCGGTCATCTTCCGCGCCACGCCGCAGTGGTTCATCTCGCTCGACGCCGCGCCCGGCGCCGCGGCCGCCGTAGACGTGGAGACGGACGACGACGGGCGCGACCGCACCAACTTCACCGAGAACGAGGCGGAGGCGCCGACCTCGCTGCGCGAAGGTGCGCTGCGCGAGGTCGAGGGCGTCGAGTGGGTCCCGGCCTGGGGCGCCGACCGGATGCGCAACATGCAGAAGGGGCGCCCCGACTGGTGCGTATCGCGCCAGCGAGTCTGGGGTGTGCCCATCCCCGCTTTTTACTGCCCGTGCGGCGAGACGGTCGCCGACCGCCGCACCATCGACCACGTTGCGGACGTCTTCGAGCGCGAGACGACCGACGCCTGGTACACGCGCACGCCCGCCGAGCTGTTGCCCGAAGGCTTCAGGTGCCCGGGCTGCGGCGGCGCCGAGTTCACGAAGGAGACGGACATCCTCGACGTCTGGTTCGACAGCGGCGTCTCTTCCGTGGCGGTGCTGGAGCACTACGAGGGTCTGCGCTGGCCGGCGGACGTCTACCTCGAAGGCGGCGACCAGTTCCGCGGGTGGTTCAACTCCTCGCTGATGGTGGGGCTCGCCGCGCACGACAGCGCGCCCTACCGCGCCGTCGTCACGCACGGCTGGACGCTCGACGCGCAGGGGCGCGCCATGCACAAGTCGGCCGGCAACGCCGTCGCCCCGGAGGAGTTCGTCAAGGAGTCGGGCGCTGACATCCTGCGTCTGTGGGTCACCTCCTCCGACTACCGTGAGGACATGCGCTGCTCGCCCGAGATTCTCCAGCGCGTCGCCGACTCGTACCGCAAGATACGCAACACGGCGCGCTTCGCCCTCGGCAACCTCGACGGCTTCGACCCGGCCTCCGACGCCGTGGCGCTCACGCGCCTGGAGGAGATCGACCGCTGGGCGCTGGCCGAGCTCGACCGCCTGATCGAGCGCGTGCTCGAAGCCTACAGGGCTTACGACTTCCACGCCGTCTACCGCCTGGTCGACGCCTTCTGCACGGTGACGCTGTCGGCGCGCTACTTCGACATCATCAAAGACCGCCTCTACACCTCCGCGCCGAGGTCGGAGGCGCGGCGCGCGGCGCAGACGGCGCTCAACTACATCGCCGACGCGCTGGCGCGACTCCTCGCGCCCATCCTCTCGTTCACGGCGGACGAAATCTGGGAGAACCTGCCCGAGGTCAGGGCGCGCCGCGTGGGCGCGGACGCGGACTCCGCCGACGGCGCGGCCGGCGCGGCCGGGGCCGCGGCCGTCGGCGAGGGCGCGCCCGAGACGAGCGTTGACGCGAAGGCGCACGTGGACGGCGGGGTCCCGCCTTCGGTCCACGTGGCGGAGTTCCCGCTGGCCCTGAGCGTAGAGCGCGACACGGGGCTGCTCGAACGCTGGGCGCGGCTCTTCGAGGTGCGCGACGTCGTGCTGCGCGCGCTCGAAGAGGCGCGGACGGCGAAGCTCATCGGCAGCTCGCTGGAGGCGCACGTCTTCGTCGAGGCGAAGCGTGGGACCTACGCCCTGCTCGAACAGTACCGCGAGCAGTTGCGCTACCTCTTCATCGTCTCGCAGGCATCGGTCGCGCTCCTCGAAGGTGAGGCGGCCGCGGAGGTGCGCGTGCGTGTCGAGCGCGCCGCGGGTCAGAAGTGCGAGCGCTGCTGGAGCTATTCGGCGCGCGTCGGCGAGTTCACGCGCTACCCCGGGGCGTGCGAGCGCTGCGTCGAGGCGCTGGCCGAGATCGAGGCCGAGGGGGGGGCGGCGTGAGCGGCGTCGTGCGGGGCGCGGGATGGCGCGCGGCCTACCTCTTCGCCGCCGCGGCCCTCTACATGGCCGACCAGGCGTCGAAGGCATGGGCCGTCAAGCGCCTGCGCGGGGGCGAGGTGTTGAAGGCCGTCGACGGCCTGCTGCACTTCGGCTACGCCGAGAACCCCGGGATCGCGTTCGGTGGGTTTCAGGAGGGCGGTGAGTTCGGGCGCTGGATGCTGGCGGCGCTGGCGGCGCTGGCCGTCGTGGGGCTGCTGGCCTACTTCTTCCGCACGCGGCGGACGGAAGACCGCCTGCTCGGCGCGCTCGCGCTGCTCCTGGCGGGTGTGGCCGGCAACCTGACCGACCGCGTGCGGCTCGGCTACGTCGTCGACTTCATAGAGCTGCACCTCGGCTCGTACCAGTGGCCGACCTTCAACGTCGCCGACGCGGCCATCTGCACGGGCGCGGCGCTGCTCGCGCTCGACCTGATATTCGAAGGGCGGCGCGAGGCGCGCGAGGCGAAGGCCGCGGTGGGGGGCGGCACGCCGCAGGGAAGTTGAGCCTATGGGCGTCGAGGGCGCGCGCGGGCCGATAGAGAAGAGGGCGCTGCCTGACCGGCGGCGGCAGGAGCCGGCTCTGCGCGACCTGCTGCGGCGCAAGTACGGCGAGCGGATGGAGACGCACGGGGCGACTGAGGCTCGGTCGCCCGAGTACCTGCCGCCGCCCGAGCCGCCCGACTGGCGTTGAGTAGCTGACAGCAATATGTATCCTGAGCTTTTCCGCATCGGCGGCTTCCCCGTCAACACCTACGGCGTGCTGCTGGCGCTGGCCTTCATCGCGGCGCTCTTCGCGTCGTCGCGCCTCGGCGCGCGCGACGGGCTGCCGCGCGAGCGCGTCTTCGACCTCGGGCTGTGGATGCTGCTCGGCGGGCTCGTCGGCTCGAAGCTGCTGCTGATGCTGGCCGAGCCGGAGTATGGCGCCGACTGGCGCAACCTGCTCTCGGTCGACTTCCTGCGCTCGGGCGGCGTCTGGTACGGCGGCTTCCTCGGCGGGCTCCTGACGGGCGTGCTGCTCATCAGGCGCTACCGTCTCTCCTTCTGGAAGGTGCTCGACGCGTTCGCGCCGGGCGTGGCGGTGGGGCAGGCCGTGGGGCGGCAGGGCTGCTTCGCCGCCGGGTGCTGCTGGGGGCGGCCGACGGGCGCGCCCTGGGGCGTCGAGTTCGGCGAGGCCGCGCACCGCATCACGGGCGTGCCCGCGGGCATCCACCTCCACCCGACGCAGCTCTACGAGTCGGTCGCCGCACTCCTCATCTTCCTCTTCCTCTACCGGCTGCACCGGCGCAAGAGCTTCGACGGGCAGGTCATCGCCGCCTACGCCGTCGTCTACGGCCTGACGCGCTTCACCATCGAGTTCTTCCGCGACGACCCGCGCGGCGACATCCTTGGCCTGACGACCCTGACCGGCCTTTCGACCTCGCAGCTCATCAGCCTGCTCGTCGCCGGTGGCGGCGTCGTTTTCCTCCTGCTGCGCCGGCGCGGCCGCGCGGGCGGCGACGCCCCGCTCCCAGACACGGCCCGCGCCTGAAAATTTTTATGAGTGACGAAATCAGCGAAGGGGCGGCGGCAGAGCCCGGGGTCGAGGCGCTCGCCTTCGAGGCGGTGGAGGCCGACGCCGGCTCGCGGCTCGACGCCTTCCTGGCGGCGCGCATCGAGGGCGTCAGCCGCTCGACGCTCAAGCGCGTGATAGACGACGGCGAGGTGCTCGTCGGCGGGCACGTCGCTAAGCCCTCGCACAAGCTGCGCGCGGGCGAGCGCGTCGAGGTCGAGCTGCCCGCCCCGCCCCCCTCCGAGATCGAGCCCGAGGAGATTTCGCTCGACATCCTGCACGAGGACGAGGAGGTCGTCGTCGTCAACAAGCCGGCGGGGCTCGTCGTCCACCCGGCGGCCGGCGTGCAGTCGGGCACGCTCGCCAACGCGCTCGCCTTCCACTTCCGCGAGCTCTCCGGCCATGCCGGCCCGCTCCGCCCCGGCATCGTCCACCGGCTCGACCGCGACACCTCGGGCGTCATCGTCGTCGCCAAGACGGCGCGCGCACACGAGCACCTGTCCGACCAGTTTCGCGCGCGCACGGTCTTCAAGTCTTACGTCGCGCTCGTCCACGGCGTCACGCGCGAGGAGAAGGGGAAGGTCGAGGAGCCGCTCGCGCGCGACCCGCGCAACCGGACGCGCATGGCGGTGGTGCGCGGCGGGCGTGCGGCGCTTTCGTTCTGGCGCGTGCGGCGGCGCTTCGAGCGGATGACGCTCCTCGACGTGCAGATCAAGACCGGGCGCACCCACCAGATACGCGTCCACCTGGCCTGGATCAAGCACCCCGTGGTCGGCGACGACACCTACGGCGGCGGCCGCGACAAGACCCTCGCCGACCCCGCCCTGCGCGCGCGCATCGGCGCCCTCGGCCGCCAGTTCCTCCACGCCGAGCGCCTCGGCTTCCACCACCCGGGCACGGGCGAGTGGCTGAGCTTCACGGCGCCGCTCCCGCCCGAGCTGTCCGGGTTCCTGGAGGCGCTCGAACCTACGGGGAAGGACATGCCTTAGAGGGCGGGGCCGCCCCGCCCGCGGGGGTTCCGCGCCGCGCGAAAGCCCGGACGGCCGCGGCGGTTCGGGCGCCATCCGCCCCGGGGGCAGGGCCGGGGTTCCCGACTGCTTACCGCCCGCCGCGCACTTGCTTTATACTGTCGGCCAGGAGGGAAGCAACGACCACGCCGGCCGGGGGCATCGAAAGGGGTGCTCGAATCGGCTGAAGACTTCGAGGCCCGAACCCGCGCTCCCCTTCATCCGTCTATGAAAATCGCAAGACTCTGGATCACTTTCATCGCAGCGGCCTGCGCTCTCTTCGGCGCGGCGGCCCTGGCGCGCCCCTCGGGCGCCCGGCAGCAGCAGCAGCGGCAGGCGCCGCCGGCCGCGGCCGTCCCGCGGCAGACGCCCACGCCGCGCGACGAGGTCGAGGAGAGCACGACGGCGCGCGTCGTGCGCGTCCCCGTCACCGTGCTCGACAAGAAGGGCGTGCCCGTCGTCGGTCTCACGAAGAACGACTTCCTCGTCTTCGAGGAGAAGCGCCCCGTCCAGTTCGATTTCCTCGGCGAGGTCAAGGAGCTGGAGAAGCTGCCCGTCTACATCGGCGTCCTGATGGACACGTCGAGCTCGACCTCGGGCAAGCTCGGGTTCGAGAAGGAGGCGGCGAAGAACTTTCTCTACACCGTCACGCGCACGCGCAAGGACCACGCCGCCTTCGTCACCTTCGACGACGAGGTGAGGCTTCGCCAGGACTTCACGCGCAACCTCGACCTGCTCGAGCGCGCCATCGACGCCGTGAAGAAGCCGGGCACGCACACCGCGCTCTTCGACGCCGTCTGGGAGTTCTGCGACCAGAAGATGCGCGGGGTGGCGAGCCCGCGCCGCGCCCTCGTCATCATCACCGATGGCGACGACACCTACAGCCGCGCGCGCATCGACGACGCCATCTCCATGGCGCAGCGGACCGACACCATCATCTTCGCCATCTCGACCAAGGGCGGGTTTACGGGGAGCGCCGTCCCGGGCGTCGAGGCCGGCACGGTCAAGGACTCGGGCGACAAGGAGCTGCTGAAGATGGCGGAGGAGACGGGCGGCCGCGCCTTCTACACGGGCGACATGCTCGCGCTGGAGCGGGCCTTCAAGAAGATCGGCGAGGAGCTGCGCTCGCAGTACCTCCTCACCTACCGCCCCGACCCGCCCTTCGACGGGGGCTACCGCCGCATCGAGGTCAAGGTCGCCACGGGCGACAAGTACAAGGTCAACGCCAAGCGCGGCTACAGGGCTGACAGGGATTTGAGCAGGCAGTGAGGGCCGGCGGGAGGGCGCGGGCCCGCCGCCGCTGCCGGGGGTTTTCGAGGAAGAAGATGTTAAGTCAAAAAACATTCGCGTTCCTGTCGGCGCTGGCGCTGGCCGTCTCCGCCCTGGGCGCGGGGGGCGCACGGGCACGGCAGTCGCAGCCCGCCGCGCAGCAGCAGCAGCAGCGGCCCGCGCCGCAGCGGCCCGACGAGACGCTCGACGACGAGGACGTGGAGCGTGTCGAGACCGACCTGACGAACGTGCTCTTCACGGCCGTCGACAAGCAGAAGCGCTTCGTCACGACGCTCAAGCAGGGTGACATCCGCGTGCTTGAGGACGGCGTGCCGCAGCAGGTCTTCACCTTCCAGCGCGAGTCCGACCGGCCGCTCTCGCTCGCCATCCTCATCGACGTCAGCGCCTCGCAGGAGCGGACGTTGCCCGAAGAGAAGTCGGCCGCCCAGCGCTTCGTCGACACCGTCATCCGCCAGCAGAAGGATGAGGTGGCCGTGCTCACCTTCACTGGCGACGCCACGCTCGAACAGGGGCTGACCGGGAGCGTCCCGCGCATCCGCCGCGCCATCGAACGCGTCGAGTTCACGCCGCCCTCGGGCTACGTCGGCGGCGGGGTGCTCGTCGGCACGCCGCCCATCTCGGGCGACAACCAGTCGCGTGCCGCCTCGACCGCCATCTGGGACGCCATCTGGGTCACCTCGCGCGAGGTGCTGGGCGAAAGCTCCGACAAGACGCGCCGCGCCATCATCCTGCTCTCTGACGGCGTCGACACGAGCAGCCGGCTCAAGCTGAACGAGGCGGTCGACTCGGCGCTCAAGGCTGATGCCATCATCTACTCCATCGGCATCGGCGACAGCTTCAGCTTCGACGGCGTCGACGAGGGCTCGCTGCGCAAGATTTCCGAGCGGACGGGTGGCCGCGCCTACTTCCCACGCAACGAGGACGACCTCCGCGTGGCCTTCGCGCAGATTCAGGAGGAGCTGCGCTCGCAGTACCTGATCGCCTACTCGCCCTCGAACAGGTCGAAGGACGGCACCTTCCGCAAGGTGCAGATCGAGGTGACGAACCCCGAGCTGAAGAAGCAGAGCCTGCGCCTCACCTACCGCCAGGGCTACTTCGCACGCAGCGCCGTCGACGCACGGCCCAAGAGGTAAGTCCCGCCCGGCTCCCCTGCGCGGGGAGGGGCGAAACGAGAAAGCAGGGGGCGGCGCGCCCCCTGCTTTTTTTTGCCCCCGCTTTTTTTGACGCCCTGCCGCGCTCGCCGCAGACGACGCATGGCGGGGGGCGCGCCCCGCCCGCCGGCCACTTCAATCCGAAGCCTTTTTCACCCTCTGGACGAAACTCACGAGCACCCCGCCGACGTCCCTGACGGTGAACTGCTTGAAGGGTGGAGGCTGCTCGGCCTCGACCTCTTCGACCCCGGCCGCCTTCAGTTCGTTCGCCAACGCGTCCACGTCGTCCACGCGGAAGGAGAGCCGCGCGATCACCTCCGGGGCGGGCGCCTCCACCTTGACGAGCTCGACGCCGAACCCGTTCTTCTCCAGCAGCCCGGCCCGCCCCCCGTCGGAGAACTTGAGCTTGGTCCTGTACCACTGCGCCGCCGCGTCGGCATCGTGGACCGACAGCGTGACGGAGTGCGGGCGTAAGGTCGCCGTCGCGCCCTCGGCGCCCTCCTTCCCGCGGCTGAAGAAATAGGTCGTCCAGAGCAGGAGCCCGCAGACGAGGCTCGCGGCGATGGGGAACCAGCGCTCGATGAGGCCGGTGGCGATGATGGCCGTGTAGAGCAGGAAGTAGAAGGCGATGACGTCCAGCCTGAAGGCCTTCCTGACGAGCTGAAGGCGGTAGCGTGGGTCGGGCCGTGTGTCCTCGATGTGGTCGGGGTGCTCCTGCCAGTTGAAGCGGTTGGCGTAATCGTAGGTCTTGACGGAGATGAGCATCAGGAAGATCGAGGTCAGAAAACCCGCCGAGGCCACCCAGCGCACGACCACGAAGTAATCGGTCTCGCCCGTCGTCTTCTCCTGTTGTACGAAGACGATGAAGATCGAGGCGAGCGCCACGAGCACCGACTGCTTGGTCATCGTCCCCGTGATGACGTCGGTCCTCAGGTCGTGGAGTCGTTCGATCTCCTGGCCCCGCTGCGCGATGCCGCCGCCGGCCAGCAAGGCGTCGAACAGGTGCGCGAGGAGCGTGAACAGGATGGTGAAGAGCGGGGCGGCGAAGTAAAGCAGCTCCCGCACGTTGAGGACGGCCCGCGGCTCGGACGTCTTTTTCGTCGGCACCCAGGTCGTCCAGGTGAACGAGCCCTTATACCGGTAGGCGAGATAGATGATGAGGCCGAGCCCGGCCAACCAAAGTAAGAGGGTCACCCACTTGACCCAACGGTGGGGCGTGCGTCTCTTCCTGGCCATCGCTTCCCTCGCTTTCAACCGTGACCGATGCGGCGGGGCGGCGCGGCGAACCTCGCGTCCCCGGACGGCGCGAGAAGGCGCGCGCCGCCCCTTGGGTCCCTGTCAGGTATGTTGGAGGTTTACGTGAGGCCGTCGGGGCCGAGGTACCCCGCCGGCGGCTGTGCGCGTGCGCGAAACGTGCGCACGATATTCGTTTGCCGCGGGGCTGTCAATAAAAAATCAGGCGGAGGGGGCCGGCCGGCGGGCGGCCGTCTCGCCCCCTTTGGGCACTCCCGCCCGACTTGATTTACTGGTGACAACGCGGCTAAGGCTTTGTTATATTCGAAGTTGCCCTGCTTGGGGGCGTCCCGTGCAGGGCGCGCCCCGAGGGGCGGAACCCTCACCCGCTGTCAGAGCCTAAGCTCCCTGTAGCCCTCCTCTCGAAATCTTTCGCGGCCGCCCGAAACGCACTCGCCCGGGGCCCGGAACCGTACGCTCTTCCCATCCTCCTCCGACGAGAGATAGACATGCCTCTGTCAGAAATCTACCCCGCCGAGCACGCCGCGCCGGAAGAGTACCTGAGCGCCTCGGTGCGCCAGCTCGAAGCGCTGACGGCGCTCGCGGCCGCCCCACGCGAGGGGCGCGCGCTCGAAGAGCTCTTCGCCGGGCTCGCCGACACCATCACGCGCCTGACCGACTACCGCACCTGCCTCGTCGTCCTCTTCGGCGAGGACGGGCGCGGCCGTCGCATCCTCTCCCACTCCTCGAACGTCCCCCCCGAGTACGTCGAGCGTGCGGGCGCGCGCCCCTACGCGCGCGAGGAGGTCGCGCGCCTGGTCGGGCGCGGCGTGCGCATCGAGGTGGGTGAGCTGGGCTTCGCCGCCTACTACCCGCCGAGCCACTACCACCTGCTCGACGACTTCGCCCCCGCGCGCTTCAAGGCCGGGCTCGCGCGCCCCGCCCCCGGCTACGGCTTGGCGGCCTGGCACGACGGCGACGAGCTGTTCGTCCCACTCGTCGCGCACGACGACGAGCTCATCGGGCTGATCGCGCTCGACGACCCGCGCTCGGGGCGCGCGCCCGACCGCCGGAGCGTCCTGCCGGTCCTCGCCTTCGCGCGCCAGACGGCGCAGCTCATCGCGCGCCAGCGCGACGCAGAGAAGCTGGCCGCGCAGGCCGAGCGCGAGGCGCTCATCAACCGCATCACGCGCGCCGTCCGCCAGTCGCTCGACGCCGAGGAGGTCTTTCGCGCCGCCACGCGCGAGCTGGGCGTCCAGCTCGGGGTCGACCGCTGCGCCGTCTTCATGCTCGACCGCGACGCCGGCGTGGCGCGCACCGAGGCCGAGTACTGCGCGCCGGGCGTGGGCTCGGCGGCGGGCGAGTACCCCATCCCGCTCATCGGCGGACTGGTCGAGGCCATCAGCGCCAGGGGCGTGCTCGCCTTCGAGGACGTTACCACGGACCCGGCCATCCGCCACGTCTACGAGCACATCCTTAAGGGCCTGGGGACGCGCTCGCTCATGTACGTCGCCATCCGCGTCGGCGAAGACCTGCCCGGCTGCTTCGTCCTCTCGACCGTGGGCGAGACCCGGCGCTGGCGCGCCGAGGAGGTAGCGCTGGCGCGCGCGGTCGCCGACCAGACCGGCATCGCGGTGCGCCAGGCCGAGCTCTACCAGAGGGCCGAGGCGACCTCCGTGCGCGAGGCGCTCGTCAACCGCCTGAGCCACCGCATCCGCGCCTCGCTCAACCTGCCGGACGTTTTGCGCGCCGCCACGCACGAGCTGGGGCAGGCGCTGCGCGCCTCGCGCGTCTACATCCGCCCCTACGACCCTGAGCGCCCCGCCGACTCGCCCGTCATGTACGAGTACCTCGCGCCGGGCTGCGTCAGCATCAGCGCGCTCACACTCAGCTACGGCGAGCCGGTCGGCCGCCACCTGATCGAGACGCACGCGACGCTCGTCATGGACGACGCGCGCAACTACGACGCCGGCCCGGCCGAGCTGCGCGAACAGGTACGGGAGATGGCGCGGCGCAACGGCGGGCTCTCGAAGATCGTCTGCCCGCTCGTCGTGCAGGGGCGCTTCCGCGGCGCGCTCTGCATCCACCAGACCGACCGCCTGCGCCGCTGGACGCGCGACGAGGTGGCCCTGGTCGAGTCGGTCGCCGCGCAGCTCGCCACCGGCATCGCGCAGGCCGAGCTCTTCGAGATGGTCGAGCGCGCCAAGCGCACCTGGGAGACGACCTTCGACGCGATGTCGGACGGCATCTTCATCTTCTCGAACGAACGCCGGCTGATGCGGGTCAACCGCGCGGGCGCGGGGCTCGAATCGGCCGCGCCGCACGAGCTGCTGGGGCGCGGCTGCTGCGACGTCCTGCGCTCGGGGCGCGGCGAGGGCTGCATCGTCGAGCGCGCGACGGCCGAGGGCCGCCCCGTCACGCTCGAATACACGCCCGAGCGCCTCGGGCGCACGCTCCTCGTCACGGCCGAGCCGGTCATCGACGAGTCGGGGCAGCTCGGCACGGTCTGCACCGTGCGCGACCTCTCGGAGCTGCGCGAGATCGAGGCCGTCGCGCGCGAGCGCCAGTCGCTTTTGGAACACGTGCTGGAGAGCGCGCGCGAGAACATCTGCGCCGTCGACCCCGAGGGGCGCCTGATGTGGATCAACAGCGCGGGGGCGGAGATGCTGGGCTACGCCAAGGAGGCGCTCATCGGGCGCCACTTCCGCGGGCTGGTCGACGAGCCGGAGCGGGATGCGGCCGAGGGGCGCTTCCGGCGCGCGCTCGCCGGCCACCCGCAGACGGTCGAGCTGCGACTGCTGCGCGCTGACGGCGAGAGGCGCTACGTCGTGACGGACTCGACGCCGCTCGTCATCGACGGGCGCACGACCGGCGTCCTCTCGATCACGCGCGACGTGACCGAGCAGCGGCTGGAGCGCGAGCGCGCCGCGCAGGCCGACAAGCTGCGCGCGCTCGGGCAGCTCGCCTCGGGCGTGGCGCACGACTTCAACAACGCGCTCGCCGCCATCCTCGGCCGCGCCCAGCTCATGCGCCGCTCGGCCGTCGAGCCGAGGTTCACGCGCGGCCTCGACATCATCCTCACGGCCGCCGAGGACGCGGCCGCCACCGTGCGGCGCATACGCTCCTTCGCCCGCCAGCTCCCGGGCGACGGGCACGCGGAGGTCTGCCTGCTGGAGCTGGTGCGCGACGCCGTCGAGATCACACGCACGCGCTGGGAGAACGACGCGCGCGCGCGCGGGCTCAGCTACGAGGTCGAGGTCGAGGGCGACCCAGCGCTCCGGACGCGCGGCCACGCCTCGGAGCTGCGCGAGGTCTTCGTCAACCTCGTCGTCAACGCCATCGACGCGATGCCCTCGGGCGGGAGGCTCTCGATCAGCTGCCTCGGCCGCGGCGAGCGCCTGCGCCTGCTCTTCACGGACGACGGCGCGGGGATGACCGAGGAGGTGCGCGCGCGCATCTTCGAGCCCTTCTTCACGACGAAGGGCGTGCACGGCACGGGGCTCGGGCTCTTCGTCTCCTACGGCATCGTCGAGCGCCACGGCGGCAGCATCTCCGCCTCCTCGCTGCCCGGGCGCGGCACGACCTTCCAGATCGACCTGCCGCGCGCCGAGCCCGCGCCCCGCGAGGCTGGAGCCTGCGCTCCGCCCGCCGAGGCTTCCTGCGCGCGTCCGGCACGCACGCTCTCGGTGCTCGTCGTCGACGACGAGGAGCACGTGCGCGAGACGCTGGCCGAGATGGTCGAGTCGCTCGGCCACGCCGTCCGCCGCGCCGATGGCGGCCGCGCCGCCCTCTCCGCGCTCGCCGAGGGGGAGTTCGACCTCGTCTTCACGGACCTCTCCATGCCCGAGATGGATGGCTGGGAGGTGGCGCGCGAGGTGCGCCGCCGCAGCCCGCGCACCTCGATCGCGGTCGTCACCGGCTACGGCCGCGACGCCGCGCGCACGCAGGGCGACGCCCCGGCCGACACCGTCATCGGCAAGCCCTTCAACTTCGCACAGGTCGAGGA
>Ga0216309_1000022_pt1 | contig 22946 bp, 21 predicted proteins | sample Total_DNA_C_FD_161284 | JGI IMG/M metagenome (GOLD analysis project Ga0216309, IMG submission 161284) | Terrestrial sediment cell enrichment communities for BONCAT metagenomics from Utah, United States - Total_DNA_C | ecosystem: Environmental > Terrestrial > Deep subsurface > Rock core/Sediment ...
ATTCTAAATAGTTCTAAGTTTTTTCTAAATTCTGCCCGTGAATGACAGGCGCGGGAGGCTGAAAAGAGGTATCGGTCGGAAGCGAGGGGGGAGTGTGGATAAGGAGCACGCATTCACGGTAAACACTTTGCGTCCTATAACACCAACTTCCGTCCCAACTCTCGCTCAAAATAGTTCCAGAGCGAGAGTTGAGGAACATAAACCCTCAGGCAAAGAAATAGAGTGGCCAGTCAGGCGTTTTAACGCAGGTACGGGGCTATATTCCTGGCGATCGTCTTTATCTCTTTTTGCGAAAGTTTCAGACGGCGAAACGCTTCCCATGCCTCGCGTGGTAGAAGGTTAGGGTTGGAGCCTACCGCCGCGTCCGAACCATAAAGAATCCGTCCGACGCCGATCTGGCGAATCCGCTTCACCAGAAGGGCTGAAGTCTCGGCCGAATTTTCGGGAACGGCGACGGTCGTTACGTCGAACCAAAGCTTCCGGGTCCGCCGGTCGCCTCTCGCGACCGCCTCGGCGAGCACTTCGAGCACGGTATGGGCCGGCGGGTCGTTGTAGCCCGGACCCGAAGCAGCGAGGTGAGCAATCTGCACCGGCACATCGGGGACGAGTGGGAGCAACTGTTCGAGGAAAGCGCGAGCTTGCTCCGCGCCATAAGGGCGGTTTTTGGAGATCGAAGCTCTCATGTGCACCACGATTGCCATCCGGCGGGAATTTGCCGCGCGGAAAATACTCTTTAACTTTTCGATATGCTCGGGGTTCTCCAGTTGCACGTCCGAGTTGCCAAAATGCAGCTTGAGCCCGTGCCGTAGATTCCGGTCTTTCGCACATCGCTCGAGTTCGTCCAGTGCATAGTCTTTGAGAGGGTTGAAGCCGCAAAACGCCCAGAAGCGCTTCGGAAACAGGGCGGCCTGGGCCCCTACCCAGTCATTCTCTGCCTTCACCTTCGCGTACTCGTCCTGCGGCTCGCGTCCGGGTCTCCCAAAGGAATACGCAGTGGACAAGAGAACGGCGCGCCTGATACCGGCCGCGTCCAGCAGCCCTAGGACGTCCTGAGCCGTCACCGGCTTTATCTTCTGGAACTCCGCCATGGCCGGGCTGAACAGGTGCTGATGGTGATCTGCTTCGGGGGTGAAGTGTTTAGACAGGGAAGTAGATTGTGAAGCCTGCCCGCTCTGAGCGTCTGCCGCGGCGCAAGCCAGGAGGAGCAGCGAAAGAGCCTGAAAAACTACAAGTAAACGTTTTTGCATGATGACACCTTCGAACAAATCGTTACTATTGCGGGAAGACGCTGTCGGGTTGAATCCCTCTTATTTTATCGGACCCCTGCGTGGCCGCTTTGAGTCCTGTTGGGCTTCGTGCTTGGGCCGGGCATTCATACCTTCTTACCCTTTTCGGACATCAATCCAACCCGCGCACCCCTTCGCATTACAACGACACTGGAAATTCCAGGGTGATGCGGGGATCGGATGCGCCCTGTAATCGAATGTAATCTCTTCCCCCCGCTCGATGTCGCGAACCGCAACCAGAGTCCCCCCTTCGTCGAAGGTCGCGTTCGGCTCACACGAATGGTTCGTCGCGTGGATCGGCATCTGCTCCTGCGACCAGTAATCAAATTGGTAGATGCCTTCACCCACCTTGAACTTTCGACGCGCAAAGAGTCCGACCCCCTTCAGCCGATCAACTTCCAGGACCTGAAAACTTTCCCAGCTCGATAGAGACATCGTCAATGAACTCCACCTCAGAACAAAAAGCCCCGCGTCACGAAATGTTTTGAACAGAGCGTCTACCCGAGAAACGTTTCGTCCCGCATAAACGCCCCCCACCCGCTACAGATGAAAATGCCGAACGCCCGGCTTCATTCGTCGCCCCCGCACGAAGCGCATGTGGGGCGGCGTGTCGAAGGTTGTGCAGCATGTCGCCGTCCAGAAGCAGAAGTCGTCAGGCACCTTTATCTTCCCGCCGGAGCCATCTCTGTTCCGTGGCGAAATAAGTCCAACAGATGACGAACAACTGAAACGGCACCCTCACCAGTAAATAAATCGGGCCGGCCTCGTGACCGCCGAAACCGAGCCGTTGCAAAGCCGAATAGATGTTCGCGGGTAAAAGACCTATCAGCATCAGGATCAGACAGAGCCCCGTTAACCTCGTCAGGCGGGGGAGCCAGACGCCGACGGCCCCCGCCAGCTCCAGCACCCCGGTGATGTAGATTATTTCCACGCGGTACGGTATCGGAGGCGGCACCATCTGCGCCATCTCTTCGGTCTTGATGAAATGTCCCACCCCGGCGAAAAGGAAGAATAGTGTTAGCCCAACTCTGGCCCGCCTGGCCGGGGCGAGGTCGAGGCCGGTGAACCGCCGCCCAAGCAGCGTCAGTATCAGAAAAGGGGCGACGAGCAGGAGAAGGAGAAACAAAAGCAGCATGTTGATTGTCCCGTTCTAAGCCCCACCCCGTGGGATGTCAATGCCTGCACACGGCGAGGCCGGAAGAAGTAAGGAGGGAGCGTTCACGAGCATGACCGAAAGCGGGCTAACGGGTCTTTCGAGTAGTGGTGAGAGCGGTTCACCTCTCCCGGGGCAATGTAAATTCATGGTCGTTTGGGTCAGCTCTAAAACGCATACTTTCTTGCAATACACGAACGCTCCCTTTTTGCTGTCCTGCACATCAGCCGACATCGTTCACTCATGCTAATTACCTTCTTCTCGCAACAAGGTCGCAACCAGGCGTGAGGCGCCGGCGGTTACTATCCACACACCTAACGGGCGTTCCTTCTGAGAACGAGTGAAACTTTGGGGCAGGCCACGCGAGTGGCCATCGGCGTCGGGAGTGGGGGCTCCCGACGCCTTTTCTTTATGATGTTCAGGCGGCAGCAGTCGTTCGGGTTCTGTGATAAGTACCTGCGTCTAACTTATAATCTGCCCCTCCCGCTCTCCCGGCAAGTCTTAAAGGGGACGACAGCAGGAGCTGGAGGGGGCAATGTTTCCGGTACTTCAAAACACCTGAGCTGCATGCATCGCCCTGCGCGCGCGGCGGCTTCAAAAATTCGGAACAAGGTCGGGCCTCCCTCGTGGACATTGGTTAGAGAGGTGAAACCATGTACTCCGACGGCACCCTACAAAGTCGCCAGGCCCCCGCGCCGCGCCACATCCGGCCGGCCTCAGTCATCCTCTCCGCCTGCTTCGCCTGCTTCGCCTGTGCCCTCGCGCTCGCGCAGTCCGGGCGCACGCCGCCGCCGCCCTCGCCTCCTGCGCCGCCGCAGCCGGGCGACACCCGCCCGCGACAGGTCAACAGTAAACGCCGGGAGCTGCCCTCGGCCTTCATCGTCGTCACGGCCCCGCCCGACGGCTCGCAGGAGACCAGCCCGTTCGTCTCCTCCGGCTATCCGCCGACCACAGACTTCGAAGAGATAGCACGCGGCGGTTGCCTGGTGGCGTTGCGAAACCAGAACGGCGTGAAGAGGGTGGTCGGCGACCTGGACGTCCCGCGCTGGGAGGCGCGCGAGACCGCGCTCGGCGAGGACGAGGCGTGGGTCGTCTGGCTGGAGCTGAGGTGGCAGCAGAATGTGACGATGAGGGAGACTGCGCCCTTCAAGCTGCGCTACCTGCTCTTCGAGCCGCGTACGGGCAAGATCATCTCCAGCGGCTACGGCCGCGGCGTCCGCCAGACCTGGGGACTGCCCCTCCCCCGCACCAGCATCGAAAACCAACTGCGTAACGCCGGCCGCGACATCGCCGACCAGATCGTGTCGGAGCTGACGAAAGCTCCTTAAATCTCCGGAAGCCCCCGGCCCGCGGCCACCCGTTCGGGCGTGAGACTTGAGAGGCGGCGCTTGGGGGGCGTCGAGCGCACGCCGCTGTCAGGCGCTGCCGCGATTCAATCCACCCCTACCCAATAAAAATGCGCCACGTGATCTGCCTCATCATAGGAAAGCACCGCATAGCTGGTGCCGAAGCTATCGTCGAATCTACCCGCCTCGTAATAATGCGTCGCCTTCCCCTCGAACGGCCTCCAATAGCTCGGCGCGGACTTTAAAGCCGAAGCACTCTGGCTCCTGAATCTCTTCTCATCTATTTCGATGAAACGCGAGCCGACGAGCTTTTTGACCGTCCTTTTATCAGCACGGAAGCGCAGGTAAGCGGAGCCGCTATCGCCGAAAACAAATCTCCTCCCTTCCAGCTCCAAGACGTCGGGGGGCGGGGCGAACCCGAAGGCCGATTCAAATACTCGGCGGGGGAGAAAGCCCTGAGCGACGTCTATCACTACCAGCAGTACAACCACGAGGCCGAAGGCGGCGACGGAGGCCACGAGCGCCCTCCTCAGCAACAGTGCGCGCGGCGATCTCTTCCCCCATCGTGACAGTAAAAGATAGGAGGCAAGAATGATGCTCCCGACTAACGCCCAGAAGACTATTACGAAACCTATCCCCATGAACCGAGCCGCCCTACGCCGAGCATCACCTGCCCGCGTCTCTGTTTATATTTGCAAGCCGTCGCGCCGGCGGCCGGGTCGCAGGCCGTCTTCAGGCAGTCGAATACCGCCCGAACTCATAACAGCGGGGACAAACGCGACGCCACCTCCTGCGGCGCCATGCCGGTGTTATCTATCCTCAGATTGTACTTCGTAAATGCGGCCTGCCCCTTGTAGACGGCCTCAAGCTCGTCCTCCGTCAGGACGGCGCCCCTCTCGTAGAATCTCCTTCTCAGCTCGTCGTAAGCCGGCAATAGCTGCGCCGTCCGGGGGCGAACCGCCCCAACAGGCGTTGATAGCGCAGGGCTCAAAAGAGGCACGCCGCAGGGGCATCGGGCGCACGCCGTCGTTATTCCTTCGCCTCGCATCCCCTTGTCCGACTGCGCTACAGTATCTCGCGTGCGAGCCTGCTGGTACCGAGGGGGTTTTTTAGCCTGCGATGCGTGATTTCGTCGACCGGCGTTCGATCGTTCGTACAATCTGGGGCAGCCCCGACCTCATACTGCTCGTCTTCGCAGGCGCGGCGGCGGAGTTCGCGCTCAACCGGGCCGTCGACTGGCTCTTCTTCACCGGCAGGCTGCCACGCGACCCCATCGGACGACTTTTCTCCACCGTACGCTACGCGCAGGAGATCGTCTTCGTAAACGAGGAGACGGCGCTGCGGACGCTCGGCCGCATGAACGAGATACACGGCTCGGTCGAGCGCCAGCGCGGGCAGAGCATCCCGGACTGGGCTTACCGCGATGTGCTCTACATGCTCATCGACTACTCGGAGCGCGCGTACCGTCTGCTCTACAGACCACTCTCGGCCTCACAGCAACAGGATTTGTACACGGTCTTCCGGCGGATCGGCGAAGAGCTGCGCGTCACAGAGTTGCCGGCCAACTATGCCGAGTGGCGGGGGGACCGGCGGCGCCACCTCGAACGCGACCTCGCCTACAGCCGTCACACCGCACTTCTCTTCCGGCAGTACCGCCGACACCTGGGTCTCTGGCGTTATCACTTGCTGCTTCAGGTGCAATCTTTGCTCGTACCCGAAGAGGTGCGCCGCCTCCTCTACCTCACCCCGAATAAACTTCTCCCCGGCCTCGTCCAGGCGTACGGCATCGTCGAGCGTTGTCACCTTCAATCTGTCGCCCACAGTCTGTTGATACCACCCCGCTACTGGGCCGAGGTGCGGAAGCTGGAAAAGATGGCGGGCACTTAAAGCCCTGGCGTAGAACCATCGCGCGCAGGCATCCTCCACCCGAATTAGCATGCTTGCCCCTACGCGACGCAGATTTCACCGGTGGTCTCTTACCTGCGGTCCTCACGCCCTCACCGGACGATGAGCTTCCCCTTGTACATGTTCATCCCGCAGGTGAACTCATACTCGCCCGGGGCCTGCGGGGTGATCTCTATCCCCACCGTCGTGTTCTCCGGCAGGTGCGCGCGCCGGCCGAACTGGGGCAGCACCACCTCCTCGCCGCACATCGACGCCTCGCGCCGCGTGAAGTTGAGGCGCAGCGGCTGCCCGGCCTTCGCCTCGATGGCGGCGGGCTGGTAGCCGCCCCGGACGGTGACGTCCACCTCCTGCACGCCGCCCGCGCCGACCCCGGCCGCCACGGCCTCGCCCTTCCAGAGCCAGAAGTACCAGATGATCCAGCCGATGACGCCGAGGCCCACCAGCGTGACTACGATCTGAGTCGTGTTCATGACCTCACCCCCTTAGCGGGCCGCGGCTCGAAGAACCGCAGCCGGTTAGCATTCGTCACCACCGTGATCGAAGACGCCGCCATCGCCGCCCCCGCGATGATCGGCGAGAGCAGGAGCCCTAGCAGCGGGAACAGGGTACCCGCCGCCACGGGTATCCCGAGCACGTTGTAGACGAACGCGCCGAACAGGTTCTGCTTGATGTTCCTCAATGTCGCGCGCGAGACCTCGATGGCCGTCACCACCCCGTGCAAGCTCCCGCCGACGAGCGTCACGTCCGCGGCTTCAATCGCCACGTCAGTCCCGGTCCCGATGGCGAAGCCCACATCTGCCTGAGCGAGCGCCGGGGCATCGTTGATGCCGTCGCCGACCATCCCGACCAGGCGCGCGCCCCTGCCCCCGCGCTCCTTGTGCGGGAGCCCTTCGGCCTGAAGTTTCTCGACCTGGCGCGCCTTCTCCTCGGGCAGCACCTCGGCCAGCACCCGCTCGATGCCGGCCTGTCGCGCGATGGCCTTCGCCGTCCGCTCGTTGTCGCCGGTCATCATCACCACGTCTAGCCCCAGCGCCCGGAGCGCGCGCACGGCCTCGACCGAGTCCTCCTTGAGCGTGTCGGCGACGGCGACGATGCCGGCCGCACGGCCGTCGACGGCCACGAACATCGGGGTCTTCCCCTCGTCGGCCAGGCGGCTCGCGCCCGCCTCGAACTCCGCGAAGGGAACGCCGCCCCTCTCCATCAGCTTCCTGTTGCCGACGGCCACCCGCCGGCCTTCGACCGTCGCCTCGACGCCGTGGCCCGGCACGGCGACGAACGCCTCCGGCTCGCCGAGCCCCGCGCCTCGTGCGCGCGCCCCGTTCACTATCGCCTCGGCCAGAGGATGCTCGCTGCGCCTGTCCGCGACCGCCGCCAGCCTGAGCAACTCCTCCTCGCCGAAGCCCGCGAGCGGCAGCACGTCCGTCAGTTCGGGCTTGCCCTTCGTGATCGTGCCCGTCTTGTCGAGCACGACGACGTTGAGCTTCGAGGCCGTCTCCAATGCCTCGCCGTTGCGTATGAGCACGCCGTGCTCTGCGGCCTTCCCCACGCCCACCATCAGGCTGATGGGCGTCGCCAGGCCCAGCGCACAGGGACAAGCGATGACGAGCACCGCCACCATCGTCACCACCGCGTGGTTGACGACGGGCTCCGGACCGAAGTTGAACCACGCGAGGAAGGTCAGGACGGCGACTATCATCACCGTCGGGACGAAGTACGAAGAGACCTTATCCACCAGTCGCCCGATGGGCGGCTTCGAGCTCTGCGCCTGCTCGACCATCTGGACGATGCGCGCAAGCGCCGTGTCCGCCCCGACCTTCGTCGCGCGGAAGGTGAAGGCGCCCGTCTTGTTGACGCTCGAACCGATGACCTCGTCGCCCGGCTTCTTATCGACCGGCACGGACTCGCCCGTCACTATTGACTCGTCGACGGCCGACTCGCCCTCGAGGATACGGCCGTCGACCGGCACCTTCTCGCCCGGGCGGACGAGCACCGTGTCGCCGACGACGACCTCCTCGATGGGGACGTCCAACTCCTGGCCCCCGCGGATGACGCGAGCGGTCTTCGCCTGCAGCTCCAGCAGCTTCTTGAGCGCCGCGCTCGACCGCGACTTGGCCCTCAATTCCAAAGCCTGGCCCAGCAGGATGAGCGCGATGACGATGACCGCCACCTCGAAGTACATCCCCGTCGTGCCCGCAGGGAAGAGCCACGGCGCGAGCACCGCCACCGTGGAGTAGAGCCAGGCCGCGCCCGTCCCCAACGCGACGAGCGTGTCCATGTTCGTGTTGTGGTTGCGCAGCCCGTTCCACGCGCTCTCGAAGAACTGCCGCCCCGACCAGAAGAGCACCGGCAGCGTCAAGACCGCCGAGACGATGCCGATGATTCGATGGTAGGGCATCAGCGCGTGGCGCCAGTACGGTACGAACTCCGCGAACATCAGCAGGAGCAGCGGGAGCCCGACCGCGGTCGCAAACCAGAACTTGCGCATCATGGCGCGGTAGCTCTGCTCCTGCGCCTCCTCCGCGCCGCCCGCCTGCCGTGTGCCCTGCTCGTGCTTCGGCGCGCTCCGGACGTGGCTCTGGTGTCCGTGGACGTCCTGCTCAGGGAGGGCGCCCGGGGCCGCGTCCGTGAAGCCGACCCGGCCGGCCTCCGGCCTCCCGGCTACCGACAGCTGCACCGGGGCGGCCACCGCAGCGCCGCCGCAGCAGCTTGAAGTAGTCTGCGGCGCGTCGACTTCGGCGGGCGAGCAGCAGCTCGCCTGTGGGGTGGGCTCGCCCGCTCCCCCTGCGTCGAACTTCACCTTGCACCCGTGCGAGCAGAAGTAATAGCGCACGCCGTCGCGGTCGCTCGTCACGGCCGCCCGGGTGGGGTCCACCGTCATCCCGCACACGGGGTCGACGAACTCCTCTTTCAGCCTGGTAATCGCCTGCATCTTACGAACTCCCTTCCGCCCCCCTGCGGGGCACCTCACCGACTCGGGCCTTCAGTGCCGGCGCTTCCCGCGCTTCAGCCCCTCGGCCTTGGGGTGACAGGCCTGCCCGACCTCCGAACTCTCGATCAGGCCGCAGATGTGGCCGGGCGCCCGCCCCACCTTGTCCCATTCCTCGAGCGTAGCTTTCAGCTCCTTCCGGTGCCGGTGCAGCTCGCGCAGCCGTGCGTCCAGCTCTTCCATGCGGTGCCGGACGATCTCGCGCACCTCGTCGCACGGGCTCTGCCCCTTGCGTGCGTCATCCACGATCTGCCTGATCTCGTCGAGCGAGAAGCCGAGCGCCTGCGCCTGCTTGATGAAGGCCAGGCGCTCGAGCACGTCCTCGCCGTAGACGCGGTAGCCGCTGTAGGTGCGCGACGGCTTGTCGAGCAGACCTGACTTCTCGTAGAACCTCAGGGCCTCGATGCCGATGCCGCTCCGCTTCGAAACGTCGCCGATCTTGAGCATCCGGCGCCCCTCCTCCTCGTCCACTATCCTCGTGCCCCGCTTCATCTCGCGCATCCGTTTCCTAACCCCCGTCATAAGATGCGTCCAGTATAAACCCTGCACTTGACTACAGAGTCAACCGCAATTTTTTTAAGCCTGAATGTGAGGCAAAAATGGGCTAAAAATGGGGGTGGGGGTTCTTTGAGCCCCCGCCCCCGCCTCCACGGCGCCTTACGCGGTGACCGGCTCCACGGTGCGCTCGACCTCTCGCCCGAGCGACTTCCACTCCTCCAGGCCGCCCTCATACGCCCTGACGTTCGTGTAGCCGAGCGACTGGAGCTTCTCGGCCGCGTAGCCGCTCTGCGGGCAGTGCGGGCCGGCGCAGTAGACGACCACCTCGGCGTCCTTCGCTAGGTTCTTCTCGCCCGCCTCCCGGCCGATGCGGTCGAGCGGGACGCGGCGCGAGCCCGGAATCAGCTCGCCGTTGAAGTACTCGTCCGTCAGGACGTTCCAGAACTCGAGCCCGCCGCCCTCGCGCAGTCTCGCGTCGAGCTCCGTGGTCGAAATCGTTTTCAACGCTGACATGTTTGTTCTCTCCTTAGCTCTCAGATTTACCTTGCCGGGCCCCGCCGGGGACCAGCGCCGACACTTCAACGGGCGTCTTGCTCCGCGCCCTCCCAGCCCCGTTCGGCCGCGTAGCGGCCCGGGTCCTCGTTGAACCTCTCGCGGCACCCGGCGCTACAGAAGTAGTACTCGCGCCCCCTGTACTCGGACCGCCCCGCGGCCCTCTCCTCCTCGACCGGCATCCCGCAGATCGGGTCCTCGTGTTTCGCCATCTTCCTTCTCCTCCTTACTTCCTGTTCTGGGGCCGCGTCTCGCTTCGCCGGCCCTGCGACTGAATCCTAAGGCCCGTAGTCGTCTACGGGGTCAAGCGGGGAATATTCGGCCCCTCACATCCCGCGGCCAGCGCCGCGGCCTCCGAGGCGTATCCGCAGGAAGCCCTTCCACGAGACCGGGTTCATCCCGTAGATCACGTCGAGCGCCTCCGGCTTCGAGTAGAAGGTTGTGTCACCGCCCAAACCCACCGTGTACCTGTCGCCGGCGTAGAGGTCGCGCACGTAGCCGACGGTGTAGGCGCCGATGCGGAACTGTGGGTGCGCGTGCTCGCCGTAGCCGAGCCTGCGCAGGTCCTCGGGCCGCAGGATGTCCTTCTTGTCCACCAGCTCGGCCCGCCCGTAAAGATAGTTCCTGTCAGCGAAGTTGAGAGTAGACTCCAGCAGGTAGCTGTTGAGTCGGAAGGTGTGGCCGCCGTGCCCCTCGCGGTTGCGCCCCCAGATAAGGCTCGTCGCCCAGTTGCCGCGCCCGAGCGGACGGTTGTACTGCACCGAAGCCGTCTGGCGGTGCGTGTCGCCCTCGTGCAGCAGCTCGGGGTTTTTGAGGAAACCATAGGAGTACTGGAAGACCCAGTTTGCGTTCGGCGCGACCGAGACGCGCACGGAGCGCGAGTCCCACGCCCCGGCCTCGAAGCCCCAACGGTCCTCGTCCGGCTCGCGCCCGTTGAAGACCGAGCCCTCGACCTTCAGCCAGCGGTAGGCGAAGCCCGTGGTGAAGACGCCGAAGGCGACGTGCGTCGAATCCTGGAGGTGGTGCGCGAGCGGCGCCGAGGGGTTCTCCGAGGCGGAGGCCCTGTGCATGAAGGCGACGGGGCCGAGCGCGGGCTCGCCGGGGTAGCCGAAGTAGGCGAACCAGGAGCCGCGCTCGCCGACGGGCAGCGTGTAGCGCGCCGACAGCTCCATCAGGAGGTCGTGCGGGTGCTGCGCGTCGATGATGGGGCGGCCCTGGTAGACCTCGCCTGACTGGAAGAGCTGCGGCGAGCCGGCGCCCGAGTAGGTCAAAGGCTCCGCGCTGAACATGCCGCGCAGTTCGAGCGTCCCCTTGCCCACCTTCCTCGTCGCCATGGGCATGAACCAGTTCTGCGATTCGAACTTCGTCACGCCACGCGCCCCGCCCTGAGAGTTGACGCCTATCTTCGCCTCGCCGTGGAACATCAGCGTCCAGTCGCCGACGCGCTTGTGGAGCATGTAGGCCGGCGTCGAGGCGGGCTGCCAGGAGGTGCCCGACCCGTCGCGGCTCGTCATGGGTGACCCTGCCGCGCCGTGCCCCGCGTGTGGGTCGCCTACCAGCGCGGGCTGACCAACGTCCCCTTCGCCGTGCCGGTCGTGCTGCCGGTCCTTCTCGTCGGTGGCTGCCTCGGCGTGGTGGGAGGCGCCGTGCGCCTCTTCCGTCGGGGGCTTGGGCGTGGGCGAAGGCTGCGGGGTCGTTTTCGGGGTCGCGGCCGGCGTCGGCTGCGGGTGGGTGTGGTCGTGATGCTGCGCCGCGGCCTCGTGCGCGGCAGGGGCCAGAAACGCCGCGGCCAGCAGGAGCGTCCTGAAGTGGCCGGCGCCGAGGTTGAAGATTCTCATGACTACCCTCCGTCGAATTTTTCGGGCTTCTTCGGCCCACGGGAGGGAGTCTAAGTTCTGTAGACGACTACAGAGTCAACCGGAAAAATTCGGGGGCGAGGAAAAAAAATCCTCGCGGGTGCGAAGGGAGCCGCGCGCGTCTCAGAGCCTTAACACTAAACTCGACGGGATTAATGATGCCCGGACAGTTATCACCCGAAAGGACGTGGAAGGGTATGATGAGAAGACTCGTACCGAACACCCCCAACGCCAACGCTAACGCTCACGCCAACGCTAATGCCAACGCGAACGTGCACGGCAACATGAACGCCCGGGACCACGCCAACATGAACATGAACGGGAACGCCCACGGCCACGGGAACCACAACCGGAAGCCGTAGTCCCCGCCGCGCTACCTGTGGCGCTGCGGGGTGCGGGGCGCGCCGTCAAGGCCAGAGCCCTGCGGCCGCCCACGCCACCGCCAGGTAGCGCAGCGCCTTACCCGACGCCACCCAGGCCGAGAAGCCAAAGAAAGGCATCCCCACCGCGCCCGCCCCGGCGACGAGCGCGTCGCCCAGCAGCGGCACCCACGAAAGCAGCAGGGCGGGCCCCCCGTAGCGGGCGAGCAGCCGCGAGGCGCGCGCGTCCCTGGCCGACTCCTGCCGCCCGCCGCCGAGTGCGCCCGCGGCGCGCCGGCCGAGCCAGTAGGTGGTGCACGCCCCGAGGTAGTTGCCCACCGTCGCCACCAGTATGGGAGCCCACACGCGCCCCTCCGCGCGCACCAGGGCCGCCAGCGCCACCTCCGAGCCGAGCGGAAGCACGGTGGCGGCGAGGAAGCTCCAGGCGAACAGTCCCGCGTAGGCTAGTAGAAGGTCGGACACATCTTCCCTTCACGGCCGGGCTCAAATGTCGGCCACGACCCCCTGACTCGCGGCGGCGCTATTTCCCGCCCCATTGCCCCTCGGCCCGTGTGCCCGGGCCCGTCTCCATCGGGCCGACGACGCCCGACCCGGCCGCGGCGTCAGCCCCGCCCCCACACATGCCACGCGCTCAGTGGTGGCCGGCGTGCGCGGCGGGCTTTTTGGCAGCCGGCTTCTTCTTCGCGACCGGCTTGCGCGTTGCCGCCTTCGCGGCGGGCCTGGGGCCGCCAAACGAGGCGTTGATGCGGTTCATCTCCGCGATCTCGGCCTGCTGCTTGGCGGCGGTCTTCCGGGCGAATTCCTTGATCTCGGCGTGCTCGGCCTTCGTCGCCGCCTCCTTCGACATGTCGACCATCATCTTGTGGTGGTGCGTCATCGTCGAGAGGAAGAGGCGGTCGAACTCACGCCCCTCGGCCGCCTGCAGTCTCCGGAAGTCGGCCTCATGGTCCATCTTCATGTTCTGGTGGCCGGGCATCGACTGCATGTGCGCCATCATCTGCGCGTGGTCCATCGAGGGGCGGTCCGAGTACCATTGCTGCCGGTGACCGCGGAGCGCCATCAGGTCCCGCTGCTGGTCGTCGGCGGTCTTCTTCGCCAGGGCCCTGACACGCGCGTCGGCGCCCTTCTGCTGGGCGAGGCGTGCCATCTCGACGCCCTGCTCGTGGTGCATGATCGTCATGTCGATGTAGTGCAGGTCGTACGGCATGTGGGCCGCCTGCCCGTGCCCGGTGTGACCGCTATGGTCCTGCGCCGCCGCGTCGGCGACGCCGACGGCGAGGAAGAGGGCGGCCGCGAGCGCGCCCGCCAGTGTTCGCTTGATGCTGTTCGTCTTCATGATTACCCCTTGCCTTTCTACCCGCCCGACTCGGGCGGTCTTAAATCGGGGCCGGGACTTCACGCGCCCCCGCGGTCCGCGCCGGCCCCTTTTGTTACTACTCGTGCTTGTGGTGCTGCTGCCCCGCGGGCTGACCCTGCGGCGCCTCGACGATCCCGGCGCGCACGCGGCGCATGACCTCGTCGTACATGGCGGGCGGGAGCACACGAACCATCGTCATCATCCCCATGAAGGAGCCAGTCCAGCCCGGCGGCAGCCCGTACGTCTGCGGCTTGGCCACCTCCTTGTCCATGAACATGACCATGTCCTGCGGGTAGCCCGGCACGCGCTTGCGGCGCGCCGTGTCGTCGGGGTTGCTGACCTGGCCGAGCCGCTCAGTCTGCCCGGGCTGCAACTCTGTGCCTTTGCCCTGACTTGGTGAAGGCTGCTGGCCGTGCCCCTGGTGCTGCTCCTGCGGGCCGACGGCGTTCGAGACGTTGCGCTCCTGCGTCGTCATCCCCATCCCGCGTCCCATGCCCGGGCCGAGGTCTTCGGAGAGGGCGTGCCCCTGCGTCACAACGCCCATGCCCTCCTCCATGCCCTTCCCCGTCTGCGAGCCGTGGCCGGCGTGGCCCATCGGGCCGACCATCGAGACCATCTGGTTCATCATGTGGTGCGGCAGGTGACAGTGGAGCATCCAGTCGCCGGGGAAGACCGCGTCGAACTCGATGTCGCGCGCCTGCGCGACGCCGACGAGGACGGTGTTGTGCGGGAACCAGGTCGATTCGGGCGCGCGCCCGCCCTCCGTGCCCGTCACGAAGAACTGGTTGCCGTGGATGTGCATCGGGTGGTGGTCCATCCCCATGTTTATCATCCGGATGCGTACGCGCTCGCCCTGCCGGACCAGCATCGGCGTCGAGTGCGGGCCCGCCCTGCCGTTGATGGTCAGCCAGTTGAACTCCATCGCCAGCGTGTTCGGGATGGGGTTGTTCGGCAAGAGTGCCCACTCCTGGAGGACGAGGCCGAAGTCGCGGTCGACCTTCGGCGCGTAGGGGCGCTTTGGATGGACGATAAGGAAGCCGATCATGCCCATCATCTCCTGCATCGCCATGTGCGAGTGGTAGAAGAAGGTGCCGTTCTGGTGGACGTTGAACTCGTAGGTGAAGGTCTGCCCCGGCTCGATGAGGGGCTGGTTGAGGAACGGCACGCCGTCCATCGCGGGCGGCACTTCCAGCCCGTGCCAGTGCATCGAAGTCCCCTCCGGCAGCTTGTTGGTGACGATGATGCGGACGCGGTCGCCCTCGTTGATCTCGATGGTCGGCCCCGGCACGCTCCCGTTGTAGCCCCAGCCGAAAATCTCCTTGCCGGGAATGAGCTCCCATTTGACCACCTCGGGGACGAGGTGGAAGACCTTCACGCCGTTCTCCATCCTCCAGGGGAGCCGCGGCACGTCGGGCACTTCGACCGGGACGATCCCGCCTTCGGCCGCGGCGGGCCGGTTGTCGGTCCTGGGCGGCGCCTGCGGCTGCGGGGCGGTGTGCCCCTCGTGCTGCGCGAGCACGACCTTCGCGCCGGCCGCCGAGGCCGCGCCTGCGGCCCCGAGGATGGAGGCGCGCCTCAGAAAATTGCGTCTGCTGTTGTCCATCTCAATACTCCTGTCCTTGTAAAAACTTGTCGCTATAACCTTTTCGCGTCAGCGGTCGTCGGAGTCGCCCGTGGCGTCGCTCGCAGACCTCAGCCTGAACCCTTCGGTGCGCCCGCCGCCCTCGCCGGGCCGGCCCACGGCGTCGAGCCCGCCCTCGAGCATGAAGCCGCGAAGCCCCGCGGCGCTCCGCCGCAGGTCCACCAGCGCGCGGGCGTACTCCACTTCGACCTGGAAGAGTGTGCGCTGCGCTATCAGGACCTGCGGGTAGGCGGCCGCCATCTGGCGGAAGTTGCCGAGGTACATCTCGTAGGCCTGGCGCGCGCGCGGGATGACCTGCGTCCGGTACTTCTCGACCATCGTCCGGGCGCTGCGGTACTCGCGGAAGGACGAGGCCATCCGACTGCGCAAAGATAGCTGTAGCCGGTCCAGTTCGCGCTCGGCAATGGCCAGCTCGGCCTCGGCCGCCGCGATGCCGCCCTTGTTCCGGTTGAAGATGGGGACGCTCACGCCCACCTCGATCCGCCCCGTCGCGCCGGTCTTCCTGCCGTCACTCTCCAGTAACTCGTTGTTGTAGCCGACGCCGCCGCCCAGGAAGAGGTCGGGCACGCGTTCCGCCCTCTGGCGCGAGACCTCGGCGCGCGCGCGCTCGACCCCCGCCCGGGCGACCCTGATCTCCGGGCTGTCGCGCAGGAGCGTCGTGAGCAACTGCTCCTGGTCGAGCGCCGCGTCACCCTGGTCGAGGCTCCCGGCCAGACGCGCGGGCCGCAGCTCCGGGTTATTGACCATCGCCCCGATTGCACGCCACGCCTGCTCCCAGTCGCCCTGTGCGCGCAGCATCTCGATCTCGGCGCGCTCGGCCTCGATCTCGATCTCCAACTGGTCGGGGCGGTCGGCCTGCCCGACGTTGTAGAGCTCCTTCGTGATCTCGACGGCCTCGCGCGCGAGGTCGGCGAGGTCCGCGCGGAGTTCGACCAACTGCTGCGCCCCGAGCGCTTCGTAGTAGAGAGCGCGGACCGAGTTCGTGACGCGCAAGCCCTGCGCGTCGGCCATGATCTCGGCCTGCTCGCGCTCGCGCTGGAAGACGCGTTTCGCCTTCCCCAGCTTCCCTCCGAGCGGGATCGTCTGCTCGACGAAGACGCCGTGCTCGCTCCTCTCGTTGGGTGCGCGGAAGGCCAGCTCCTCGCCGAAGTAGCCGACGACCGGGTTCGGGAAGGCCCCGGCCTGTCGGCGGCGACCCTCGGCCGCGAGGACCGACGAACGGGCCTGCGAGAGCGTAGGGTTCCCGGCAAAAGCCATCCTCTCCAACTCTTCGAGCGTGACGACGGGCCCCTCGGGGATGAGCCCCTCGCGCGCACGCCTGCGCACAGGCCCCTGCGGCTGGGCGGGAGTGTGCGCACTGTGGTCGACGGCCGGCGGGGTCTGCTGCTGCTGTCCCACGGGTGCCGGGGCGGGCGTCCGGATCTGATGTCCCTGGTGCTGCTGCGTCCCCGCGGGCCGCGGCGTGGGCTGTGTGGCCTGCGGCATGACGTGTCCCGCGTGCGGGTCGGGCGTCGGCGCGGGCGTCGCGGCCGGGGCGGCCTGCTGCATGTTGTGGCCGGCGTGCGGGTCCGCCTGCCCGGCGGGGCGCGCGGCGGCCGGCCGAGTAGTCCTGCGCGTGGCCCTCCTGGGCGTAGTCCTGCGCGCGGGAACCTTCTTTTGAGTCTGCCTCGCGGCAGGCTTCTTAGCCTTCGGCCTGGCCGGCGGCGCGTGCATGGTGTGCCCCTCGTGCTGCGCGAGCACGGCCGCCGCCGCCGGGACGAGCAGGGACGCGGCGAGTAACGCGGCGGAGATCAGGCGGGCCAGCGCAGTGATGCGCCGAGATTGGTTCATGAGATTCCTCCCCAGTGGTAACGAAAGCGGGCCCGCGCGCTTGCGCCTCTCGGAGGGCGCGCCGCGGCGTGGCGACTCGAAAGCAGTTTTATACGGAGACGGAGGCGCGGGGCGGTGCGACGATACACGTCGGCCGTAGCCCACGGGCGGGTCTAAATGCGGAAGACGCTGAGGAGGAGGAGGAGGTGTCTGTCTGAGCGGCCCGGTGGGGCGTGCTGCGCGGGCGTGATCTCACGGGGGATGACGGCGGCCGGCTCCTCGACCCGCGCGGCGGTGAGCGGGGTGACGATGCCTCCGCCCTTCCCGGCGAAGGTAGACTGCCACTCGAATCGCTGCGAGGGCGGCGCCCCGGGTCTGCCTACGCAGTGCGCGCAACCCGGGTTGTGCCCGCCGGAAAGCATGTGCCCGGCGTCGGCCGCCCCCCGGTCAGGGGAAGGCGTCTCGGCGTCGTGCCCCGCGTGCCCTTCGGCATGGCCGGAATGCTCTTCGGCACTTACCGCGTCGTGCCCTTCGGTGTGCCCGCCGTGAGCGGCGCCGGCAACGGGTACGGCCGCCGCCGTCTCGCACCCAAGGTGGGGGCAGGCTGCGGCGGCGAGCACGCCACCCCAGCAGCCCGTCATCAGGGCGAAGACGACACAGAAAGTTACGAATTTACGCGCCACGGTTTTACTTTAACAGCTTAACTAACATACAACGCTGCCCCGTGTCCATGCCTGCTGACGCACACGGCGGCGCTAATATGTCACTTGTTTCAGATGCCGCCCGAGCGCCCGCAGGCAGCCTTAATCTCGTGAATTGAAAGTCGCACGCTGCACCGGGACCGGCAGGAACTTCCTCTTGAGAAGGGGGCACGCGCCGAAAGCGCCGCCGGCCGTGTGTGTTAGACTGCGCCCCGCAGCCCCAACGCTTCACCACGTTACGAAGAGCTCGTCCACCTTCAGCAGAGTAGTCGGAGTGAGAAGATGAGTGCGCCTCACAACCGTCTGCCGCGCCGCGTGCCACTGGCCTTCATGCTCTCCGGCTTCTCGGCGCTCGTCTACGAAGTCATCTGGGTCCGTCTGCTCGGCGATCTCTTCGGGCACACGGCCTACGCGGTGCAGGTCGTCCTCGCCGTCTTCTTCGGCGGCCTCGCGCTGGGCAGCTACGTCTCGGGCCGTTTCAAGCGCGCGGGGCGTGACCCGTTAAAGGTCTACGCCATCATCGAAATCCTCGTCGGTCTGGCCGGGCTGCTCTTCCCGCTGACGGTAAGCCTCCTGACGCCTTTTTACGACGCCGCCGCGCCGCCCGGGCTGGAGACCGGCGGCGCGCTCCTGTTTCGCCTCGCGCTGGCGACGCTGCTGCTCCTCGTCCCGACGGCGCTGATGGGTGCCACCTTCCCGCTGGTGGTCGGGTGGCAGTCTGCGCGCGACGGGGGGCGGGGCGGCGTCGCGACGCTCTACGCCGTGAACACGCTCGGCGGGGCGGCCGGCGCGTGGGCGAGCGCTTTCCTCCTCATGCCGCTCCTCGGCCTCTCCTACACGCTCGCGGCGGCCGCGCTCGGCAACTTCGCCGCAGCGCTGCTGGCCCACTCGCTGAGGACTGCGCCCCGCAGCGAGTCGGTTGATAAGGCTTTGGGACCGGCGGACGTGCCTGAAGGAGCCGAGGCCGCGGCGGAGACCCACGAGATACCGGCCGCGCGCGCCGCACTGCTGCTCTTCGCGACGGGCTTCATCGCCATCGCCCTCGAAGTGCTCTGGACGCGCGCCCTCGATCAGGTGCTCTCCGGCACGGTCTACAGCTTCGCCACGGTGCTCGCGGTCTTCCTGCTCGGCATCGCGGCCGGGAGCTGGGTCTACGGAAGGTTCCTCAAGGGGCTTCCGCCGTTGCGCACCTTCGCCGCCGTCGAGGTCCTGCTGGCGAACTACGTGCTCTTGAGTCTGTTCCTGATCTACTTCATCCCCGGAGTCTCAACGGGCCTCGGAGCACGCCTCGGCCTCGGCTTCGTCAGGCGCGGCGTCATCCTTGAGAGCCTCCTGAGCGCCTTCATCCTCCTGGTGCCGGCCGTCCTCCTGGGCGTCATCTTCCCGCTCCTCCTGGACGCCGCCGGGGGCCGCGCGCGCCAGCGCCCGGTGGGGATGCTCGTCGCGGCCAACACGTTCGGGTCCGTCCTGGGTCCGCTCGCCGCCGGGTTCTTCCTTCTCCCGAGTCTGGGACTACAGAACTCTTTGGTCGTGTTGGCGGGCCTGTCGCTGGCGCTCGCGGTCATTGTCGCCGTCACTTACGCGAGCCGGGCAAAGGCGGGGCCGCTCGTCGCCGCGGGCGCGGGGCTCGCGCTCGTGCTCCTGATCCTCTCACCCGGCGACATACGCGTCTGGGGCGCCCCGGGCGAGCGCCTGATCGACTACCGCGAAGACCCGGCGGCGACCGTCTCCGTGGTCGAGTCGGGCGGCACTCAGAGGGAGAGGCGGCTGAAGGTCAACAACACCTACTCGCTCGGGGGGGGCCGGGGCGTCTTCACCGAGCGGCGGCAGGGGCACCTTCCCATGCTGCTCCACCCCGACCCGCGGCGCGTGCTCGTGCTCGGCGTCGGCACCGGCAACACGTTAGGGGCAGTGTCGCTCCACCGGCCGTCGCGGCTCGTGGCGGTCGAGCTGGTGCCCGGGGTGCTTGAGCTGGCGAGGAAGCATTTCGCCACGACGAACTACCACGTCCTCGATAACCCGGGCGCGCAGGTCATCAACGCCGACGCGCTGCGCGTGGCGCGCGCCACGCCCGAGAAGTACGACGTGGTCGTCGCCGACCTCTTCCACCCGTGGCAGGCGGGCGTCGGCTCGCTCTACTCGCGCGAGCACTTCACGGCCGTGCGCCGCGCGCTCGGCGATGGTGGCCTCTTCTGCCAGTGGCTCCCGCTCTACCAACTTTCGGAGGACGACTTGAAGACCATCGTCCGCACCTTCCTCGACGTCTTCCCCGAGTCGAGCGCGTGGCTCGGCAACTTCGGCTCGACCACGCCCATACTGGGGCTCGTCGGGTCGGAGCGCCCCGTCCGCCTCCGTTGGGCGCGGTGGGAGGCGGCGATGGACGATGCGTTCGTGCGCGAGAGCTTCGCCTCCGTCTACCTCGACCGCGCGGCGGAGGCGACTGGGGGGTACGTCGGCGGGCGCGCGGAGCTGGAAAGGTTCGCGAGCGCGGGCGCACTCAACAGCACGACCCGGCCGACCGTGGAGTTCGCCGCGCCCTCCGCCCTCTTCGGCGAAGAGTTCGAGCCGGCCAAACGCAGATCGCTCGAAGCCCTGGTCGACTTAAACGAGGGCGGGGACGTCCCCGTAACTTTTGAAGGCGCGCGCGCTCCCGTGGGCGCGGATGAGGTGCGCGCCAACACGGCGGCGGTGAGGTGGATGATCAAGGCGCTGGTCGGGATGGAGCGTGGGGACGAGGAGGCCGCGCTGCGGGCGGCGTTACAGTCCGCGCGGCTCGCGCGCGGCTACGAGATACCTTCGAGGATTCTCGCCTCCGTCGCGCTCGACGCTTACGAGACTCACCCGCTCCCGGCCGAAGAGGCGTTCCGCGAAGTCCTGCGGGCGCGCCCCGACGACCTCGACGCCCTCAACGGCCTCGGCGAGACGTGCCTGCTGCTCGGGCGCGCGGACGAGGCGGCGAAGGTCTTTGAGAGGGCGCTGAAGGTCGCACCCGATTCGCGGGAGGCGTGGGACGGGCTGGAGAGGGCGAGACGCGCGCCGCCGGCGAAATGAGATACGGCACACAATAAAGCGAGGGGGTGGCCGAACGCCGGCCGCCCCCTCGCTTTTCCCGGGAGAACGGGAGTCGGGGGCTTGTGCCCTACCTGAGCATCCTGAGCGCCTCGGCGGTGCTCCTGCCGTGCAGCGCGCCGGCGACGGGGTCGTCGGGCGAGGCGGCCACGAGGCGCCCGGCCTCCTCGTGGAAGCGCCCCTGGTCGTTGACCTGGTAGTAGTAGGGGCCACCATCCTCCTGCTTCTTCAGGAAGAGCAGGTAGGTGCCGCCGACCTCGAAGTCGCCGCCGTCGAAGTTAAAGTAGGCGACGTTGCCGTCCTGCGAGCTGCTGACGCGCTCGACCGAGACGGCCTCGCCCGTCCGCGCGCCCTTCATCCCGCGCACGACCGTGAAGTTGACGACCTCGAAGGCGAGCGAGTCCTCGTTGTTCGACGAGTATGCGACGCGACCGGGCGCGACCGAGTCGGCGCGCACGAGCGCGACGGCGTCCGAGGCCGCGACCATCTGGCCGATGCCCTGGAAGTGCTCCTTCCAGTGCGCAGAGGTGCGGCCCTCGTTGCGGGGCCGCTGGTGATGCCTCCAGCCGAAGGCGGCGGAGACTGACAGGCCGCAAATGGCGATAATCAGCGTGTAGGTCCAGAAAGTTCTGCGTGTCATCGTTCTTTGCCTCCTGTCGGTTAGTAGAGCGAGTTGATGAGCGACTGGTCGTGCGAGTTGGGCTGCGGGGCGCTCAGGATCGTGTCGTTCATGCAGGTCGTGGTCGAGCCGGTGTTGTGACCCAGCCCGAAGAGGTGCCCGACCTCCTGACAGGCGACGTGCTTCTTGTTCGTCCGCGTGTAGCTGCCGTTGTCGAGGTAGCTCTGGTTGAGGCGCGCGCGGCCGTTGTAGACCGTGCAGCCGCTGTAGCCGCGTATCTCGGCGATGCCGAGCCAGCCGGTCGCGCCGTAGTAGCCGTTGTAGGCGTTGATGTGGTCGGTCGAGCCGGCCGCCGAGACGGGGTTGAGCGAGATGTCCGTGTAGTTGTGCCACGAGTTGGAGTCGGTCCTTGCCTCCTCGTTGTAGATGTACCAGTAGTCGCCCGTGCCGCCGTTGTACCAGTTGATGGAGTAGTTGGCGTACTTCCAGCAGCCCCAGCGGTGAGCCGCCAGCGCACCTATCGGCAGACCCAGGGTGACGGCCGCGACGATGACCAGCGCCCAGACCAGCATAGCTTTTCTCAGGTTCATCGGATTCTCCTTGCCGAATCCCGCGCGGAGGCGCGGGGGGTGGGTGTTCGGTCGGCCGGCAGTCGGGGCCGGTCGCACTATTAAACACATCGCGCCCTGCGGCAGGCGCCGCCGCAGCCCCTGGGGACGGGGCAAGGCCGGCAGACGCCGAGGGGCGAACTCCTTCGAGTGACCTCGGACGGCGTCGGGGCTGACAACCGCTGTCGAGTCACAACTGATTTGTGTTTAAGGATGATAAGGGACCGAAAGTGAGTTTTCCGGCCACGCGACTCGGGGAACGGCGGACAGACTATGCAAGGGGCCTGCGCTTGTCAAGAGTTTTATTCGTCCGCAACCTCATACCCCTCCGGGGTAAAATTTACATCGCCCGGGGAAAAATCATTGCGGCAGGGCGCGGGGCGGCGTAAACTTCACCGCACACAGGAGGTAACGGCCATGCCCCTCGCGGCGAAACGCGGCCTGTCTTTCGTCTCCCTCTCCCTGCTCTGCCTCTTCCTTGCCCCTGGCGTCGGAGCGACGGTCTTCCGCGACCGCGCGGCCTTCGAGGCCGCCGCGCAGAACCTGCACACCCTCGACTTCGAGTCGGTGGGCCCGTTCGATTGGTGGCGCGACACCATCGACGGGCTGCACTTCGGTGTCACGGGTTTCGGGGCCAGAATCAGCACGTGGCCGGGCGTGCCGGGCAAGGTGCTGGTCTCCGTCGGCGTGCCCGAGATCACACACTTACGCATCGACCTGCCGCCGGGGACGACCGCCGTCGGCTGCGACCAGTTCGCGCGCCCGATGGAGGTCATCACCTCGACGGGGGAGAAGGTGTTGATGACCCAGGGGGACGGCTCGAACTTCGTCGGCTTCGTCTCCGATGCCCCCATCGCATGGCTGCGCGTCACGCTCGACGCGCCCGAGCCGACCCCGCCCGCCGGCGTAGACAACCTCACCTACGGGCAGAGGCGCGCGGGCAACGAGCCCCCGAAGCCGCTCCTCCTCGCCAACGCCGCGACGGGGCGCGCGGCCGCGTTCGACTCGGTGGCGCTGACGCCCGAGCCCTTCACCATCCACACGCCCTACGAGCGCAACCTCAGCGCGGACGGGCGCACACGCGTCACGCTCCTCGTCGTCGGCGTCCGGCTCGCCGCGCCCGGCGAGGAAGCCTTCGTCACCGCCCGCGCCGTGGGCGCGCCGCCGCGCGGGCACCAC
>Ga0216309_1000023_pt1 | contig 22487 bp, 14 predicted proteins | sample Total_DNA_C_FD_161284 | JGI IMG/M metagenome (GOLD analysis project Ga0216309, IMG submission 161284) | Terrestrial sediment cell enrichment communities for BONCAT metagenomics from Utah, United States - Total_DNA_C | ecosystem: Environmental > Terrestrial > Deep subsurface > Rock core/Sediment ...
GCGGCGGGGCGGGCAAAAGAGTTTAACTTTGGCAACTTATCGCGCGATTGCGACGGTCGGCCGGGCGCTGGCGGGCATGTTGAAGGACGCGAGCGCCGATACGGAGTTCGCGGGCTTCAGGTTCGAGCTCTACCAGGCCGGAGACTTCAAATCGGACGCCCCCGTGACAGAGGGCGTCACGCTCTACCTCTACCGCGTGGCCGTCAACTCGACGCGGCGCAGCCTGCCGCCCACCACCGGCCCCGACGGGCGCCGCTACCGCGCGGCGCTGCCCGTCGACCTCTACTACCTGCTCACCCCCTGGGCCAAGTCTGCGGCCAAACAGCACCGCCTGCTCGGGTGGGCGATGAGGAAGTTGCAGGACCTGCCCATCATCCCCGCCTCGCTCCTGAATCACTACGCGCCCGAGGCCGACACCTTTCGCCAGCAGGAGACCATCGAGCTGATCTGCGAGCCGGCCTCCCTCCAGGACATGATGAACATCCTCGACCCCATCGACCTCAACCAGCAGCTCTCGGTCGTGTACGCCGTGCGGATGGTCCTGCTCGAATCGGAGGTGCCGCTCGGCGAGGGCGAGCCGGTGCAGACGCGCGTCTTCGAGTACGGGAAGGACGGGGCCGGGTTATGAGCGCGAGTTTCATCAATCTGGAGCGGCAGTCCGTCCTGGCCCCACTCGGCGTCAGCTTCCGCGACGCGTCGACGGGCGAGACGGTCGGCGACGGCCTCGACGTGAACATCTACCCGTCGGCCAACCCCACGGCGCGCACGCGCGCCTTCCCGAACCGCTCCGGCGTTTACGTCGTGCACGCCGCCTCGGGACTGCAACAGGCGACGCACGGCGCGGGCGACCGTGATTTCTGGGCCGGCCTCTCGGATAGGAAAGCTTTCACCGTCGAGGTCACGGACGAGCGGCGCCGGTATCTGCCCTTCAGGTTCGGGGTCGGGCTGCCCGTGCGTGGGCCGCTGACGTGGGTCTGGCCGCTGGAGGCGTCCACGGTCGCGCAGCCCGCCAAGCCGCCCGTCCGCTTCCGCGATGACTTTGACGACAGCCTCTTTGACGCCTCGCTCTGGAGGCTCGGCACGCTCAGGACCCCGCAGCCCGGCGCCTGGGACGAAGCGGTGTCGGTCCGCGAGTGGAACGGGCGGCTGGAGGTCACGCCGCGCTCACGCCAGTCCGGCGAACACTATAACGGTTACGTCTCGGCGGCGACCTGGAGCGTAAGGGGTGCGCGCGCCTCGGTCGAGGCGGCGCAGTTGACGCTGGGTGCGGCCGAAACTACCTTCACTCTCGCGTTGGACCCGCAAAACTGGTTCCGCTTCGTGGCCCGGGCGGGCCAGCTCATGTTCAGGTCGAGGGCCGCCAACGTCGAGACCTCCGCCGCCGTCGCCTACGACCCCGCGCCGCATCGCTTCTGGAGCTTCCGCCACGACCGCGCGAGCGACCAGGTCTCGTTCGAGACGAGCGCCGACGGCCGCACATGGGCACGACAGCGCGTCGTCCCGCGGCCGTTCCCGCTCTCCGCCATGACGGTCGAGCTGGGCGCCGGCACATCCACGTCGGTCGTCACGCCCGGCGCGGCACTCTTCGACAACTTCATTTTCGAGTCGAGCCCCATACCTTTCATCCCGCTCTTTTCGGCCCCGACCCGCTCGCCACAAGGAGGGATGGCCGTCCTACGCGCGGAGCTGTGGGACCCGCTGCCCCGTGGGGGCGAAGGTGCTCCGGCAGCCTACGCCCTGCTCGAAGCGAGTCTCGCGGGGAGGCAGACACTGCGCGCCGTCGCCGACGCGAAGGGTCGCGTCGCACTCGTCTTTCCCTACCCCGAGCCGGCCGGCGCGGGCGGCACCGTGCCTCCGCCGGCCTACACGAGCCAGGAGTGGGAGGTGAGGCTGCGCGCCTTCTACACGCCGCGCGGCGAGGTGCCGCCGCTCCCGGACCTACCCGCCGTCTTCGAACAGCCCGCCGCGCGGCTCTGGTCTGACGAGGCGCGCACACAGCCGTTGACGAAGGCGACGCTGCGCTTCGGCCGCGAACTCGTCCTCCGCTCGCACAGGACCAACGCGGGCGCGCCGCTGGAGCCGACGCCGCTTCCGGTGCTGCTCATCACCCCGGCGACTTAGCCGCCGCACGAGAAGGAGAAGTCATGCCCGAATACCTAGCTCCAGGGGTTTACGTCGAAGAGGTCTCGTTCCGCGCCAAGTCCATCGAGGGCGTGAGCACAACCACGACGGGCTTCATCGGCCCCTCCCGCTTCGGCCCCATCGACCTCGAGCCGGACGTCGTCACGAGCCTCGGCGAGTTCGAGCGCGTCTACGGAGACCGCCGACAGCTCGAGTTCGACGGCGGCCTCGTCATGCACAACTACCTCTGGCACGCGGCGCGCGCCTTCTTCGAGGAGGGCGGCAAGCGCCTCTACGTCTCGCGCGTCTTCCAGCCCCGCTCGGGCTCCTACCCGCCGGATGACTTCGACGATTTCACCGTGGTCGAAGGCGAGAACTCCGACGGCCACGCGCGTCGCAGCCTGCCGGCGGCCGGGGGCGCGTCGGCACTCTCGGTGCGCTCACGCTTCCCCGGCGAGGCCGGCAATTTCCGCGTCCGCTTCACGCTCCACATGGGTCAGAGCACGCTGGGCGTGGGCGACGACCCGGCCAACCCCAGGCCGACGGTCGGGGCGCTGCGCCACCGCGACCTCGTCTGGATCAACGACGCCGCCAGCCCCGTCGGCCCCACGGCCGGCGCGGGCGCCTTCTACATCGCCGACTCCTATTTCAACAAGGAGAGGAACGAGCGCACCTGGCGCTTCCTCGACCGCTCGCTCAACACCGGCACGGCCGTCCCGCTCGAAGCGCTCACGCCCGACGACGACCCGGCGCAGGGCGACCAGGTGCGCGTCGTCACCCTGACGGTGACCGTCACCGCGCCCGGCGGCGACTCGCTCCCCTCCGTCTGGTCGGGGCTCGCGCTCGACCCCGCACACACGCTCGACGGGGCACCCGACTCGCTCAGCGCGAGGTTCGCTCCGCGCCCGAGCAGTCTGGGGCAGGCGCGGACCCTCCCCATCGTCATCACCACGGGCGACGACGTCGAATCGGGGCTCGACGTGCTGGCAGCCCTCCTCGGTGAGAACACACGGCTGCTCGCGCAGCTCACCAACCCGCTGTCGAGCGACGCCGAGCGCTCAGCCGAGGTGCTGCTCGAAGGCGGCAACGACGGCAAGCGCCCGGGCGCGGCCGAGTACGAAGGTGTCGCCGAAGACACCTCAAGCGTGAAGACCGGGCTCAAGTCGTTCGAGGACATCGAGGACATCTCCATCGTGGCCGCGCCCGGCTCGACCTTCGGGATGGAGGACGGCTACCGCGCCGACGCCGCGCAGGTCGCCAACCTGCTCATCTCGCACGCCTCGCGCATGCGCTACCGCATCGCGGTCCTCGACAGCGGCGACGGCCAGTCCGTCGCCCAGGTGCGGGCCATGCGCGGCAAGATGGACTCGACCTACGCCGCGCTCTATTACCCCTGGGTGCGTGTCCTCGACCCCGTCACGCGCGCCGAGATCAACCTCCCGCCCTCGGGGTTCGTCGCCGGCATCTACGCGCGTAACGACGTGACGCGCGCCGTCTACAAGGCCCCCGCGAACGAGGTCGTCAACCTCGCCATCGGATTCGAGACCTTCCTCAACAAGAGCCAGCAGGACGTGCTCAATCCCGAGGGCATCAACTGCTTCCGCTTCTTCGAGGGGCGCGGCTTCCGCCTCTGGGGCGCACGCACCATCAGCTCCGACCCTGAGTGGAAGTACGTCAACCTGCGCCGCTACTTCGCCTACCTCGAACGCTCCATCGACAAGGGCACGCAGTGGGCGGTCTTCGAGCCGAACGGCGCGCAGCTCTGGGGCACGGTGCGCCGCACCATCGAGGACTTTCTCTTCAACGAGTGGCAGATGGGGGCGCTCCTCGGAGACAAGCCGGAGAAGGCGTTCTTCGTGCGCTGCGACCGCTCGACCATGACGCAGAACGACCTCGACAACGGCCGCCTGATCTGCCTCGTCGGCGTCGCGCCGCTGCGACCCGCCGAGTTCGTCGTCTTCCGCATCGGCCAGTATACGGCCGACCGGAAGCCCTAGAGACGGGGGGCGTGCGGTGGGCGGTCGGCGCCCCGGCACCGTGCGGCGCTCTCCCGCCCCCGCCCCCCACCGCGCACGACCCGAAGGAGGAATGAGATGGCTGTCTTACGCGATCGCCCATACGTGCAGTTCAACTTCCTGGTGGATCTCGGCACCGGCACGACCGAAGGGCCGGAGGCGGGCTTTCAGGAGTGCAGCAACATCGGCATGGAAGTGACTGTTGCCGAGTACCGCAACGGCAACGAGAGGGAGAACTCCGTCCGCAAGATCACGGGCATGAACAAGGCGACGGACGTGACCCTCAAGCGCGGCGTCATCGGCTCGCTGAATCTGTACCAGTGGCTCAACCAGATTCGCAACGGCGACCAGAACGCCTACCGCACCGTCACCATCCAGCTCCAGAACGAGGACCATACCGAGGTCGTCCTGACGTGGAAGCTGCTGCGCGCGCGCATCATCAAGCACGTCAGCGGTCCGATGAACGCCAAGGGGACGGACGTGGCGATGGAGGAGCTGACGATCTCCTACGAGCGTTTGGAGATGGAGTGAGCCTGTGACGACGGCGCTTTCACAGAGACGGCTGCCCGGTTTCCGCTTCGAGGCGCAGCCCCCGCCGCTGGCCGACAAGCTGCCGCGCATGGACGTGGCCCTCTTCGTCGGGTTCGCGGCGGCGGGGCCGCTCCACCTGCCGGTCGTCGTCGAAGACGCCGCGCAGTTCGAGGCCATCTACGGCGCCGACGCCCCACTGGCATGGGACCGCGCACGCGGCGAGCGGGTGCAGGCGCATCTCGCGCCGGCCGTCAGGGCCTTCTTCCGCAACGGGGGACGGCGCTGCTGGGTCGTCCGCGTCGCCGGGACGGCGCGCGCAAACCTCTTCCCCCTCTCCGGCCTCGCGCGCCGTCACGGCAAACAGTCCCTTCAGCCCGCCTACGCGCGCGCACGTGCACGCGGCAGCTGGTCTGACTCTCTGCGGGCGGGCGTCGTGCTCACGCCGCGGCTGGCAGTCCTCGGCCGCTTCAGCTCGCTCGAAGATTTCGAGCTGGAGGTTTCGGCACCGGACGAAGTGGTCGCGGGCGATCTGCTGCGCCTCACCTACGAAGAGGGCTTCGTGCCGCTCGTCCACGTGAAGGCGGTCGAGCCGCTGGCGGGCGGGCCCTCGGGCGTGGCGACGGCGGGCGGCGGGCGCAGGCTCCGCGTCAGGGTCAGGGGCGGTGAGGTGCAGTGGTTACGGTTGCCCGGGCGGAAGCCGTCGGTCGTCTCAGGGGTCGCGCGCGTGTTGACGGCGCGGGGAAGGCGCATCGGGGCGAGGGTCCATACCACACCCGGCGCGGAATGGCACGACATGCGCCCCGTCACACTCACACTCGACCTGCCGAGCATGGATGCGCCCGCACTGGGGTCGGTCGTGCGCGCCACCTTCGGGAAAGAGCGACTCTGGGTGCGCGCCGACGAGGTGCGGATGCTCGCCGCCGAGGGCCCCGGTCCGAAGAGGTCTGTGCAGGTGACGGGCGAGGCCGTGTGGCTCTACAGGAGCAGGCCGGGCGTGGCGCTGGGGAACCCGGCGCGTTGCGACAGGCTGCTCTTCGAGCTGCACGTGCGACAGGGCGAGGGCGCGCCGGCGCGTCTCAAGGGGCTGGCCTTCGGCCCCGGTCACCCGCGCTACTGGGCGGCACTACCCACCGACGAACAGCTCTACGCCGAAGGCTCGGTGACGCCCGCGCACCGTCATGCCGAGGTCTGGCGCGACGCGGCCGGGCCGCGCTTCCCACTGGCGGGGCGCGGCGAGGGCGTCGACAGGGGCGTCTACTTCCCCGTGTTGATGCCGACCTTCACGGCGCCACACCTCGGCCCGCTTCAGCCACGAACCAGCGCCCTCAAGCGTGACGGTCTGTCCTCGTTCGGCGCGGGACTCTTCCTCGACCGCGGCCTCAGGGAGGTGGGACTTGAGGCGCTGCCCGCGCAGGCCGACTTCCTCCGCTACCAGAGCCCGCGACCGCGACGCCTGTGGGGGATTCACGCGGCGCTGTCGGTCGAAGAGGCGACGGTCATCGCCGTCCCCGACGCCGTCCACCGCGGCTGGGGCTTCGAAGAGCCGGAAAGGCCCGAGCCCGAACCCTCGAAGCCCATGCCCAACAAGGGGCGACCGAACTCCCCGGGGCAGGCCGAACAGGATTCGCGGCCCCTGCGGGGGGAATTTATCGACTGCCGCCTCACGCGCCTTGAGCCGCCCTCGCTCCTGCTCGAACGGCAGGACGAGGCGGGCACGCTGACGCTCTCGTGGTCTTCCCCCCTGGACGAGTGGAGGTTCGTCGTCGAAGAGTCTTCGAGTCCCGGCTGGCGCGATGCCGCGACCGTCTACGCCGGCAAAGGTCGACAGCTCGTGCTCGCCGGGCGCGACCCGCAACGGCGGCGCTACTACCGTATACGGACCGAGGTCAACGGACTTTCGGGCGAGTGGCTTGAGCTTGAGGGCGAGTACGACGAAGGGGGCGCGCTCCTTCTCGCGTGGCCGACGCAGCCCCGTCCCGTGTACATCCTCGAAGAGGCCACGCTCACCGACTGGGGCGACGCCGCGACCGTCTACGAGGGGACTTTGAACCGTTTGACGCTCTACAGCCGTCACGACGGCGACTACTTCTATCGCGTCCGCGTCGTCTCCTTCGGCGGCACGAGCGACTGGTCGCAGGGGGTCGCCGCGCACGTCGGGGGGCAGGCCGGCTGGCAGCAAAAACCTCCCGAAGCTTTCCGCGCCGCACCGCTGCTCGAAATCCATTGCGCGCTGCTGCGCATGTGCGCCGCGCGCGGCGACCTCTTCGCTGTGCTCGCGCTGCCCGCCCACTACCGCGAGGGCGACGCCGTGCGCCACGCCGCCAGACTCGCGCCTGTCTCGCGGCCGTCGGCACACGGCACCACCAACCCGCCCGCTCTCAACTGGCCGCTCGGCGAACGTGAGAGGCGTGCTCTCAGCTACGGCGCGCTCTATCACCCGTGGCTCGTCAGCCGCGAGAGCGACCTCTCGGCGAAGCTGCGGCTCATGCCGCCGTGCGGGGCCGCGGTGGGCATCATCGCGCTCAGGGCCTTCCAGCGCGGGGCCTGGGTCGCTCCGGCCAACGAGTCCTTCCGCGGCGTGGTGTCGCTCACGCCCCGGATCGCACCCGCCGCGCGGCCGGAGTTGCAGGAGGCGCGCGTCAACCTCATCGGGCGCGAGCCGCAGGGCATCCTCTCGCTCTCGGCCGACACCCTGAGCGAAGACGAGGAGCTGCGCCCCATCGGGGTCAGGCGCCTGCTCATCCTGCTCAGGCGTCTGGCGCTGCGGCTCGGCTCCTCGTTCGTCTTCGAGCCGCACAGCGACGCCTTCCGCCGCATGGTCAGGCGCGGCTTCGAGGGGATGCTCGGCGAGATGTTTCAGCGCGGCGCGTTCGCGGGCGCCACCCCCTCCTCCTCCTTCCGCGTCGAGACGGGCGACGAGCTGAACACGCCGCGGCTCATTGAACAGGGGCGCTTCATCGTAGAGCTGAAGGTCGCGCCCTCTTTGCCGCTGACCTTCCTGACGCTGCGGCTGGTGCAGTCGGGCGACCGCGGGCTCGCGACCGAGGAGCGGTAGATGTGCGCCGCCCGCCGGGCGGCCGGGACATTCGACTTGGGGGGAGTTTGACGATGGCGAATCCGGCCAACGAAACGGTCATCTACCCGTTCACCACCTTCAACTTCTCGGTCGAGATCTGGGTCGAAGGGGTTTCGGAGCAGGTCTGCAATGCGTCGTTCTCAGAGTGTGACGGGCTGGAGATGTCGAACGAGTTCAAGACTATTCGCGAGGGCGGCAACAACGGGAGCCAGATTCGCCTGGCGGGGCCGTTGAGCTTCGGGCAGTTGACGCTCAAGCGCGGGATGACGGCCAACTTCGACCTCTGGGACTGGTTCGGGACGCTGCTCCTCAACCCGTCGCTGCGCGCCGACGCCGACGTCGTCCTTCTGTCCTCCGACGGGCAGACCAAACGCGCGACCTTCCGCCTCGCGCGCTGCATGCCCGTCAAGCTCAAGGCGCCGGCCCTCAACGCCCGTGACGGCGTGGTGGCCATCGAAGAGTTGCAGCTCGCGTATGAGTCGCTGAGGCTCATCAAGCCCGAAGCGTAGAGGCTGGACCGGAGGTGAAAACGGATGCCAGAGCAGCCTGAAGTCAGGAAGGCCGAACTGAGGGAACTGAGGCCCGACGGGTCGGACAAGCACTACCGCGTGACGGTGCAGTTCAATCCCGAGACGCTCAGGGTCAGCTTCGCTAACCAGGTCGTTCCGCCCAACAACCCCGGCGGGCAGGACCAGCGCGAGGGCTCCACGCAGTTCGTCGGCAAGGGCACGACGAAGATGACCGTGCAGCTCTGGTTCGACGTCACCGGTGTCCTCCCCGAGAGCAAGAGGAAAGTCACGGACGTGCGCGACCTGACGAAGGAGGTCATCTACTTCATCACGCCCAAACCCGCCGCGGATGACGAGACGAAATATCTGCCCCCGGGCATCCGCTTCCTTTGGGGCTCGTTCCAGTTCGACGGCGTGGTTGACTCGCTCGAAGAGTCGCTGGAGTACTTCTCGCCCGACGGCAGGCCCTTGCGTGCGAGCGTCTCGCTCGCGCTATCGCAGCAGCAGATCGAGGTACGCCGCAATCGAGACTTTCGGCCCAACCCGCCGAACGCGCCGGGAGGGGCGGCCGGGACGCGCCCGCTCTCGCAGGCTGCGGCCGGCGACTCGGTTCAGGGCATGGCCTCTGGGCGCGGGCGCGGGTCGGACTGGCAGTCGATAGCCGCCGCCAACAACATCGAGAACCCGCGGCTGCTCCAGCCCGGACAACTGCTCGACCTGAACGCGCGCGCACGCGGTCGGCCGCGCGGAGGAGTGTGAGATGCCCGTCATCGTCAACGACTTTGAGGTGGTCGCCGAGCCGGCGCCGCCCGTCGCGGAAGCCGCCGCCGAGGCCGGCGCACAGGCGCCGCCCGCGGCCCCGACTCCGCACGACTTCGAGATCATCAACCGCCGCCAGCAGGAGCGCGCCGCCCGCGTCCGCGCCGATTGAGACATGCCCGAGAACGCACACATCAGCAGCGCGCGCCCGACGATCTCCGTCGCCGCCCGCGACGACGAATCGCTCGCCGCGGGACTGCTCAGCCTGCTCGTCGCCGAAGACACGGCGGGGCTCTATCGCTGCGAGGCGACCTTCGGCAACTGGGGGCTGCTCGACGGGGGCATCGGCTTCCTCTACTTCGACCGGCGCACGCTCGACTTCGGCAAGGCTTTTCAGGTCAAGCTCGGCTCCGACGTCATCTTCGACGGGCGCATCACGGGGCTCGAAGCGCAGTTCCCCGACCACGAGGCGCCGCGCTTGACCGTCCTCGCCGAAGACCGCTTCCAGGACCTTCGAATGACGCGCCGCACGCGCGCCTTCTCTGACTCGTCCGACGGCGACGTCTTCCGCCGCATCGCCAACGACCACGGCCTCAGCCCGCGCGTGGACGTGAACGGCCCGACGCACAAGGTGCTCACGCAGGTCAACCAGAGCGACCTGGCCTTCATGCGTGAGCGCGCCCGCGCCGTCGACGCCGAGGTCTGGATGGAGGGCAGCACGCTCAACGCACGTAACCGGACGGGGCGCGGCTCGGGGAGCCTTGAGTTGACCTATGGCGGCAACCTGCGCGAGTTCTCCGTCATCGCCGACCTCGCACGGCAGCGAACGAGCGTGACCGTCGGCGGGTGGGACACCGGCGGCAAGCAGGGCGTCAAGTACGAGGCGACCGACAGCGTCGTGCAGGGCGAGTTGGCCGGCGCGACCAGCGGCGCGAGCCTCCTCTCCTCCGCGCTCGGCGACCGTAAAGAGGCGGTTGCGCACACGGTCCCCTTCACCTCCGAGGAGGCGCAGGCCGAGGCCGAGTCCTACTTCAAGTCGATGGCGCGCCGCTTCGTCGTCGGGCGCGGCGTCGCCCAGACCGACAGCAGGCTGAGGGTCGGCGGCTATACCGACCTGAGGAACGTGGGGCCCCTCTTCGAGGGACGTTACTACCTCTCGGAGGTCAGGCACCTCTTCGACGGCGCAAGGGGCATCCGCACCTTCTTCACCGCCGAGCGCCCTGGGCTCGGCCGGCCTCGTTGACACGCGCGCGGGCGCGTTTCGTCCGGACGCCCGCGGCCGTGTGGCGCGGGCAGGTGAGATGAAATGTTCGAGGAGACGACAATCGAGTTGTTGCACGGCGGGCGCGTCCCCGCGGGGCTGGGCGGCCGCTGGTACGGCGTCTACCCCGCCCTGGTGAGCGACATTAAAGACCCGGACGGGCAGGGGCGCGTCAAGGTCACGCTGCCGTGGGCGCCCGACACCGCCGGCGAGCAGTACGAGGCTTGGGCGCGGGTCGCGACCCTGATGGGCGGCAACAACCGCGGCACCTGGTTTATCCCCGACAGGGACGACGAGGTCCTCGTGGTCTTCGAGGGCGGCGACCCACGCCGCCCCTACGTTATCGGCGGCCTCTGGAACGGCTCCGACTCGCCGCCCGAGTCGATGGACGGCGCGGGCAACAACTACAGGAAGGTGGTCCGCTCGCGCAACGGCGTGAAGGTCACACTCGACGATCAGGATGGGCAGGAGAAGCTGCTGCTGGAGACGCCGGGCGGGCAGAAGATAACGCTCAAGGACGGCCCCGGCGCGGTCACGGTCGAGGACAGCAACGGCAACTCAGTCAAGCTCGAAGCCAGCGGCATCACCGTCACGGCCTCGGCCAAGGTGACGGTCAACGCGAGCCTCGTGCAGGTCTCGGCCGGGTCGGTCACGGTGGACGCGGGGATGTCGCGGTTCAGCGGCGTCGTCCAGGCGGACACCGTCATCTGCAACAGCATTATCAGCGCCTCCTACACGCCGGGCGCCGGCAACATCTGGTGAAGAAACTTTCGGGACGCGAAACGCGAGGGCGAGCATGAGGCACGAAGTTCAATGGACGGCACCCGCGCCCCTCTGGCCCGAGGCCGCCAACAGCACCGACGCGGACGTGCGGCGCGCGCTCCGCAGGCCGGCGGTGCTGCGCTTCGCGGGCGACGCCTTCATGGACGAGTTCATGTCGATGCTCGAGGCCGACCCGTCCAGGCTGGGCGGTTACCTCGCACGCCCCGAGACCTGGCGCGCGCCCGCTCCCGCGCCCGACACGGTCGAGAGCGGTCCCGAGTTCATCCGCAAGCTGAGCCGCCTGCGGCTGGCCGCCAACCGAAAGGCCGACCAACTGGCGGGGCTCGCGCCCGCGAAGGTTCTTTCCAACGTCCCGGCACGGGTCGTTCCCACGGGGGCACTCGCCGCCGCCACGGCCGCCAGCGCGCAGAAGCAGCTCAAGCTCTATCAGCCAGCGCACCAGCGCTATTACCTCGTCGCGGCCTGCCTCGTCTGCCGGCTGCCCGGCCTGCCCGACCGCGCCCTCGACACCGTGCGCGAGGAGCGCGTCAGCTTCGTCCTGCGCCGCCTCTACCAGAAGCCCACGGAGTCGGCCTCGCCGCCCAATCCCGTCGGCGAGTACGCCTTCGTCGTCACGCCCAGGGGGAGCGGCTGGCAGGAGGTGACGGCCGCGCCCGTGTCGCTCGCCGCCAACGAGGAGCGGCTCCCCTTCTTCGCCGTCAACTTCGACGAGGCCGACGGGCGGCGGCGGCGCATCTTCGGCGGGATGGTCCCAGTCGGCAGGCGCGAGACCTACATGGGCGCCGGCACGTTCACGCCCCTGACCAACGGCACGTCCGCCCCGAATTCGACGAAGAAAACCGCGCGCAAGATTCACTTCCGCATGCAGGTAACGGAACCATGGAAGAACCTCCTGCGTGTGGCCGACGACGCGCGCAAGACGCTCGAATCCGCCGCCGGCTCGACGCCCAAGGCCGACCCGGCCGACGCGGCGCTCCACAGGAAGACGAGCCGCGAGTCGGCGCAGACGCTCTCGTGGTACGTCCTGCTCGACTTCGCCAGATTCCTTCGGCAGTACGCACCCGACGTCTGGACGGCCATCCTGGTGAAGACCCCGCCGCCGGCCGGTACGCCGCAGGGGAAGCTTTACGACGAGCTGCATCGGATGAGACCTTCGCCCGCGCTCGCCCTGGCGCTCCGCTCGGACTTCGGCGGCTCGCCCCCCGTGGTGGCCGACTCGCTGCTCGACGCCCTTTGGAGAATCGGGCGACCCGACCCTCAAGCACCTGCTGAGTTCTACTGGGAGTCACGGCTCGACAACGTGAACACGCCTTTCGCGCGCCGCCCCGGCTTCTCCGACCCGAACTGGCCCGACTTCCTCTACGCGCTCGCGGACCTCGAAGAAGAGGTGCCGCTTCCACGCTCCGACATCGCCGCGCCGGCCCCCGGCGACGAGTCCGAGCCGCCGGTCGAGCCCGTCTTCAACCCGCCGCCGCCCGCCGAAATGCGCGCACTGGCCGAGAGGCAGGCACTGCTCGACAAACTGGTCGCGCTCGTCGTTCGCTCGCTCCCGTCCGACACGGCCGAGCCGGCTCCGCCCGCGCCGCTCGCCGCACAGCCCGTGCTCGACACGCGCGAGGGCACGTTCGTCATCCGCTGCGTCTACGAACGCCCCTTCTGCGGCCCGCTCGACCCGCCGGTCGTCAGCGAACCTTCTGCGCGTTTTCAGATGGCGGGCTTCTTCGACCCGGACGCGCCCGCCCGTCCCATCCGCATCGCTCTGCCGCTCGACACCTCCCCGGCCGGGCTTCGCAAGTTCGACAAGAACACCGCCTTCATGATCTCTGACCAGCTCTGCGGGCAGCTGCAGCGCCTGCGCGGCATCACCTTCGCCGACCTGGTGCTCTCGGTGCTGCCGTGGCCTTTCCACAAAGAACTTTCGGTGCGCGCCCCGGAGCTGGGCCCCTGCAAGGACGACCGCGGGATAGAGCTGGGGATGATCTGCACGCTCTCGATACCGATCATCACCATCTGCGCGCTCATCCTGCTCTTCGTCATCGTGCTCCTGCTCGACATCATCTTCAAGTGGATTCCGTTCTTCATCATGTGCTTCCCCCTACCGCGCTTTAAGGGGAAGAGGGGCTAAGACTTTTATGGACACCGGTCGCTTATTCGGCAAGGGCATCGCTTTCCCGCCGCGCGTGGGCAGCGACGGGCGCGTCGCGTGGTCCGAGGGCGAGCAGAACGTGCGCGAGGCCATCCGGGTCATCCTCATGACCGAGCAGCGCGAGCGCCTGATGCTGCCGGAGTTCGGCGGCGGCCTCGGGCCCTTCCTCTTCGAGCCGAACACCGTGACGACGCGCCACCTGATTAAAGAACGCATCCAGAAGGCGCTCGCGCTCTGGGAGCCGCGGATAGAGGTCGAGGCCGTCTCGGTCGAGGCCGACCCCGGCGACGCCCAGGCGGCGGTCGCCACCATTACCTACAAACTGGTCGCCACGCAGGCGCGCGAGCGCGTCAACCTGAACGTGACGCTGGCGGGATAGATTCCGGAGCGCAAACATGTCGCTGACCCTTCCAGCCATAGACAGCCGCAAGTACCAGGACCTGCTCAACGAGGCGCTGGCGCGCATCCCCGTTCACAACCCGGAGTGGACGAACTACAACCGCTCCGACCCCGGCATCACGCTCGTCGAGCTCTTCGCCTTCATGACGGAGAACCTGCTCTACCGCAGCAACCAGATACCTGAGCGCAACCGCATCAAGTTCCTCTCGCTGCTGGGCGTGCCGCTGAGGCCGGCCTCTTCGGCGCGCGGCCTCGTCACCTTCACGAACGAGCGCGGTCCGCTCCAGACCTTCACGCTCAACTCGGGAGTCGAGGTGCGTGCCGGGCAGGTCCCCTTCCGCACCGAGCAGGGGCTCGACGTGCTGCCGGTCGAGGCGCTGGTGCTCTACAAGAAGAGGGTCGCCGCCAGCTCGGCGCAGGTACGCGACTACTACCGGCAGCTCTACGCCTCTTTCGACGGCGGGCAGGCCGGCGCCAACCTCCAGCTCTATCAGACCGTGCCGCTCAGCACGCGCGAGTCGGACGAGGTGGACCTCGGCGCCGACACCGTGGACGGCTCGCTCTGGATCGCGCTGCTGGCGCGCGCCGCCGACCGCCCCTTCGACCAGAGCGTCCCGGAAGCACGCGAGGCCCTCGGCGGCAAGACCCTCAGCCTCGGCGTCGTGCCCTCACTCAAGAACGCATCGCGCAAGCTCCTGCCGGGCGGGGCGGCCAACGCCGAGGGTGTGACGCTCCTCCAGTATTCGGTGCCGAAGATCGCGCGCGACTTGTTGCTGGAGAAGGACGCGCAGGGCTCGCCGGCACCCCGCTACCAGAGGCTGCTGGCCTCGGCGACCGCCGACGTCCTGGCCGAGCCGGGGGTCGTGCAGTTGACGCTTCCGGCCGCCTCGGAGCTGAGGCTGTGGGACAACCTCGACCCGCTGGAGGCGGGTGTCGGCGACATGCCGCCCGCGCTCGAAGACACAGACCTCGGCGGCCGCGTCATCACCTGGGTTCGCGTGCGCTCTTCGGCCGCCGTGCAGGCGAAGCTGATGTGGGTCGGCATCAACGCCACGCCCGTCACGCAGCGCGCGCACGTTGCGGGTGAGCTGCTGCCGACTGCCACGGGTGAGCCCGACCAGACGGCCACGCTCGCCAACACGCCCGTCATCCCGGGCTCGGTTCGCGTAAACGTCACGGCCGGGGCCGCGTCGACGCGCTGGCGTGAGATTGACGACCTGCTCGGCGCCGGTCCGGAAGTGCCGGTCCCCGACCCCCGGCTCCCGCCCGGGGCGCGGCCCGCCTTCAACCCGCTGACCGAGGTCTTCACGCTCGACGCCGAGTCGGGCGAGCTCCGCTTCGGCGACGGCGAGCACGGCCGGCGCCCCCCCCTCGGCGCCACGCTGCGCGCCGAGTACGACTACAGCGTGGGCGACGCGGGCAACGTCGGCGTGGGCTCGATCAGCACGGGCGCGTCGCTGCCGGCCGGCATCCGCGTCTCGAACCCTGTGCGGACCTGGGGCGGCGCGCGCGCCGAAACGGTCGCCGAGGGCGAGAGGCAGATCGCGCGCTTCCTCCAGCACCGCGACCGTCTGGTGACGCAGACCGACTTCGAGACCATCGCGCTGCGCACGCCCGGCGTCGACATCGGCCGCGTCGAGGTGATCCCGGCCTTCAACCCGGAACTGGCGCCGAGCGAGCCGGGCGATGCGCCGGGCGCGACCACACTCATGCTCATCCCTCGCTCAGACCCCGCGCAGCCCGACGCGCCCGTCCCCGACCGCCTCTTCCTCGACGCCGTCTGCGACTACCTCGAGCCGCGCCGGCTCGTCACCACCGAGGTCTTCCTACGCGGGCCGGTCTACAAGGGGGTCTGGATTTCGGTAGGCATCAACGTCGTCGCGGGCGTGAGCGTCGCGCAGGTGCGCGAGTCCGTGAAGGCGGCGCTCCTCGGTTTCCTCGCGCCCCTGCCCGAAGACCCGTCCGTCATCCTCGATACGCAGGCCGCGCTGACGACCGCGCCGCAGTACGCGGACGCGCGGCGCGGGTGGCCGCTACGCAAGGCCGTCACGCAGGGCGAGCTGCTGGCCGTGGCGAGCCGCGTCCCCGGCATCATCTCCGTCAACGACGTGCTCGTCGCCGAGGGCGTGAGCCCCGCCGCGCCGCAGGTCACGATGAGCGGGATCGAGCTGCCACGCGTGCTCGGCATCTCGGTCTCGGTTGGCGAGGCCGTGAGTCTGGAAGAGCTGCGCGGGCAGGTTCCGGGCTCCGGGACCGGGACGGGCACCGGCGGCGACGGCGGCGGCGGGGCGGGTCCGGTCCTTCCCGTGCCTGTCATTTCGGAGGAGTGTTAACAGTTTGGACGCCAACGGGACACGTTACCACCTCCTGCTCGGAGAAGAAGATTGGCTGCGCTGCGGCGCGGACGGGCTGCCCCTGCGCGCCGCGCCCGCGCATGCGCCCGCCGAGGCGGTTACGATGCCCGTGAGGGCCGGCCTCCCGCGCCTGGCCTGGGACGGCGAGCGCTCCGACCTCACGCTCCGCCCGCGCCTCTTCCAGTTCGCCGCCGCGCCCAAGGACGTCGCGCCCGAACTCGGGATGCGGCGCGGGGCCGCGCGTGACCGCTACGGCAACTGGTACTGGATAGACCGTGACGCGACGCGCCTGCGCGTCAACTCCGCGGGCACGCGCACCGCCTCCACCTTCTGGCCCCCCGACGAGGGCGCCGACACGAGCGCGTCGTGTCGGGACGTGGGAGACTTCAGGCCGCGGCCCGCCGAGGAGCCTCCCGCCCCCCTGCGCTTCTCCGGCCTGACGGTGACGGAAGACCACTACCTCGTCGTCGGTGTGGTCCGGCCGGCCGGGCTCATCCTCTTCGACCTGCACGCGGGCGGCGCCCCGCAGCAGATACTCTGGCCCGAAGAGATTCCCTTCTCGCCCTTCGACATGGTGGCCGCGCCGGGCGGCGGCCTCTTCGTCCTCGACCGCAACAACGCGCGCTACTGGGCGCTCGACCGCCGCTTCAACGTCCGCCAGGAGGGGTCGCAGCCCCCGACGCACGGCGGCGGGGATGTGGACTTTTTCCGGCCGCGCGTGGGCGGCGAGACGAGGTCGTCCCCGACCTGCTTCTTCGGCGAAGGGGTCTCGGCCGATGCGTCTGTGGCGTTGGCGGCCTCGGACCCCATCGCCATCGAGGTGGCTCCGGACGCGACGGTGCTCGTTCTTGACCGCAACCCCGGCGAAGCCTTCTGCCGCGTCTTCCTTTATCGCGCCGGCGTGCAGGCCGGTCCCCCGGCCACCACCGCGGGTATGGCCTCCATCATCGAAGAGGCCGAAGGCGGCCCCCAATCCCCGCCGCACGGCGGCACGTTCACGCTGAGGGGTTACGACTTCGCCTTCGTGCCAGGTCACGACCTCCCCGAAGGGGCGCGCGTGCTCGACCGCATCTACATCGTCGGCGAGAACGGCAACCAGACCTTCGCCTTCAACCTCTCCGAAAGGGACGGGAGGGCGGAGCTTCAGCCGCTGGCCGACTACCTGCCGATGCGTCTGTTCGGCGGCAGGGCGCTGGCGAGGGCCGGCGCCGAGGTCTTCTACGACTACGGAGAGAACTGGGTGCCGCTCGTCGAACAGCGACGCCCGCGCTACGAGCCTTTCGGGACTCTCTACACTCCGCTCGGCGAGACTGCCTCCGCGCACGGGACGCCGGGACTGACCTCCCATGCCTTCGACGGGCGCGAGCCCGACTGCGTGTGGCACCGGCTGATGCTCGACGCCTGCATCCCGCCCGAGACCGAGGTGCTCGTCTCCTCGCGCGCGGCCGACGACGAGCGCGAGCTGGCCCTCGCCGAGTGGAGGCCCGAGCCGCGACTCTACCTGCGCGGTTCCGGCTCCGAGCTGCCATTCCTCTCGGGGCGCTACGGCACCTGGGAGCTACTCTTCCAGAACGCGCGTGGTCGGTTCCTGCAACTGCGCATCGAGCTGAGCGGCAACGGGCGGACGACGCCGCGCTTGCGTGCGCTGCGCGCCTACTACCCGCGCTTCTCCTACCTCGAACGCTACCTGCCGGCCGCCTACCGCGAGGACGCCTCCTCCGCCTCCTTCCTCGAACGCTTCCTCGCCAACTTCGAGGGGCTCTACACCACCATCGAGGACCGCATCGCCGCGGCGCAGATGCTCTTCGACGTGCGGAGCGCGCCGGCCGAGGCGCTCGACTGGCTGGCCGGCTGGTTCGGCGCTGCGCTCGACCCGACGTGGGACGGGCGACGCAAGCGACTCTTCATCAAGCACGCGATGCGACTCTTTCAGATGCGCGGCACGATTCGCGGACTGGAGGCCGCGCTCCGCCTCTCGCTCGAAGACTGCCCCGACGAGGCCGACTTCGACGACGGTCCGGCCACTACGCGGCCCGGCGCCGGCAGCATCCGCATCGTGGAAAAGTTTCGCACGCGCCGCACCCCTTCGGTCGTGCTGGGCGACCCGACCGGCGGGCAGGGGCCCCGGTTCGTCTCACAAACGGCGCGCTGGTCTCCGGCGCAGGGGGGCGAAGAGCTGCGCCGGCGCTACGCGGAGTACCTACAGGCCAACGGCTCGAAGGGCTCTGCGGCCTCCCGCTTCCCGCTGGCCCCGCCGCACGACCCCGCCGAAGCGCCGGCCTGGCAACGGTTCACACAGGAAACGCTCGGCTTCGTCCCCGCCGCGACGGGGTCCGAGCTTTCGCTCTGGCACGCCTTCCTCACATCGCGCTACGGAAAGATTGAAGACCTTGAGAAAGCTTACGGGAAGAAGTATGGCTCGTTCGTCGAAGTCCCCCTGCCCACCGACATGCCGAAGGCCGAGGTGCGCAGGCGCGACTGGCGTGAGTTTATCAGCGGGGCGGTTTCAACGCCCGGCGCGACCGGCCGGCGGCTGTGGCAGGACTACCTCGCGCGTCGCCATCGGAGCGTCGGCGCGTTCAACGCCGCATACCGAACGGCCTGGCCCTCCTTCGCGCTCGTCGCGCTCCCCGGCGTGCTGCCCAACGACGGCCGGCCCCTTCTCGACTGGTACCAGTTCGAATCCGTCGTGCTGCCGATGAGGCAGAGCGCGCACCGCTTCACGGTGCTGCTGCCCCTGCCGCCGGGCGCCGCCTCTGACGATGCGGAGCAGCGGCGCCGCCTGGAGCTGGCCGCGCGCATCGTCCGGCTGGAGAAGCCCGAGCATACCGTCTTCGACGTGAAGTTCTATTGGCAGATGTTCCGGCTCGGCGAGGCGCGCCTGGGCGAAGACACCCTGATCGACCTCGGCAGCCGCGCGCCCGGACTGATGTCGCCGCTCGTCGTCGGCCGCGGGCGACTGACCGAAAGCTATCTCGCGCCCGGCCACCCGCGGGACGTGACCGACCGGCGCGTGCTCGGCCGCGACCCGCTCGGCGGATGAACAAATAATTTTGCGACAGGAGAGAAGACCATGAGCAGTTTCACGCCACGCCTGCTGAGCCCGACGGCGGCCGAGCCCGACCCGGGCAAACACGTCAACTACAGCCTGGGGATGGTGCTCGGCGTCGACGACTTCACGCAGGAGTTCGCCTACCTCTCGGGGCGCGACCAGTGGCTTGCGCGTGACCTGCTCGGCTACGGCACGGTCTCGGGGTTGAGCGTCGGGGTCGACGTCGAAAGCTCGGGCCCGCAGGTCAGCGTCACGCCGGGCGTCGCCCTCAGCCCGCGCGGACGGCTGATACGCGTCGCGCCCGGACAGTGCGCCGGCCTCAACGGGTGGCTCGCCTCGCACCGAGCGGAGCTGTTGGCCTTCCTCGGCTCGCCGGCCGAGAACAGGGCCGCGCTGCGCCTCTTCGTCGTGCTCGGCTACCGCGAGTGCCCGACCGATATGATCCCCATCCCCGGCCAGCCCTGCCGCAGCGAGGAGGAGGTGACTGCGGCATCGCGCCTCGCCGACGATTTCAAGCTGGAGCTACGCCTGACCGCGCCCGACCAGCAGGAGGAGGACGCGCTGCGCGATTTCGTGGCGTGGCTCGGGCAGGTCGAGATCACCGACGCGGAAGAGAGCATGATTTCGGTCGCGGAGTTCGAAGAGGCCATCCGCGCCGCTGCCTACCTCGATTCTACGCCTCCATCCTCGCCGCCCGACTTCATGTACGGCTCGCCGCCGGCCGCGCTGCGCATCCACACCAGCCTCGCTTACGAGTACCTGCGCGCCGCCTTCCGCGTCTGGGTGACTGAGCTGCGTCCGCGCTGGCAGACGCGCTGGGCCGGCAAGGGGCCGGGCTGCACGGGCTCCGGCGGTAGTGGGGGCGGCGGCAGGCGAGAGGAGGACGTGGTACTGCTGGCTGAGTTGCAACTGCGCCTGGTCAGGACGGGCTCGGGCTCGGACTGGATGGTCGAGGACGCGGAGGGTGTAACCATCCACCAGGAGCGCCGGCCCTACCTGATGCACCTGCGCATGGTGCAGGAGTGGCTGCTGGGTGAGCGGCGCGCGTCACCTGAGGGCGCGACCGCCTTCTCCCTCGCGTCGCATCTGGTCCCCTCCTTTTTGGTCACGCCCGAGACGACCTACGGGCAGACGCCGAAGCCCGGCATCTCCCTCGATTACGCGCGCGCCGATCACACGCACGGCACTCCGCCCCCGCCCACCCTGGCGGGCGACGTGACCGGGAGCGTTGAGGCCGCCTCGGTCGAAAGGATTCGCGGCGTTGAGGTCGACCCCGCGAGCCCTTCCGACTCGCAGGTGCTCACCTTCGTCGCGGCGGATAATACCTGGCGGGCGGCCGACCCGCCCCGCCCGTCCGCCAACGTCAAGCACGGCACCGCCTACGGCCAGTCCCCCATCGTGGGCACCTCGAACCTGTATGCTCGCGCAGACCATTCGCACGGCACGCCGCCACCGCCCGCGCCGCCCACGCTCGGCGGCGACGCGACCGGCCCCGTCGAGAACACCATCGTCGCACGGCTGCGCGGCGTGCTGGTCGACCCGGCTTTGCCCTCCGACGGGCAGGTGCTCGCCTACAACGCAACGCTCAGCAGGTGGGGCGCGACGACGCTGCCCGCCGTGACGCCGCCTCCCAAGCCTGCAAACTCCGTGGTCTCCGAAACCGGTTTTGGCCAGGCCGCCAATGCCGGCATCAGCTCTGCTTTCAGCCGCGCCGACCACACGCACGGCACCCCGCCGGCACCCCCGCCGCCGACGCTCGCCGGCGACGTAACGGGCGTTGTGGGCGCGACCGTCGTGGGCAAACTTCAGGGCGTGAACGTCAACCCGGCCTCCCCTTCCAACGGACAGGTGCTCACCTTCGACGGCGCGAGCGGCCGTTGGAGCGGGGCCACGCCTGCGGTGCCCCCCGCCCCTGGCTCCAACATCGTCAGCGCCAACAGTTTCGGCCAGCCTTCGGCCGTGGGCAGCTCCGCCTCCTACGCGCGCGCCGACCACACGCACGGCACTCCCACCCTGCCCGTGCCCGGCGGCGACGTGGGCGGCTCAATCACCGGCATGACGGTGAGGGGGCTTCAGGGGAGACCGCTCCTGCCCGTCACGCCTTCGGACAAACAGGTGCTCACCTTCGACGCCGCGCAGAACGGCTGGAAGCCCGGGCCGCCCCCGGCACAGGCCGGCGACTTCGTGCAGCGTCCGCCGAACCAGCCGGCCTTCTTCATCGTGGCCGCCGGAATCATCCGCGGCGACGACCCCTCCGCGCCGCCCAACGACCGCTTTAACAACCTGCGCATCGTCAAGACGGAGACCGGACGCGTTCTCGTCCACTTCGACGGCTACGTGGAGCCCGGGCTGAACAACATTCAGTACATCGTCAAGGTGCTGCCGGTCGCCCCCCCATTCCCGGGGACTATCTCCGTCAACTTTGAGAAGTTCCTGAGCGAGAAGGAGGGCTTCAGCCTGCTCGTCACATTCATACCGGTCCCCGTCGCGAGCTACAACACCCTGTTCATCACAAACACCCCGGCCCCCGTCGACGGCGAAACCATCCAGAGCCTTTCCTTCATGGTCGAGGTCAGCCGGTACGAACGCCGAAACCAAAAGCTGGCTTGGGTGCGCTAACAATGTCAACAGAACCTAATATTCGTGAAGTGAGCCTGCCGCGCGCACGCCGGGCGCCAAGGAGCCGACGCCAATGAGTACGGTCGAACAACTGCTGACACCCATCCTCGGGGGCGGGCTGCGGACCATCAACTTCTTCAACGGCCGCATGCTCACGGGCGAGGACATGAGCAACGAGCAGGAGGCGCTGCGCCTGGGGCGGAGGCTGCTCGGGCAGGCGGCGGGCGACGGGATCGCCTTCGGCCTGGAGGTGGCCGAGGCGCGCGGGATGAGCACGCGCCAGTCGCCCGTCGTCACGGTCGAGGCCGGTCTCGCCGTCAACCGTCGCGGTCAGGCGCTGCGGCTCAAGGAGCGCACAACGCTCGCTCTCACGCGCCAGGCCGGCACGGGGTCAGGGTCGGCGCCCCCGCAGACCGGCGACACCTTCAAGGATTGCCAGCCGCTTCAGCCCGGCACCTACATCGTGGGCGAGAGCGTCTACCTGCTCACGCTTGCGCCCGCCGAGGGTCGTATGGGGCGTGCTCCTGCGGCCGGGTTCGGAGACATCCCGCCCACGTGCGCCACGCGCTACACGGTCGAGGGCGTGCAGTTCCGCCTGGTCGAGCTGGTGACGTCCTCCTCCCTCGGCGACCTGCGGAGCCTGCGCAACCGCATCGCCTACGAGTGCTTCGGCGTCGCCGAGTCGCAGGCCTTTCAGCGCGACCCTTTCGGCCCGAGACCCGAAGGCTATGGGCTCCTGGATGCCTACCGGCCCGACGTGCTCACGGACTGCGAGGTGCCGCTGGCGCTCATCCACTGGACCATCAACGGCGGCATCGAGTTCGTCGACATGTGGGCCGTGCGGCGGCGGCTGGCCGGGCGT